>Ga0126339_10004109_pt1 | contig 10693 bp, 8 predicted proteins | sample OrbTmetagenome_2_FD_92532 | JGI IMG/M metagenome (GOLD analysis project Ga0126339, IMG submission 92532) | Coral microbial communities from Petempiche,Puerto Morelos, Mexico - Orbicella T R C metagenome | ecosystem: Host-associated > Invertebrates > Cnidaria > Coral | place: Petempiche,Puerto...
TGAGACTATTTAGAAAAAACTTTTAAGACATGCACAACTCGATTGGTATAATTATTTGTGAAAAGCTTTGCCTCAAATTGCCATCACAGGCTCATTCATTTCCCTTATGAAAAGGAATATTTCGCACAACTGCGGTAACTTTTTACAAAATAGAACAACCATTGCACCCCCTCCCCCGAGATCCAATCTGCACACCCCCCCCCCCACTATTTGTGGCTCAATACTTTGTGGAAGAAACTTAAAGTGCATTTTTCTCAAAAGTTTACTTTTATACCGACTGACTTCGCGCCAACATTTCTACTTTGCAAGGTTTTCAAGTAGAATTTCCGAAACTTGGGCTCATCAAAGACCAATAGTGTCGTGATGTTATAAACCAAAAATTCGTAACATGAGATGGTTTTTCCACTGGGTGTGGTAAAAAATAAGGTTATTTCTAAATAAAGCCTGTAAAAAGCACTGAAGATAAGAGTTAACTGTCAAAACGTAGGTTCAATGCACAGAACAAAACAGAAACTTACACGATATGCTTATTTGACAGTCAAATCTTGTTTTGTAAAAGAGCAGAAAGTGTTGCCGTCAATACTATAAAACACTACCTCACAAGGCTGTGGCTGGTTTCCGTAGCAACCCTTTTGAGTAAAACGCTAGAAATTTAACTTCTCTTCTTGAGTGCAATAGCACACAATTGATCTTTCTGCACTATATTTAAACAAACATTTTGGTCCATTTGAGGGTATCCTACCCCGTTAAATATTTTTCAGCTGAAGAACATGATAGCTACTCTCAACAGTTCTAGGCCAGAGGGCTTCAAAGATTTTACACAGGATAATCACCAGTTTGGCTGGAAGACCATTCAGAAGGTCTTTGCTGAAGACCTCGATCGAACCGAGAATGGATTGAGTCAAAAGGTGCCAGGCTTAAAATATGCACACATTTACAGAAATAACTGGATGCGTTTGACTGTAAGACCAGCAAAGATTATGCAGGTATGGCATGCACCACTTCAGGAGACACTTGTGATTCCGATTGCAGTCTAACCAGGAAACGTTTGATAAACAATCACTCTTGAGAGGCCTTTCCCACTTGAAAATTTCCTAGAGTTTTCATCCAAGTCACAGAAAAGGCAGCTTTCTTGTTCGCCTTGTCTGTTGGCAAGGCACACTCGCTTACAAGCTTGCAGTAGAATCCAAAAATCAGCAGTTGAAAGTTCACTTTTGTGATTCAAAAAGCAAATTTTTTGCAAAGTGGTCCCTTTGGTGGACTTCATACTTGGTGATTTAAGAAGCTTTGAGCAGACAATCCCTTCGATCTCGCTGGCTTTGTGTTGAAAATATCAATGACATCAGTTCCTCCAGCTGATCTCCGTTTAGAGTGTTCAAAGCTTACTTTGTCTTTTCCACAGACTTCTTTTTTGCAGACCGTTTCAAAATGAATTGGATTCCTCACTGCATGATTTTTGCTTTTCCGCATAGAGGTTAGAAATCAACTAGAAATGGGGGCCTGCATTTTGTTTGTAATTGTCTTCAAAAAGAGGAGCAATGTATCAGGTGACTCAACTTGCTGACCCAACCACTTTCAAGAAATTAAAGAAACAGTAGAAAAAGAAGGTGGCAACATCAATGAAGGACAAAGGTAACAATCACTTTTTCTTCAGACAACTTTCTAATGTCATGTCATGGCAACAAGATCCTCACAGCCTTTGAAGAGATCACCAACTTTAAAGCCTCCTAGATCTGTTTGGGAAGGCATCAAGCAATGCAAAACAACAGTCTTGCCTGTGTCTTCACAATGATAACTTTGTGTTTGGGTCATACATCAACTTCAATAAACAAATTTCTGGCCTGAACCAATCATCTTATGGATCACCATTGTCCTACCAACTGGTAAGAACTGGGTTTGCCTTTTCAAGTGTGCTGGAAGACTTAAAATATTGTGTACTTGAGTAGCATGAGGTAAATTTACTGTTTAGTAACAAATGAATTTTCTGATTTACCTACATTATAATATGTAATAAACTCCAGTTCTTTCATTAGTAAACACTGCCTAAATGATTTAGCTTTATGGACCCGAAATGGCCTCAAGAAGTTTGAGAAATGCTCCCCTGATAATATCAAGTGATTCACAAAACTAATTGACCAAATACTTCCCTTGCACAGTTTCCCCGCTAGTAGTGTCCAATTCAGGTCGTTTTAGTAGCACTTTTCTCAATCCACATCAAGTTGGTTACTACTCATAGAAACAGATTTCCCAATGCCATTATGTTGGTTGAAATTTTGATGATTCTATCTCTGTCAACAGCATGTTGTGAAAGAGGCTTTTCAGTAATGGGGAAAGTCAGACTGCAGATCATGCTTATCTGTTCTATACTGTCTCCTGAGGAGTCATATTGATGGACCTGGTGATGTTGAGTATAACCCTAAACCAGGACTGCAAATGTGGTAGGCTTCTGGATTGAGGATGAGATGCCCCAATTTTAATGACTAAGGATTGACAAAAATATCAATGCTATAAGATATAGTTGTTACTTTCCTAACTCATTTTCTTCTTTGTTTTGATTACATAACTATTACTTATTAATGATTATGTACATTTTTTAAGTTTTGCTATTCATGCTGTGATTGTTGTGATCAATGCAAGTTTCATAATATAACCTTTGGAATCATGTAATTAGAGACACCACATTTTTATCAGTTTAGTTATGCCATCTACGTTCTCGCTATTATTTTACACTATCACTCCCATCGCTATCGTGCTAAGCTATCGTTTCTACAATTGCTACCCTTGCAGGAGCAAGATCAAAGTAAGTCTGCACATCTTTAGTCGTTATCGCGTTGTTATAGTTTAAGATTTATGTTCCATCAGTATCCTTGATCTATGTTTTGTATCTTAGCTGGTATTAGCTTACATAAGCCTTTTGTATCGTTTCGCTTTTAGTTCGAACCACACAATCACAATCACAACGACTTCACAACACAAGTACATCTCTGTTTTGTTATCCTGATTCCTATATTATTGATTCGTCGCTCCTTCCAATAAACGCTAATGATTGATTTTACTGTGACCTGGTTTCTTTGAATTACAATGTGCGTTCGAGTGGTTCAAGCTCCTGCTAAGCCCTAATCTACATGTGGCTTCGCTCCTGGAAAGTCACAATGGTAAGCACTCCATTTTAGAAAGTACAATTTTGAGATGGAAAAAAAATTTTGAAATCTACTTTCCATAGTGGAAAGTGGTGTAAAAAGTTAGTTTCAAGCCCTGCACAAAAGGCTGAGATGAGGGCTAGGCAAGTCCACTATATTCTCAACAATGCAAAGCAAAAAAGAAGAACTTGGTTTTACTACTACATGAATTACGACATACTGTTGTACCTCAACAGCCTGCTGAAACAGTAAGGAGATAGTGTGAAGAAAACCAGAAAAATAACCAAAAATCCACAATAGAACAAAAACCTTTCACCGCAGAAGGGGGAAAAAGGGCTCCTTCAGAAACCACCAGATCTATAAAAAGCAGAAACCAATAACTGCACTGATAACTGGGTGAAGTTGCCTCAGTGTCATTATACATTGCTAAAATTTCCCCTTGGTCCCAAATCAATCATGTTTAGACAGTAAAGATAATAAAATAATTTATGATCAATATAGTAACTTTTCCTTTTTCTCACTTACAATTGTGGCTGGTACTCTGGATTTATAATGGTTCCATATCCTTGGTCAAGCCCACCAGCATCATTTGAACATTCCAGCTCCCAAAGGTGGGAGAGCAGGTGAGAATGTCACAGTCCACTTATCAGTCTGTTTCCAGGCTTAAGTCCTGCTCAACCCAGGAAGACAGGTGGACTGTGGTGGGAAAGCACCTTATTGACTGGGGGCTCCCCAGTTCAAGCAGAGGGCAACTATACAACAGGCTCAACAGCCCCTCCCACTGTCAGGAGTGACCCCTGGCATCTGGCTCTACACCAATCAAGCCATGACTTTGAATTGGTAACTGCCACTCTCCAGTTTTTTTCCATGCCAGGCAGAGTCATGTCCCAGCACCAGTATCATCAGGTTACGTCTGTGGGGTCTGTGGCTGTGTCTGTCGTTCAAGGATTGGGTTAGAGAGTCACAATAGGAAATGATCGCTACATACGCGCTGAGTCATGGACCGTGTCCAACGACTGCCTACTAACTTTTAATAAATTTAAGAAACTTATTGAGCCACTAAATATTTGCATATTGTAAGATTTCAATCCTAGGTTTTGTTTAATTTGGAATTTAAGTGCATTCAAATTTGACAAGAATACCAGCCTTATTTTGTGTTGGTGCCCTGTGTATGTGTTGGGTTGCCTGTATAAAGGCGAAATTTTTTGAGATTGCTTTTCTGTCGTGGACACAAATTTAGTGCCCCCAAAGATTTTTCAGGGGCTGTGGTCTCACTTCTAAGTTTGTTGGCCTCAATTTTACGCAAGTTCCACCTGCTTTTGGGTATGTGGAGAAAGTTGACAAGAAGGTGTAATTATTTGGCTGTTCTTTTCAGAAGAAACTACTGCTGTTGTAAGTTAATTTGTCTTACATTTCGTTCAAGTAAGTCCCTTTGTTTTTCAAAATGTTTTGTCAAACTTTTCGGGACATGTGTGCTACTCCCAGCAATTTGACAATTCTGCATTGTGTTATCAACCCTCTCGCCTTCAATGAAGAAAAGCTATCCTGTCATTATGAATGAATTTGGCAGTGAATGCATTCAACAGTCCTCAAGCAACATTACTGTAGCTTTAGGTCACATGATAAACAAACCAAGTTGTGTAGCTTGGCGGTGATTGTGCCAGAAAGTGAATTTACCGAGTTGTTTAGTTTGGCGGCCATTATGCCACAAAGCAAATCAACCAAGTTGTCAAGCTTGGTGGCCATTGTGCCACAAAGTAAATTTACTGAGTTGTGTAGCTCGGTGGCATGTAGCTCAGTGTCCATTGTGCCATAAAGTAAATGTACTGAGTTGTGTTTGCGAGTATTGTAGCATTTTATTATGATTTGTTATCACAACACAACGCAAGTAACTTGGGTTTCATTCAAAACTCTTGTAAACCGAGGCAAATTAAGGCTGTCCGGGCAAGGAAAACCAACACAGTCACTCAAACCACTAGCAAATTTCTTGACATGAGTGGCTCGCTGTTAGTGGTCTTATTCCTGATGTTACCAAATTATAGAGTATTTCAGGTAATTTCCACCCAATCAACTAAATTAATTGGTACAAAAAAAACATTGAACTTTAAAGGCACAGACCCAGTTCATCTTAGGACTGCAATAGAACATTACTCCATTAAGTTCAGTTGAGAGACATCAACTAACAAACTTCAATGTGTATTTTGTTGTTGTTGTTGTTGTTGTTGTTCTTGTTCTTGATGTTGTGAATTAGTACAGTATTTCATGTTATTTCCATCCAATAATCAACTTGCTATATGACCTAGTCCAAAATGGAAATCATTGGACTTTGAACAGATAGCCCAATACATTTTCAGAGATTTCAAATGATGCATAATGTTATCATTTAAGAAAGTAAAGTTCTGTTTAATTTTATTAGTCGGCCTCTTTTTATTAAATTTACTTTAAGTTGTTTACCCAACTACCGGTACAATCTAAAAATGAAATCACAGAAAAACGTCCCCATACTTATTTGTAACTAACAATACAGCATATCGTTTTCATGCCATTCTTTAGTGCAACTACTGTAAATCCTCTATAGAGCAACCCCAGCTAATAAGCCCCCCCTTTTTTTGGAACGAGAAATTTATCAAACCCACCTCTCTATTAAACCCTTTTCCCGCTCCTTCACAACCAACAATTAATAGCAGCCAGTATTACCAGTGCGTTTTTGCTTTACCAATGACTCTAGGAACAAATTTCAAAATACTCATGAACTTTTGAGATATATTACTAGTACTTCTTGTGAAAACTAATCTAACTAATCACAAAATCAATAACACATTCAGACCATTTAGTCAAAGTACAAATGTTTATGGACAATTGATCCACATGAAAAATTGTTACAAGAAATGAATGGTAAAATAAACGGCGTTCAACTAAATTAAATAAGCCCCCCACCCACCCACCCCCATGGGCTCAATAGAGGATTTACCGTCATTATTTTGCTGCAATCTTCCACCTCACCACGGCCTACAATTCTATGTTTCAATTTTTTCTGTTAGCAGACCTTAAAATAGCAACATAAATGCCTATATATCCTTTTAACTCTCTCTCACAGACAATGTCCTGTAGAATGCTCTCCTCTAATCTCTGATTACTACTAGTATATAACGAATTAATATAGCAACAATTTTTCCAAAATACCAGAAGTTTCCATGTAAAATAACTATATTTGAACCTCTTGTAAGCGACAACCTCTTGTTTGCAACAGCAACCATTTCTAGAGCAAAAAGTTTAAAATTTTCTTCTGTTATTAACCTCTCATAGCCAACAATGTAGCTGAAGTGAGTACAGTGAGTGAAGGCAGACTGTGATTTCTTCTTAAAGCTCCTCCATCCCTACCTGCCAAGCATTATCACAACAACTTGCTGCCTAAATACTTGCCCATTGCAAGTACACAAAGTCCAGTCTTTGTTGTCAATACTGCCACAACCCTGCTGCTGTGTCTTGTGATGGCACCTGGCCCAGCAGAGGTTGTCACTCCTTGTATGGAATGGGTTCTGTTTTTAATGTGCAAAGAGGAAAAGTTGTTGACTTTGAAATGCAAAGAAAAGTGTGCTAAAAGTGTCGTGGAAAGAGCAACCTTGATGTGAATTCTCAGAAGTACATTAATTGGGTGGAGTCACATGGGCCCAAATGCACAGCTAACTTTGATAAGTCATCAAAAGCCATGGAGGCCCAAGGTGCTGTACATGTATGGGGTAGGTCCATTGAGAAGCACAGTTTGCAGTATGTGGACTTTGTGGGTGATGTCAATTGCTCCTCCTTGGGATGTGGTCAAACCAAAGCCTTGCGGAGATGAGGTGGCAGTGTGAAAAGTGGAATTTAAAAGAGAATGGAAGGACAGCTGAGAAGGAAGAAGAAACACAAGAAAGGAAAGAAGCTGTCAGAATAGAAAGACAATTGGGGCATAACCGCCTCACCGATAACCTGATAGACACTTTGCGAAGTTACTATAAGAAGGCCCTTCAGGAGAATGAAAGTGACCTACAAAACATCCAGAAAGCTGTGAAAGCTAGTTGGTATATTTATGCCTCAATTGAGGATAACCAAATGCATGATTACTGTCCCAAAGGAAACAATTCCTGGTGCAAGTGGCAAAAGGATCAAGCCAATGGAACCAGCTCCTTCAAACCGAAAAATGTTGTGCCAGCAGTAATGCAGGAGATCTTGCCCACATTTGACAGTTTGTGGGCTGAAAACCTACTACAAAGTGTTTTAGAAAGCTTGTCTCAAAACAACAATGACGTACAAAACCATCTTGTCTGTGACATCAGTCCAAAATAAAAATTTGCTGGTCCCAAGATAGTACTGACAGCTTGTCCTCTTGCTGTTTGTCTGTTCAATGGTGGAGAAAAAGCCCGGCAAACAAAGCTCAGAGGACTCAACTTGGAAGCTGGAGTGCACTGTAAGTCTGGTTTAACCACCACTGATAAGCAAAGACTGTATACTACAGGAGAAAGTCACTTGAGGAAACAAAGGTTCATTGTCAAATTTGCCACAGCCAGAGACAGTGTTTTCAAAATCAGCCGTCGGCCGTTGCATCCAACAGCAACTTTCCGATTTGCGAGGGCTACTTTTCCTTTGGTAAATTGTAAAATAAATTAAGATTATGTTAAAAGATCAAAGTGTCACAAAAAATGGTATCAGCAAACAAACTTGTATTTTTCCGTGGAATTTCGTCGAAACATGACTGCAGTTGCGTAAATTTTCATTCGACGTGTGGACCTCGAGGACAGGCTCAAAAACAACTCAATATGGGCAGCGGTTCTCACTGAAACTACTCCATATAAGACCCCACATCACGTCTCCAAGAACAAGACAAAATGGCAGAAAAGCGAAAGCGTGGGCTAACTCTGACTGAGATGTGGTCGCTTTCAAACAGCAAAAAGAAGAAGGATGTTCCAGGTGATTTATGCAGTATTTTAAGGGGAATAGATAATGTTGTCATTTTTTTTCCGTCAAGCGATGGCTAATATCATTTGCATAATTTTCCTGAACGCAATTGTCCTGTAATTACCACATTAACACATGCGATGCATGTCTGTAGTGATTTTGGAAATTCTGTTTCTTTCTTTTTTTTGTTCAAAGGCATGAGGCTATGTTTATTTTCTTCAAAGCTTTATTGGAAATAAATGCATTTTGCTGTGGTTTTGTCATATATATACATTTTTTTCTTTTTTTTTTTGGGCCAACATAGTTATTCTTTAATATTAAACAAGGTGATGAAACTGACGTAGAAACAACAGTGTCGGATACAAGATCAAAACAGCCACAGCCAACCACTGGGTCTTCAACACAGTCTCACTCTGCAAGATCCCAAAGCCACTTAGAGAAAACATCTGATCACCCGATAGTGTCGGAAACAGGATCAAAACAACCACAGCTAACCACTGGGTCTTTGACACAGTCTCTATCTGCAAAATCCCAAAGCCACTCACTCTGATCACACTGAACAGATTACAGAGATTGTCAAGCAGTTTCCGGATGTCCCATCTTCAAAGGTCCACCACTACCTACTCTGTACACAAAGAAACTGCACCAAGGAAGAGCATAGCCGAATCAAAGCTGAAAGAAACAGGGAAAAGTTCCATCACAGCTGGCTTGGAAACAAATCAATATCCTTCTGTCAGCAAACTGCAATCTTCCACTCCCGTGGAAATGTTCGCATAACAGAACCTTGGTGTCATGCCATGAAAAATCCGCCCTCAAGAAATCAAAAGATTGCTTGACCGTACTTCATTGTACCAATGCCACGGGCACACAAAAACTGAAACCACTAATGATTTGAAAATTTGCGAAGCCATGTTTTAAGACTGTAAACATGGATGCACTCCCTGTCATTTGTAAGTCTCAAAGAAACGTCTTTGCAAGCTAAGATGGACAAATTTGTTTGATAAAGAGACAAAGTGAAATTAAAAATCTTTCCAGAAAAGCTTTGAGTACATGCAGTTGAAAAGAAGGTGCTAGAAATGGCTAGAATAACTCTAAGATTCTAGCTGAGTGGTTCAAGAAAGATTTCGTCCTGGCTGTTAAACACCACTTACAGGCACAAAACATCCATTCGTCTAAAGCTTTGTTGCTGATGGACAACTTTTCTGCTCGTCCTGAAGAGCTGACAACCTGCCATGGGTCCGTTACTGGTATGTTTCTCCATCCAAACAAAACTTCAGTTTTTTCTTCATTAATATTCATATTTTTGATTACCCAGACTCTAGATACCCTCTATAAATATTAATATTAATATTATTAATATTATTATTATTATTATTTAAACTACTTTTTAGTTCAATTATTGCCATGGAAACAGGCCCACCCCCACCCCCACCCCTGCCAGTCCTTGACGAAAAAAGGGTCATTGCATTCTTCAATGTTTCTTGTATGTTTTTGGCCAATTTTGGTTGTGATTAGACTGGTTTTAAAGGACATCAGCCTGCCCTAAAATTATTAACAACCCACAGCAGGTGCCCTAGCAACTCCCCCCTCCCCCCTTGCCAAGCCAGTGTTCAATGGCAGTGGATGAAAGCATAAAGCTCCAGAGACAGTTGAAACACTATACGTTTTACTCACAACGACTATTGCCTCATATTTCTGATTACCATTTATCACGCCTTACAACAAATTTGCCAAAATTTTGTTGTTTTTGCGTGCATCTACCGTGTGTATGTAAGCTTATTGCCCCCATAGGCTTCCGGCCCAGAGGCTGGAACCCGAGGAGGCGCCCTAAGGTCCCCCACGTAAGTAGAACGCATCGTATAGTTGTATTGGCAGTACGGGAAAATTTCTCGATTTGAAGCAACTGGGTGTCCACGGTGGTCCCAGCATGCATACAAGGTGACAATGAGAAATACTGGCTCAGTATGAATATGGATGAAGAGAGCCTTTTTGCGACTTAAAGAACCTTTGATTCTTTCTGTAACACTTGCGCACAATTTGTGACTTTGAATAGCAAAATTCTTTTGACAGTAGTTACTCAAGATGGATTACAACAGTCGGGTTTAGATAAAAATATGTCCCCCCAGTATGTTACTGATGTGCATACAAACCCAGGCCTACTGAATCGTGTCACCTGTAATACTCATACCACTCAGCAGGGCTCGAAATTAACTTTTTCATTCGGGAGCCAGCTGGCGACTAACGGAAAAATTTTGGTCGCCAGATCGTAAATTTTGGTCACCAACTTATTTTATATAATTGTAACTTACACAAGAACACGATTTTATACGTTACTTTGCATGCAAGAAAAGTCACAATTGAAGAGCGAAAACAATTAAAAACAACACAACTAACACTTAGTTATAAAGCTACTGTTGTTCTCAGGTGATATGTCTCTGGTCTGAAGGTGATGGTTGTCTCCATAGTCATTTTAAACGAAGCGAAGCATAAAACAGTTTAAGTCCGTGGTTTTCATTGTCAGACAAACACGGGTCCTTGCGTATTTTCCCTTTGCTACTTCTTCGAAATGCCGTTCTTTATTTTCGACTTGCTTTCCTCGCCGCCTTTCGCTGCCGACA
>Ga0126339_10004110_pt1 | contig 10692 bp, 10 predicted proteins | sample OrbTmetagenome_2_FD_92532 | JGI IMG/M metagenome (GOLD analysis project Ga0126339, IMG submission 92532) | Coral microbial communities from Petempiche,Puerto Morelos, Mexico - Orbicella T R C metagenome | ecosystem: Host-associated > Invertebrates > Cnidaria > Coral | place: Petempiche,Puerto...
CTGGTTTCCAGCCCATCTTTTTAATCCTTTTAGACCTTGCATCATACAGTTTGCAGCTTACTGGAGGCCTTTTCCTTTTACCAACTTGATCAGTGGCAGCTTGAGCATAGCTACACTTCATCACAGGTTCAGGCTCTATCCGATCCCCCTGTGGAACACTCCAAGCTTGAGGCAAACTAGTGCAAGTCTTATCTGCAGGGATTTCTCCTAAATTTAGAAGGCTCCAGTGAGTTAACAGGTACAACAGGGCAAACATGTGATTACAATGGCCTCCAGCTCTATCAGAAATAAGAAATAATTTACATTTAATACTCGCAACACAACACGTTAATTTTGACACCTTTAATGATCTGAAAAGCTCTTCATAAGTCCTTCGTGTAATTATAGCTAGATAAACTAAAAGCTATTCAACTACATGTTGCTCAGAGTATTTTAATTTTACCTACCCGGCCTTACAGGAACAAGATGTTTCCAATACTTCTGCATCTTTGTTGTCACTCCTTCCACATTTTAGAGACGACTTGTGAGGTTCCTCGTTTTTTCGCTGAATTCGAAAGCATGACGCTTTTATGGTTACATGCCCTGCGCCTTCATCGTACCCTACATAAACATCATGAATATAACTTTCGGTGAAAAATTTGTACCCTTTTCAGCCAATGTCCGTTTTACCACAACCCTCCAGGTGGTTGTGAATTTGTTCTATGGTGAACTTCGGAAGAGGACGAAGATTTTTGGTCCAATTTAAATCTTTTCTTTCTCCACGTGGGCCAACACCACTCGGAGAGGCCATTTTTTTTTGTATTGTTTACCCATTACAGACCACGTGACCTCAACGCGAAAAAGGTCTATTGTTCTAATATGCTGTCAACTTGCTGGAAAAATCAAAACATTTTGAAAACAGAGGGATCAATGATGTGGAGACGTATGGAAATCTTCCCTGAAGAGTCCAGTCCAAAAACTGGCTCCAAAAGTCTACAACACGGCGTATTCCCAGAAGGTCACCCAGCCAGGTACTGACGCCACCCAACAGGACTTGATTTCGGTGATCGAACGAGAACCGGTTTGTTTGTTTGTTTGTTTGTTTGTTTTTTTCTAAAAAGGCTCAATGAGCTTTTTAATTCACAATTATTTAACTTTTTGACAATGTATATGACTATCGACTTTCCGACAATTATTCGTTTACAATGTAAATGCTAAAGGTCCATTGTCCACTTTTGCAAATGGTTCTCCTTAACACCAGTGGAAAGGAAAGTAATATTGCATGTGTCTAGACGTATACAACTTGAATTAAAAACGTAAATGCGATTTTACCATAGCTCTAAAAGAGTCTCCGGGAGAAATGTCAAATTTCGCACTTGATAATTCACGGCGGATTTGTGAATTGCCCAGTAGGCCAATGTCAGTGTCCAGTTTACTAGGTCTATTGTTCTCGAGCCAAGTGGACATTTTTTTCTTTTGACCTTGCCAAACAGCTTTACTTGCGTGGTGAGTGTCAACATTTTATTGGTGATTTTGTCCATGTACGCCTGGATTTCATTCCAGAAATTATCCACGGTATGACAATCAAGCATGGCGTGTTCTATCGTGTCAGTAACGCCACATCGATGACAGTTCGGGGTTGCGTGCACGCGGATCCTGTTCAGAGATAAGGCCGTCGGTAGAACTCGGTGAGCAATCGTCCAGTTAACATTTCCATGTTTGTGAGTAATTAAAGGTGGATATAGAGTTTTCCATTGTTTGGTGTTAAATATTGGTTCGGGATGGAGGTTTTCTTTCCATTAATCTAGGGCAGCTATGACGGTCTGCCTGCCTGCGAGATGGTGACCGTAGAAAGTGCGGGTTCTGCCGTTCAAGATATCCAAAGAGGCATTGTTTGAATCAGTGGTGTTCACTTCAAACCGGGGTTGTAGATTGGGTGATTGATTCGTGGGTTGAGACTGGATTTTACTTGACCATTCTTGTGGTATAGAAGAGCGAATTTTCGTCAATTCACGCTCGGTTCGTTCTAAAGTGTGGTCATCATTCTCTTGCTCGATCAACAACTCATGAACAGCATTAGTTGGCAGATAGCCTGGAACTGCTTCGTAGCAAATGTCTTTGACCTGAGTGACACCCACCGTTACCCAATCAGGAATTACAGCAAGTGGTTGATCGTTGGCATTTATCAGTTCATTTTGGAAGAGCGGTTCATTTAGGATGCTTTGTACATTGTCCAGAATGTGAATTCTTGTAAGGAGAAGTGTGTGCTTTTGCCAGGCAAGGAGTAGTTCTTTATGGAACATCGGTACATTGCGATCGATTTGTCTAGTGCTGAAATCAAGGACAAGTGAAAGTTTTCCAAGATTCAAATGCAAGATACAGAAGAAATGCGTTAAAAAGTGTTTTCAATGTGCGTCTTCTGCGGATAGTAATCTTTTTAAGGTGTTTAGTCTCAGAGACTGAATTTTTGTTTTAATTCTGGGGATGTTGAAACCGCCATGTTGGACAGGTAGGACCAGGATGTCTTGGTTCGCCAAATTACGCTTGTAGCTATAGAAGAAGTTGTAAATGGACTGATCGATTTGTGCTATTGCCCAAGAGGGCACGGGCAATGACGTTGCGTTGTACCATAGTGTAGAGGTTAAGAGACCATTTATCACCAGCGCTTTACCTTTATAACTTAGTTCTCTGTGACGCCAAGCAGCAAAGTTATTGATCTTCTGTATTTTGGCTTCCCAGTTACTTCTCGTACAATCTACATTGCCAATGAATTGCCCGAGAATTTTGTCGGGAGTAAAGTTGTTAAACCAATCAAAGTTGCCAAGTTGGTCAGTTCTATGCACAAATGCTCCACAGCAGAGTCCCTTACATTTTCCTTTATTGATCTTCGCTCCAGAAGTGCGTTCATACAAATTAAAGGTATTGAAAACTTCATCAATACATTGATCATCAGCCAAAAGCAAAGTGGTGTCATCAGCATACTGTTTTAACTCTTCATGAGAATCAGGCGGCCATATTCCGTGTTTTCGTGGGTTTTCCCGTATATTAATGGCCATCGTCTCGGCAGTTAAGACGTATAAGGGCATAGACAGGGCACAACCCTGCTCAAGTCCACGTTCCAACATAACGAAAGCGGGAAGCCAGCCGTTTGTTTTTATGGAGCTTGAAACAGAATTGTATGTTAATTTGATCCATTGAACAAAGTTAGGTCCCATGCCAAAATTTTCCAAACATTTAAAAAGAAATTCGTGCGAAACTCTGTCAAAAGCTTTGAGCTGATCCACACTGATAAGGGCGAGAGCAATGTCTTTCTCATTCGCATAAGCAACAAAATCATGTAGAAGTCGCGTGTTGTCATTGATAGTTCTTCCTTTAATAGAGGCGGTTTGATCCGTGTGTATAATAAGTGGTAGAACTTGTTGAAGCCTGTTAGCGAGCGCCTTGGTCAAAATCTTGTATTCAGTGTTTAATATCGTGACTGGTCTCCAGTTTTTGAGCTGAGTGTGGTCACCTTTCTTGAACAATATAGATTTAACACCTCGCCGCTGGGAGACCGTGAGGGCTCCAGTACGAAAAGCATAATTATAAACACGTGTCAATTTTTTGCTTAAGAGGCCAAAAGTGCTTGTAGAAATGCGTTGTCAAGCCATCAACCCCAGGTGATTTATTACTTTCCATTGAGCGCACTGCCTTGAGGGGTTCCTCCTCTGTTATTAGACCTTCGCAGGAATTGCGAGCATTGTCAGGTAATTTTGGAATGGCAGCATTTAAAAATTGATTCCTCGCATCTTCATCACAGGGTTGCGCTGTATATAGAGTTTTGTAGAAGTAATATGTTTCTTTCAACAGATCTTGCGGTCCAGAAACAGTATCGAGATTTTCTTTTGTTAAAATACGAATTGTTTGGTCCGCTCTCCTGCTTTTCTCGAGGGAGTAGAAGTAACGGGTGCTCCTTTCTCCTTCTTCCAAAAATTGTGCTTTTTCTCGAAACTTGATAGCTTCCAAATCTTTAAGATCTAACTCTTTCAGTTTTTCGTTTACTAAAAGGTATTCCTCAATATCACACGTGTCACTAGAGTTGGACTTTTCCTGTAACTTTTACGAGTTTTCGTTCCAGCTGAAATCTTTCATGACGCTTTTGTTTTCCAATTATTTTAGCACAGCAGATTGTGATGATCTTAAAATGCATCTTAGCTTTATCCCACCAGAGGAGTGGATCAGCAAAGTCATCATATTTTGTTTGCCAGTCGGTCCAGAAATCTTTTATTTGAGCCTCGAACGCTGCATCAGAAAGTAATTGATTATTAAAGTACCAGTATCCAGGACCTCGTATAACTTGATCACAGTTTAAAGTTAAACAAACATAATCATGGTCGGAATGTGGGAATGGCTTGATGGAGGTGTCCGTAACAAACTGATTCATTGTCTTGCTAAGTAGAAACTTGTCGATTCGTGTGCAAATAAGCCATCTGTAGGGTGACACCCGGTCCACGTCAATGCTCGTGCATCTTTGTGGCGATTACACAATATATCACATAAGTTGAACTATTATTCTGATTTCCTCCTATTTTGTCTAGCCTCACATTTGCAATGCAATTAAAGTCCACATTTTGATCGTCTTCAGAGAAAGTCATCCAGGCTAGAAAAGAAAGTTTGTCGAGCACTGTCTGTTTGAGGCGCATAAATGTTTATGATGTTCAGGATGAGACTATTAAGATCCACACAATATTTAAAATGCGACCTTCATTGTCACTTCATGTTTGTCTCGCAGCATAATCAAGCCGTGAATGAATAAGAATGGCAACACCTCTAGCGGTATTCGTGCCATGATTAAAAATAACCTCTCCGTTCCATTCACGCGTTGGATTTGCATTTCCATATCAACAATCCAGTGAGTTTCTTGAAATAAGATAATATCCAGTCGATGTCGTTGAAAATAAAAGAACGCAGTTTTTCGGCGATCAGGGGAACGAAGCCCCTGTGAATTTAAAGATATGAGAACTGCCATGGCTAAATAACATGAAGCTCCATTGTGGTTTAAAAGTAAATAAAAAATCAAATACAGCAGCTACTGTGAAGGTGGCTTGTCGGGAGCTTTAGCAGTCTTTTTTCTCCGCTTTTCTCCGGGTCGTTAAAATAGGGGCAGGTTTCAATCTGGTACAGCGGGCGGAGACGCGGTCAGAATCAGTCTGTGACATGCTGCCTCTTTAAGCCCTGAGCTTTGATCATCGTAATCCATTTCTTCGTTACGAGATTCTGGATTTTTATCTGCCAGGTGGTCCTTATTCGGACCAATAACTTCATTTACAATATCATCACTTCCTCCAGCTGCTTGTGGCTGTCCACCGCTTGCCCCTGACTGTTCCTCATTTGCTTCTGGTTGTGCTTCAGGCGCTTCGTAATCTTGCTCTTCCCGCTGATCACAGTTGTAGGACATGTCCTAATTGCTTACAAACTCGGCACGGCATCTTTGGGCAATTTCTTCTAGTGTGCTTAAGCTCACTGCATTCAATGCACACAGGCTGCTGATTATTGTCAATTATATGGCACCATTCCCCACTGATACGCAAAGAATATGGAATGGAAGGTTTATCCAAGATCATCTTGACTAAACGGTTGCCATTTTCCAATCCAGCCAGTTCATGGTCTGCCTTGTATTTTAGACGAATCACTTCACTTTTCAACTTCGCCGTATTCGTCTAACGCAGATTTGACTTCTTCATCTTCCACACACGAACGGAGACCCATTATGCTTACATTTAAAAACTTGCCATGTGGCGGGGAGCAATCAATATGATATTCCTCGATGTCGAAGCCGTTATTCACAAGTACTTCGGCATCACCTCTTGACTCCAGCTCCAAAAGATATACACCATCTCCCAGATCTTGAAACACAACAATTGAATCTTGGATTTCTTTCTGGATTCCAGCCTTAAGAACTGCAAGATCGAGTCGATCGGGCGTTCGAAACGTCACGCTTCTTCCCTTTCGGTCCGCCATATAGGCGTTCCGAAAGTAAAAACGAACAAACTTCAATAACTATAGATCACAACGACTTTTCCGCAAAATATTACCACCGCTTAACAGAAAAACCTCTTAGCAAACACTATATGATATACTGAGATCTCGATGGCCTAGAATAGGCAAGGATTCCACAGATAGCACAGAGAGCACGCGGACGAGAATCGGTACGTTCCCTGTGGTGTGGGCGTAGACGAAAGAAACAAGTCAAAAGTTGCTCAATTGCTTGGACTCTCTTTCAAGTCTCTTGGAAGGAAGGCGTTTAATTGCTGTTGTGATGAAATTGCAATTACGTCTCGGCTACCTAACCAAGAAATTCCAAAGCCAGCTAAAACTTCAAATCAAAAAAAGGGCAATTCTCCAATGGTCAGTCATCAAAGCCACATTCAAGAGATTACCTCTAGGGTGGTGGTCAGTGTTGCAGCGCTGTAAACAAAGAAGAAAATGTTCTAATATGCTGTCAACTTGCTGGAAAAATAAAAACGTCTTGAAAACAGAGGGGTCAACGATGTGGAGGCGTAAGGATATCTTCTCTGAAGAGTCCAGTCCAAAAATGGGTCCAAACGTCTGTAACACGGTGTATTCCCAGGTGGTCACCCAGCCAGGTATTGAGTTCGCCCAACAGGACTTGACTTCGGTGATCGGACGAGAACCGGTTTTTTATTTTTTTTTTTCGTTTCTCTAAAAAGGCTCAAAGAGCTTTTTTATTTACAATTCTTTAGTTAATTCATCAACGTATTAAATATCCTCGTTTTTACAATAGTGTCATTATAATAGCTAATATTCTTCAATGTTCCTCAATGTTCTCATTTGGGTTCTCGTTAATTTACCATCATATGTTAATACGTAATAGTTTTATCACAATGTAAATGTTGTTTCCCTAGTATTTTCGCGCATCGGACTGCAATGTTCTTAAATCTTGTTTTGCCCTATCCCACCATAGTAGCGGATCATCAAAATCCGCGTACTTGGTTTTCCAGAAAGTCCAGAAATTGTGGATTTCGGACTCAAAAGCCGCGTTAGACAGTAGATCGTTGTTAAAATGCCAGTATCCAGGCCCACGTTTTAACTGGTCAAAGTTTAAAGTCATCCAGACGCCGTCATGGTCAGAGTGTGAAAAAGGTTTAATCGATGCGTCCAAAACAGACTGATTTAAAGAGTTGGTTAAGAATTTGTCAATCCGTGTACGTATGATTGTTCCATTTGTGGGATGTTGCGCAGTCCAAGTGAAGCATCGCTTATCCTTGTGTCGATCCTTCCAAATATCAGATAAATTATGTCGCGTACAAATTCCATGAAGAGTTGAGTTATGGCAGCGAAAGGTCTAGCGTTCGGATTTCCACCGAATTTATGCAACTTTGCGTTTGAGATGCAATTATAGTCACCATCGATGATGTTATGAAACTCCTCGGACATGAAACCATCCAAACTAGAAAAGAAAGTGCGTCGATCACTGTCCGTTTTAGGCGCATAAATGTTTATGATATTCAGGATGTGGCCATCCGTAGGGTGACGCCCGGTCCTCGTCAATGCTCGTGCATCTTTGTGGCGATTGCGCCATATATCACATAAGTTGAACTAGTATTCTAATTTCCTCCTATTTTGTCTGGCCTCACATTTGCAATGCAATTAAAGTCCCCACCGATAACATTTTCATCGTCTTCAGAGAAAGTCATCCAGGCTAGAAAAGAAAGTTTGTCGAGCACTGTCTGTTTGAGGCGCATAAATGTTTATGATGTTCAGGATGAGACTATCAAGATCCAGCACAATATTTAAAATGCGACCTTCATTGTCACTTCATGTTTGTCTCGCAGCATAATCAAGCCGTGAATGAATAAGAATGGCAACACCTCTAGCGGTATTCGTGCCATGATTAAAGATAACCTCTCCGCTCCATTCACGTTGGATTTGCATTTCCATATCAACAGTCCAGTGTGTTTCTTGAAGTAAGATAATATCCAGTCGATGTCGTAGAAAATAAGAGAACGCAGTTTTTCGACGATCAGGGGAACGAAGCCCCTGTGAGTTTAAAGATATAAGAACTGCCATGGCCAAATAACATAGAATAGCGGGAAGCTCCATTGTGGTTTAAAAGTAGGTAAAAAGTCAAATACAGCGGCTACTTTGAAGGTAGTTTGTCGGGAACTTTAGCAGTCTTTTTCTCCGCTTTTCTCCGCGTCGTTAAATTAGGGGCAGGTTTTAATCTGCACGGCGAGTGGAGACGCGGTCAGAATCAGAGTCTGTGATATGCTGCCTCTTTAAGCTTTGAGTTCGATCCTCGTAATCCATTTCTTCGTTACGAGATTCTTGATTTTTATTTACCATGTCGTCGTTATTCGGACCAGTAGCTTCATTCACAATATCCTCGCTTCCTCCAGCGGCTTGTGGCTGTCCACCGCTTGCCTCTGGCTGTTCCTCATTTACGTCTGGTTGAGCAGTAGGCGCTTTGTCATCTTGCTGTTCTGGTTGATCACAGTTGTAGGACATATTCAAGATCATCTTGACTAAACGGTTGCCATTTTCCAATCTAACCAGTTCATGGTCTGCCTTGTATTTTTATTTCACTTTTCAACTCGCCATATTCGCCTAACGCAGATTGGACTTCTTCATCTTCCACATAGGAACGGAGACCCATTAAAACTTGCCATGTGGCGGGGAGCAATCAATATGATATTCCTCGATGTCGAAGCCGTTATTCACAAGTACTTCGGCATCACCTGTTGACTCCAGCTCCAAAAGATATACTCCATCTCCCAGATCTTGAAACACAACAATTGAATCTTGGATTCTTTCTGGATTCCAGCTTAAGATCTCCAAGACCGATTTGATCGGACGTTCGAAATGACACGCTTCTTGCCTTTCGGTCCGCCATATTGGTGTTCCAAAAGATGAAAATGGTCAAACTTCAAAAACTATAGATCACATAGATTTCTCCACAAAATATTACGCCAGGTTAACAAATAAACTTCTTAGCAAACAACATATAGTATTCTGAGATCTCGATGGTCTAAAATAGGCAAGGATTCCACAGATAACACAGAGAGCATGCAGACAAGAACCGGTAACTTCCCCTGTGGTGTGGTCGTAGACGAAAGAACAAGTGGAAATTCGCTTAATTGCTTGGACTCTCTATAAAGTCTGTTAGACTGAAAGCTTTTAATTCCTGTTGTGATAAAGTTGCAACTTCATCTTGGGGACTTATCGAAGAGATTCCAAACCTAGCTAAATCCTAAAATCAAACAAGTGGAATTCTCTAATGGTCACTCATCAAATCCACATTCAAGAGATAACCTTTAATGTATTGTTCAGCGTAGCAAGGCCCTAATCAACCATGGAAAGCAATAGGGTGTTGTGTGTAAAAAATAAAAAATACGTTCGGTAGTAGAGGGAATAATTATGTGGAGTTGAATGGAAATCTTCTCTGAAAAGTCAAAAATTGGTCCAAAAGTTTACGAAATGGCCTCTTCCTAGGTAGTCACCCAGCTTCCAGGTATTGATGCCACTCAACAGGACTTTGGTGATCGGACGAGAAACGGTACTTTCCTTGTGGTGTGGTTTTACATGTAGATGAAAGAAACAAGTCGAAAGTTGCTTAATCACTTGGACTCTGTATATAGTCTGTTAGAGGAAAGGAACTTAATTCCTGCTGTGATTAAGATTGCCCAAACTTCAGACAAAAAAGGTGGAATTATCTAAGTGTCGGTCTACAAAGCCACATTCAAAATACAACCTTCAGAGCATTAGTTAGTGTGTGTGGCAGAGCTGGAATCAAATAAACAATATTGTGAGATGTCATTAATTATTGGAAGAAATAAAAATAATACTTTAACTTTCTTTGCTACTCAACATATTATGCTGAGTTAAACTATGTGGAGTTGACTCGAAATCTTCTCTGAAAAGTCAAAAATTGGTCCAAATTTAAGTCTACAAATTAATAGTTGTAAGTAAATTTCAATCTAGATCTCATACTCTTGGCGCGATGGACAGTACGTTGTTGAATTTAACCAATCAGTACAGTTGACCTCTGACAGATAGCTCTAACCTTCAAAGGAAATTTTAACTGAAGCAATTGGAATGAGTTACTGAGAGTTCAAGTTATGGAGGGTAAAATCAACCGAAGGGAGAATAAAATAATGTATTTCGAGTCAGGGCGGCTATTTAGCTATCACGTTTTCGTCCTTTCTTATGAAGTTGTTCTTGCTTCCAACTGAAAGAAATAACAAAATAATAGTTAGAAAGGGAAAATATTTCGACCAACGCGTCGGTAGAGTGTCTGCCGACGCGTCGATAGTGTGTTGACGGACTCGTCGATAGTGTGTGGGTGATGTGTCGGTGGTGTGTCGACCAACGTGACGGTCGGATCGGATTCTTCACCTTTACCCTTCATATGGGGTGTCTGGAAAACCCGAATAGTGAATAGTCTCGAATAGTGCGAATAGTGGCGAACAGTCGCGAAAAGTGGCGAATAGTGACGAATAGTCATCAGTAGCCACCGCTTTAGATCTAATATCCAGCGTTTATTAATTATCCAAATAAGCAACAGAATTTCAGTGAATTTATTACCTTTTCTTCTCCGGACTCAGGCTAGGAGGCTGTCTATCGCCGACATTAAGAAAACAGAAAACACAAGGATAACCTAATAAAGACGTATTTACGCTTTTGCAGCGGTTAAAACAGAAGAAATTACGTTTA
>Ga0126339_10004113_pt1 | contig 10691 bp, 8 predicted proteins | sample OrbTmetagenome_2_FD_92532 | JGI IMG/M metagenome (GOLD analysis project Ga0126339, IMG submission 92532) | Coral microbial communities from Petempiche,Puerto Morelos, Mexico - Orbicella T R C metagenome | ecosystem: Host-associated > Invertebrates > Cnidaria > Coral | place: Petempiche,Puerto...
AAATAAAAATATCAAGAAATCTAGGTAGCAAATTTTGAAATTTAGTTAAAACTTTTGGATTTTTGGCAAGTTTTTAGCAACGTTTTGGCATTCCAGGGAGCACCTTTGCATGCAGTATTTTATGAGCACAATCGGGAGGGGCCCGTTTCTCGAAAGCCCCGGAAACTTTTTAGGCCCGCAAAGCCATTTTTAGTTAATCGGTATTAAAGACAGAGAGGTGTATACGCCTAAAACGTCTTGCATGAAGAGAACCTCTGCTCAAATTAAGAATATGTGAATAAAACAGCTCATTAGTCATAAGGTTTGAGATTTGGGGCCTTCGAGAAACTGGCTCCTGGCCTACCTATTAACCTCCGTTTGAGTTTGCGATAGATAACAATTATTAGCCATTGTCATGTACGCGTCATCGTTAATCACCTTGTATGTTCAAAAGGCATGATGGGTAATAAAAGCACGAGGTTGTGACAACATGGCGTAGTGTCTGTCGTGTACATAACATGGTGTCAGAATAAGTCACATTAACGCCCAAAAGAAAATCCCCGAGCTTCGATCACGAGTCCAAATACAGCCTTAAAGAGATAGCGAAGAAAATGGACGGAAATTCTTCAGCTGGCAGCACTCCAAAGATGGATTTGTCGAGCGGTGATTTACCGAGTGCGTTAGGGGAAAGCCTTCAAAAAAACACTGTGAGTTCACTTTTGGTGGTCCTCTCAAGCAAAAAAGTGAAAAGGTAAAGTGCAACTACCTAATGTTATGGGTTGGAGACAAAGGTCGTGAGATATACAATACGTGGGAGCTTGGAGCAGAAGAGGCGAAGAAACTCAACATGTACAAGTACACAAAATACGAAGCATACGTGAAATCAAATCGAATAGAATGTTTGCAAGGTACAAGTTCCACCAGAAAGTTCAACAAGAGGGAGAGTCATTTGAGCAATTTCTTACTGATTTGAAGTTACTTGTTAAGGATTGCGGTTATGGTGACCCAGATGAAATAGTTCGAGACAGAGTAATCATTGGATGCCATTCTGCCAAAACCAGAGAAAAACCCATTCAGGAAGGTTCAGACCTTACCTTAGAAAAGGCAATTGGCATAGCTAGAACTGATGAAATGTCCAAGGCACAATTACAAACCATGGCGAACGAAGATGCTAGCATTAACAGAACAAAACCAGCGAAACCAAAAACTGATCTGAACGCACTCAAAAGAAGAAATAATGAACACGCTCAAAAGAAAGAAGTGCCGAGTAAAGAGTGTCCCAAATGTGGATATAAACATGGCAACAACAAATGTTACGCAAAAGGAAAGTGATGTACCAAGTGCCAAAAGTTGAACCATTTCGCAAGGGTTTGCCGTTCTAAGCCAGAAGCCAGAAAAGAAGTAAACTTCTTAGAAGAGGAAGATAGTAATGAAGAGAAACTTCCAGAAACTACCGAACCTTTTAAGGTTTCGGTAGTTTCTGGAATTAAAATTCCAGACCTGGAAGTTTATGAAGTTCACCTCACAACACATCTTCCTATTTCACCCGTGAAGTATGTGGAGTTACAACAAGCCACTGCCGCTGATCCAGTTATGCAAGCCTTAAGCTCAGTAATCCAGCATGGATGGCGCGGCCCTAAAGCAAGGAAGATGTTCCAAATGTTGTTCGCCAGTACTTGGCTACAGGGATGAACTCTCATCTGTTGATGGCTCCCTATTTAGAGTACAACAGCTCATTGTTCCTCACAGTTGGAGAAAAGAAATGGTAGACCGCATCCATGAATTGAATCGCATTAAGGTATTGTCAAGTGCAAACAGCGAGCACAAGACACCTTATTCTGGCCTGGCATGTCCTCTCAGATTGAAGATAAGGTGTCCAAGTGTTCCATATGCAACCAATTCCAAAGAACGCAACCCAAGGAACCAATGGTGATTCAAGAGCCACCAGATAGTCCATAGGCTAATATTGCAAGTGACTCGTTCGAATTCAATGGTGCTCATTACCTGCTGAGTGTTGATTACTACTAATTACCAAACTGAGCAACTTGAGCAGTAACAATGTCATCTGTCACTTGAAGAGGCAGTTTGCAAAATATGGTATCCCGGATGAAATAATCAGTGACAATGGACCTCAATACTCCAGCTTAGCATTCAAAGAATTTAGCAACAACTATGGTTTTGTACACACCACGTCCAGCCCCAAGTACCCTCAGGCAAATGGAGAAGAAGAGCGAGCAGCACGAGCCATTGACAGCCTCTTAGAGAAAGCACAAGATCCGTACAAGGCTCTCCTGAACCACAGGAACACGCCATTAGAAGGAATACGCTTATCGCCTGCACAATTGTTCATAGGTCGCAGACTGAAAACATCTTTACCAACACATGCAGACCTTTTAAAGACACATGGAGCCCAAGAAGTCAAAGAACACTTTCAGAAAAGAAAGCCGAAAGAGAAAGTTAACTATGATAAACACAGTGTTAAAGAGCTCCCACCCCTCAACAAAGGTGAAAAGGTCTCATTACAACATGGAAACCATGCCAGCCACAGTGATCAGTAAGCACCATACACCCAGATTATACATTGCTCAAACAACAGAAGGTCAGAAGTATCGGTGAAACCGCAGACACCCGAGCAAATGCCGAGCATCGCAAGACGAACCAACAGAGTCTGCGCACGACCAAACCAAGGCGTCACCAACCATCCACACTTCTAAAGTCAGTAAAGCACCTGTTCCCACCGCGGAAACACCACTTTCGTAAGTGCAGAAATCTACAGTGCGTACTCGTTCTGGACGATTGGTCAAAGAGCCTGCTTACCGTAAAGACTATGAACACTAGTTCGCCACTATCTACTTTATGCTTGGAGGCCATGAACAATACTTAACTGCATGAATCATGGACAGTGACCTTTTTTTTATGTTCGTTGTTTCTTGGTCTTATGATTACTTATTTTAGACCAAGTTCAGATTCGCGTTAAAAACCAAAACAAAAGGAGGGAGATGCCGTGTACGCTTCATCGTCAATCACCTTGTAAGTTCAAAAAGCATGATGGGTAATAAAAGCACGAGGTTGTGACAACATGGCGTAGTGTCGGTCGTGTACATAAAAGCCATTTGTTCTAGAATTGGATTAAGTATATTACCAGCAAAATTCATGGTATCTTTGGATTGAAATTGGTTGCTTCGATGAAAACTTTGTCTGTGTCACTGAATATAAAACTAGAGTTATCGAATCAATCCACTTTTTTCAAATGGTTGCCAAGGACAACGCGTACAATAGCCTGATAGCGGTAAACGATTGGAAAGGGGAGATATTTCTTAATATCACGCTAGTCTGTGAACAGGCCCCGACTAGAAGGGTCTGACCGCGGCTGGAAGGACCGAGAAGGAACTACCACTCAGACAAACAAATGATGACACAAACAAATGATGTCATAATGTTTGCTTGGTCTTTGGCTGATTACTCGAGCCAGGCTGGCTGGCTCGGTTAATTTAACGATATCTCGGCACGTTTATTAAACACAAGAAAAATAAACTTGGTGACTTTCATGAGCCGGGATCCCGACCAACTGGGCTCGAAATCTTCCATGTAATCATGTCCAACGGGTCAGCATGGCTTGCCAATGCAAACCACTTCGCGCCAAAATTGAGCTCGTTCCGGTCTCGCGCTACTCATGTATACCAGGGTAGAGTCATCTCGGCAAGCCGGGCCAGCCTTTTAAACTGGGAAAGCGCGGCTAATCGGCCCCTTACGTGCACAGATGACTGGGAGAGGGGAAGGGAGAAGTCTTCCTTCTTTTTACTTGACAGGTACTTGTATATCTCCAACCTCCTTCCCAGGACTTTTCCCTTCTCAATTTCGAAGGGAAAAGCCCTGGGAACGAGGTTGGTATGTCTCTGGTTCCAAAGGGTACTGATAAATGTTTGGCTGATTTGGTCTGAAATTGAGCCACAGTAAAATAGTATTTTTCTAAACATTCTTTACTTTCGTTTGGAAACGGATCAGATGGGAGGATAAATGCAAACTTGGATCTCATTCAGAATTGTGTCTTTTCCCGTCATGTAATAAATTTCTTATTAAATAAACAGACTTGATCAGGATTGCGAGACCACACTAGCCTGGGTACTAGCTTGGTAGAATATCGGACCTTTATCTCTTGTTTTAGCGACCGCTCGCCGCGCTTGGTCCGTTCTATAAGACCACGGGCATAGTTTATTCCAGTATGGTTCTCGCACTTGTTGTATATATCACCCGCGCCTCTGTGATGGCACAAGTTCTTAGACTGAAAGCTGTTTGTTGAAAGGTCTATCGCTACAGCTACGAGGTCACCTCGGGCATCAACTTGTTAGTATTTCTTTGCTCATCTTGTCATGTCTAAGTTTTTGTTTTACCTTATTAGGCGTGACCAATTTCATGACTTTTACTGCCTAAAAAGATAGTGCTGAATAACTAACAGATATAAGAAAAACCACGAAGTGATATGATTTATTGCTTCCAAAAAATTAGTTTATATGTGGGCATATGTGGACCACAGATGACGGAAAAATATAACTGAACCTTATCTCTAACGAGAAGTAAATTCAAGTTGTTAAATATGTATCAACAAATCTTGGTGTCACTATACATGAAAGAAGCCGCACGTCGTCGATCTTACGTCAAGCCAAACAAAAGCTATGAATCTTTTGTTTTGTTGTTGTTTTTTTAGGAATGGTAGTTCTTGTTTTTAACCGCTTTTAAATATATACAAAAAAAATCAGTAAACAGTAATTTTATGTGCGTTTTAGTCCGAAGTGTCATCATTTCAACTTCGATCTAAAGTCATGGCTGTCGAGAAGAAATTCGTTTTGCTTTTTGCCCTCTTGGCTTATACCAAGTTGTCCTTGGGTAATACAACTGGAGCTGGTCAGGTAAGTTGAGGATTTGATATCAGTTAGAGTAATATCTTAATCTGATCACATATGATAGTCATCCGGGTAAATCGACGTGAGGTGTCAAACTTTTTTTGGAAAAAGACACCGTACGAAATCTTTTCTGCTAATACACTTGAATCCTAACAGCACCTTTCTATTCAAGAGATTCAATAAACGGTTCTTGAAAACACTGATTTTTAGATTTCTTGACATAGAGGATTCTCAAAAACTGGCGTCTGTACGCGATGATATAGAAAGACTGAAGTATTTCAGTGATCCTGTCGCCCTCAGTGTTGGAGTCTTGCTTGGTCTTGTTTTGCAAAAGCCAAGATTTGTTCACGAGTAGTCCCACAGTTTGAGATAGAATTCTTATTGAACACTAGATAATGGTTCAGCAGTAAGTTGTATTATATTTAGCTACAGTTGGTCCCCCTATTCTAAGTTCACCTGTGCAACTTATTTATTTTCAGTCACAGAGTGCAACTCCGTGTAATCCCATCAACATCAATGTGTACGGTAAAGAAGACATGAAGGTACAGCAACGATGTCAGCGATTGTTCTGTGGTTCCATTTACTTAGACGGCCTAAACTCACTCACTCACTCACTCACTCACTCACCGTCATATAGTTATGTCATACTCAGCAACATTTGAGGCATAGATGATCCCGATTTCAAAATATGTTTCTTTTTAGGGCGAGAAGGGAGAGAAAGGAGAATCAGGCACTAATTGTAAATGCAGTTTGCAGGTAAGCACGGGTGGAAATGTGTGTATTCTCAGCTTGGGAATTTTTTGAATTCAGTTCAAGTCACTCTTTGTGGATGTCGTCTTACGTTATAAATCGACAGCTAGTCTGGCATTTCCTTTATCTTTTATGCTGACACAGGATCCAAACAAACCTTCTGCTCACATTGAAGCTGTCAATAAGAGAGCCGTGACTTATCAAGCCAACACAGGTATTTTAATTATTCTTGTTGAAGTTTTTGACGGATGGTGATATGGATCTAAAGTCTTGTGTGTATACCTCGAGTCTTTAAACTTAGTGTACTAACTAAATGCCAAAACAGACGCTATACCATTTTAAACAAACACTAGTGTCTGCAAATGTATTTCTTTTTGAATGACGCGTCATTTTTAACTTTCTTCTAGTGATAAAGGACTGGTCTGTCAATGCCACACACAGCCACCTAGCAGGCGGTATGAAGTACCACGACGGAAAACTGACTGTGCCCACCCCTGGACGGTACTACATCTACACACAACTTTACTATCAGTCCAGTGGGAGAATCCATGTTCGCGTAAGCAACAAAGTCGTTACTATGATTCAGCCACCGAGTTCAGGAACAGACCATGGTACATTGCAAGCAGGTGGGGTATTTTACCTCAAGGCAGGTGACGTCATCTCGTTGGATGTGAATTCCTCCATTCAGATATACATGGCTACTGTTCACAGCTATTTTGGGGCGTTTTTGATATGACTTTCTTTCATTGAAAGATCAGTGTAGTGCCAAACGAAGCTACGCTATTCATCGATAAGTTAGAGATACCAAGCTCCGTTTTTTCCTAGCCGGTTCGAGTTGTCTTGATGATTACTTCGCTCTCAAAATAGTCTCAGTTGTTATAGATGGCTGTAATTTTTCATCAAAATAAACATATCAGTAAATGAAAAGGATGGTCCTTGAGGTTTTTGGATTACTGTTTTAACTTGTTGAGAACTAAGCTGATCAACCACCGCATTAAGGTGGCTGAACATAGTTTTTGATACCTGTGTTCATTCACCTTTTTCTCTAAAACCCTTGATCCCTCGGTCGCCAAAAATGGCAGCAAGCAAGTTAACAACACAAACTTTGGTTTTTTGATGGTTAGGCTGACGTATGTGCCGTTGCCATGGCAACATGAATAAATATAAACAGGCCTTTAAAATCGGCTTTGTTTATTTATAGAAAATCTAGTGATTAGATTTTCTTCATAATTTGCATGCAACAAGCTTGTAACGATTCTCACAAGTTAACACCATTTTGCTAATAATTTAACAGAGAGATCTTTAATTATCCTTTGTTGAAGGTTCATTGGAATATCTAGAATTTCCTTTGTTAAAGTTCAATTATTTTCAATACTCCAATTACTTATTTCCTTAAGTATTTTCGTGCCAAATTTCGTGAAATTCTAATGAGTGGTTTTCGAGTAATAGGCGTATTTCCGAGAGTGCAATTTTCATTCAATCGCAATTTGTTTACTTACTACGCATGCGCTGCATTTAACAGAGTTCTTTCGGTAACAAAGAAAACGCTGAGAATTGCCTTTTCTAACATATCTTTGTAATAAAAGACTAAAGCCATCAATACACTGCGTTCAATTATAGAGAATAATAGCACAGATAGTGCGGGTGCTGAGTAAATAATATGATCGCTCTATTGACGGCATGCTTGTTTTTTTGCAATCCTTGTGCGCGCGCTGAAACAGCCAATAGTTTCCCGCAAAAGCGCGCGCGAAAACTGTGTTCGGCCACCTTAAAACACCTTAAAAGTAAATATTTGGAATCAGCTTTCTTCTCAAGTTGTTCTTCTATTAAAAGATTCTTAAACCCCAGATTATATTCAAAAACATCCAGTGTGTTCGCACATCTTCATATCGTGAAATTTCACTTCATTCTCATTTCATATCCCCTCAATTTTTGTGTCCGCAACGCCGTCAAAACAATTTAGGAATTAACAAAAAAAGAAAGTTTTCGTAAAAGTGCTAACGGTACTACATCTACGCACATATTTACTATCATTCCCGTGCTAGTCTATGTTCGTGTGAACAACGGTGTCGTAATGATTATCATCATCATACAACCACTGAGTTCAGACCATGGTGCTCTGTACGCTGGAGGGGTGTTTGACCTCAAGGTTGCGGGTGACGTCATCTCATTGGATACACCAAATTCCATCACGGTCTGAATGTATTTCCATCACTGTTACTTCGGTGCGTTCGTGATTTGAGTTTCATCAGTCGTTGCATTCTCATTGTCGTGAACGGAACTGTGCCGTATCCTTGTGAACTGAGGGTAAGGGTTTCAAAGTTTGAAATATTCGTAATTGTCGTATGAAATAATAATAATCACAATCACAATTAAAAAAAAAAATGTCAAAACAATGTCTATCTCTATTATCTATGAGATGCCTTCAGGCATTAACTTCTTATTTCTTTGTTTCATTTTGTCAGTCAGTCTAAGTTTATGAATTTTGTTTTATATTTTTACCTTATGATGCGTGACCAATGTCATGACTTATATTGCCCAAAGAGATAGCACTGAATTAATAATAACCGATAAAAAAAACCCTACGGATTGAGGGTTATGATTTATTGCTTTTAAAAAGTTATTTTATATGTGGACTACAGATGAAGGAAATATAACTGAACCTTACATCTAACGAAAAGCAAATTCAAGTTGTTAAATATGTATCAATTAAAGACACCGCTAGTTGTAAATTTTACGTCAAGGACAGAAAAAAAAGCCAGGAATCTTTTGTTTTGTCTTTTTTTTTTCTTAGGAAAGGTAGGTCTTGTTTTTACCCGCTTTTATATATACAATAAATCAGTTAACGGTAATTTTAAATGCGATTTAGTCCGATGTGTCATCATTTCAACTTCGATCTTATGTCATGGCTGTCGAGATGAAATTCATTCTGCTTTTTGCTCTCTTGGCTTATACCAAGTTTTCCTTGGGTAATACACCCGGAGCTGGTCAAGTAAGTTGAGAATTTGATATCAACCAGAAAAACATATTATGCAGCTTTAAAAATTTGGGACGATTGAGGAAAAACGCTTTTGCATACTGAATACATTCAGAAAAGTGCGTCGGAGTTTATCATCAGTTAAAACTATTCAATCTTTTATGGCCAACTGTTTTTATTCTAAATATAATAGAGCGGTTTTCAGTTGAGTGTCGAAAGTAATCAGGTGACTACTTCCGAGGTTGAAAGCAGCCTTATGCGAAATTCTTAATGTGATCGCATGATGTTCATCCAAATCCATGAATTTTCGAGTTGTTTTTTTTTCTTGATAGAAAAAAAACTGTGTGAAATCTTTTCTGTCTAGACACCTGAAACCTTACGGCAGTTTTCTGTTCAAGAAATTCAATAAACGCTCCTTGAAAACACTGATCGTTTTTCGTTTTTCTTTCCCATGACATAGCTGATACTCAAAAACAGTCTATGCGCGATGCAGTCGGCTTCAACGTCGAAGTCTTGTTTAGCAAATGTAAAGATCTGAACATGAGTAGTCTCGCAGTATGAATTACAATTCTTATTGAAACACAAGATACTTCCTCCCGAGTCTTAGCCTGTTTGCGCATATCTTGTTTATTTTCAGTCACAGAAAGTTTGTGCAACTCCGTATAAACCCGTCAACATCAATGTGTATGGTAAAGAAGGCGTGAAGGTACGGTAACAGTGTCAGCTTTAAATTTTTTCAGTAGTTCCGTTTACTTCGGACGTAAAACTATAGCCACGCTCACTGAGCAGTCATATTTACGACACTCGCTCCCGGTATAAATATGGTACTGATTTCAAACTATATTAATTTTTAGGGCGAGAAGGGCGAGATGGGCGAGAAGGGCGAGATAGGCAAGAAAGGCCAAAAAGGAGATTCAGGAAAAAATTGTAAATGTAACTTGCAGGTAAACATGGGTAAACAATTATCGTAAAATTACGGCTTAGTAAGCTCCGGGGTTTTTATGCGCGGGGCTTAAAAGCGGTATTAAAAAAACGTTTCGAAATAAGCTGATGAAACCAACATCTGGCAGACTAAAAATGTGTTTTCTGTTCTTGGGAACGAGGAACGCAAGTCACAAGTATAGGGAACCAAATACGCGAAGTACAGAGGTTGTTGTATGAAGCTTTCTCATGATGGCAAATACCGGACGGTGCATGAGGTACACGAAGTGAAGGTGGACTTATAACTGGATTATTGTTTTTTATTCCGATAGCTTGGCCCAAAAACCGGGGCTATAAACGGGGTAGGGGGCTTTTAACGGAACTTTATGGTATGCGTTCATCGATTGACTGAATTTCAAGTCATTGTTTATTTCCAGATATCTTGTTTTTAGTGCCTCGTGAAAATTATCATCAATTCTGTGCTTTTTCAGTAACAAGTTTGGTCTTAAGAATTTAATTGACAGCTAATCTGACATTTGCTTTCTCCGACTTTTATGTTTAAAACAGAATCCAAACAAACCTTCTGCTCACATTGAGGCTACCAATAGGAGGACCGTGACTTATCGAGCCAACACAGGTATGTTCTTTATTCTCGTTGAATGTTTTGACGAAATGTCATATGGATGTAAAAGTCTGTTGTTACTTCGAGACCTTTTCGGAATTAACTTTTTAATAAATAATTGCCAAAACAGACTCTCAGTAGTAAATTAAAGTACAGCAAGGTAAACAATCACCAGTGTCTGCGAACGTATTTCATTTTGAATAACGCGTTGTTTTTAATTTCCTTTTAGTGATAAAGGACTGGTTTGTCAGTGCCCCAAACACCCACCTAGCAGGTGGTATGAGGTACCACGACGGAAAACTGACTGTGCCCACCCCTGGACGGTATTACATCTACACACAACTTTACTATCGCTCCAGTGCCGGAAGAGTCTATGGTCGTGTGAACAACAACATCATAACCCAGATACAACCACAGCATTTAGGAACAGGCGAAGGTTCTCTGTACGCTGGAGGAGTGTTTTACCTCAAGGCTGGTGACGTCATCTCGTTGTATGCGCAATATTCCATCTCAATCTATATGTCATCCGCCGCCCACAGTT
>Ga0126339_10004114_pt1 | contig 10688 bp, 11 predicted proteins | sample OrbTmetagenome_2_FD_92532 | JGI IMG/M metagenome (GOLD analysis project Ga0126339, IMG submission 92532) | Coral microbial communities from Petempiche,Puerto Morelos, Mexico - Orbicella T R C metagenome | ecosystem: Host-associated > Invertebrates > Cnidaria > Coral | place: Petempiche,Puerto...
TAGAAAATAAATTTTTAAGCTAGATCTAATATTAAAGTGCTTCGTTTTGTCCGTAGTAATTACTTTTCAGTCTAAACGACTGTTTCTCAGCGCGCTTGTATTTTGGCATGGGAAAATGAGTTTCTACAGTATGTGTGAGTGAGTGTTTTGTTAAGTTTTTTTCTTTGATTGCGTCTCTTGTATTTTAGTAATGACATTTTTAGGAATAAATAAACTGCCGTTGAACCCAAACGTATGTTTGTTGCTACAAATTGCTGCAGGCTAGCCCATGATGGGGATTTTTTAAAAGACAAAGACAATTCTATTTTGAAAACTAATCACACTGATAAAAAGTTGGCTGGTCCGCAGGTAGTTAGGACTTTCACATTAAAATTCAAGATAGGGATGCAGTGCTTATCACACGCTCTTGGGTTTAATGTCGTGATTTGGCATGGGTAAACCTAAAATTCCATCGTTGAAGTCATCAAGGTACCTTCTAGTCTAAAGTTGGAAAAATAAGACCCATGAGAACACATCTTGATCTCTAGAGAAAAACTCAGCTGCTTGTCGGAACTGGCCGGAACCACTTAACCTGTCAAAATGAATTCAAGCCACCCCACCCCAATACAACAAGGTCAGAGAATGGAAGCCCCACTTTAAGCTCACACAAAATTTAACAAATGTTTATTTATAATTAATCTGACTCGAAATTAAACGCGGCATTATTCTGGTCATCACGTGGTTCCACAGACCAATTTTCCAAGATAAAGGGCTTCCTTACATGTTTGATGCAAATTTTATATGAGTTTTCGGCGTACAACCGGAAGAAAGGTGTAGGTGGATTGGTGCCAAACCCACCCTCCTTCCCCTTACACAAAAGTTTTGGCAATGCTTTAGTAGCCTTTTCCTCTGAATTCTGTTCACTCTCTCCTCGGAAAGATTTTGAAGTAAAGAATTTTTTCTCCTTTGGACTGAGACCGCCGTTGCCACCGCAACCAAGTTTCGATTGGCAGGTGATTGCTATGCTTATTACTTTTCTACTCTACTCTAGCAATTCTGTACCGATGTTATGTAGTCTTCGTTTAATTTCCTGAATTATTTGGAAATTGAAAAATTGAAAATGGTGATCTTATATGGCGGCCACACAATTTAATGACGTCCGAGAGTGCCTCCAAACATTTCGATCTCACTAATTTCTAAAGAACCAAGTTGAAAAAAAAAACACATTACAAATATTATCCAATGTTCCTCATAATTCACGATTTAAATATGAAAAAAACTCCAACTCTTTCCCCATTTTTATCTCCCCAAATATTTTCAGTGCGCAAACTAAACGACTATCGCATAGGCAAGGATTGTCCTTTAACCCTGCCTGCCAGAGATGAAATCTTTCGCTCGTTTCTACACTTGCAAATTTTGAATCAGTCTATCCACAAGTCCCAGATTTGGTCTAAAAATATCAACAATCAGCACAACGTGATCTGCTTCAGCGCCATCACGGGCGGAATGCTCAAACGTATTGTCGAACAAAATCCCCATTTGATCACGTGACTGGTCACGTGATCAAAATTATACGTTAAGGGAAAAGAGGACAACAAGATGTATCTTCAGGTAGAGTCATCCGGTTCTAGCGGTCAATCTGGAGAAAGATATTGGCGATCAACCATATTTCTGAACATATTTTCAAACCCAGGCAACGAAGTTGAGAAAGTATAGTTCCCCAAGCACCGCATAAACGTAACTCCAAGAATTCCAAGAGGTCAGACCATAGCAGTCGAGCTCTCTGAAAACCCGGATTTAGAAGAATATAACTCGGGACAAGAATACTGAATAGAATCGACGTTCGCGTAACACCATACGGAAAGACACAAACGTAATTCGCAACGAATAATCGAACACAGGAGCAACAAATTAAAACAACAGCGACGTTTTGGCGAACATAATTGAGGACAGGTTAAATACAATTCGTAACATTAAAAACACCAGTGGAAACATTAAAAACCGCACTGGCAAACAGCATAATAAAATTCCAAACTTAATTTTGGCGGTAATCACCCCTCGTAGACGTATAGCATTCTCTTGGATAAGTGATATCTCAATTATTTCGTGCTGCGCTATGTCGCGCACGAGTGAAATACAATCTGAGAGCCCAGTGGTAAATGAAACACTCGCACCAAAAATTCTTCATCTTTGGTTTCGGACGGGAGAATGACAAACTTGTCCTTTGTGGCGTTCCTCAGTTGCCTTTTCTAGAATCAGCGGAGAGAGTTCCTTCGCTATCTTTGGTTTCGGGAAATGAGAAACTTATCCTTTGCGGCTGTCTTTTGCAGTTTGTAGGATTCGCGGAGTGCCTTTCATCTCAGCCCTTAAACGAAGATTTTGTCTGTGAATTGTGCTTTATCCAATATCGGATAAATTTGCGCTCACGGGCATACTCATAATGTTGAGGCAGAACTTACTGTAATAAACTTTTATGGACACTTTGTTTGTCTAAGCTCAAATAAACAGTGGAATTAGAATTTCGATGTAAGAAAATAACTGCTACTGAAATGGGTTTTTTCGAGGAAATAGTCAATGTGACATGATATTTTAAAATAAGAAATCCTTAGTATCGTCGAAAATTGACACTGGGGATTAAATTATATTACTCCTTAAATTTCATTTTCCTCCTCACAGAAATACTTTTGTAAAATTCAAAGCTTATTTATATGTTACGTTAATTTTTAAATAAAAGTTCGTGTTTAAAAGAAGGAAAAAATATAGAACTTATTTTTCAAAAGTATTATATGATATCACAAGGAATAAACTTGGATTTGCATTTGTCCTGAATTTTAAATTGTGTTCCTTTATTGATGATTCGTATTACTGTAGCATACCACAAGAAGGCTACTTGATTCAAAACCGAACGTTTAATTGTATTTTAAAAAACTTCAACTGCGTTAATCCTTCCCGCGAAAATTTCTTACCGTTTACATAACCACAGAGATCGTGTAGCTTCTGTGATTGGCACTTACTTGCGCGGGAAAATTGAAGCCTCTGAGCAACAGCCCATCCGGGACATACACAGATTCCCTGTGGAACTACGTCATCCGTGATATCAAAGATGACTCGGCAGACCCCTCTCCAGCAGGGAAAGAATTGTGCGACCAAGAAAGACGACCGTGAAAAAGGTAACTTGAGCCACGCTCAAATGAACAAATCGAGCCTCACGGCAAGGACCAGACCGGGCAACGACCACAGTTCACCGAACATCCTCCCATCAGAAACTCTATCTACTTCTGTCTTACAAAAAATTGTCTCAACACCCATATCTGCAAAAGAAGCCCTCATTTGTTACCATCTGTACGAAATGTCCTGGAAGGTGTGCATTTATTTCAACTGAAACCCAATTTAAAAATTCTACAGGATGCTTAACGTAGGCTACGACAGATTTAAATAAAATAGTTCTTTGCATAAACTGGTCACATTGTACAAAATGTCCGATGACAGACAACAAGTTAAGCGCTGGGACATCCAGTAACAAGCTAAACTTGACTGGTTATTTAGCTTAGTTTAGGCGGCTATCGCATTCCGATGTCCAGGATTAACTTTTCAATGTAAGTTACGGTAAGTTTAATCCAAACAAACTTATTATCACCTACTTCCAGCTAATATTTTCCCCTTCAGTTTAAATTCAATTACATGTCACAAATCAACTCGTTAGCCACACATGTACGCATTGCGGACCTATTTTTTATTTGGCTCTTAGTCCTAATGGGACATAACACAACAACAATCTCTCAATTTAGTGCATTGTCCCATGTGAGTTTTAACTCTCTAAACTCAGCAATAGTACTGTTTACACATGGTGAGCTTGTACATGTACTGTCAAGAGGTTTTGCTGCTGTAATGACTAAGCCTGCTTAAACACATAACATCAACAACTGAATACCGCGGGGTTGTCAGTAGTAGTAGGCAGCTAAGGTTTGCGTGAAAAACATGCCGCGAAGCGGCTGGCCAAGACGCCCACCGCGCATGGCTGGGGAAGAGAATGGGAGGGGGTCGCCCCCTCCCACTGGAAAGATGTTCGAAAAGTAATTCCCTGGGATGCAATGTGGGACTACTCAGTTCAGCAAACATTGTGTACATTTGTTGATGATTGAGCTTCCTGACTACAGTCAGAAGCGATGTTTTGTCTGGCCGATAAATTTGGTAATTATGCATACAGAAATCACGGCTTTGAAATGTTCGATATTTTGGCGCTTTTTTGGCTTTATCTCATAAAAAATTTAATTTGAGAAAAGGTTCAAACTTCTTCCATATTTTAACCTCATGTCCGGAAATTTAGGCTTTTTTTAGCGAACGTATTTGACACGCACGCGTTATCTGATAACCATCTCGTCAGGACTTCGCTTCTAAATTAGAAATCCTGTGTTTACCCCGATGATTGAAGTGGCTTTTATTATATAGACACGAGTCTTTTACTGGAAAATACACTACTCGTAAAATTCATACGAAACCACATCCGGGACTCGAGTGGCATATTTTCCATATCCTCACTAGTGAAGATATCGATGATTTCACTATGTGAAGTTCGTCTCTTTTAAAATTGTACTTAAATTCGCTGGTGTATCATCGAAACATCTTCGGGTCTTCCTCGAAAGTCTTCGGCAATTTTCGGAAATCTTCGGACACTTTCGGAAAATGTTCGGTAACGTTCGTGTGACCTTCAGACAAGTTTTGGAGAATCTTCGGAAATCTTTGGAAAGTGGTCGGAAATCTTCGGAAAATCGTCAAAAACGCCGTCATCAGTATGTCTACATAATAAAAATAACATCACACGTTAGCTCGAAGATATGAATTTTATGTCCTTGCCACTCGAACATAAAATTCATATCTTCTCGCCACCGTGTAATATCCTCTATGTATTGTATCATTTTTGTGTGTTTACAAAGTTGGAAAATCGCTTCAAAAAATACAAAGTAGTGTATTTATTTCCATTAAAATAAGGGATAGTGTAGACTGAAGTAATTCTGCAGTTTCATGGCACTTAACTGGAAAAGAAAACACTACAGTCCTATTATTGCAGTGCCATTTGAACCGAACGAGAACTCACCCTTTACCAGACTATTCTAAGATACTTTATTCTATGTTCGCTTCAGAAAATGTGCGCTGAAGTGTAGCATATTTTAGGGCTAATTACTCGGGCTTTTTGGGAGGCGCGGTGGCTTCATGGTTAGTGGGCTCGTCTCCGGATCGAGCGGTCCGGGTTCGAGCCCTGGCCGGGGACATTATGTTGTGTTCTTGGGCAGGACACTTTACTCTCACAGTGCCTCTCTCCACCCAGGTGTATAAATGGGCACCGGCGAACTTAATACTGGGGGGTAACCCTGCGATGGACTAGCATCCCATCCAGGGGGGAGTAGAAATACTCCAAGTCGCTTCATGCTACAGAAACCGGGATAAGCTCCGGCCTGATGGGCCACTTAGCTCGTATGCAGACTTTACCTTTTTTTACCTTACTCGGGCTTTCCAAAGGAAACGCCCGAGTTGAAATCCGGCTTCGTTTTTTTTTTTCGTTCAGTCCCAAATCGCAGTCAAGTCCTTAACAAGCACGCGCGACGTTATGCTGCTGACCAAAAGGAGCGCGGCCTCTGGGGACTAGAAGGGTGTATACAAAACCTGGGCTAGGACACCCTGTGGCCTACCCTATGGCCCACCCCAAATTTTGTGATTTCATCAATTATACAGAAAATAATAACTACTTACGCGCACAGGGATCAAGTGTTGTAAATTCGGAGCGATAGCCGCCATTTTTTTGTGTGAAACTCGTCCCCAGGGTGTCCTCCCTGTCATTGGCGGTTTAATGTTTAATTAGGCGCTTAGGGCCAACACATGACGCCATCTTGGACTAGGGGCGCAGAGACCCTTGGGAGAAAGGCTGGCAACAACGATGGCCGATCTTGAGGGGAAAATCGAGGTAAGCAACCTGATACAAATGATTGACAGGCCAAACACGACTCCTGTTGGTCAAGATAGAGCTAGCCAATGGCGTAATGTACTTTTCGATCCTTATTTGTTTGAAGGCCGACCTCGTTATTTTGTGTTTCTTTGACGGCATTTTTTCTAGATTTCTAGGCACTCGATAGCTAATCTGCAGTGTGGAGCTATTTTGATATAAGCACACACCTTCTGAGTGCGTATTTTTTGGCTGTATGCTCGTTGACGTTAGTTGAGTGCTGGTGTGTCTCGCTCGATGTAGAAGGTGGCTGTCCATAAAAGGGTTTGACAGGCCTACACGACTACTACAGTTCGTGACATTTGTACATTTACCGTACTCTCTTAGGTCTCTCGACCTTTTTGTTGTGTTTGTGACGGCAATTCATGTTGTAAGGAGGATTTTTAAGTAGAGTTGGGCCGTTAGACCGTGCTATGGCAAATTTTTTGAGGTCAACCCCTTTTATGGACAGGCTCCGTATTATTTTCTTCATAATTGGTAAAATCACAAACTTTTAGGTGGGCCATAGGAAAGGCCATAAGGTAGGCTAGAGGGTGGGCCGTGGCCCAGCCCAGGTTTTGTCCACAACCGGACGAGAATGACTCTCTGATCTTCATAATTACTTCTTCGGGACTTAAAATGGAAAGGAAAAACACAAGTAAATGTTTAGGTGGCCCCAGAATGGAAGATCAAGGTTTACAGAATGCTCAAAACTTTCTGGCAAAAAATTTTCTTTCCTTTAACTGCCGCGAAAACGATCGGAGCGTTTTCAAGTAAGTTTTGAATACGCGGATTCAAAGCAGCTTCCTGGTCTTTAGAAAACAAAAATGGTAGTGTACAGTAATATATAGATTCAGCCAAGCCTAAAAGCGGAGCTCCTGATAACTGACGATAAAGGAAAAAGAGAATTTCTTTTTTTTGGATCAGAAACTCAAAAAATGATCAATTGTGAGCATGTAATTGTTCAGCGTGTGGTTTTGCTATTTTTCAAGTTAAATTTTAACAAACTATATCCAACAAGCCTAACCAAGATTGTAGAAATTACGTACGCAATATATTAGCGACTTTCCAAGAGACGATTGTACAAGAAATGTCAGAAGAAAAGTCAACAACGCGCCAGGGGTTAATTTGCGCCGAAATTTTGCCTTTACGAGTACTCCTTTCCTCTCCCCCAGAGAAATAACGTGACTTCAGCCCGCGATCCAATCGATAAACCAGTAAGTGGAGGAGGCGGAGGCGGCGTGGTCGAGTGGTTTAGGGCGCTGGATTTGAAATTTGGAGGTTCCTGGTTCAAATCCTCCGCCCTACCGCTATCTGGATTTGTTCTCGGTAGCCCCGAGTTCAACTCCTCGGCCGCGTTGTGTAAAGAGCCAAGTGGTCAGCCTCCCACCAGTTGGGATTCCTCATAGTTTATGTTATATTTAAAACATTTGTTTACTTATTTAAAGTGTCCCCAATTAGCACATTAGTGCTAAATACATCGACACTTAAATAAAGTTGTTGTTATTATTATTATTATTATTATTATTATTATTATTATTATTATAAGTGGTCAGCGGACTCTGGGAACGAGATTGCCATGTTTTAAACCAAGGCACGCATGCGCCGTGAAACCGGAACTCCTAAACTCTTGAAGTCTGGAAACTGATTATTCCAGAGCTCCGTGACTTGGCGTTGTCCAAAAGACACGTGGGCTCTGGGAACGAGATTGCGGGTTATTTTGACAACCCTGGTCCGACGAAACAACTCGAAAAACCCGCAATTACTAGTACCCAGTCTACCTACCAGACAATTTATACCCTCGGAGGTCTGTCACGTGTCATCTCGTCCTCAAAGTGAGTCAGTCAGTCAGTCAGTCAGACTGACTGACTGACAAGACTTAGGGGTCTGTATGGATGAAATGCATAAGACCCCAAAAATCTGTCAATACATACCTGGCCGGCGTTTATCGGCTGTTAATCGCCTGTAGAAAACGTCAATTAGGAAATTCAGAGGCGAGCGTATGATAAGTTTCCATGTTTTGCTGTACACTAAAGCAAAGGTGACCAACAAGATACATACAGCGAGGACGCCAAACATGTCGGAAATAAACGACATGGAGGCAGCCGTGATTGTTAGCTCTAATCCATTTTCCAAACCGGCTATCACTACTCGAGCACCTATCAGTTTCGTCATAAAAGTCCTAAAAGGCTGATAAAAATATTTGAATGATTGATCTCAAATAATTACAGCTTCATATCATCTAATCTTCGTAAGCCGGGAATTTACGCAATGTCTCAAAGGCAACGGCAACGAAAACGACATTTCAAATACTATGAACGGCGTCAAACTGAGTAAAGAATCAGCGCTCAGGTTCCCGTCATGTTGATTTGTGGCGTTCTTTTCCCAGTTGCCGTCTCCAGTATCACTTATGGGAATATCAGGTCAGCGAGTCAGAAACGTAACTAGCAGTGACGTCTTTCTAATCTTGATAAGAAGGGCGGTAACTTAAATGAACATATAAAAATTGTCTTGGTAATTTAAAGGCCAAGGACTAAAACAAGTTTACTTCGGTACCAAGTTACCAGCTGCACTATATACAAAACTGACGACATACTAAACAGTTTTGGACAAACTGCTTTCACTTTCGCGGCCTCCCTGGCAAAAGATCAGTCAAGAAATGGAAAAAAAGAGAGATTGCAGCAAACACAAGAAACAAAAAAATTCTCTTCTCCTCGCCATGTCGGCCTAACTTTTCGAGCTCTTTGAGGGTTATTTCTGCTACGACCATCAAGGCGGCAAATGAAATTATCACCATTACATGGGCCCTCCACTTGTGATAGTTACCCTCAGCCATAAGATCGTTTCCAACAGACCAGTGCGCGGCATTCAGTCTGCTGATCAGAATCTGCTTGCAAAGCTTGGAGATTTCCCGGAAATCTACTGTCGGCCTCCATTGGCTATCTCCTCCCAGTCTTGAGAGGTCTTTAAGAAAATCAGCGGAGAACTGATCAACGACGTTGCAGAACTCTGGAGCTGTCAGCATTTTTTCGCCGCGAAAAAGGTAACCGTCTTGATCATGTTTAAGTGGAATACCTCGATCACGGAAAAGCTGAAATTTTGGTTGAAGCGCACCGGCGAACAGCTCGTTCTGTTTGTTATGATACATCTCCTTCCTTGATTGTCCCCTTCGCCTCCGTTGACCTTGTTGTCGATAACTGGGTGCCCCGAACGAAGACATGTCATTAAAGTCATGTTCTTCGAATGAATGCACGCTCCAAAGTCCGTCTGTCTTTCTTCGCGTACCGTAAACTTCAGTCTTCACCTTTCTTATTGCTTCTTTTATGAACGGCTCAAGCCTATTCACCCCAGTAGATTCTAACAATCCGTCGACCTTTTTCGTAAGGGAGGCCTCAAACTCCCTTGGAGCAAGTCCGCGCTTGTGAAGCTCGAAGTTGTATTTCAGCTGTCTGGCTTGCATGTTTGTGATCAAGGTAGGTCTTAGCTTACGCCACTTGTTGAAATCCTCTGAAATTAAAATTTGTAAAGAATTAGAAATTAAAGAGGAAATATCTCCATCCAAGCGCTATCCTTGGGTTGACGGCAAGAGAGATGGATGATGGGGGAACAAGATACTCTGCTTGATTTACTGTGTTTGCTTCTTACACAAGTTATTCCAAAAGATCAGAAAGGTCACTTCTTTTTATACGTTATTTCTCTGACATCATTGTTCAGGTGTAAAATTGGCGGGGCGTGAGCTCCGTCAAGTGATTTTGAGATGTTCAGGAATGTTTCTTGCCCGTAAGAAATAACTCGCCCGGCTTGTGGGAGATTTTCAACTCGGAAACATCTTGCACTGCCCTTTTTAAATGGACACGTAAAGGTCTGTCTATGTGCTATAACGTCAGACAAATTCTCTCTCTTGTGGAGAGGAAAGACGCCAGTATTTGAGGTTCACGCGAGTTTTGCTGAATCGAACCTTGTTCATTACATTTTATTCTGTTGAACTTTCCATCTAAATGTGCTACAACTTAGAAAGAGGTTACTGTGGATTTTACACCACCGTTTTTGAGCGATGACGTAGTCGGAGCTTATATGCTGGCACGCAGCGCATTCTTTTGGATAAGTAACTTCGCGCTTTTGTCGCGCTGCGCTTATGTCGTGCACGATTTACCCCTCTCTGGAAGCGAAATGCACTCTAGGAGTTAGTAAATAAGACGCACCAAAAATTCGCCATCTTTGGTGCAATGTATTGCAGTAATGTGTTGGAGAACACTTACTTGACCTCTGAAAATGCAGGCACAATGAACAAGTTTCATTATGTGGGAGTCATGTATTGTAGGTTCATTTTGATGATAGTTGATTGGCCTGCACCCTCACGAACTAAATGCTTGCAGATTCTCTTGCCATGACCAAATAAGCCGTAATGCAAGCCTAAAAGCAGAACCGGTTCAAAAACAAATGTTTTGTTAATCGGAACCTATTTTCATCCACACGTCCCTTAGCCCCCTAGACAGACGCTGTATCGCACATTCCTCCTAAGGAAATATTGTGTGACTGCATAGGAGGCTTCTGATCGTTTTTTCTTTTCTTTCTGTTTTTTTTTTTAACTTATTCATTTCTTACAGTCTGTTGTGAATTGCTTTAATGCTCTGATTAATTTCTCAATACAGGCTTACATCAAGCTCAGCGCTAATCACTCTCGATATACACTTTTCATTACTCGCTCGTTCAACTCGATCCCACGTGTACA
>Ga0126339_10004115_pt1 | contig 10687 bp, 7 predicted proteins | sample OrbTmetagenome_2_FD_92532 | JGI IMG/M metagenome (GOLD analysis project Ga0126339, IMG submission 92532) | Coral microbial communities from Petempiche,Puerto Morelos, Mexico - Orbicella T R C metagenome | ecosystem: Host-associated > Invertebrates > Cnidaria > Coral | place: Petempiche,Puerto...
GACAAAAAAACCTTTTTTAACCCCCCCCCCCCCAAAGAAACCCACCCCCCCCCCCTTTTTTTTATCCCCCCCCCCCCCCCCCCTCCAACCCAACTGGGCTAATGGCTCCTGTGCAAAAATTTTGGTCTTACGGCAGTTTGACGTCATCTGTGATTTATTACTGAACAGCTGCCCAGCAACATGAAATCTATTTGTTAAATAATAGTATGTGGAAGTTCAAAGTAGGCATTTAAGGGTGACTTTTTTTACCATTTGCCAAAATTTTGTCATGTATGCCTCTAGGTGTGGGGGTATTTCCTATAGTCACCTAGTTTTTGGCCCAGGGGATGGGAGTTTGAAAAACTGAAACTTCAAAGTTCAAATGCCTTGAGGTTTCCTATGGTGGATTCTATAGTGGAACCTTGTTAATCTGGTCACCAATGGACCACAAACATCTGGTCGTGTTAACCAATCGCATGGCCATATTGAAGGGGTTCTCTAAATATAAAAATGACTGATTGTGCTTTTGTTTGGGCCAGAATAAAGACGCCATAATAATGAGGTGGCCATATAAATGGGGTGGCCACAAGACGGGGTTCCACTGTAATTGATTTGCACACAAAATCTACCCACCCACCTATCCCCTAATTCAGTTCGTCTTTCCAGCTGCGTTCAGCCGGGAATTTCGACTGATTAAGAAGCTGAGCTTTTAATTAGCCGAACAATGTATAATTTACGGTTAGTCTGAGTACACGAAGATATAGGTTTGGCTCATAAACTGGCTCTGAACTGGATCTTAGGTACCGGTACACAAGAACCGATAAAATGTAAACAAAGAAACTAGCTTTTGAACCTGTAGGTGGCAATATCTGTAGAGTATACACAAACTTACTTTTCCAGATGTACTGACTCCCACTAATTTATCTTGCATTATTTCCATCACGTTTTGAGAGGTAGAATGAACAAAGTTTCCACGGAAAACATACGAGCACTTTTTTAACTCGTATTTGTCCGCCATGTTGGATTCTTTTCTCGTCCTCCGCCGTTGGTCTGTGTAATATTGATACGTTTTTCCTCTTAGAGTGGACAAATAATACAGGTATATAACCACGTCTACACGCCACCCATCTGAGTATTAGGGCCTTTCGCAATTTACTCCCCAACAGGGACAAGAGGGACAACTGGCATTCCAAAATGGCCAAAGGACCTGGGATGCTGCCCTCCGCACTCCCCTCTCTTGGATGCTGGCCCCCTCTCTGTCACGCAACGCTAAAGTCTCGGAGAGAGAGAGGGTCCTCTGTTTGCGTGACAGAGAGAGGGCCGGAACTGAACTAGAGGATGTTCTGTCCTGTCCCTGTAACACGGTCCCCGGGTCCCTGGTATAAACCGGCTGACGTGAGCCCTAGACGGAACGAGTATTGAATTGAACGTGATTTGGGAGGGCCTTTCCCAATTTTCTGCGGTAAAGCCCCTTTTAGAAAAAGCTTGTGGTAAGTACGTGTAGGCCGAGGAGATGGCTCTCAGCACTCCAAAATAGTCCAAAATACTCTATCTAAAATAGTCGTCGACAATAACGAAACAACCCAAAAGTTAAACATTATTATGTAAACGCCATTCCAAAAAGATATCCGATAATCCCAAATTGCGACAGATGAAAATGTCCCATTGCTGACTCTTTCCTACAACCGCAATTTTAAGCCGCGTCGTACAAATGCAAAACGACGTTATGAATGCCAATTTGATTCAGCCTGAGATTCATTCTCAGACAGCGAAATAATTTGTTTTTCACATCTTTTTCACATAGTTTTATAGTTGATCTGATAAATGACCTGTTAGCCATGTTTTCCACTCATTTGTATGCAAGACCGCTTTTCTTGTGAAGACGCTCATAGAAAGCTGAAAACTCTAACTCCAATGCACCTAAGAAGAAATGATTAGATACATTATCTATTTCACCCGGGAACTCCTCAGTATTTTACCTTTAACTTCGGATTTTCGTTAATTCAATCAATTTAAAATAATAAAAGCCAGTGTTTGTTAGCAAATGAATTTCGTTTTGTTTGCTAAATTCACTCCACGGTGGGATCTCACCAAAAGTCACGATCTATGTTTAGCAGTTACCACATGATGTCATCTAGCCAAAAAATTCTGGCATCGTTCCAAAGTTGCAAATAAGGAGGGGAATTTGTGAAAACAATCTTCAATATTCTGCGATAATTTCGATGATTTGAAGCTAACAAACGAACCGTCGACATGTCCGATGACGAAGACCAGGGGAGAGAGTATTTGATCAAGTTTTTAGCCTTGGGTGACTCTGGAGTGGGTAAAACAAGCCTTTTATATCAGTACACAGATGGTCACTTTAACCCTCGATTTGTTCCTACAATCGGAATTGATTTCAGAGAAAAACGTGTGGTATGTATCATTTAGGTTGTTGTTTAAATTCCATCGAAGTAAATGATTATGTTACCTTGAAAGTTCGGGAGAACTTGGAGTGAAAACTGAGTATTTCTTTAAGATATTCATAGTCATTTGACTCAAAACTGTACTCTCTTACCTTACATTGTTTTTATTTTAGTTCGAGTTAGATTTTCTCCTTAAAACAACAGCGATTATCCTTTATTTAAAAAAAAAAAAATCCCGTGCAATGTTGTTCTAATCATGATTCTTATAATTTATACCGTAGTTGATTTTGTTGATTGTATTTTAGTTCAGGTTGTCTTTAATTAATGTTGTTGTGGCACTTTGCAGACAATTGAATGCACTTTTCTTTTGCAGGGCAAAATTTGTAATGCCAAAACGGTCCTGAATACGCTTCAAAAACTTTTAAAAAGCCGAGTTTTCTTTATTAAAATATATTGTTTTAAACATAGATAGTCAAGTATATTATCAATAGAGGAGGTGTTGTCGCGTCTTTATAGGTTCAAATTGCCGCAGTATTGTCAGTATTCTTCGTATCTAACTGAACCATTTCATGGCTGGTTAACATTAACAACAACAACTCCCACAACAGCTTTTGGAGTTTTTCTTTTTACTCATAATGCCATTCACAATAGTTTATTAGCGGAAGCATTGAACAAATGGCAGATTTTTAGCAGTATGTAACAGGTACCTGCTTGGAATTGATGACAAAGTGACTAAGAAAATACCACGGATCTGTGGAAAGGCGCGAACTTTTCACGGAACTCAGAAATACCCTCCTTTGATGCTTTAGTTGTTTTGATCACATGGTTTTCTCAGTTTTAGTTCTTAGATACGCCGGTAGCTTTTGCATAACGAAGGGTTTACATGACTTATTCTGGAGGTGTGACTCCAGGGGGTTCCATTCTCAGTCGGAAGTCTGGGTAGTTACCGGTCCCGAAAAGCTGTTTTTTTATTTGCCGTTTTTATACATTCAAGATCGCGATATTATTAGTTTTATTATTAAAGCATTAAAAATATCAGGAAACGAAACAGAATGGACTGGTTTCTTAGCTAAAACCAGCACTACTATTCTTAGCTAAATGTGGCTTCCGACCCGTAAAGTTACCGCGACTTTCGAGAAAGGGGCCCCGACCGGTAACTGAACTTTGGGCTGAGTCGCCTCCGTATCGATAACAGCGAGAAACGTACCTGTTCGTAATTTGACGAGGCTCAAGTCTTATTAAACTCTTGACCACCGCAGTGGACGAGTAGAGTTAATTATTTTTCAGGGAGAAAATTTGGCGTCTCGTAAAACAACCGTTTTTTATTGCATGCACCTCTTTCTTTTAACGGTAGGCATATATTCCTTTTGCATGCATGTCTCGGTCAAACATCAGTTTGGAAGAGCAGAATAACCTTAAACTCTGTCATATCCGCTGCTATTAATTGTCGACACTGCCGACACTGAACGAACCAACTCAAACAAGATGTGGGTTTAAGATAACTCGAGGGAAGGTGTATCAATCTTTATTGAAGAGTTCTTAAACCCGGGTTTTTCAATATAGGATGAAGAGCGATCTTTCAGCACGCTCGCTTGTCGAGGAAGATCACCACTGATTCAATATTCTGCACTTACTGGTATTGCCTACAGAGAATCTTCTGGATTGAGCATTATTATTCAAAAATAATGTTCCTTCAATGGTCCTTAGTAGCCATTGTGCTCGTAAGTTTACTTTTTTCTGACAATCCAGTGGTTTTTATGAAGTAAATGTTACAGTTCTGTTTAGAATTATATTTTGTATGGACATGACCTGATCTGTCGACAGGTCTGTGTTTTCAGTTTTGACTTCATATATTTCCGTATGCCGTGTTTTGCCAGCCTCTATTTTTGCGGTTTCCCACAGTTGTTAATTGGCGTTCATTTGAAAGGTCAAAATCATTTCTAAAATAAATGCTGATAACAAAAGTCTTCAATATTGTGGAGGATACCGCTTATATATTGTTTCAGTAGAAAATTCCAGTCTGATATAAAAGAAACAATAAATTAACAATTAAGAATGACTAAGAGGCCCCTCACCCTACTCCGCCCAATACGAGCTAATTGCCGCCAATTTCCACTTCCACAATAAGAAACGCCAAGTAGCCAATCAGAGAGCGGAAGAGTTATCGACGGACCAATCAGAATAGCCGTTAGATAAACATCAGCTTGTACCGCAAGTTTGAAGGAAAACTCCCGAATCAAACATGGCGGATGCAGATTATGATTATCTGCTCAAATTTTTAGCTCTTGGTGATTCAGGCGTCGGGAAAACTAGTCTTTTATTTCAGTACACCGATGGAACGTTTAATCCTAAATTTATATCTACTGTGGGAATAGATTTTCGTGAGAAGCGAGTGGTAAGTGATACGCTTTGTTCACTTTAGAAGTATTTGGTCGTGAACGGTGACATCCATCTTTGTAACCTTATTATTCACTGCCTTGAGAAGTTTTATTTTCGTTAATATTTTAGGTCTATGGGTGGATTCTTTGTGCTTAAAGAAAATAAGCGTTAGTTTTTAGTGGAAATGTTATTTAACTCGTATTTAACCAGCTATTTTTGATGTTATAAGACGGAAGCTTACGTTACAACTAGCTTACGTTAGGACTACAGCAAAACATATTGAACGGACCCGCTCTCAAAATTCGACAGTGTAGCGCAGCTAAAATAGCGTTTAGAATTTGTTTTGTGGAGCTAATGGAGGCATGAAAATGCCGCTTCTACTTGGCTCTGATACGAGCAAAAGCTAAGCTCAACTGTAGTATAACAACGCGATTGAGGTTTAGTAGATCTGTTTGTTGATCATCCATTTTACAATCCTCTTCTAATTCAGGCCCTGTATATTTGTGCTAATATAGAGTTGTCTGCCTCGAATTATTCTCCAGATCATGGCGTAAATAAGCTTATTTTTGGTGCCGCAATTAATGGCGAAGTCCGAAAATGCAATGTTTTTTACGACAGTTGAATATTTCAATCCTTTGTATTCAAACAAGCCAGTTTCCATCGATTTGAACTTTCAAATTAAGGATCACCAGAAAAATCCCCATTAAAATTTTTACACTATTTGCTCCAACAAGGAAAGTTTCAATGAGTTATGAAGTTAAAAAAAGGTGGATTTAGACCTTCACACTCTGTATTAATAACAGTATTGTATATATTTTTTTGGAATAATTTTCAAACAGCTTATCTTCACCACGCATTTCATTTCAGTTTCAAAATTTGTAATTGTAGATGAGATCTTGTCTGGCACACAAATGAAAAACACAACTCAATCACTACAAAATCTATACTAATATTATTTTACTATTTACAAAATTTGTGTGGTTTCCCATTGAGATAGCAGCATTTTAGAACTTACGGACTGAATGAAATTTTATAATTTCATGAAATTTTTTAAAGCAGAAAAACTCCCTTTCATTCTGCACCTGGCTACCAAGTGACACAATAAGAATGTGTGCTCATAGTTGTTTGGAACAACCATGGTTTCCTAAGATGGCAAGGGAATTAACGAACAATTTATATGTTCACTTCTGTGTGAAGTTATAAAACAGGTGATCTGTTTTTCGTGCAGAATTGTGGTGGTTATAGAGTCATAATAGTTATTTTCATTTTCATAAAACCAGCTGCCCTGATTCTCCTTGTTGTTTTGTTTTCTAAAGCAAAAATGCAAATCTGTGACTTAAGAATATTCTGCACTTTTTGTTTCTGTCTATTTGCATGACACAATGAGGCAGTTAGAATATTATTAGGAGTCTCAAATTCTAGGATACTTGTTGTCTTAATTTATTAGCCACATGAACAGATTTGGAGTGAAGACATGAGAAATTGCATTGCGGCTATGTTTAGAGAATGCCGTGGTCCTGGCCTTGTTTCACAGTATTGTAGTTTATTATATGCCAGTACACACGAGTGTTTTACTGGAAAATACACCACTCATAAAATTCATGCGGAACTACATCCAGTACTCTAAGTGGCTTATGTTTCATATCCTCTCTATATTTCACATGTAATTTGTTTATTTTCACCGCAGACACACCCACAGTCTTATAGGTCACATTTCCATATATCAGCCATGTGACCATGATATCAGTATGAAAATCCATCAAATATTTTCGCTCGTGTGCGATTGGTCTAAATGTCTCACATGACTGAATATGCCCTAGCTGAAACAGGGGAATATTTGAGTAACACTTCCAAATTTTCAAAACTACCTGTGTTGTGAAAAATATTTGAAGGATAATAAACACAATAGCCTCCATTTGGCATGAAAATATGCTCAGACATTTGTTCTTGGACATAATCTGCTCCTCAAAGCTCACAGTGTTCCTTGAGCCCTGCTCTTGAAAGCTGTTTTCTTCTCGGAACAGAAAATGTCCACTGACAAATATCTGAGCCTACACGTACATGTATTTTTGCACCAAATGGAGGCTTCCTTTTATTCATTGTTCATTGTTGCTCTACTAGCAAGACTTAATTTTAAGTTCCCTTGTATTTGTTGTGAAAAATTATGTAAAGGTAAAGATGGATATTGGATTACCATTGACGCTTTCCATTTGACGAAAAATTCTGGTGTGAATTTCCAGAAATTTCCTGGGGCGAATGGAACAGAATTTTCCAGAGTGGAAAACAATAAGCTGCACAGTTTTGTTCGCTTGGAATTTTTCAATGACTTTGAGTTTAAAATGGCAAATATAGATTGAAGCAAACAGAATGCCGATAAGTAGCCTGCAGAACAGGCGTAATTTTTTTGTGTGTTTTAGGTGAACAGAGACAAAGGCGAGGCGAGTGCGAAGTGCGAGTCACGCGTGAAGGGAAGAGCGCGAAAAAAATAACACCTGTACGCATACCACTGTTCAAGCTGTTCTGGCGTTCAAATGTGAACGCGGCTACCCAATTGGTTACTTTACATCATGTGATCCTCAACTGTTTTTCAAATACAACAGAGGTGTCAAACTCTACGAAGCAACATGCAGATGACAGCAGAAACCATGCAGACCTATGACCTATAAAAATTTGCCAAAGCACGATCTAACGACTCAACTCTACTTAAAATTCCTCCTTATTATGCAACATGAAGTGCCCTTTACAAACGTGAGTGAAGCGACAAAAAAGGTCGAGTGACCGAACAGAGAATGGCAAATGTACAAATGTCACAAACTGTAGAAGTCGTGTAGGCTAGTCAACCCCATTTTATGCCAATTTTATTGGGGTAAATCAAATTTCAACTGTGTTAAATTAGTGCCCACTTAGTTCTTTTCTCAGTAGTTCTATAATAGCTGAATAAGACTCAAACAAATATATTTGAACAAAGCGAATAAACTATACAAACAAACCGCAGAGGTCGCCATAAATTAAAATCCAGCGTGCAAAAATACTGTTCACTTTTAAAATCTAAAATTCCCAAATAAAGGCAACCAAAGGAAAGAAACATGACCGGAAGTTCATTAACAATAAATTTTCATTGAAGACTTAGATGAGGCAAAGAAACCTGTCTAAAAGCAAGCAAATGTTCAAAATTTTGCAGACATGCATTGCTGCATGAACCGCATGTTCAAATAAATTTTAATGCTAAAATGAAGGCCTGAGTTTTTACCGGCGACTTTTGCAGTCATTTTATCAGCTGTGGCCTCACCAGTTGTTCCAGAAGTTGAATTCAATTTTAAAGAAATCTGCACATTACCATTTTTGCTTTCTAAAGTCCAGGACGCTGCTTTAAATCCGCGATCTGTTATCAAAACTTGTTTGAAAGCGCACCGATCGTCATGCTTTTGCGGCGGTTGAAGGAAAACTTCTTCACCAGAAAGGTTTGAGGACTCTGTACACCTTGATATTCCACTCTGAGGCCACCTAAACATTGATGTGTGTTTTTTCTTTCCATTTTAAGTCCCAAAGAAGTAATTTCTCTGTTTTAGGGATGAAAACAACGTGGCCTACAACGCAGCATGATTACCACTGTTTTTGTAATGCTGTGATTGGCTGGTCATTTAGGATGTGTCTGGGGCAGAACAGCTTGAACAATGGTATGTGTACAGGCATTATTTTTTTCGCACTCTTCCCCTTACGCACGACTTGTGCTTCGCGCTTGCTTCACATTCACCTCTGTTCGCCTAAAATACGCAGAAAAAATTACGCCTGTTTTGAAGGCTAGCCGATTAGTCGACATTGTGACTTTTTTTAGACCGCAACAGCAGTGGCCTTATACAAACCAAAATGGCAGCAAAAACATTGCAAAGCAAGGGGGTTAATGAGTGGTAAAATCACTTTTCACGCGTTATAAATCTTTGTGCATTTCTTGGCCAACCTATGCAAAACAAACATGTACACCACGGCCTACAGGGGCATTATTTTTATGAAATGCTTTCTTGACCAATTTAGTTGTAGCTAGCAATTATCAACAGACAAGTGGCAAGATTCCAAAGTAAAATATTAATCCAGTTTCAAATACAGAGAGGATAAATGAAGAGTGCCGATGGCCTCAAGGTTAGTGCGCTTAACTCCTTGTGAGGTATACCCAAATTTTCGAACATTTTCTGGAAATTTCAGTTCCATTTGATTTTCATCCCTGAATTTCTGGAATTTTTGGTTGAATGGTTGGCTTTTGATTTCGGAAATTCAACAATTTCCAGATTTTCTGGGAACTTTCCCTGGAAATTTCTGTATCATTTACAAGTCTATTTCAAAAATTTTGGAATATTTGGTCGCATGGAAAGTGCCCCATGGTACCACTCCAGAAAATGCAATGTACTAAGCAATGCTTAAGATTTGAAGTACACATAGCCAGTGTTCTGGTGTAGCCCCTGTCAGGCACTAGGAAAGGATCAACTTCCTATAGCAGTAGAGGACCACTTTTGAAAAATGGTAAACATTATAGCTTGGAATTTGTAACAGAGTATTGACCACAGCTCTGCAAGTTAACACTTTACCCATTGATTCCCAGAACTTTTTACCAAAACTGCATTTTTTGGACATTTGGAGATTTTCAGGCTGGATATAGGCCAAATTAGCTTCAATCTACTCAAAAAGGCATTTGCAACATGACAGCATGCTTTTCTTTCCACTAGCATTGCGTTTTACAACATTTTTGCTTAGGTATGCGCAGAAATAAAAATTTTGAGATGAGATGAGAAAGTGATCTACGTCTTACATGTAAGGCTTTTCATTTTTTTAAATTTTGTTTTTCGCCTTTCCTTTTTCTTGCTGCAGTGATTGACCTTCTACTGGGCTTGTTTTAAGCTCAAAAAATTCTGAGAAAACATCATCGAGACAGGCAATTTTTACCCTGGAGAGCCACGTATAGTTGCAGGAAATTTTGCTCTTAGTTTTTCACTCATATTTCTGAGCATTTTCGAGCATATTTCAGGCTCCATTGAGCTGATCACCCTGATCTGGGTATCATTGGAAAGACCTTTTCGTCCTGCAGAAGTTGAGTATAAATGATGCCAATTTTGGTCAAAGGTGATGATGTCAGAAGTGGAACAAAGGCCAAGGCTCATCATGGTCGGTTACAGGCGGCACAGGAGTCAATGGGTTAACTGGCAAATTTACTCAAAAAATTCTGTTTTTTTTTTAACCGTCAACTCGGTTTTTTGGCTGCCACAACCCTGAATTGGCCTTGACTTTGCTGAAAAAAACGATTTCTTACTGGGGAGCAAGATTTTCTGAGAATTAGGTACCAAAATGTACAATGGGCTTGGGTTTTTCTTTTTTTTTTTCTGGCCTGAATTCGCATTAATCACAGTCCGCCATGTTGGATGCAACGTCACCATTTTTCGCATGAAAGCGAGGCCATGTGTGTTGAAACATCATGGCTGAGTCAGCGAGTACTTTGATTTCTTCAGAGTTTTGGTACTGCAATCTGGTGGACATACCAACAGCAATATTTACCCGTGATAGTGACAGTGTATATTGGTTCGGGGAAGTCTACAACAACAGGAGAGGATGACAGTTCCGGTTGGACCTCCATAGAACTTTCCTCACCAGAAGCTTGGCCGAAAGTTGATGCTATGGATTAAAATGAAAAACAAAAATACTTCTGATTATTTTATGATTTTAACCAAGGAATGTTTAAAGAAATACCGACAACAATATTTACCTGTCACAGTGACAGGGGATGATGGCACGCTTACATCAAACAATCGCACTCATGCACGCGGTGGTTCTCGCTTTGTCGGAGATTTTCTTTTCCTGGGTGATCTTGACCAGCAAAAAATACTTGGAACTGCATGCTTCTCCAGAACACGCTTCCCTGTTAAAGTTGTCTGAAAATC
>Ga0126339_10004117_pt1 | contig 10684 bp, 11 predicted proteins | sample OrbTmetagenome_2_FD_92532 | JGI IMG/M metagenome (GOLD analysis project Ga0126339, IMG submission 92532) | Coral microbial communities from Petempiche,Puerto Morelos, Mexico - Orbicella T R C metagenome | ecosystem: Host-associated > Invertebrates > Cnidaria > Coral | place: Petempiche,Puerto...
TAAAAGTAAAAATAAAAAATTTAAAAATTTTTTTTAAAAAAAACCCAAAAAAAAAAAAAAAAAAAAAAAAAAAAAAAAAAAAAAAAAAAAAAAAAAAAAAAAAAAAAAAACGCGCAACAGCGCAAATAAGCATACGAAAAAACCACGACGAAAACACAGAAACTGTTTATTGTTGCTTTCTCCGTTTATTTGGTCTTTGATGGTGTTCGTCTTCTCACCTTTTCATTCTTTATTGCAGAAATTGAAGTGCCATCGTGGACTTTGTCAGTCAGCAACATAGAATCTACAAAGGCTGAGGCATCATGGGAAGAGTTTCCACAAAACGCTATGCCTGCACACATTGAACAAATGTTTCTGAAGATCTCGGAGGCAAATAAAAACATCTCCCTGTTACTGCCAGTTTCCGAATGGGACAGATCTCGGCATATAGACAACCTTTACCCGGATCGAAAATACCTGTTACAAGTTGTGGCATTCACAGGGCCAGGCATTGAACATGACATATATTCGAGCGATAGTGTCTCCATGAAGACGAATGAAGGAGGTATGTTGTTACTGAAGATGGATTCATACTTCATATTTATGAGGTTGTATTTACGTCAATTGTAATCTAAAACAATGATCTAATAACTTTGAAAATGTTCATAAGAGTGAACCAAAACTATAAAAATAATGTTATCACAAGTGACGTATTCGCGATGTTTTCAATTCCAATTTCAATCGTAGAGAAGACTTCTTCAAATTCTACCCTTGCGCATTAAAAAAAAAGCTAAAAGCTAATTACAAATTGCTATTCTTGGAACGATTCGCTTAATATGGGGGAGCAGGGATGGCGCAAAGACCCGCATCAGCTAAGGCTGATGGGGCTTCCTCTCTAAATTTTGAAATTTTATTTATTTTTTTAAATTTAATATCTTCTTAGTATCTCCTTGGTGCTTTTGCCGATTTTAATCACAAATGCAGCAAATTCATCACTTATGATAGTTCGTGCATAGTTCTCAGTGAAACTTGTATAGCTTTTTAGAAGTGAGAAAAACGGCTTGGCTGTATCTCTGTCGATGCTCTTGAAAACAGTGAGATGGAAATAGGCATCTATCGGCAAGGGTATGCATGAGTTTGATGTTATCCGGATGATAGTAACTGTTCCGTTATTGAAGTCTCCCTGGAAATAAGAAAAATGGTTGACTGAACCATCGACCTCGCGTGTTTTAAAAAAAATGTTTACAGTGGAATCCCTGTTTTTTGAACCTCCAAGGGAAAAGAAAATTGGTTCGCAAAATCGGAGAGTTCGAGAAATCGGGGGTAAAATAACAGTGTTCTACTGAGGAGGGAAAACGACTTTTGGTTCGAGTTATCGGGAGGTTTGAAAAATTGAGGGTTCGAGAAATCGGGATTCCACTCTTCTCTTACATTTTCAGCTCCCAGTATGGCACCGCCGAACGTACGCGTCGATAACTATCATCAAAACAGTATTATAGTGCGATTTGAGGCACTTCCTGAGAGTCAACATGGCGGTGATCTGCAAGGATATAACGTGTATTACAAACGTGAGGAGGACCGGCATGATCACAACTACCAGGGAGAGAAAGTCACCATCGGTCCGTCAGAAACACAGGCTGTTATACACGGATTAGAAATAATGGAAGAGTACTATGTTTGGGTTTCTACATTTAACAGCGAGGAGGGACCACTCTCTTACCCACAATCAATTGTAGTTGGTAAGGGCGTGGCTTTTGAGTGTCCTCTTAAAAGTAAACTACTTTAATACGAAGCATATTAAGGAATATATCAGCTCTAAATGCAACCTTACATGTATTTCCCCAAAATTTAGCATTTCGAAATAACAGAGCCTTCTTCTCTCTAGGTTTAAAATTTCATTTCGAAAATAGTGGATTAAAGGAGAAATAGAACATCAAAACTTTGTTCCGTGGAATTTCGGCCTTGCTTTTCTCAAAAATAACTTAGTCGCTGATCATTTTATTTCTCCTGTTTACACTTCTGTTTAGAATCGACAACACGCTTAGCATTCTCGAAGACATGGCACTCGTAACTGTTACTAATTTGATAACAATTTAGCTGGAATTGGGTTCCCCTTATTAGTTTGCTGCAGTGACCATGTTGCTGTAGTTTCTTTATCTCTGCATAAAATCTTCTTGTCGTACTTGGAATTTATGACGCTATACAACACACCCGGCCAAAAATACCTAAACCAGCTTCTTGGGTACAATGCAAAGTGGATAACAAGCAATCAAAAACACCTTGTGTTCTTCAAATAAGTTTGTCCACATAGATCAAAATCATTGGACACCATTTGCAGAAAACCGTTCAAAGGAAAATAAACGTTACTATACCTTGTTTACGGCCCGGCCAAAGAGCATATGACAACACTGTGGGGTTTTCGTTGGACCGTTAAGTCCATTTTGAATTTTGGGGCGTTTCCAGTGGTAAATTGAACAGCATTTTCCTAAATTTCCCGAAAGGAGGTTGGCCTCACGACGTATGCCCAGAGTGTTGAAAACATTTCACATGGGGAATATCAGTTGAATAGTTTGCATTTCGGAAACTGGGGTTCTTAAAGTATAGTTCTTATACCAAATAATAGTGTCTTTATTGACCACGCTTTGAACCGTCTACTTTTTGATGTATATCGGTCCACAAAAAGCGCAACGAAGGAACGGGGCCAACATCTCGGCATGTTCACCTCTGGCTCGGTCAATAACCCATATGCAAAGCTTCATTCAGGGACAAATCTGCCAACATTAAAACTAACATGTGCAAGGTTGATATATATCAATTGTATAACGGAGAAACTGTTCATGTTCAACATAGGTTGTGGTGGCATGTTCAATCAAACAGCTGCACTGATAACAATTTCCAAATCAGACTGGGATACGAGGCATTGCGTCTGGAAAATACACGATAATGGCTTGGAAAATGCTGTCTTGTTGATGTCAGTACACGTCCTGCATTATGAATCTTGCGGGTAATGTAAATTCATTTTAATATTACCACTGCTTGTTCTTGTTGTTATAAACACTTGAAAAACTTACTGAATTCTGATTGACTAAAAATGGAGAACAGGGGGTGTAGAAAACTGTAACACGAGTACAAACTTTTTATACTATTACAACAAAAATTTTCCAAGTTAATACGAAGACGCTCGAAGATAGCCGAAGATAACTGGATTTCAAAACACTTCCAGAGATCACCCACCACATCGAAAACGTCCGAATATCACGTCTGAACCTTCCAGGTCGCACAATCTGTTAGGCTTTGAAGAATTTACTTGGGCTTAATCACACCAATGAAGTGGAAATCACGAATGTGATTACCTATACAAATTAAGTAATAAATTAATCAATAAACTTTAGGTTTGCATGCCTCACTTGAAAAACTTAGTGAATTCTGATTAACTAAAAATGGAGAACAGGAGGTGTAGAATAATGTAACACGAGGGCTCCGTTCGGCCCTCAATCAGGAGTAGAATTGTTACCAAATAACATTTCGTCTCACAGACTTTTCAATATTTTATTTACAGCTACGAATACGCAAAAGTTTACTCAGAAGAAAATGACTTCTTAAGTTATCAAGACTGCTCAGAAGTTAGAGGTGAAGTATTCGAATTGCCTTTTGGAAATTCAAGGGTTATTATCTCCGAGATTCTCATACAGAATAGCAACAGCTACATGGAAACTGAATTGATTGTTTTGAACGGAGGACTTCATTCAGGTAGGAAAAATTCAGCTACGTTGTAAACGGTAAAAACAATGTGTGTGGTGTATGTGGTGTTCTATAAACGTCCTGTGTGTGATTTTCAATGTCTTCCTAAACCTCTTGAACATCATAGTTTCGTTTTTCGTGGAAACTGCCTTCATCTTTGCTGCTTCGAGAACTCGAAGGGAAGTCTTGGTCATGAAATTAGCTAGTCCCCACTGACACCAACATGCATAATAACTACTGTATTGTAATAAAGCTGCCAAAGAACGTTGGCAACAGAAACACTTTCCACTTGTAAACGCCCTCCTCACATGCTGCTTAGCTGAAACAACATTGTTACAAGTGCTCATTTTTTAAGGGATTGTGTTTTTTTTTTTTAAATTTATTTTTTTTTATTAAATCGTCATACTTACAACTGATATGCATCTTTGAATTCATGTCTTAGCCCAATCTTCACCTGCTCTCTGGAACATATCTGTATACAGCACAGGAGACAGTGGCATCGCATTGGATTGGTATGGCTACCCCCCCGACCTGGACATCGCTTTCTTCATACTGTCTGTAAACCAAACAACGATTAGCCCATATTACGACGATCACGACGATGACGATCGACAGCTACTGCGCATTCTTAGAACTTTTAACTCATCAGAGTCGACTTTTATCATGAAGGAACTCCCAGCGGCGACGGAGTTTGCAGCAGTAGTTTACGTCGTAGACAAGAATAATGAAATCATCAAAAGCGAGCGAAGAACTTTTGGTACAGAAGAGGGAGGTACGCGATTTCTGTTTCACGTTTTGACAATACCGACAATGCAGCAAAAGATTTCAAAACAAGGGAAAAAAAAACAAACAAACAAACAAACAAAGCAAAATTAAACGTTATATTAGAAGAACCCGAAAATTGTACCCAGGAGTATCGGTAGTTCGTATAGTGTGGTCATCTGGGCGAGAGTAGTTCTAAAAAGAACTGTTGTTGGTGATTAGCGTCTCGACAACCTGATTGGAAGTCATCTTCAGAGTCAAGTGAACGGTGTTTGTCAGTCGAAGAAAGACTCGTGTAAAGTTTGTCAACAGTCATTTGTCAAGAGTGAGTCAGTTCTAGTACAAGTTTCGATGTGTTTGATGTCCGTAAGTTAATTTACCAGCTTTCCAGACCATTTCGTTTAAAATATTTTGTGCTTTATGTAAAGCATTGAGCAGAGAGTTCTTTGGTGTGTTAGGTCATGATGTTCACCAATGTGATATCAGGCGTCACCATTTCTCGTCGCTCGTTAGTGTCTAGTCAGTCTCGTGCTATGTTTTCTGACAGTCTTTCCCAATGGTTGTTGACAGACCTTACACGAGTCTTCCAGTCAATACGATCGCGGCTAAAATTCAATGTACCAGACTTATAACACCATCTACTGAACATTCTTCCCATAACTCTGAAGATAACTTCATTACACCAATGGAAATTGTTTATGTTGTGCCATTTACATTTAGAAAGTCTGTCAGTCTGTCAGTCTGCATCAATCGATTAAATTTGAGCATGATTTTGGAATGATGGCTTCTATCATTGTGAACTTAGATGACACTCTCACTGCCACTATTGTCACGGTTATAATTGAGAGCTTAAGCAATGACGATGGCGACCCCAGGGGCAACGCCTAGGAAAAAAGGCTTAACTGCAGAATACCCTGTCACTTGAGTTACTTCATTACTGCTCATTTCTCGTTCTTTAAAAGCATATGCGTAAGTAGAATCGAGAACAACAGCAGGGTATTCTAAATATGTAACGCCAGCGGTCAATTCCACGTGGAAATACAAAAAATTAGCCTTCCTCATTCGTGTTCTCCAAAATACGCAAAACTTAGTCATTACAAGTTGTTGTTCTGCAGAGGACGACCAAGAAATGTACAAAGATATATAACGCACGTGCACAGCCATTGTTTGGCTCATTAAACATTTCGTTTGGTGGCGTTCTCGTTGCCGTCGTGGTTTGCTAAAGGTCCCTAATGATAATTGCGATATCGTTTAGTTTTGGTCCTCTTTGCGCTAATTACGTATTACAATATATTTTGTCCTCAGTGCCAACCGAGGGTCCTCATGTACATGACTGGTCTACAAACACAGCTGAACGCAGCGCCTCGTTTCAAATCAGTCCCTTGGAAGAAAGATATCACGGAGGCCAATTACTTGGTTATATCATTAAATATGCCCCATTGGGTGGTCCAAATAATTCAGAAATATTGCTCGAGGTAGACGTAGATACGAGGAGAGTCAACCTGGTCAATCTAACCGAAGGACCGACATATATCCTTGCCATTGCTGGATTCACTAGCAAAGGAGAGGGCAAGCAGCGAATCTATGCAATAACTTGTAAGTTACTCCTACTAAAAATGCAGACACGATTCTATGAGTACAATACAAAAGTACAATTCAAAGTTATGTACTAGCTGACTTAATTTGAATTTAACATCAAATATTATCGAGGTTCATCTGCCAAAACCAGGTGTAAGTTAGCGTGTGTAGAAGCGTGGCAGGAGCGGGAGGATGGGCAAAGGGGGCACGTTAAGGATACCCTTTACCCCCCATGGTGCAGTACTTTCCACTTTTTAACCTGATTGTGGCTGATCTCAGACACTTTTAAAGAAGAAGTACGCGTGATTGTCAGTAATCACGTAACACTTGTACGACCGGTTGGCTTGGTCAAATGAGCGGCCTCCAGTTATGCTATTTCTTCAACCGCTGCTAGCCAGGACTCTTCTGAGGAAAGCATTAAGTTACACAAGTGTATTTACAATAAAAGCCTTTTGGGGGGAGTTCGTGAACAATATACGTCAACCGCTTGGCAAATTTATTAGTTCTGTAAACAACTAAAATGACCTGTTTTCCCGAAGGATTACATTAATCATGTTTGTGTATTTAACAACAGTAAAGCCTATTTCCTCGAGTCCCATTAGTTGCTGTTATCATGTGGTGTTTTTCCTTTTGTAGTTTGTGGTCGCATAATTGAGGAACTTGACACAGAAATTCAAAGTCCTAATTATCCTAGTACTCCATACATTGCACCTGACCAACATGATGAAAACCCGCAATGCTACTGGAATATGAGACCTGCAGATCCCAACGTATCGGCCATATGGATCACATTCGACGACTTCCTAATTGGTCGTAGAGAAGACTGGGGTGGATGCAGGTACGTCTTGGCTTTCATGGGTAAACATAACTTTATCTCGGAGTTTTCAACAATTTTTTGTTATCAACAGGTCTTGCAATTAATAGCCGCTTTCCATTCCACCAAAAATCCGAAAATTTCGAAACTCAGACAAATAGCAAGGAAATTTCCTGGGAAAGTTTTCAGAAAATCTGGAAACTGTTGAATTTCCGAAAAGGGAACCATTCAACCGAAAATTTCGGAAATTCCAGGACGAAAGTCAAATGGAACGGAAGTTCCCGGTAGGTACTTTCCGAAAATTTCGGTATAACTCGTAATGTTGCACTCCCTTTCTTGAAATTCCAGAAAATCTTGTTCCATTCTTCTCTGGAAATTTCCGGAAATTCTAACTGGAACGTTTCATCGAATGGAAAGAACCCAATGTTAATGTCAAGACATTTCTTTCGCTTGGCGATTAGTAAAGTTATTGTAACAGTTAAGTCAAATCGAAAACTCCAAATTATTGTCCAATTCGTCTTCTCGATGTTTACAGTGGTGGAGTGAAGTTTTACTTTCCGGGCCAATCGGAGCATGATGATAGTACTGGACTCGTACTTTGCGGAAGGATAGAGAACCTAACTCTTCTTATAACGGATAATGTGTTGAATCTGAAAGCGTGGGGATTTGGCTACCATCGATACGACGATGATTATCGAGACGGAACTAGATTTCTGTTCGATTACAGAGCAGTACCTGGCGAACTCACCACGGTGATAGGTAAGAATGCTGTATCTAAATACATGTGAGTCAGTCTCTGTTCCGTGTTACAGTGAATTAATTGATTATTGTGATGGTGGTGGAGGGGAAGCTGAGGTAACTAAGGTAGGTTAAGTCTGCAAACAAACCAAGTGGCCCAGCAGGCCAACGCTTATCTCCGGTTTCTATGAAGCACGAAGTGACTAGGGATATGTCTTATTTCTACTTTCCCTTATTGATGGAGTACTAGTCTATCGCAGGGTTACCCCCCAACATTGAATTCGCCGGGTCCCGTGTATTTATACACCTCTTGGAGTAGGGTGTCTTGCCCAATGTCCCCGGCTAGCGTTGGACCTTGGACCATGCACTGATATGCAATAACCATGAGGCCACCTTGGCGAGGTAAAGCTGAGGGTCAAGAAACGCACCGACTTCAAATTGACATTGCATTTGAAGCATTCAAGGAATAACGACCAACCTTTGTGATGTTTCATTTATGTTAAGTTGACATTTTGAGTTTTGTACGTGACCAGATGTTTCTATGAGAGCCACGCGCTTCTTAAGTTCGGTGATGCACAGATTGAAATGTAGATAGGGCGTTAGGATCACCCAAAGAGCAAAGCTAATCTAGTGGATGTTCGTTATAGAATACAGTTACACACAGGATAAAAAAGAGACCACTTTATTCAAGTGTCAGTGTGTAGCACTGCTGTACTAGTTGTGGACTCTGGAATAAGCAAACAAATATTGAAAATTAAGCAGAAGCTCGTTAAAAATCCCATCTGGTGGGAGGCTGACCAGTTGGCTATTTACAAAGCGCGGAGGAGTTGAATCTGGGACCACCAAACACAAATCCATCTAGTTGCAGGGAGGAGGACCTCCGGTTCTTAAAAGGGTTGGCGACATTAAAGAAGCCATAATCTTGCTTATTGACTAATTTCTATTTCTGTACACCTAGGTGAGGAGATAAGTTCGTGGAGTGTAGCTCAGATGTCAGTTACCAACGTATCAATCACTCTGTCATGGCCCAGTCCTCCAGCCAGCTTTCTTGGAGATTCTGCTGTAGAGAAATACCTTGTTATCTACGGATGGCCAAACAGAAAACTATTTGGAACACAGTGGTTACCTGCACAACAGCAGAATACGACAATCGATTGGTTGGATCCTCTCACAAATTATACCATCAAAGTGACCGCCATATTAGAAGATAGAACACGTGGTAGCATAAGTTGGCAAGATTTTCGAACAACAGAAGGGGGTAAGATAGCATTTTTTTGCACTGATCCTCTGTAAAGACGTGAATGATCATCGCAGTTATGTGCAACTTAAGCAGCTGTTAAAATTAAAACACAGGCTTCAACATTCTGAGCCTGATTTTTTTTTTCAGGCTTCAATCTCACAGCTGTGTAAGTTATGCACATACAAGTGACTGCGATGATTACGTATTCATGTCTTTACATCTTTCTCCGCAGGTCAGACATGTTGTCTTTCATATATTCTTTTGCGTACAGATGTTTTGCACTGTTAAGTTAAAACTGGATGAAAATCATACTGATGATGCATCCAGGAATATTGGTTAAGTGATTCATTATTCCATTGCTAGTCTTTTGCTCCACCTAGGCAAACATCTAAACACCCTCTTTATAAGCTTTGATTATATTTTAGTTGGCAGGAGAAAAATGGAACTAACGAAGTGAAAATTTCTTGAGGATTGTTTTAGGAGTTCGCCTGAACTCAAGCTTTGCTCTACATTAACTTTTCTGCAATCACTACTGTTAAACACCATGCTCAGGTACTCGGTAGTGCTTTTCCGGTGAAATCATGCCATGGTTAATTTTTTCCTCCATTTGTTTTAGTTCCATCTCAGAACCCGTACATTTACTGGTATAGTGTTGTCGATTACAGTACAATTTGGATTAAGTGGCACAGAGTCGAAGATCGTTACATTCGTGGTACTCTGCTTGGATATCGGGTTCACATCTTAGAGGCCGAATATCACCATGGATCGCAACCGTACAAAAGAGAAATAACCATCAATGACCCAGATCAATTTGATTTCAACATCACCGGCCTTCCACCAGCAACCAGATTCCGAATATGGGTGGCTGCATTTACATCCGTTGGAGAGGGAACCCAGAGACATGAACAATGGATTAAAACAAGTAAGGTGGTCAGCACTCCCTCTGCACACATGTCAATGATAACCCAGAATCGTGATAAAGGGCGTAATGTATTGGTGAATTGTTTTGAAAGTGGTTGAAAGTTAAATGAAGAATGAAGAAGACAAGAGAAAAAAAAGCAAAAGAAAAAGGCGGGAAATAGATTCGCCTGTGTTGGGGTTAGTCCATGTTGGTGGCCAGCAAACAGCCTTTGGATTAGGGCCTGATAATTATCTGCCTCTTTTCAATTACATGAGAAATCGAGAAAGTATTTCAAGACTGCATGGCCAAAAAGAGCGCACGTTATGTAGTATATATGATCAAAATTTTATAAAATGATAATGTGAACTTAGTCTGCATACCAGTCAAGTGGCTCATCAGGCCGGAAGGCATGAAAGCATGAAGCGACTAGGAGTATTTCTACTCGCCCCTGCATGCATGCTAGTCCATCGTGGGGCTGCCCCCAGCATTAAGTTCGCCGGTACCCATTTATACTCCTGGGTGGAGAGAGGCACTGTGAGAGTAAAGTGTCTTGCCCAAGAACATAAGGCAATGTCCCCGGTCAGGGCTCGAACCCGAACCGCTCGATCTGGAGTCGAGCGCACTAACCATGAGACAGCCGATCCTAATCAAATGTGAACTTAGCTTGCACTAATCCAACACGCCTGCTTTCTTCTTTCAGAATGCGGATCGCCATTATACGACAGTGAGGGATCTATTTCGAGCCTTGGATATCCAGATCGGCTGGAATATGGTGACTGTGAATGGGACATTCACCCCCAAAATAAAAGCGTCTTACTATTTTTTGAACGTTTGGAGATTCCGCACTCTCACGAATGCAAGTAAGCCGTTATTATCTTAATACCATAAAAATCCCATTATAAACCGTAAGCTTCTATTTGTCCACAAGGCA
>Ga0126339_10004118_pt1 | contig 10683 bp, 7 predicted proteins | sample OrbTmetagenome_2_FD_92532 | JGI IMG/M metagenome (GOLD analysis project Ga0126339, IMG submission 92532) | Coral microbial communities from Petempiche,Puerto Morelos, Mexico - Orbicella T R C metagenome | ecosystem: Host-associated > Invertebrates > Cnidaria > Coral | place: Petempiche,Puerto...
AGCAGGCTTATACTCACGTAGTGAAGAGTACGTGAAACCAGGCACTTTCCCGTAGTAGAAAGCAAGGCTACGGCGGGAAAGCCGTACTGGTACGCGCGTCATGACGTCACCGGAAGTGATCTTAACTATCTGCCGCCGTACCACAGCCCAGCCGTACCATATCTTAAAGTCCCTAATAACATCATAGTTGGCAGCCTTAGGATCACCAGAGGATTTAGCAACAGAAGCCAACTCTTCAGCGTAGCGGAGAGCCTCATACTTGTTGAAATATTCTACCCTTCGGCCACCGTAGTATGAGATTTTCTGAATTAAGGACTGGACCGTGGTGCCTTGGGCACTCTACAAAATTTTAATACGATGCCGTAAGGCCTAATAAAAGATAAAACAACAAATAAAACGATGCTAAGAAAGAGATAGCCGCAGGAAGAAAGAAAACCGAAACAAAAATATGCATATGATATACAAATAGCAAAAAGAAAAGAGAAACAAATGAAAAGCCAGGGCACCAAAACAATCAAAAATTTGTTAAAAGTCAAAGCTAAGACAATGAGCAAACAGAACAAAACATCAACTTTTGAACACAGAAGTCGCTAAAAACACGAAGGTATGAACCACGCGGTATATGCATATATCTAGAAACAAGCAAAAACAAACAAATAGCGCAAAAACTAATTGAATGAAACAGAGCAAACAACTTGAAAAGCAAACAAAACAAATGGTGCAGCTGTAAATCAGCGGACGAAAAACTGAATTTTATTTGCAAACCTAAGAAAACGACTTATGAACAAAATAAAGGGCGTATGTACAATAGGAGTTGCAAGCGTAATATAACTGCAGAACAGAAAAAATAAAAGAAAGTCCATACAATACAAAGGACAAAAGCCAAATATATCAAATCATAAAAAAAAAAGAAAAAAAAAAAACAAAAAAAAAAAAAAAAAAAAAAGACCAAAAAAAAAAAAAAAAAAAAGCAAAAAAAAACAAAACAAAAAAAAAAAAGAAAAAAAAAAAGCAAAACAGAAAATAATCCACAAGCTCAAATAGAACGAGGGCAAACGTAAAAAGGAGGGTAAGTAAAATATCAAAATGAAAATATCTCGCAAAAGAGGGCAAAACGTTAAAAGCAGTTCGAACAGCAAATCTATATAAAAAAGTCTATATAAAATGAGGGAAAACGTTTAAAGCAAGGCGAATAACATATTAAATAAGAAATAGCCCGCAGACTACATAAAACGCGGGCCAACGTTAAAAGCAGGGCGAATGACATATCAAATAAGAAATAGCCCGCAAAGCCCATATAAAACGAAGGCAAACGTTAAGAGCAGGGCGAACAAGAAATCAAATAAGAAATAGGCCGCAAAGCCCATATAAAGCGAAGGCAGACGTTAAAAGCAGGGCGAACAACATATCCAGGATATATCAAATTAGAAATAGCCCGCAAAGCCCGTGTAAAATGAGGGCAAACGTTAAAAGCAGGGCGAATAACATATCAAATCAGAAATAGCCTGCAAAATCCAGTAGAGCGAGGACATACGTTAAAAAAGCAGGGCTAATAATAACTAAAATCAAAGATAACCTGTAAAGCCCAGTAAAAACAAAGGCAAACGTCAAAAGCAGGGCGAATTAATATATCAAGTAAGAAATAGCCCGCAAAGCCCCTATAAAACGAAGGCAAACGTTAAGAGCAGGGCGCACAACATATCAAATTAGAAATAGGGCGCAAAGCCCAAGGAAACGAGGGCAAACGTTAAAAGCGGAGCGAATAACATATCAAATAACAAAAATAGCCCGCAAAGCCCATATAAAACGAAGGCAAACGTTAAGAGCAGGGCGCACAACATATCAAATTAGAAATAGGGCGCAAAGCCCAAGGAAACGAGGGCAAACGTTAAAAGCGGGGCGAATAACATATCAAATAACAAAAATAGCCCGCAAAGCCCATATAAAACGAAGTCAAACGTTAAGAGCAGGGCGAACAACATATCAAATTAGAAATAGGGTGCAAAGCCCAAGGAAAGCAAACGTTAAAAGCAGGGCGAATAACATATCAAATCAGAAATAGCCTGTTAAGTCCAATAAAACGAGGGCAAAAGTTAAAAGCAGGGCGAATAACAAATGAAATAAATGATAGCCCGCAAAACCTAATAAAACAAGAGCAAACATTAAAAGCAGGGCGAATGAAATAGCCCGCCAAGGTAAAATAAAAACGAGGGCAATGGTAAACTGAAGCTGTTCGAACAACATGTGAAATTATGGAAAGCCGAAAAAATAAAAGGGCAAATCTAAAAGCATAGCAAATTTGAACAAAATTCGAAATTACCCACACAACAAGAATACAAAACGTGAAAAACGTCCGCAAAGCTAAAGCAAACCAAATACATGAAAATCATAGCTGGAATGGAAGACGTGGCGAACTAGGAGTACAAAGATAAGTTTACAAACCTCCAATGAAAGCTCGTTAGCTTCTATTCGAACTTGACCCTCAACTTGAACGGCCGCCGGTACAGGATGAGAAACATCGTCTGGTTGAACAGCTGCAGCTGGCGGGGGTTGGTTAATTGGTAACATAGCTTGTGCTTCGGCAACGGCATTAACCGGAACTTGCTGATCAGGCATGCTAAATGGCTTGCTGGACAGCTTCGAGAGAATGGGATCATTACTTTGTTTACTCTCCCTTTTATATGTGAGGGGTGAGACCGCTGAGAATAGTGATTATTTCCACGCCATGTTTACCGCTGGAATGAAGGAGTCGAACCAGGAAGTGATCGAACTGAAAGATGAAAGCATTTCACCTCATGCTTTGAAGATTGTAATGGACTCCATCTACACTGGAGATCTTCGTGTCAACGAGGAAAACGTGTTTGAAGTTCTCGCCGCCGCTGATCATCTTCAAGTGAAAAGCGTTATTAAGCTGTGCTGTGATTTCTTGCTGATCCAGTGTATTCAGCTTCGGTTCGATGTCGAAACATACTGCCGCGTTTGGACAATTGCCGATAGACACGATCTGAAAGATCTGCAAGAGGCAGCGGAGCACGAAATAGCATCGAAATTCAAGGATGTTTGTGAAAGCGAAGAATTCCTGACGCATATTGGCGCAGACCAATTATTCAGCCTCCTCAGTCGAGATGACCTCAATACATCTTCGGAGACGTTCGTCTTCAAATCAGTGATGCAGTGGATTAAACACAAGAAGGAAGAGAGGATGGCAGTTGCAGCCAAAGTTATCGGAGCTATTCGTCTGGGGCTGGTGGATACCAAGGTTTTGATTGAAGAACTGGATACAGAGGAAATGCAAAGAGATTCAGAGATTGCCATGCAGTTGCTTGAGGTGTTAGTCTATAACAACAGTCCTTCGCACAATTTTGCCGTAGAGAAAGTAAAACCGCGATCGATGAAGCTGGTAAGAAAAGGAGCCACTCATCTAGTGAGACGTTAAATATCTTTTATCCCAAAGGGGGTGTTAATGTGGCGGGGGGCGGGGGGCGGGGGGAGGGACAACTCCCTCGTTGAATGCAGCAGAGATGCAACGAGTCAGGCAGAGTTCTGAGTTTACTTTAGGGAAAGACAAACAAGGGTCTTCGATCCAGGTAAGAAAATGTTATCCTCTGGGGTACTAAGATACAGGCTACAATTTGGCCGAAGAATTTTCGTACGCGAAGTCACAGAATCAAACAAGTATCAGCACGAAACCGAATATAAACACGCTTGCCCGTGCAACATCCTAAATGTATCATGAATTAGAATTGATAAGCTAGTACCACTATTTATATTGTCCTGTTATGTTAACGTACTAAAACGTGCTGAACTTGCTTCATTTTAGGTTCTTGTTGCCATTCTCCCTCAGGCTCAGATGCAGTATTTTGATGATGGAGCCAAAACGTGGAAACCTTTTCCATCCATGGCACAATTAACTGAGGCAACAGATTGCTCTTGCGCAGAGTATGTTGGCGATTACTTGTATGTAGCTGCAAAGAAGGCGAATGATTTTGTCAACTATCGATATGACACAGTTAGCAACTCGTGGGAAACACTCCCCGCAATTCTAAGCCATAGTGACTTCTGTAACAGGCAGATTGACCCTCTGTGTTTTCTTGATGACTTTTTATATGCAATTAGCGGTGCATCAACCTGCGTATCGTTTAAGTATAGCCCAGCTAAGAATAATTGGCAAGGTGGGGCTAGTTTAGGTTTTCTTAAGAAAGAGTTTGATGATCCAAACAGCCGACTGACCAATGCAACAGCCACAGTTTGGAAGTCATATATATATATATATATGTTCTTCACGGTCTTAAGACAGCTGAAGAGAGACCACTGTTTGGATTTAAGGTCTCGGCTGCCCCATCGATCTACCCGTAGTTCACTGCGTACGGCCGCATCTCCCCCATCTGCAGTCTCTAGCGGGGGTTTGTTTGGGGCCACTACCCCATCTGCAGTTATTACCACTGGTTCAGTCCTTGGGGTGAGGTCTGCTACATCTGCAACTTCTACTGGATGTGGGACCACGATTTCCCAATCTACCGGTGCTTCATTGTTTGGGGCGCGTTTTGGGACCGCACCTACCCCATTTGCAGGTCGTAACAAGGGTTCAGACTTTCGGGTGGGGTCTGTCCAATCTGCATTTCCTACCGAGGGTTCATTGCCTAAAGCAGGGTCTACCTCATTAGCATTTGAAAGTTCTAATAATTCTCAGGTTTGGGCAGACAAGGCAGCTGTACTGCACTGCTTCAACCCAAAAACGAACAAATGGAAGCAACAGTCCTCAACCTGCCATCCTTACTATGACTCCTGCCTTTTTGTGATTAATAACAGGCTCTATGTCGCTGGGGGTGCTGGACCTTCCCTGTATCCTTCAGCCTCTGTTGAAGTGTATGACGAGGAAAACAACATTTGGTCTGTTGTTGAACAGAAACATATTCCCCCAAAACAACCTTGGTGCCGTGGAAATAGAAAGGAGGGTGTATTTTATGGTCAATAAATTTCCTGTTGATGTTGGCATTAGAATTCCACCTGGAGAGGTGTACCAGATCTGTTTGAATGACTGGAAAAATTTAGCACAAACTGATGAAGATGCAATGTTGTGTTATATGCCAGTGAAGACAGAGAGCTTGAATACAGACTAAGATGGAGGTCAAACAGAAATGAATACTTTTCTTGAGTATGACACTTTGCCTTTTCTTCAAAGTGTTTGCATTTTGAAAATTGACCGTCTCTTAATAAATGGTAAAACTTAACATGATATGCCAAATTACTGTGAGCCGCAATGTGCCATTGCAATAATATACATAAAACGAGAATCGAGGTTTTAGTTTGTAATTTTGTAGTTTTGTGAAAAAGCTAGAATTGGGTTACACGTTTAACTACCTTACCACTATTTTTCTTTTTTTTTTTCATGAGGGTAACAAATAGCAGGAAGATAGCAGCCTTTTTAAAGTCTTAGATTATCCAACGAAGCTTGAATTTTTAGAAATAGTATTTTATTTTAATCATATAGTCGCTTTGTAGAGTAAACTTCAAATTAAGAACGTTTAATTTTTTCCTGTTTAATGATCAAGGGTTTATAGCTATGCTTAAGTCTAGTAATCAAATTTAGCATCTGTTAGCTAGTGCCATAGATACTAATAAACTGCAGTAGTTTGGTGAATAGAATTGTAATCTTAAAAATCTAGAGCTGTCTTTCATCTTTTGTGGATTTTCAGAGAATATTAGTTTGTCGACAGAGATGACAAATACCCCAGTGGCAGCCGAGCATTAGGAAGTTAGACTAGGTGATTTCGGCGTCACGAAAATTGCCCGTACTAGTAACTGAGAGTGGATATGTGAATTTGACAGACAGTTTACAATATATAAGTATAGCTTTCTTCTTTCATTGAGAATAGTGTTTCCACTTAACTGCAGCTGATTATTCTTATAACAGCAAATGTATAGAATAAATTAAATAAAATGAACAAAACTGCAGTCATCATTTCTTTCACAAGTCCTTTGTGTCTCACTTACTGTGTACACGGCAGTACATTTTCGAAAATGGTCCGTAAGATGAATTGACTTACATTCTTTTCAAAATAATCTTTAATTCACAAGCCACAGCGACAAAAACAAGAGACCAGCATTAACACCAGACAGTTTCACTTTAAACGCGGGGTGTCACTAAAAATACGATTTATGTGATAAGTCAACGTAATCTCGCATTTTGATTGCCTCTTACTTATGATCAATTGGAGGAAAGACGTATAGATAACGTTATCAAATAACATTTGCAGTTTTGTTTCTTTATTACATAAAACAGATAGATTTCATCTTGCCGTGCGACTGTTCAGTAATAGATCACAGAAGACGTCAAAATGTGGTCAGAACATCAGAAACACTCCGCTATCGCCTCGTGTGCCACATTTTGTTCTCACGTACCACAATCTGACGTCACTAAACAGACGCACGTGTAATGATATCGCGACGACATAATGTTTGATATTATGCTTGACCCTTAACGTTGTTGGTGTATGGTCGAAAGATTTCCGGACTTTGATCGGAAGTCTTCGGCAGTCTTCGATTATCCTCGGAAATTTTAGGAACGTTGTGGCGTTCGACAAATTTTGGAGAATTTTCGGAAAATTTCGGAAAGTGGTCGGAAATATTTGAAAACCGTCAAAAACGTCGTTAGATTATACAATAAACAAAATAGGACATGGTTGCTTGTAGATATGGAATTTCTCTTCTCGCGGTCAACTTTATATTACACTCTCGTTCGCTGGCTCGTGAGCTATCGAATTGAACACTCGTTACATTAAAGTGGTATAAATCAATTCCAAATTGCATAAAAAAAATTCAACTTGTCTGATTTCCATCTATTCATCCTTGAAAGTCTTCCAAAAAAATAATTCCTTAATCGGGGTGTTTGGTTTTGAAGGGGCTAATAGCAAAACGTTGGAGACCATACTTACTTTCAAATCACACCAAAAAGTCATTGGGTGGGGATTAACAGTGACAGGTGTATAAATGGTTTCGTGACATTGCTTGCGTGAGGATTTTAGGCAGACGAGACCTCTGTCAGATTAGCATTTCAAGCATTGACAGGGTGTGTTAGAAATGTAAAGGAAACCATCGCAAGATGGTCGCCCATTCCGAGATTCTTTTATCCAAGTGTGCTCAATTTTGAGACGAAGGTCAATTCATCGACGTTCGTTTAAAAGTGCGTGAAGACATCTTTCCAGCTCATCGCATTGTGCTCGCTGCGAATAGCGATTATTTCCACGCCATGTTTACTGCTGAAATGAAGGAGTCCAACTAGGAAGTCATCGAACTGAAGGATGAAAGTATTTCCTCCGCTGCCGTAAAGATTGTAATGGACTCCATCTACACTGGAGATCTTTGCGTCAACGAGGAAAGCGTGTTTGAAGTTCTTGCGCAGCAGATCATCTTCAAGTCACAACTGTTGTTCAACAGTGTTGTGATTTCTTAAAGAGGGAATTTATCCAGCTCCGACTTGACCTTCACAACTACTGTCTGCTTTCCACAGTGGCCGATAGACACGGTCTCAGAGATCTGCAAGAGGCAGCGGAGAAGAAGATGGCCTCGATGTTCAAGAATATCTGTGAAAGCGAAGAATTCTTGACCCACATTGGTGGAGACCAATTATTCAGCCTCCTTAGTCGAGGTGACCTCAGTTCGCCTTCGGAGACTTTCGGCTTCAAATCAGTGATGCAGTGGATTAAACAAAAGAAGGAAGAGAGGATGGCAGTTGCAGGCAAAGTTATCGGAGCTGTTCGTCTGGGGCTGGTGGATATTGGAGTTGTGATTGATGAACTGGACACAGAAGAGATGGAACGAGTTTCTGAGATTCACAAGCATTTAGTTGAGGCTCTAGTCCATAGCCACCGGCCTTCTCGTAACCCCACGTTTGTTGTGGAGAAAACAAAAACAAGATCAACGAGCCCGTTAAGAGACTTTGGATTCCACCTTGCAAAGCCAGCAAAGTCATGCGATCGATTCTATAATACATAAATCATGCTATCTTCCAAATTCATGGAAATTGCCAGGAAGTAAAGTGAAGTTCGTTGGATTTTCCTTAAAGAACGTTTGCCTAATACACAAATTTGGCATGACTGGACGTCATATAAGAATGTGTGGTTGATCATTTTCCAGCAATGGCTTGTCACGAAATCTGAGTCTTCGATACATGCACTTTGGTTTTGGTAGAAATGGACCATCATACTGAATTTAGGGGGGAAGGAAGTCTTGGCCAATTTCTCAATGATTGTTATATGTAAAATTCCCCTTTTCTTCACTGTCATTTCAGGTTCTTAATGCAGTTCTACCTCAGGCTCAAATGCAGTATTTTGATGTTGAGGCCAAAACATGGAAACCTCTGGCATCCACAATACCACCAATTGGGGCAACTCATTATCATTGTGCAACGGCTGCTGGTAATAACTTGTATGTTGCTGGATTTGACGGGGGTCATCACATTTATCGTTATGATACAGAAGGTAATATATGGGAGAAGCAGCCACACTTATGCGGTGAAATCAGCAACTTATGTACTGTAGACGATTTCATGTATGCAATCAGTTATGACTGCAATCAGGTGCCTCAAAGGTATAGCTTTTCTAAATGTCAGTGGCAAAATTTTGCTTAAGTAAGTATTACGAGTGCTTATCCTTTCCGGTTTTACAGTGGTGGAGCAGCAGTGCTTCATTCGAAGGTGTATGCCCTTTATGGAGGAAGTGAATGGGCTTTCGGTTACTTGTATGTGCGGAATGCAGGGCTACACTGCTTTGATCCAGTAAAGAACGAATGGGAACTAAAAGCAATAACCTGTAAACCTCACTTTGGATCCAGTCTTTTTGTAGTAAACAATAGACTCTATGTTGCAGGGGGGTATGATTATATTGACCAAAACGATGCTCTACAGGGTGAGACCGCAACTGTAGAAGCTTATAATGAGGAAAACAACCCTTGGTCTGTTGTGGAACAAAAACACATTCCCCTAAACACCCGTAATGCAGTGGAAATAGAAGGGAAGGTTTGTTTTATAATAAACAAATTTCCAGTTGACAGTGGCATTAGAATCCCAGCAGGAGAGCTGTATCCTGTTCATTTGGGCGAGTGGGTAAATTTGGGAAAAATCGGCAAATCTGCTGTTCTTTGTTATCTGCCAGTAAAGCGGGATAGTTTGAAAGCAGATTGAGAATGATTTTTTACTCATTTTAAATATCACATTTACACGTACATATATGCTAGAATTTTCTTGCAATGAAGTTGCGCATGGTTCAATACATGAAATATTGCACGAAGGAAAAAAGATTGTGAGTGAAGCAGGGAGGGACTGAGGCGAACAAAAACGTAAAGGTCGGGCAGGAGATGAGAGGATAGGAAGACTAGTTCCCTTCCTTCTCCTTCCTTGTCTCGATCTTTGATCCAAGCTTGTGAAACTCCTTCCTTGCTTAGCAGTCGTTTTCTTGATTAAAACCTTTAGTAGTTAATATTGAAAGCCTGAACTAATTTGTACACATTTTAAAGCGGTTTTCAATTGAGTGTCGTTAAATCAAAACGAAAGTAATCACTCTGTTCAGTCACAAAAGGCACGGAGAATCGAATCAACCAATCAGAACTCGAAGTAATTACATGTAGCTGACGCGAAGCGCGGGAAAACCTGTGTCAGCCAGTTACGATTGGTACTGGTTTTACTTCTGATTGGATAAGTAAGAGACGCGAGTTTTTTTTACGCCAACAGTGCATGTAGCGTAGTAAACCAATGACTTTTCGATACTTAAGTGAAAACCACTTCAGCTTTTAACGTCGCATTAGTAAGTAACTGGTAACTAACCTTTATTAATGTGGTCTAAAACACTTGACAGACACAAAATGGTACAGCATTGACAGACTTTCAAATTGTCCGCTATTGTATGTTTAAATTAGTTTTAAGAATTACTTTAGAATTGTGTATAGAAGTCTGTGTGAAATACACAGAATAGGATTCATTCGTTGGATGATTATTCTATGTTAAAGCAAGAGATATTCTCTTCATTAAGGTTGTAACCCTTTCTGCTACAGACACGGCAGTTTGTTATCAGTTATCAGCTGTGAAGTTTGAAAATTGAATAACAGAACGTTTCTCAAATTCTGGTGTCACGTTAGCAGTTTATACCAGTAAATCTGGAAATAATTTACAGTTATTTAAAAGCTGAAGGACATAATCTGTTGTAAAATTAAAGTTAGTTTAATAGATTTCCTTTTGAACCTTTGAAAGGCCAATGTGTGCATTATTTTAAATCTGCCTTCCCTACACTACGATGAAGTTTTCTGATGTGCTATTCAACTTTTAGTTCACCAAACTCAGCCGTGATTACAAATTGTACCTTACACAATCCCTGTAAAGTGATGCTTTTTATTTTCATTCAGAAGCTTATTCACAACCTTTAAAACAATGAAGAATTTACTTTTGGATAACTAGTCTAAGTGAGCTTACGCAAACATTGCCGGAGCAGCAGTAAAAAAAACCATCTTAAGGGCCTATTAACCGATTCATGCGCGCGTTCGCGCGCGTTGTTAAGGAGGTAAAATTTAACTTCCGGTCACTTACGTCAGCCTGAGCACGGAAAATAAAAACAACTCAAAAACTTGCAAATTCGCTTACATTTTAGATGCTTTTCTTTGTGTTTCGCAAAATGCAAAGTAAAAAAAGTACAA
>Ga0126339_10004119_pt1 | contig 10683 bp, 9 predicted proteins | sample OrbTmetagenome_2_FD_92532 | JGI IMG/M metagenome (GOLD analysis project Ga0126339, IMG submission 92532) | Coral microbial communities from Petempiche,Puerto Morelos, Mexico - Orbicella T R C metagenome | ecosystem: Host-associated > Invertebrates > Cnidaria > Coral | place: Petempiche,Puerto...
TAATTTTATTTTACAAAACCCTAACATGTAAATTGTAATTTACAAAGAATGTAAATCAAGATTTACATACTGTAAATTACAATTGACATGTCCATGTAAATTTTCAACTTTTCCAGTGTTAGTAGCTTTCAAGACAAGTAAAAACTCACTCACTGCTAGGATAGAAATTCAACTCCGTGCCTGTGTAGGTAAACTGTACATATCAGCCACTAAGTGTGAGAATGAAACTTTGATGTGAAATAAAAGAAAGGAAAAATGAAAACTGCTTGCTCATAAGACGCGATGAGAGTCACTCCCGTCCTCAAGCCCCGGCCAAACTATCGCAACATTTCAACGCAACATATCACAACATTGTTGGGCACAACATGTTGCGCGCGTTTGGCCACCCTGTTGCGACGTGTTGCGACATGTTACGACATGTTGGGTGTTGTAGGCTCGAATTTGAAAATGGTCAAATTTTTCATGCAACATTTGTGGATGTTGCATGATGTTGTAGTCGTCTGGCCAGGTGCGTTCGACAATGTTGCGCCCGGGCATGCGCACTAGTTCAATTTTCAATACCCAACATGTCGCAACACGTCGCAACAGGATGGCCAAACGCACGCAACATGTTGCGTTCAAATGTTGCGATCGTTTGGCCGGAGCTTCAGAGTCCTTCCTGTTGGCCGGCGGGGTCTGGGAACAAGGTATATTGGTGCCTCTGGAGACACGTGATTTGATTGGTAAGATTCTTAGACTTTTCATTTTTGCACCGCTTTCACATAGCTACACTACGTACACTGCATCCCTTGTTTCGGTTCTTTGGACTGAGTAGCTTATTAAACTCTTAGATAAGTATGCCGTCAGGACATTTTGAGTGTCTTAAAAGTATCTAAATGGCAGTTTTCCCTCCTGTGTCGGTTACTATAATCCCTAGCTTTTAATATATTTCCGACCTAAAAATGCAGCCCTTTCGGGCAGAGCAGAGCCTCCCTATGTAGTCCATTATAAGGACTACCCTCTATCCTTTAGTTGCAAGACATCTTTGACAAGGCGCCTTCTGTTTCTTTCCGTAAAAAAAGTCTGTATTGTAAAAATTCATTTTCTCTGTATTTAATTATTTAAAAGTGACCTTCCACAATATAGTTATTCTTTAACCAACAAAGTCAAACTAGGTGGATGGAAGTGTTAGCCGTGATTTTTATTTGTTTAACTGGTAAACAAGTCAACATACAATTGTGTACAATTACTATTTTTTCAGGTCTAAGTGTTGTATAATTACCTAAAATACGGTATGCACAGTTACAGGTTTGTAGAATGTCTTTCATCGGCTGATTAGGCTACATATCAATCGACCAATAACCAAAGTACAATATGAAGAAGAAAAACCATTTCTTGACAGGCAGTAAATGTTGCTTGAATGATCATTAATGTTATAATTTATAAATATCAAGCTAACACGCAGACACACGCACGCATGCGTACCTGGGCTGCTAAAAATATTTGAATACTATGGGATCTCAGGGCGGCTGCAGCAATAGTAATTTTACATCGCTGGGGAATCGTGTTTTAATCATGCCAACCCTTTCGCTAAACCACACTGAGTTTGGTTGGAAGTCTGATAACCTTTCCTTAACCAATTGTTACTACATAAAGTATTTAACAAATAAAGAAGCCTAAGCCGTAAATTAAACTGTGATAAAACACAACGGGCATCGGAGAACACGAGGGAAATGTAGAAAACACGAGCCGCAGGCATAGTGCGATTCGTGAATAAATCGCACCACAGAGAGCCAATCAGATTGTAAGGATAACCAGTGATTTCAAAATAGATTTAATAAATTTGCTTTATGAAATAGATTCCCACCTGAATAGCTAAGCGAATGACACAATAAACTTGTATTGTGTTGTATTGTATTGGTAAATGCGAGAGTTTTGCCGCTCAGTTTCTTTAATCTTACTATTCTCTGTTGACCCTTATAAAAATGGTGTCATCCTTGGTGTATGATGATAGCTGATCTCTGCTTAATTCAAGAATAAGGTGACCATCATCTTTTGACGGATTGCGGGATACCTTGCCAAAGTCAATCACATGTGATATGTTTTTAGGATTATTACGCAGCAGGTCCTGATGAACTAAGGTAACACGAACCTTTTCCTGGCAAGGCCATGATAACCACGCATCAAATTGTCCGGGAACAACTTTGATATACACGCACAGATCATCGTCTATTTCTGGAGTAACCATGTAATATTGCAATGGGTATATACGTACTACGATTGTCAATAAATATTTATAATTTTCCTCAAACAAATAAAATGGTTCACTAACTAATTTTTGTTGTTGGCTTGTTGCCTTTTTACAAACAGCTTTAATGTTGGGTATTTTCCATTCGAACGGGGTCGGAAAAATTTGGTTGACCGGCTTACGTCGCTCTCTCTGCGGTGGCTGACCCTGAACCGTAGACATTAATCTCTCCATCTTCTCTGACTGCTCCTTATCCTTGGACAGCAATCTCTCTATCTTTGCTGACTGTCGCTCTATCTTTTGTGACTGTCGCTCTATCTGTTGTGACTGTCTTTCTATCTGTTGTGACTGATCCTTAACTACGGTGACAAGCTCATGAACTTGATGCTGAGTGGCCTCTAGACCGCGGAGGGCTAAGTTCAAATGGCTTTCAATTTGAGTTCGCGAGTGAGATGTGGCGTCTGATCTCGGAAACTGTAAACAGAGAAGCAAGTCCATTTAGAATCTCAACGACGGCTGATTAAAGTTCAAGTATTTATTGGTAGATGTAATAGGACTCCATGCTGTCCAATTACCAAATTGGACAAGCATGTAGTCCTGTTACCTATTAATTATATAGCTCGTCTTCGGGAATCTCCTCAAGCTTTCTCACTTCGCTTCACTCAGCACGCCACAGGTCAAACACATTGTCCCAGGTTTTTGTGCTTCTTTGAGTGTTCTTGTTCTGATTATTCTCCCTCATCTCGAGTAAATCAGTAGCATCTATCTCTGGAAACCTAGCTGAAGACTCCATTTGAAAGTTTGAGATGTCAAAAAGGTGGAGAGAAAAGTCGGGAAATTCCGCCATTATCAAAACATAATAAAACTTAGCGAGCTACAATCGCTCGCTGACGTTTGATGGCTGTAGTAATAGCTACAACCTGATTGGTCAATACTCAGTTCTTTTATTTATCTTGACATTTGACTGGCTGATGGAACGTGATTTTTCTCAAATTGGACAGTTTGTTCAAAGCCAAACTAAACGTTCGAGCAAAAACTATCCAATTTATTTTAAATTTGGACAGCTGGGAAAAATTAATAAAAAATAGATCTGTTGGCAATATTGGATTTTGATGCAGCTATATAATCGTGGAATTCCCTAAAAGAACAGTGTCGATCAAATTGTCGCTTCTCAGTTACTCATTTTCTTATCCGTTCGGCTACAAAAATGTCAAAATTACGCTTTATGTGAGGAGCTGACATCACGCATTGGCGAGAGCCCGGGCGAAAATTTGGGGAGACTTTCATGTGTAAAGGTCGGGAATGCTGCACGCCTCGCTTAGGGGTATAAATCACGGATTTTGTTCTCACTTAGAGTGTTCACTGAGGAGAAAATACCGCTACTATTTTTAGCCATCAAGTCAGGGGTGGCGAATGGTCCTTCAAAAACTCTAGGTCTCGTAAAACTTTAGTCGAATTTCATGGGTCTCATGCGTCTCGCAGTCTCGATTTTCTACGAAGCTGTCTCGGAGTCTCGATTTTTCGCAAGGCTAAGGGTCTCGAAGTCCCAATTCGTTCCTTTAACTATTTTTATAAATTACGTCTTGTCTTTACATAATATGGAATTTCAACAAGGCAACTTTCAAATTTTCCGAGAAAAGGTTAATCCTAACTTCTCCTAATTGTCTTAATTCCACAAAAAGGTACAAAACCCACCGCAACGTCCGATTTGGCGCCAGAAAAACAGTTATATTTCTCTAGGATATCATAATGTAGTGTTATAATCGAATTTCCATTTCCAGTCAGTTCCAAGAAGCTGGCTAAAGACTGTACAAGCTCATTCTAGCTCTGAACTAAATATGGGGCTCGAATTTTATCGGTCTGAACGTCTCGCGCTCGCACTTAAAACACTTTGAAGTCTCGGTCTCGCAATCTAAAAAGTCGAAATGTCTAGGCCTTGCAAGGAAAAACGCATTCGCCACCCCTCGTTATCTTACTGGGTTGCATTCGAAGAATAATAAAAAGCGCTATCATGTCAGCTTTTAGAGATCAAATAAAGTTCAAGCCAAACCCAGATTAGTCTCCATTAGAGGTTTAAATAAAAGTTTTCGACGACTATCCTCGACCCTTTCACTTGATAGTCCCCCCTCCCCCGAGGGTGCGACCGCTTGTCTCTGTGGTCCGCTTTTGATTTTGGCTTGGTGCCATGTGTTGTTTGTTCTCGTCATGATATGTGATACGACTTTTCTCTGGGTGCTACGGTTTTCCTCCCTCCTAAAAAAGCAACGTTACATTTTGAAATTCCAATTCGGCTGTCATGGAAATAATGTAATATAGAGTAACTTAATTATAGTGATTTTTTGTAAAAAGAAGATACATGCAAGCGAAACAGCACAGTAGAGGTGTGAAGTAATTTTAATCAACTCTCCAGCTTATTATTATTCAGCTGCATTACTGACGCAAATGGAGGGTTGCGTTCGCGGCAGATTTCCTTTGCGCCGTTGAATAAGTTTGTTCTCCTCTACGCTGTTAACACCAGTCGTAGTCGCCAGGTTTGTGTATTCATGCTAACGTTTACTAAGAACACCCAAACAACCATCCTATGTTAGATTAAGACATGGGGAATGAAAGAACATGTGATTTATACTTTTCACACAATTCGTCCTGTCTATATAACTCCATGATTTTCCCAATATATTCACAAGTTTAAAATAACCAGTGAATGAAAGTTGCGTTACATTCTAAATCCCTGTATTCACACTGAATATCCAACTGAAAAGTATTTTAAATATATAAACAAGTTCATACCACAGCTTCACATCCTAAGTTCTTGTATTCACACTGAATTTCGGTTGCAGGACATTCATCGCGTACATGGACCTCAAGCTGGAAACACAAACAACCACAAAAGAATCTCACATTACCCTTAAAAAGTCTTTCAATTTCGCCCTAATTCGCCTTCTGGCCTTCCAGTTCTCTCCCATTGCTAGTCCAGTGGTATGCCTCGAACCCTATGAACACCCCTCTCCGTTTGTCTGGACGGCACCATTTCCCGGAACACATGATCGTGCGTAATCTATCCCCCTTTGTAACTTGATCACAGGCTACCCCGATTTAAACAGAGTTATTTGTTGTAATCTAAATGTATCTGTACCTAGAGGCCTTTCCTATTACCTGCGCAGCGGAACTGAGCACAAACCAAGGGCTTTCTTCTTGCGGCGTGAGATCTTTTTGATTTAAACACTTCTGTTTTGAAACGCAATGTCTTACTGCTCTTGACTAATGAAATTAGCACACAAAGTGATGAAGTCTGCTCTGACCTAAGGTTATAAAACAAACCTTTTCTCGCGGAATATCTCTCACACCACACTTGTTAGTACACAGAACAGGAAACTTTCGGCAAATATCAAAATGTTTCTGAAAAAAATTAAACAAAAGTTTCCATCGATAAAACACATTCGATAGTTGGTTCCCAACCCACATGACTCCACCATGGTTTAGTCTTGTGAATGGCTGGTTCACAATCATTAAAAAGATCAATTTGCTTAACATAGAGTTTACACTTGGCTAGAGAGTGCTACACACAAGCCTCTCCACAACGGCCACCTTGTGGACAGAGGAAAGTAGCCGTTGGGGAGAGGTGGCCGTTATGGGGAGGTAGGGGTGTAATATGACACCTGTTTTTTTCGAGGGTGCGAAATTTTTATCTTAAAAACTGCTCATTTTACAGATAATACTTGTAGGTAACACAATCAAAATTTACTGATGAATAATACAGAAACCAAATAGAAACAGAAACCAACGGCGCGCGGTACGGATCAGGTTTTTTGACCTTTTACAGTAAAAACGGGGTTTTTACATACAGCGTTCGTCAGTCGTTGATTAACTGCCCGTTGTTAAGAGGTTGTTTTGGTAGTCGAGACGCGCTTTACCGGCCGTTGCCGTTGTGGAGAGGTTGGCATTGTAAAGAGGATCAAGAAAGCGTGAATGTATGAAGCGTCCGCCTGGACAAAAAATTTGTACGTGGTAAGATTCGTCATTGATCATTTGGTGTTGTTAATCAAGAAACCAAAGCACGTAGGGAGTACTTAGCGAGCAAGGAGCTGGCGAACCCAACTCCCCCCCAACCTATATGCATTCGCAGATGTGTATAGTTTCCCGCGGCGTGAGAGTGCTAAATGTTTGAAACAATCAGACGTGCATGTGCAGGCCGCGTTTGTGTCGCTTAGCAAAAGTAAGCCAATGGTTTTGAATTTTTTGTAAGCTTCTCTCGGCAAATGTAACAGCTGGTCACGATGCTCGTCAAGCTGGTAAAATTTAGACCGCGGTAAATATTAGGTTTTAGCCAATAAAATGGGTGAAATTATTAGTTCCCAGTCCTTTTGGGACACCGCCATTTAACCAAAAGGTAGATCAACCACCAGATCACAGGACGAAAGATTATATTTCTCATTGCGTGGTGCCCATTGTAAATTTTTAATATGCGGTCATCTGGTCCGAGGTCTGGAACCTCCTCGATCGGATGCCCCCCAAATTTTCCGTCGGCCCTCGCAAAACACGTCATGTTTTCGACTCCAGACCTCAGAAGACCACGTACGAAGCAAAATATGGGTTGCCTCTTTCACTAGTCCTCTAACTTGATGTGAGCTCCCCCGGTGCCAACGTGGCAAAGTCGAATAGCTAACTTTTCGCTTTTGATTCGAGCAATTACAAACTGCAATTTAATTTCAGACAAAACTCGTTGGAATCCATTTGGAAGCGTCTCATCTGCTTAATTATGCCGTACTATGTAGCGGTATCCGAACTATAACAGACAATTTCTTTGACACATTGGAACTGATGCAGCGTGTCCGTCAAAGAGGAGTAACTCAAACTTAAAAATGTTGCATGTTTTTGAAACAAGAAAGAAAAATGTGACCGCCAACCGAAAAAAAAATTTATCCGTCTTCCGTGACTGTGGGCAGAAAACATTTGATGCGTTTTCAGAGTGGAAACGGATGTTTTAATTTTCTCCGGCGTAGTGTGGACGAGACCTTACAAAATGTTGAGTGTTTTTGCAAACCCTAGTCTACAGTTTAGTAATCAAACCCCACATTCTCGAACTCTCAGGGAACCAAAAAAAAAAAAGAAAAAAAAGAAAAAAGCGGTAGCTAAAGGCAGCCGAATGATAGTAAATGGCTGAAAGAGCCTATCCAAGGGAAAATGATTTACGATCGAGATAGCGGGGCATTCAAAATCATCGAGTTCAAGGTAGCAAGGGTAGACTGTAAAAACCTGTTGCAAACCTGTTTTTGATCCATGATGACTGATTCTTGACAATGTTCACAGTTCACTTTCCTCCAAGAACATTCTGATGTCTCGTGAGTTTTCATGTCTCGCTTGCTGAGCATTTTTGTGCAACCTGAGTTTGGACACTTGACCACTTTGAAGAGGCATTCTGGTTGGTGTTCCTTAAAATATAAATTAATGAACACAAAAATACGACAGACTGTGAGCAGTGTAAGTATGCAGCCGTGTAAAATGTCCACCTTTGACACTCTGGAAGTTTGATGCCACAATATGTTTTTCTCAGCTGTTATCGGGGCTAAACAAATCGAAAGAAGGCTTCAAAAAGTAAAAAGTTTTTACCTATACAGAAACAAAAGAAACAAAATGTAGAGATGGAAAAATGGTTTGAGTCAAACCGGATTGATACGAAACAGGAAAATTGCTGTGAAAAGCTAAGTTTAGAATCTGCCGAAAAAATCCTGCATGAGATTCTTTGAGATTGAGATTCTTCCCAAAAGTTAAAAAGGAGCCAGAAGAACATACCTCCACAGCACGCAAATCTCCAGTCCATGAACATCCAGAATGGGGACATCTCACGGTAAGATCTAAAATTTGACGATGACAACCAGCATCTGGAAATATCTACAGTTACCAAAATTTGCGGCGGAAAGTAAAAGAACATATATTGGAAAAACCTTTATGCCACTGGGTATGCATTTAGACCGGAAATTTGCTATTATATATCGTAAGCAGAGCACATATTCACTCCATTACAATCCCCTTTAGCTACCTTGGGAAAGCGCCTTGCAAGAAAGCGTGCGTTAAAAGCCGTACTTTCAAAGTTACTCAGCACTAGTCCGAGCTGTTGGCCTAATGATGGCGCGAGAAAATTCGAAATAAACTAGTTATTTTCCTTTCTTTATCTCGCATTGTGTTCTAAAAAAAATAGAAAACAATTTTACCGTACAGCGTTAAACTTTGGGAGAAATTAGAAAAGCTGTAGAAACATGCAGCATTTCTCGTTTTACCAAAGATTCACCCCCTGTTTCCGTATTCAACATTTAAAAAATAACCCAAAGAAAATACGCGTGCTGATATGTTAAAAATCGTATTTCTATTAAAAAAAAAAAAAAACTGAAAAAACATTGAAATATTGAAAAAACATCCTGAAAAGGATATTAAAGATATCTTTAAATCAATTTCAAATAGGCCAAATTCTTTGTCTTAAAAAGGTAACTTCGTTGCGCCTAAGAAAGATGAAAGAAGCCGATCTAAAGGAGGATGCAGTACAACTCATTTATAGTCTTCCATTTAACGCCGCCAAAGACACTGCAGACTGGCCATTTTCCAATACAAGTTGGTATTGTAAGTAGAGTTAGTATCTCAAGTTATGTTACGGTTTTGCAAGGCAATGTCGCTATTGTAAGCAATGTTTGTGTTGTAGGCAATATTGATATTGTAAGTAATATTAGGTTGTGTTGTAATTAATGTGTTCCAATTAAAAAAAAAAAAGGAAGAAAAGTTTTCGTAGTCACATTCGTTATTTTCTCTGGGCTGTTTTCTAAAAAAAGAAAAAATAGAAAACAATTTTCTCTGTGTTTCTGTTTCTGTAGAAGAATTCGAGTCAGTTATGCAAATCTAATACGCAGTCGAGGATTTGCATAACTTTATCCCAATTCCTACTGAGCGTAAAACACGGAAAAATTCCCCTATTGCTTTTATATGATATATAGTATCGTGTGCATATGCTCTTATCTATAGTAAGCACACCTTTCGATCAATGAGAGCAAGCGTAATATCTTAAATATTTTATAAAACTCGATAGAGACTCGATAAATGTTGTCCATTCCTTAATTGGATTGTGGGTTCGAGGTGATGCGGTAGTAGTTTTAGTAGAATTCTAACTAAATTTCCTTCAAATAACTGCTACTACCAAGTTAGTGTACAAAACGTTATGCTTTGATGCACCTTCTCACGTGACAAAGGTTGTCTGTCTGCCGGACATGTCGGTGAAGGGCGCCTAAACAAAGAAAATGTGCATTAAATTATAAGAAATATATATGCGTCGAAATATGCGAAAAAATGAAGTGTTCTTGGATCATTATTATAGTTACCTGATGTACTGGACATGCAGGTGATAAATAGCAATTAATAAGCTTGTAATCGCCGAAAGAAAACGGGAAAGCCTTTGTAGTTATTGAGAGCTAACCCTTAAACAGGCTAACTTAGGCTAAACTGATCACTTTTTAGGCTGTTCAGAAATCTTTGTAGCTTTTGACAGAAATTCTTTATCGAGCCTCTTGAGAGTATTCGAGTATTCCATGTTTGTATTGAGCGATTCCAAACATCTTTCTAATCGATGAAGTTTCCGAGCTTGAGCATACTAAGCTCTACCGAGTGCGTGGGCCACACTGGGGAATATCAGGGCCTCGGAAGAAAACCACGACGGCAACGGCAACGGGAACGTCGCTAGAACAATGGCTGTGCACGTGCGTTTTGATTCTTGGTATATTCACTTGCCGTCCTCTGCAGAACAGCAACTTGAAAAGACCAAATTCTGCATCGTCTGGAGAACGTGAACCACGACGGCTAATTTTTTGGATTGTTATTTCAAAATCATCGATGTGTCCCAGATTCAGTTAGTACGTGATAGTTTTGACAGTGATAAAAAAAGTGAAGCGGACTAGAGTACCGCGAGATTCGTAGGTAAAATATAAGTTCATATTTTTAATCGACGTGGTCCTCGGCATCGTGGGTTACTTAAATTCCCTAATGGCCCGAGGTCGTGGTAGAACGGAGCAAGCACATTGAGATCCGTGCAAAAACGACCAAGGGCCAATATTCCCCTGTACGGCTTGAGTAAGCTAGGTTAGAAAGTAGTTTATTATTTGGCTCTCCACAGCTTACGAAAGCAAAAAAAAAAAGCGGCTTATGACTGGAAACCGTCCGTGTGGTAAAATCCCGACTAAGAAAGAACCAATCAGAACGCTCGGATTTCACGCCTCATCTCCATCTTGCCGTATAATAAAATAATTTATTTACCGCCATGTTTTGACAGAATTCGATACTTACTCAATCATCCTTACTCAGCCAACCTGATATAGACAAGTTCATCGAACAAGCAAACTCACATCACCCTACAATCAAATTTACAGCTGAAATTTCAAATACTGAAACTACATTTCTGGATACAGTTGTATACAAAGGCA
>Ga0126339_10004122_pt1 | contig 10682 bp, 5 predicted proteins | sample OrbTmetagenome_2_FD_92532 | JGI IMG/M metagenome (GOLD analysis project Ga0126339, IMG submission 92532) | Coral microbial communities from Petempiche,Puerto Morelos, Mexico - Orbicella T R C metagenome | ecosystem: Host-associated > Invertebrates > Cnidaria > Coral | place: Petempiche,Puerto...
TCCTTTATTATTGTTCGAAAATGGTTTGTCTGACAAAATGGGGATAATAACCAATTAGTTTTTATTTTTATATTAAGGATCTGGAGGTATCCACAACTCACCAAGCTATGCTTTAGCTACTCTACTGGCGATCGCATCGTTCACAAAGTAAGTAACATAGTAAAAAGAAAATTAAAAGAAGACTATAAATGACTGAAACTTTTTCTTTATGAATATTCTTTGAGCTAAACTCAGAGTCGACCAGGAAGGTATTGAAATACAAATACAACCATAGTAACATCAATATAATCAGTACGTATTCTCCAAATACATTTTAAAAGTTTCCGGAAAAATATATCAAAATATATGCGTTTAACTTACTTTATACCAGCAATTACAAGAAAAATGATAACTCAAACACTCGTATTATTATTTGAATTTAAAAAAGTCCCCTACACACATTTTAAACAGTTACCCGACAAAACCCCAATTCGAGCCAACCGAATAGACTTCGACGAGAAAACTTTAAAATTAGCCAATCAGGATACCACATGGCGTAATTTTTGTCTGTCATTAGCACCCTGTCAATATAGCAATTTAAATTAGTGTTATCATAATAATTGGGATCTTTTGGATCTGACAACTTGAGTTTCATTATTTCATAGCTTTTAGAGTGAAATGGTTATGAAACCCGGGAAACATCAAAGGGGCAAACAAAGATGCCAAGATTCAGGGGCACCCAACGGATCGTTTCGGTAAATTATCCGTTCGGAAGGCCTTTAATCCCCTCTGATTTTCTTAAGATAATTGTCACCTCGAACTTTCGTTAGATGAGAAATTTAATGTCTGTTGTTTTCGGATTGTTAAAAATGTCGTTTTGAGTACCTAAAAAAGGTCAGCTATCATTTTCGGAGAGGCGATATAATCTAAGGTTTTCGGGAAATGGACAAAAAAGCCCTAATAAATTCGAGAATCTCAAGTTCCCCTAGAGTAACCGAACCGATAAAATTTTTTTAGCGCAACCTAAATTAACCTACAGAGCTTTAAAAGTACTACAGATAGCCTAAAACAGCGTTTAAAAGCATTCGAGAGAAAACGGTGGTTGGGTGCCCCTGAAGATTTATGTTGGAAGGTCCACGTCCGGGCATAATCTTTTGTTTTGCGTTCATGCGCTGTGTATGAACTACGTAACCAAAACGTTTCTATTCGCTAGTTCCTCAGTACAGAGTAAACAACTACTGTGTTTTTGTCGAGTTTTATAACCATTCCCCTTTATTATCTATGATTATTTGTGCATGACGATTCAAGCCAATTGAAATAAATAGTAGAGTAACGAAATGGACTTAAATTGTAGAGACCACAGCAAGAAATAAGATATATATTTAAAGGTTATCTTTCTCGTTTGTTACTTTTTTACTACCAAAAAACCTAGAAAGAGCCAAGTCTTTTAACTGAAAATGTCTCTTATAACCCATGTTTGTTTGGTTTATCACAGAATAATTACAATAATTATGTCTCTTTATTTTGCCTTTTTGAAGGCAAAATTGTCTGGCGTTTGGAGACATTCGTACGGATCGGCGTGTATCGCAACGTTGATTCGTTTTAACAATTTAACATTTAATAATTAACGATTTTTGTCCTCATCATTTGCTCCACAGAACGATATTCTTTTAAAGGACCAAGTATGGAATCAAACTACAGCCTTATAGAAGAAACGTTGAAACACGTGATTGAACACATGGAACGAATAGGTCTTACAAGAACAGTAGCTACGAGATATTAGTAAGAGTGATAGAGTAGAAGAACGTTAGCATGTTGTCTTTCAAACATCGTCTTTTAGTCAAAGCACACTAGGGATTGCCGGTTGATTGATCTTCAACTGAGGTCAAAATACTAACCGCTTTAGAGTGTTTTCTGCACGACAGGTAACGTAAGTTAGCTAGTTAACATATAAGGAATATTAACTTGCTATTAAAAGTTGATTAAAATGTAAATTAGAGCAGATAATTGTTTTCTAAGTAACCAAAAGTGTAGCCTGCGAACGCAGACGTATTTCCGGCTGTCGCCTGTCTCCGCCGAAAGTTACGTCTGCGAGCCCGAGCCAGGAAACGATTTCTGTGACGTAATGACTTTTGTTTCTCCTTGGCCAATCAGATTCCATGATAGAATGAAACTCGAGTGCTCCTCGCAGCGAATACCTGGCACAGTAGTTCTGGGGCTACTTGAGCTAAACTGTGATTGGCTTAAAATTCCTACGTTACAGAAATCGTTTCCTGGCTCGGGTTCGCAGACGTTATTTTCGGCGGAGACAAGCGACCGCCGGAAATACGTCTGCGTTCGCAGGCTACCAAAAGTGTGTCAGATTTGAGCAGGTAATTTGAGCTGGTAATTTTAAATCTAGTACACATGAATAGGAAAATCTATGCATTGCATTGCAAATTCATCCATGAGGCAAGATGGGGACATGAGTGATGGGTAATGAAGGCGAACGGATTTTGTCAGTTTACAAGATGATTAACTAACACCTGACAAATCTTGTGATAAACTCAGTATTTTTTCTGACAACTAGGACACTGCCACGTTTTGTAGTGTAAGAGTTTCCCACTCAAGCCTGCGATGAAATTATTTCTATAAACGTGGACGCATAAAAGGGTTAAGCCTACGCTAGTATAAAGAAAATCAGTTGTTTTTTTATTATTATTTTCTTACGTCGAATATTACTCATCCCATAAAAGATCTTTTGGTACGTTACAGTATAAAGAGTTCTTGGACAATTTTCGGGCCTTTACCTTGTGTAGGCTTAAGTGTTTATCTGACGTTTCTTTTTGCTTTTTCACATAGTTGTTCGCTAAAATTAACTTCTCCTTCAGGATGAAGAAATATCATTAATTGTTCTATACCTACTTAAAGAAAGTATCTCATTTCAGTACTCCGTGTAAACAGATAAATTTGCATTAGGATATTGCATTAGCCTATATGTATCCCACATGAACATATTGTAAAACATTAAAAGCTAAGACATCCATTTAATAAAAGAGTGTGTTGAAGTGAACACATGAATCCAATCATGTTCTCACGAAAAAAAAATGTGTGTGTTAACATAAACCTGATATACTGCGCGGAAATGAAAGCTGTAGCCGTGCTAAGAACTGACTTTCAACAGCCTCCATCCAGCCTAGATCAAGCTGTACGTTGTGATGGGTCGTCGGGCAAGTAGCGCCTCGAGAATTTTTTTTTTCCTATGGTTTTGCGGTAATATAATGTTCACATGCTCGGAGTAATATCTGAGGGGAAAAGATGAGAATTTGTATTCTACCTCAAAACTTTTGAAGAAGTGACCTTGCAAAATGCTAATGAAATAGTGAACAATTATTCACCGAAGTAGACGTAAATATTTATCACTTTCACCGACACTGAGGTGAATAATTGTTTTAGTATATACCACACAAGCTGAATAATTAGCGGACCAAAACGCTATTTTATGTTTGACAAGCGGTCGGAAATTTTAAAATCTCTCGCGCCGGCTGCTTTGAGATGAATAGTACTTGCTAATCACCTCCAAGTCAACCAATCAGAGCTCGCGAAAAGCACTATTCACTTGTGTGATATATACTAAAATGATATATTGCCAGACGTGGAACTTAAGTGCTACCATGACGAAATTTGCATTTGTCCTATCTAAGCCGTTTTAAAATCAAAATAAGTACTAAACAGTAGTATGTAAGAGAAGAATAACCCTATTTCAAATATCTCTTTTCGTTCCAAGGATATTCAAGTTTTTAAAATATGCAAATAGCGAGGTGATGACGTCATAAACTCAACCAAGTTTAGATCAAATATCAAGAAAAAGACATTTCACCCAATTTGTATTAGCTGAAAGTTTTATTCTGTTGGCTAAGAATCTTCCACAATATGAGCGTAGTAATTTTGGTCCCTTGGTAGCATACTGGGTTCCAGATATTAAAAGCATTTATGGCCATTTATGGCGTTCTATAAACCGTTCCATTTTGTTATTTGCCAATAATATGGATAAGAAGAAGAATAACTTTACTTAACGAGGGTAAAAACACTTTACAGTTAGCACTGACTCGGACAAACTAGTGGTCGAACTATGCCTCATCTGCATCATCTGCATATAAATGTGTAAGGTCAAGTTCTTGACCTGGTTTAATTATCACGAACATATTGAAAACAAGTTGTGGGGGTCTGCAAAGGAATGAGTTGCCATGGAAACGAAATTTGTGATAGTCGTAAGTGTCTATCTTATGTCTTGAGCAGAAGTCGAGAATAGTGATAGACTAATTATAGGTCCAACTATAATTTTCAGATTCACTCCATCGATCGCTCGCCAGACGTCACTCCACAAATCGCTCTCTCTTTAAAAGGAAAAGTCCCGAATCGCGATAAAAACAACAATTCCATAAGGCCCAATGCATTTCACTCCACAGACGCGTGCTTCGGCGGTAAGAGGAGTGAAGAACGAAAGATTTCGCTTAGAATTCGCCTCTTCGGCGTGCCCCATGCTTGTGAGCAGGTCTGCGCCAACGGCCGCTCGCAAGGTGGTTTCATCCTCAACTCTGATTGGTCCATTAGAACCGAATCACGCGCTGACAACACGATTCTCCACCGGAGGGAAATGTCATGATGGTGTGTAGACTGCGAGCAGTATCGCTTTTCCTCGAAAACCGTGGGGAAGAACGCAAAACAAGTAGACGTGCGAGTGTGACTGTGAGTGTGACGTGAGAACGACGAGCGGCGATTGCACGAGCCGCTAGCAGCCGTCTTCCGACGTCGCGCTACTAGCGGCTCGCGCGTCGTTAGTCGCACATCACGCTCACAGTCATGAGTCACGCTAGCGCCTACTTGTTTTGCGTTCTTCCCCACGGATTTTCGAGGAAAAGAAAGACTGCTCGCAGTCTAAGTGATTGATTGAGCCTTAATTCGTGGATTAATTGAGACTTAATTCATGGGCAGATTTCAGGGGAACCTAAGAGGCCACCCCCTCCCCCACGACTTTTTTCGTGGATCGATTTTTTTTTTCAGACGATGAGTCACTGGCTTTTAGCTGGCAAGCACTATTAATCAATCAATCAATCAATCTTTATTTAAACACGAAAATCGTATCATAAAAATGGTCTTCCTAGGAGTCGTGTAAACAAATACAAAGAATAAATGAACTATATTAACAGGAATGGATTAGCTAACATTACATTACATTAACTAACGAACTAATTAACTAGCCTACAATAAAAACCTATGTAATATAACTTTCTCTAATTTACAGTGCACTAAAAATAATCTTTCCCATTCAGCGAGGTTTTAAACAGTTTTAAACTAGATAGGTGTCTGATTTCCGATGGAATCTTGTTCCACAGAACAGATTCTCTACAGTGCAGGCTACCTTTTGCTTATTCCGTTCTTGGATTGGGGACATAGCAATTTATCTCAGAGTTTCTAAGATTGTGTGCGTGTACATTTGAGGCGTTGATAAAAATACGCCTCAGGTACGATGGGGAGAGATTGTTAAGGATTTTGTACATAATCATGGCCAGTAGTTTAAGTCTTTTGTTTTCCAAACTTTCCCAGCTAAGTTCGTCCAACAAAATACTTGAACGAGTTTCATAATTTGAAAAGGTGAGAATTCTGGCAGCCCTATTTTGCAGTTTTGGAATTTTGTCTGATAGCCCCTTGCCGATATTCCCCCATACAGTGCCACAGTAATTGAAATAAGACATAACAAGTGCATTATACATGTTCATTCTAGTATCAAATGGTATTGTAGTGCTTACACGCTTTAAGATTGCAAGACCAGCGGAAATTTTCTTTGAGGTAACATTTATGTGTAGGTGCCAGTTCAGAGATTCGTCAATGTGAACTCTAACAGTTTTATGTTTGGTTACCCTGTCTAGTGGTGTATTAGGGACTTTAACTGTAAAATCATTATGTATTTGGGATAACTTGTATTTACTCCCTGTGAGCATGTATTTAGTTTTCTTTACATTTAGAGTTAATTTGTTTGCTGTCAGCCATGACTGGATTAAATTCATATCATGATTCGTTTTGTGTTTAAGGACAAATGGGTCTTCCGCAGATGAGGTAAGAGTCGTATCATCTGCATACATTCTGGGTTTTGAAAACAAATTACATGAGGGAAGATCGTTTATGTAAACAAGAGAGGTCCTAAGATAGAGCCCTGTGGAATACCACATATCACATTAAAGAAATCAGGTTGAGTTATATCAATAAAGGTTTGCTACTTTCGGTCAGATAGGTAAGACCGAAACCATTCAAGAGAAAGACAATCGACCCCATAGAGTCTAAGCTTTCCTAATAGAATAGCATGGTCCATGGTGTCAAAGGCTTTTTTCAAATCTAGAAATATCACACCATTAATGAGGTGTTTATTATCAATATTCCAGAGCCATTCGTTGGTCACCTCAAGTAAAGCTGTTTCGGTAGAAAACATGGGTCTAAAACGAGACTGTGTTTCGGTTAATAAATAATTACTATTTAAATATTCATAGAGTTGGTAAAAAACAATTCTTTCAATTAGTTTACTCACTACAGGCAGAACTGAAATGGGTCTATAGTTGTTAGGATCAGTCTTTGCATCCTCTTTAAATATTAGAGTAACTTAAGCTATTTTCCAAGAATTTCGAAAAATTCCAGTGGTAATGGAGAGATTCAGTATTATATAGGTTAAACTACGAGTAACTACGGGTGCTGCTTCCTTTAGAAGACGCGCAGAAATATTATCTAGGCCACTGGCTTTGTTACCTGGTATTTTCTGAATTACTCCAAAAATCTCCTGGCTTGATATTTTTGCTAAGCTAAAGATTTGTTCCGTTGGGTTAATATAATCAGTATATTAACTGGATGTATCTTTAATTTGAGAGGCTAAAGAAGGCCCTATTTGTGAAAAATGAGTTTTAAGTATATTGCTGATTTCGATGGGATCAGTAGTTATTGTATCCTCTGTCCCCAGATGAGTAATCTTAGTAGATTTGGATTCATTACCAATTAGTCTGTCAATTCCTCTCCAGGTATTCTTTATGTTTCTGCAATTTTCCTTAAAAAATGCATTGTAATAATTCGTTTTAGCATTTTTAATTTCATAATTAACCTTGCTCTTTAGATGTTTATAGGAAGTCTAATTTACATCTGTTAGGAAATTTGATGCTATTTTTTAAGTTTGTCCCTTTGGAACATTAGCTTTTTTAGTTCCGGAGTAATCCAAGGAGAAGAGATGCCTCTACCCGCCTCTTCTTTAGGGGTGCATGATAATCAGCAATCCCTTAGAACATTTGTTGCCATATATCCCAGGTAATATCAGGGTTATCCTCCAGTTCAGTCAGATGCCAAAGGACCATTAATAAATCACGTCGAAAATTATCACGAAAAAAGTTCTCAAAGCATCTGTTCATTACTATCTTTGGATTAGATTTAGGGGTACAAATCTTTCTTATTGCTAACACGAGACAGTGATCACTCAAACCAATATCAGAGACTCCGATATCCGAGAAGTACAAAGGGTTATTAGTTAAAAATAAATCAATGATAGAGGATGTGTACTGGGTAATGCGTGTTGGCTGGTTAATTAATTGGGTGTATTGGTAAGTTTCACAGATATCTAATAATTTTTGTGTGCTGCAGTCTGGTGGTGTTGCATCAATACCAGTTTATGTCACCAATAACATCTATTTCCATTTGATATGAGTCCAATTTTTGCAATACAGCTTCAAATCTATCCATCATGTCAATTGTGGACCCAGGAGGCCGATACTGTTTCATCGAGCAATACGCCAAGGTATTTGATTCGATCTGTACGTTCCAGCAAATGAAAAACGTACCATCTTCATTTCCAATTTTGATGTTAACTTCAGAGTCTATGTGAGATCTCTTTGATTGTGTTTAATCTGTTGCTATAAACTTTATACTGCCTTACTTTTCGCGGTACTTTACTCAAGAAATGGGTTTTAAGCAGCTTTTGTTTACGTTTAATTGATACAAGAATGGCCTTGTTGATCCATGGCTTTTCAAGTCGCTTTCTTTGTTGTTTGGATGCCTTACTCATAGGGGCATGTCGGTCAGTTGCGAGGCACAAATTATCTACTACGTGGCTCGTGCTTTTATTGACATCATTTGCAATTAAGCCTCTGAAGTCGATAGTCACTAAGTCTTGAAGAAAGGCAGTTTTGTTAAAGTGAGAGAAGTCTCGAAAATACCGAGGCTCATTAAGTAGGTAAAGTGCTAGCTATAGTACAAAATACTGGAAGGTGGTCTGAAACACCAGCAAGGCAGATTTCTGCTTTGATTACTTTTTCAGGCGTGTTGGTATAAATGTGGTCGATAAGAGACGAGGTGTGATCTGTTATTCTAGTTGCCTTGGTAATAACTGGCATGAGACCCTACCCCAATAGCATATCTAGATACTCCGATGTTTGTTTATCATCATTGTATCGTAGAAAATTTTCGTTGGTGTCCCCGAGGACCAAAATTTCGTGACCCTTGCTTTTCAAATTTTCTAATTGGGCTTTCAAAGTGTCATGAAACAAGCCTCTATTTCCCGTTTTAGGATGTCTATAAATACAGCCTATTATCAGGTTTTTTTTTGTTGACGGCGTTCAAGTTCTACCCAGCACGATTCAATTCCATCAGATGAAATATACAATTCACGCCTCCTCGTAAATTCTAAATCACTGGAGAGATACGGGCCAACGCCTCCTGCCGGCGTTTTTGAATTAGTATTTACGAAAACATAGCCTGGTATGTTTAAATTTGTACACGTATTTTCACTGATTTTACTCTCGGAAATTGCAATAATGTCTGGTTGAGTTTCAAATGTTTGTAGGATATCACGCAATAAGGATATGTTTTTCCCCAGGCTGAGGCTACAAATGTTGCAATGTAAAACTGAAAATCCGTTTCGCTTCGCGGCATCATTAAACAGTCAGATTTATTTATCGTATAATCTTTCGACTCGATATAGTCCTCATGCGAGCATTTCAGTGGATCATCTCTGTCGGGGGATTCAATAATATCCCTATATAGATCGACTTTTTAGAAGTCTTAGAAAGCCGATCAGTTGAATGATGGATCCAAGAACCTGTGGTTTTAAGAAAATCAATTTGGTCCAGATCTTGAAAAGGAAAGGAATAAATTATATTGTTATCACTATTATAACCTGACATAAGGAAATGGTCTGCTACTTATACTTTAGGTCTAGTTTAAGATGTATAAGCTATGTGACATAGCACGGAGTCTACTTACCTTTGTAAGAAACCAAATAATCAGTTTCCATCAGAGGCTGTACATTAGTCAGCGACGAAGACTACGCTCAAAGTCTGCCAACTGTTCGTGTGTGTCAATCACTACAGGCTTGGACCTTTCCGCTTCTTTAAGAAAGATACGGCCGTTCTTGGTCCAGATATGCTTCCATCTTAGTCTTTTCTTTAGCTTGATAACATCCCCAAAAATATGTTTCTTATACCTTGTTAATGACTCAGCCAGATCTTCTCCTCCTCTTCCAAACCATGCCCAGGGAGCTCGTTCGTCTTCTTGTTGATTAGCTTTCGGCGATTTGCGTAGAAGGCATTCCTTGTATCACGCAGAGTGAATTTCACTATGATTCTCGGTGGAGTAGGAGGTAGAGGGTGGGAAGTAGATATATCCTCTTCTTTAATGGGGACATCGATAGCTCGACCGACCGCAATAACGATATCGTTGCTGGTATAATTTTCACTGGAAGGAATACCCGAGATCTCGAGACAGTCCCTTCTCAGATAGTACACGAGGTCTTCAAAGCCCATGGTCGCTACACGGGATTCATTCTTGACATTATGAAGATCTTTTTGCACTTGTCGCAAGCTCGTTCCCTGAAGGTGTACCTTCTCGTTGAATTAACCATTTTGAATAGAGTTTTCAGGTCTCAAAGGATTTTTCCTCTTTATAAGGTATCGCAAAAATTCGTGCTCAGGTAGAAACGTGTCAGATTATAAGCAGCGTGTACACGAAAGGTCTAACTAGATCGGCAGCTGAAAAATTCGAAGTTGAACGCCATGACATGTTGACACAAGAATAGGTTCTTTCTTGAAAAGAATAAGAGGTGAACCATCTGATATCTTTTTCTCATTTTTGTGAGATTATGCAATATTATTGCATAATCTCATATAGTCACCGGCCATGTTGAAGTCTTGAGGATTTCATGAAACCTGAGAATCTCTCCCCCGATGAGAGTTTATAGTTAATGAAGATAGTGAAAACTCGAGACGAAATCGGATTGTTGCATTTACAAAGCGACAGACAAGATGATATTTGAAATGTAAACCGCCTTTGCTTCTAGTCAAATCCCTTCTAAACGGCTCAAACAGACCCAGGACCACGGGCGAATGATATTTAGTGACAAAGTCGTCTTGTAAGCTGCATGACAGATATTTAGAATGTCATAAACAGGGACCACTGAGCATCATCTGACATGGGGAAGTAGCAAGCACATAGCGAGTGAGATATGGTCTTTAATAATTTGACATTGTACTTAGAGCATCAGAACTGCTGAGTGTTTGACCTTGCCATTTTTTTAAAAATAAATAAATATACATTTATATAGTGCCATTTTCCACTAATTGTCCATGGCGCTTTACAATACTTTAAAATTAAAATCCTAATTCTTTAAAAACCTAAAATCCTAAATCCTAAAAGTTAAA
>Ga0126339_10004123_pt1 | contig 10681 bp, 10 predicted proteins | sample OrbTmetagenome_2_FD_92532 | JGI IMG/M metagenome (GOLD analysis project Ga0126339, IMG submission 92532) | Coral microbial communities from Petempiche,Puerto Morelos, Mexico - Orbicella T R C metagenome | ecosystem: Host-associated > Invertebrates > Cnidaria > Coral | place: Petempiche,Puerto...
TTTTTTCGTGTAATGGATTGATTTGTTTCATAGTTTAAACTTAAAAGAGTTGATGCCAATCAACTGGGCTTCTCTCTAGGTATGAATTTGAGTTGCATGTTAAGTCAACTGGACGTGTTTTTTTCAACTACCAAAGGAATTCCCTCTCTGAGTTCTTGTGATTATACATGTACATATAGTTAAGTGATGACATTAAATGAGTCCTGGTACAAAACCTTTCATATGAAAATGAGCCTTACTCACTTGGTTATTTTCATCTAAATCAAACTACATTTCACTCAAGAAACAAGGGCTTAAGTCAACTTAGTCCACCATATTTGATTGGATTGTTGGGATGAAGTGCACATTATTCCTTGTCTGTGTTCAGCTGTCTGTGCATCTTGCATGTGACACTGGACACATGCACACGCCTGTATACAGTCCTAGAATAAAGTGAGCGTCATAGTCCAGTTAAGATCTTTAGCAGACTAGCTGGTTCCCTTGTCTCACACAGCGCATTATAATAGAAGATACCAAGTTTTGTGTAAGTTTATTCATGTTTGCAAAGCCATGATGATATTGTTATAATACATGAATATGTTATGCTTGGCAGAGATATGTAATAGATGTTAGTCAATGACACAAGCTACATGCACTTTAAAAACAAATTCTGCCAATCAGTCAGAGAGTTGACCACTTGGCTTCTGGACACACCTAGCCTGGATCATTTTTTGATATTTTAGTTATAACGTTTCATGTATCAATGTTTTTAATGGAATTTAAACACTTTTTTTCTAGGAACATCTTTCCATTCTGAAAAACTAACTAAGTTAAAGGATGTTATTCCAAAAGATGAGCCTATTGTTTTTGTTGTTGGAGCCATGGCCCACGGCTCGGTAAGCTTCCTATGTAACATTTATTTACCTTTGTTGCTTACTTACAACGTACTATCTGGGAAAAAACATATGACAGTGGCTTTGTTCAGTTTCCAGCAGATCTATAATGAAGACAGTGTTCCTCTGATTGAAATTCAAAAGCGGATATAAAGACTTTGATGTGCTATATTATTGCCAGGCCGGGCATGCACATTTAAACCAGAGTTATTTAGCAAACCTCAGTGTAAAATTCAGTACATTTGAAGTGTTCCAAGAATGTTATTGCACAACTGACAGAGAGGATTTTTCTGCATGCAACAGAATGGTTGTGTTTCCCGTGATTTTCAGATGGACCAATTCTCCCATGGACCATGGACGCTGTTCACAGCGTCTTGCTAAGAGATAAAATATCGTTTTTTAAAAGTGCTTTGTAATACTCAGATTCACAAACTTGTTTCCTTAGTTTATAATAAGCAAGTTTTGAATTTTCTTATGCAAACTAATCCAGAGTTGTTTTTCTTGTTCAGATTGATGTACCGTACGTGGAAGAAACTGTGGCGATCAGTGAATACCCCTTATCAGGAGCTCTAACCTGTGCCAAAATCTGCGGCGCGTTTGAAGAGGCATGGGGAATTTTATGAACTTATCTACTAGATCATCATTTGCACCTGTGTGGGGTATTTTTATAGAAGCAGAACAACTCTAGTTAGTGTTGTGTTCAGTAGGTTACGTCCAGTACAGCAGCTATACAAAAGCCAAAAACAATGTCACAGATAACAATCCAGGATAAAACAATGCACCATGGGTGAAATGTCAACTTGTAGTGTTTTACCAATACGCTGATACTGATATAACAATAGATTGGCAATAAGAGACCTGCCTATCAATCACGTCTCCTGGCTATCAATCACGTCTCCTGGCTATCAATCATCGTCTCCTGGCTATCAATCACGTCTCCTGCCTATCAATCACGTCTCCTGGCTATCAATCACGTCTCCTGGCTATCAATCACGTCTCCTGCCTATCAATCACGTCTCCTGGCTATCAATCACGTCTCCTGCCTATCAATCACGTCTCCTGCCTATCAATCACGTCTCCTGGCTATCAATCACGTCTCCTGGCTATCAATCACGTCTCCTGCCTATCAATCACGTCTCCTGGCTATCAATCACGTCTCCTGGCTATCAATCACGTCTCCTGGCTATCAATCATCGTCTCCTTGATGCTTCTGTCCGAAACATGTTATCCAAAGAGCGATATGTTTTAAAGTGCACTTGTTTACTCGCGCAGCGCAGCAAACAAGAGTAGTTAGTTTTCCTATTGCCAAATTATACAGTTTTGTGCATAACTGATGCTCCGTTTCAAGCGTGACGTCCAAAGACGTAATGCTTGATTTTACGAGCACAATCCGTCTAACCCTAGCGCTGTTCACATTTCTTGTTTTTGAACTCCTTTAGACGGAAAACTTACTTCCTTGTAAATTGTAATGTGATTTTCGGTAATAGAGGTACTTTGCAATAAATAGGCCAATTTGTCAAACGTATGTTCGAAAATAGCGAAAATAATCTTTGAATATTGTTATGTTTTCGTTTCTCCCTATATTTACACAATGTATTTTGTGTCCCCAAATTAATATGGGATTTCCCAAGGCTACAAGGCATTGACACGTTAATAAAGTTTCTATCTATTCTATTTATTTATTATTGATTGCAGGGCTCAAAAATAATTTTCGGACCGTAGCCGGTCATGTTGACCGGCCAAAGTAATTTTGGCTCGGTCACGTCTCGTTTCTGACCGGTCAAGATATTTAAAAAAAAAATTCAAGTAATGTTTGTCTGATTAAACCCACAAATATAATTTGTTTTTCCAGTCGTTGCTACACCGTTTAAAATTGGCTTAATACAAAGAAAAGCTTAAAACCTAACCAAAGATAGCCTTGGGATGGCCAGGTAGCTCAATAAAGTGGCACGCTGTCAGTGGAATTCATGCCACCTGCCAAAGAAAACGTATTGAACGGATGCATGTTTGATGAAATTTTTCGATCGGTACATTGAATTCCATGAGCTGTTGTTTTGATTTTCTACAAAGTAGTTTCTGCCACCAAAACGTCAATGAAACCAAACATGCATCAGCTGATCCTAATTTTGGGCTTCAGAAATAACTTGAGAAAGAAATATAGCCGAAGAAGAAGTTTTTGTTTCCTCGATTCTCACCCGTGCAAACCATGTGTGCAAAAGCACAACAAATCATCGCGTTGCAACGAACACGGCTACAGTTACACAAGTGCTGGGAAGTTTCTCAATGATGTGACTAGAATTAAGTTCTAAAGTGTAAGCAATAAAAATCTAAACTCTGTTTAAGTCATATTTTAGAGAGAGTTTTCGCTCACGAAGAACTAATGACCATCATTCGGTAGATTTTACCTCTGATGGATTTGGTCACGTGCTAAGCAACAAGTTGAGAGTGTCTCAAATTTCATTCATGAACAAATAACTTTACTGATACAGATACTGATAAGGCCTTCGGCTTTTTTTCGTTGGTACATAATTATTTTCGTCCGTTTTGTAACAGTAACTTTTATCAGTTGGTTCTAAATTAGGTACTGGGTTCGTGGTCAATGTTACATTTACGGCTTGATGGAAACGAAGCAGACTGCAAAATGTGTGTTTTGATGCCCCGGAGTCCCATAGTGTTTAAGTTGGAAACAACTTGAAAATCGAGCGAAAAGTTTTGTTTTAACTTGTTCGTCTACTTTTGTGCAGTGAAAGTGAAAAAACGACAAAATTATCTTGACATCTGTAGGGCAATGCCTTTGAAATGTACGCCAACGAAGAGAGGTGTTCTGTGACAAAAATGTGGGACAGCCGGTTGAGGAAATCTAAAGCGTCTCGAAAAGCTGAATCTGATTGGATTCCCTTTAGCGTACGGAAAACCTCTGCTGTTTGAAAGGCTGAATAGTTTTGAATTCTGAATTGAAACCTCTGCCGTCCTAACAGATGAAATTTTTTTTCGAACGGATAACAGCAGTTGTCCGAATGCTTGAATATTTTTCTGAACGGACAAACCCAGCCGTTCGAATGGCATTCCTATCGATCTTGAACGCATGACTAACAGCAAGCGAACGGTTTTTAGCCGTTCGAACAGATACCCGTTGGTATATGTTTTCGTGTGAGAGGTCATTGTAAAAAAGAGATTAAAAATCTAAGATTCACAGTCGAGGATTTGATTGTTCATTCAAGAATGAACAACGTGACCGTCTCAACATGACCGGCGAGTGAAGTTTTTGGCCGGTCAAGTGACCATTCTGGCCGGACACTGACCGTTGACCGGCCGTTATTTTGAGCCCTGGATTGGATGGAAAACTCGAGGAGCAGCGGTAGCGCAGAAGACCCAATGTGTCCTGGGTTTGAATCTTGAATTGCTGCTTCGTGTCCTTGCTTAGGGTTCCTCCCTCCACCCTCAAAATTATAATTCGGTCACAAAGTACGATCACTTAAAACGAGTTCCGTGAATCGTGCGACAAGGGTAATTTGCAGAATGCCGAATGCACTGTTTGCTTGCTTGTTCACTTAATCTGAAGCGATTGAAAACGCTACCTTCTGGATCGGGGTGAGATGCAGTGCCAAGGGAATTTCAAAATAGGTTGACGAAAAGAAGAAATAAATTTGCTTGCAGCAAAATTTCCTCCTCGACGTCCGCCATATTGTTTGCTGCGATTTTCCCGCGAGCACAACGCGCATGTAATTTTGACAGTTCCGCTGTCCGAAATGTATGCAACAGTCGGCTCTGCGATCGCTTGCGATCGTCTGCAATTATATGGAAACAACTCTCTTTGCGATCGTCTGCGATCTGCGATTTGCGATCCGCGATCGTCTGCGATCGTCTGCGATCATATGGAAACCAGCCTTTACATTTGCTTGCGGTTAGCTTTTATTTGTTGGACAGTGCCATATGCAATATAATGCTGTCCTTAACAAACAGAAGCTAACCGCAAGCAAACATGAGTGAAACTACTAAACCGCAAGCAAATAGTGCATTTGGCGTTCGGCTTTCTGCAAAATACCCCTGCCGTGCGATCGTCCACAAATAAAAATTACATTTTAACAGCAATCATAATTACCCCAAGCAAGACCCTTGGTGTGTTGTAGGCCCGGGTTGTGGAGGCGTCAAGTTTCCCTCGGTAAACATAAAGTGCGGTCCATGATTGGCTAATTAACCTTCTGCCACGTGCACCGTGTGTTGTGAAGATTGGTGATCATGGATTCTTGATCTCGATTACTCTCTGAAATTGTACGTGACGAGGCCGAACGACTAATTAATCGTATCAGTCAGAAATTTCGAGATTGAAAAAGTTTAAAGAATGTCTTCAGTAGTGTTTTCCAGAACCTTTGCAAACCGAAGGGAAACTTAGGAAGCAATTAAGGCGCACGTAATACACCATTTTACAGTTGTCTGTTCAGTGACCTGGCCTTTGAATGGCGGCGAGGTCGGAGGTGACCTTGTTTTGATTAAGACCTCACTTTTTTTGTTGTGTAAATCAAGTTGTTCTTATGCTAAGTAATTTGCATTTACATGAGAAAAGCAGAGAGGTCTGTATCAAAGCAAGGTCACCTCCAGCCTCGGTTGCATTCATAGGCCAGGTAACTAAGCACAACTGTAAAATGGCCTATTCACGTGTGAATGCTCGAATAGTGATGGTGCTCAGTTACAGATATCCATTCAAAAAATTGTTTCAATGATCCACTTTTTAATAAATACAAAATAGCCTCCATTCTGCTTGGATATTTGTCCGCGGACATAATCTGTTCCGAGAAGCGAACATTTTTATGAGAGCGTAGGTCGAGGAAAACTGAGAGCTTTGAGACACAGATTATGTCCATGGACAAATATCCGCGTATAATTCCGCTTCTAATGGAGGCTATCATATTTATTATCCTTCAATTTTTTTCCAACACGGGCAGTTTTGAAAATCGCACGCGAGCGAAAATATTTGATGGATTGTAAGTTCACTTGGTACCACATGATACATGACACAGTTTCACCATGCATGTGTCAACAATGGAGACACTAGGCTCTGCCTCTCCGTAATAAAAAAAGTTCAACTGTAGTTTATTTGGGCTCCTTCTTTAGATTTTTAACTGAAAATCCGCAAGAGAGCTGAGCCAAGAGTAGCCTGAATGTAAGATGAGTCGTTTTCCTTATTGAGTTCTCAATGGAGACGTTTGCACACAGGCTAAGTAAGTATTGTAGTGTATAATGATACCTAAAGAAAGTTGTCTTTGACTTTAAAAGAACTACAAGAGATGCTCATGACCTGAGAATGAATTTCTGTTTATTAACGTTTCAAATTACCATACAAAAATTACGCTACAACAAAAGGTTGTACAAAATTGTTTGCTAGTTAACAACTGACCCGCCAATGTACGTTTGAACTTATGAGTACAATTTACATAGCTATATATGAAGTGTATTGTGTGTGGCTACAGCTGACACTGACTTCGTTGAGCGTGGGCTCTGCACTATTTCAAAAACGTATTGTGTTATACTACCTGTACAAAGTCTTGACCTGTTGGTAACTCAAAATCACCCGCTTTGCTAATGCGATAAAATACAAATAAAAAAGCCAGAATAATTACAATCCCTTGATGATTGGTCTCCTTGAATTACTTACACCTTAATCTTACGCTGACAATGAAGCATTCACCAAGCGACACTGATACAAACTGCAAATGCTAGAAGTATATACATACACTCGCTATAATAATTATGCCAATTAATATGATAATCATTATATAATAATGTTAGTCTATTACTAAGCCTAGGGAACGAATCATATGCGACATCAAAACTACAACGAAAGACCGCGAAGAGGGGTTCCTTATGAGAAACTGAAGACCAGTGCAGTTGTGTTCCAGGACAAGCCTTGATCCGACAAGGTGTCTGCTTTCTTAGGAGACTGATTCTTACAGTTCTCATCTAAAGCTAATTTCATTGAAGTATTAGTCATTGTTTCATTTCCTAGCCGCACTTCTGGGTCTAGACCGTGCAGAGCTGTTCCTTCGTCCATCCCGCTGACCGCCTCCCAACATGGCTAAGGCGCCTGCTGCTGCCATGAGAAGATCCTGTAGAGTAACACAACACAACAGCGTCGCGGTCACGTTCGTTTAACGACAATTAACGATTATCAATCCTTGTTAGGCTAGATATTACAGTCACATCGCACTAAAGAAAGTAAACATGAGCAAGTCACAATCTTCAACAGAATGAATTATGTAATTTGTGATCGTGCCCGGCTTTGGCGCATGTAGGATGTTATTTGATGTATCTTTTATCCACTTTGTTGTAACCTCATTGTGTCAATTTAAACATATTTTGGGCCTCGCTACCAACGCGCCCATGTCTCATAACCTTGGAGTGAGTGAGTTTGTGTAGTGAAGGCAAAATTAGTGTAAATTGCACAAAACGTGATCAATAAAACAAATGCCAGTTATACCTCGTGTTCATCATCTGAGAAATTTGACTTGGCCTCGGAAAGTACTTTTGTGATATTAGCGTTCAGTTTCATTTCCTCTCTGATGTCCTCTAATAAAATGACCAAATTAATTCACATTGTTAGAAGGTAAAACTGCGACAATATTCTCACTCAACCTAACCCTAACCCTAAGTACACACATGTAAACTTACCATACTCAACCAACTCAGAAAAAAGGACGCAAATGTTCTCTACTACTTCGTCATTGGTTTTCATGTTACTAGACAAACAACAAAACAAACTTGTGTTAGTTATCAGTAAGTGGAATGCAGCAAGACTGTAGCACTGTCAAGTTAATATCTAATTTGGTTCTGCCTATGAAAATGTTCCATTACTGTTCATAGCTGAAGTACTACAATGATCAGTTGAGTAAGGCACGAGGGAAGTTTGGTTACGAAGTTTTGGCCTTGAAATTATAGTGTTGTCACGGGCAACTTACCTCGTTTCCGTTGGTAACAATATCAACAGCCGCTGGTCGCCTGTCGCGTCGCCTAATATTTCGCGCGCTTTGCTGCCAATGACGTTAAAGGCCGACAAGTTGTCAATGGATACAAAGCCAGTTGCTCTTGACAACAACACGATTTTTACGTTAAAACTTGGTGACCAAACTTTAGTCCCGCCTTACTCAACTGATAATCGTAGTATCTGTACATAACGGCCTATCAAATACAACGCAGTAAGACAAGGAAATCTTAATGGTTCTCGCTTACTTGTAAGCAGAAATAATGTTCTCTATTCCTTCCTCCTTCAGCAGCTGGTATGCACACACCTCTGAAAAGAAATCAGTCCAGTTGTTACATGCAGACTCTTGCAGACCTCCAAAACGTGTCATATATAAATTAGACCTCATCGGACAGTTTGCTGTCATCAACACACCTCGGGCCTCGACGATACTTGCTAGTGCCATGCAAGCGTTCTTTATGACTTTAGCTTCCTGTAACAACAAAACAGCCAATTGCATGAGTCCTAAATGAGGAAATAATCCCCTCTGACATTACAGCTGAGCGATATTTTAACAACAACTATTTATCGTAAAATGTTTTCACAGAATCAGACTTCAAGCATCAACAAACCTTTTTGTGCATTTTGATGGCATCCACGATCAAGTCAATGACATTAAGGTCTTCCATCAATTCAAGATTCTCCTCTACAAATAAAAAAAAATCCATCAATTGCAATGGACTGTCTCTTTAGAATAAACCAGGAATCAGTATTATTCGAAGTAAACAAGCACACAGGTGCGGAGCGACTTCGGAGATTACCTTCCATAGAGAGTGACCACAGGGCAGAACATGCCGCCTCCACCAGTTCAACATCTGTGTTGTGTCTCCCCATAGCAAGGCAGATGTCTTCAAGACCACGTTCCTCTGACACGATCTTACAGTTGGCTTCTACAAAGTCCACAACACACAATTCCATGATCACCATCAGTGACTGAATACTATGACAAACGAGGGCAAATCTACTCATGCTACTTCTGCCAGACGTTTTGTACCCTGCCTGAGATGTGGCCACTGAAATAAAACCACAGGTCAGGAGCACCCAATGACCGTTTTCTCTCGAATGATTTTAAAAAATGTTTTAGACTATCTGGAGTACTTTTAAAGCCCCGTAGGTTAATTTTAGGTTGCGCTAAAAACATTTTACCTGTTCGGTTATTCTAGGGGAACTTGAGTATTCTCGATTTTATTAGGGCTTTTTGTCCATTTCCCGAAAACCTCAGGTCTTATCGCCTTTCCGAAAATGATAGCTGACCTTTTTTCGGTACCCAAAACGACAGTTTTAACAATCCGAAAACAACAGACATTAAATTTCTGATATCACGATAGTTCGAGGTGACAATTCTCTTAAGAAAATCAGAGGGGATTAAAGGCCTTCAGAACAGATAATTTACCGAAACGATCCGTTGGGTGCCTCTGACAGGTCGCCACAATTTCCAAGACAGCGGCTTGATAATATTCAGTCCGTATACCTGGCAATGCTTTTGCAAGGAGTTTTTACAAGGAGTTTTTACATACCATGACAACAAATGTAATACGAATATCTCAAACCAAGACTCCAACGAGCAGTGCAACGGGTCTGAATGCGCGCTATACAGTTTGAAACATTTCTTAGACATTTTAAGCAAAGCACCCAGCAAATCCTCACCAAATTCTAACATTTATAATGATAATCATAATAATAATAATAATAATAATAATAATAATAATAATAGTAATAGTAATAATAATAATAATAATAATAAATTTATAGACAACGCAAAGCTACATAGTGACTTCTACGCGTTCCTATTTGGTATTGAACATTGTTTCAACTAAATGATCATACGAAGATTGCACAACATCAAATACGTGAAAGTGCAGTACGCACGCATCCCATGACCTTCATACAAACTGAACATTAAAAATTAATACCGTTAAGTCAACAAATATTTTGAATTAAAAAATTACTTCACTCCTTCCTATTTATAAAGAAAGAAAAATACCGCTAACAGCCAGGCTCCACAAAGCACCACAACAGTTAGATGCAATGTCCTTATTGTCAGGGAATGCTCTCAAGGCAGATAACAAATCTTGGACTCCTCCATAACGGCCGATTATTTCACCTGCTGCCTCTAAATAGAGAAATAAAAAATATACAGATCACACTCAATTTCGTTATATCACTTTCGATATAATAAAATTCAGCTCGATAGTGAGGCCTTGAAGACAAAATCAAAAGAAAGGAATAAACATGTCATTCAATTTCGTTCGTTTGTGTCCTCTAAGCCTCACTGCCAAGCTGAATTTTAATATACCGAAAACAGTCTATTGGATATCAAAGAATCGGAAAACAGTTTACAGTAAAAATCAGGTTGGCATTCAATATTTGAACGAGGCTTAGTTTAAATTTAAATACTTCATATGAAAGACAATGACATTTGAACGGTGCAATGAGACGTACCATCAGCTGAAAGAGCCATGAGTAACTGACAGCCGCATGACTGCAATTCTGAAGATGAGATATGGGACTGCAAAGAATGAAACGAAGTTTATATGAGGGAACATTATGAGTGACGTATCTGACAAAGATCTTCAGTTAATATGTGGACTGTTGGTTTGTACTGCAAATGCCAGCTTCCACTACAATGCTACTAGTGATACGCACAGCGTGATTGAGAGAAAGAGAGCACTGTGTCACTAACAGCAAATGTATTTATTTATTTATTAAGCTTCGGCCTTCTATTACATATAAAGAAAAAGAAAAAGAAGAGGAAGCAAAAAAAAAAAAAAAAAAAAAAAAAAAAAAAAAAAAA
>Ga0126339_10004124_pt1 | contig 10680 bp, 7 predicted proteins | sample OrbTmetagenome_2_FD_92532 | JGI IMG/M metagenome (GOLD analysis project Ga0126339, IMG submission 92532) | Coral microbial communities from Petempiche,Puerto Morelos, Mexico - Orbicella T R C metagenome | ecosystem: Host-associated > Invertebrates > Cnidaria > Coral | place: Petempiche,Puerto...
AAAAAAAAACAAAAAAAAAGTTATGAATAGTAGGTGGGGGTGGGGGGGGGGGGGGGGGGGGGGGGCTGACTTATATCCAGGGTGGCTTATATCCGGAATAATATTTTTGTTAGCAAAGAGATGAGCTTATATCTGGGGGGAGCTTATAACCGGTCGAGGCTTTAAAGTGGGATTTTACGGTATACAAATATGGTATTTGTGGAGATATTTTGTTTTTCATTGTTGTAAAAAAAAATGGACACAATAACCAAAATATAGTGTCCATACCCCCTTGTAGTGTCCATAGCCCCTGTACCTTCAAGTGCAATTTGAGACACAAGCAGGCTTTTTTTTTATCTCAAAATATTATACTGTAACATTTCCACCAAGATTCTGTAATTTCAGTTACTGGATGCCTTACTGGTATCTAATAACTACTAGAGATACCCATAAGCCTCCATTTTTGCCTGGTTACCAAGCTCCGAGCTTAGTAACGAGAAGGGTTGAGAAATGGAGTCAGCAGGGCAAAGACATAAAATTGGTTAAGAAAAATATTATGGTTTGCTCATTCATTTTCTACATTTTTAGTGTCCATAACCCAGAAATTGGCTAGGCATATATCTGAAGAAAGACGCAAATTTAAGTGATTTTATGAAGAAATGTTGTACTTGCAAGCCAAGCATGAAAAACAAAGAATTGTAAGGTTGATTTTTTTTTTCCCTACGTGACCCCCTGCTTTGCCACCCTGATTGTCTTTTAGCAGAAAAGCGGCTTATTGTAGTTTTCGAAACGAAACGAAACAAAACGAAAGGAATAAACCTGTATTAAAATGAACATATCAAGTAAAATCAAGTATCATAAAAGTCAGGTTCCTTCGTGCAATAGCCTAAACAAGGAATAAAACAGCGGAAGTGTAGAATTTGTAAATTCGAAGATCTGTATTTTGCGAGACGAGCTCTTCGACTGACTGTAACGATATGGCAACTTACTTCTTCCGATTCTTTAACACTTTTCGTAGATACAACTCGATGCAGTGGTGACTTTTAACAAAGAATTAAAGCCAAAAGGTCAGAAGTGCTCCGCTTTGCAAATTACAGATTTGTATTTTGCGAAACGAGCGCTGAGTACGTGACTGACATTTGCGTGACTACCTCACTTCTTTCGCTACCAAGGCGATAAGGCGAACGTGCAAACGACAGTTACTTGCTTTTTGGACAACTTTGCAGCTTTAGGTTTGACTAGCTACATCACAGTCTCCATTAGTACTTTATTGTTAGACATCAATTTTCATTTGAGATTATCGAAAATGTAATTGACCGGCCACTCTGGGTATTAATTCATCCAGTTTTCCTTTCACGAGGTCTGGTCTGGTTGGGCTGAAACAAAGATAAAAGACATAAGTAGGGAAAGGTCACACAAGGCTCATTGAATAAATGTTAACAGACTAAAAGATTACTTAAGTTATTAAGTTGATTTTAGTGATAAGGGTGGTGGGCAATGTCTATCAACCATAGTTAATAGAGGGGACCGGTTATAAAGCCCGGCAAACATCAAAGGAGCAAACAAAGATGCCAAGATTTATCTTGGAAGGTCGACGACCGTGCACAATCTCTTGTTTTGTGCTCATACATTATGAGCGAATTACGTAACCAACACGTTTCTATTGCTTAGTTCGTCAGTACGGAGCAAACAACTATTGTATTTTGTGCACTGTCAAGGTTAAAAGAGCGAACAGAAACGTACAACAAAAAACGTTTTCGAGTTTCATAACCATTTCCCTCCATTAACTATGTACCCACCATGCTACTACTTTAGCGTACATGTAAGATGAAAGACCAAATTTTGCACATTTGAAATTCCAAGGCACATTTCTTATCTTTTAGTAGGCAATGTCTCATGTCTTCTTTATCTTGAAATTCTTTCCATGCATGATAAGCATGTTCCAAGTGTTAGGTTAGCTAGAGAGTGGCGCAATCAACAATGAGGGGTAAAACAGGTGGGGGGAGAGGGAGGGGACTGTTGAACAGGAAAATGATTTTTTACACTCCTTTCCCAAGTTTCTCTCCTTTTTTCTCTCGGCGTTTTTTGCACAGCTCCCTGACAAACCCAATGCCTGGAACAGACTGCAATATGGATGTTGCTTGCATTCCCTAATCTTTGTTTAACGGGTGGCCTGGGACAGTCTTCGTTCTTAATTCACTTGAGGTTGTTTCATCTTTTCCCTGCCTTTACGAGACTTGGGGACTTGAAACTATCATTGATATTTAAAGTCATCATGTAAAATATAAACATGGCAATGCAAAGACGTGAATTTAATGTAATTTTCAGGTGATACATGTATCTCCAAGCCTAAGTTTTATATTCTTTTTCTCAAGCAGACAAAAGTGTTTTCATAGCTTACAAAAGATTAATATTATGGTAAAAAGATTAGTTATAACACATTTACATGGTTTTACATCTGATTACCAGTCTTGAATGCAAAACATATGTATATCAATTGACATCATAATTCAAATAATTGATTGAAAATTGTAACTACTAAAAAGATAGAAAGCATCAAAGAAATTCATACCAGTGACTATGGTCAACATCTTTTGAACCAAATCTTTACACTGTATCTCCCAGCTGTACTTTTCATCATAATGTGAACGCAGTGATGCAGCCTCCTGAAGCCTGATCTTCCTCTCTGTGTTTCGCACCCTCTTGATTGCTTTGGCCCAGACATTGGCATCTTCAGAATCCACTACGGATGATGTTCCAAAGCTGACCTCTTTCAAGGCTTCACCACATCCTGAATCCCCATGTACCAGGACAGGCAGACCAGACGTTAATGCTGCGAGACCCATCATTCCAAATCCCTGTTCACTTGAGGGCATAATAGCCAGGTCTACCTCGCAGAACAAGTTTTTCAACCCTTCTCTGCTTTTGGGAAGGCTTCCAATGATTAGCTGACACTTTGAAACACCACACTCAGAAAATGTTTTGGCAAATTGCTCATGTTCACCTTCTCCTGCACCAGCATACAAAAGGTGATAAGATTTGTCCTTCAACTCTGCCACTGCTTCTGCAGCAGTTTTAAGACCCTCTTGTTTAAAATTGTCAGGGTTTCCACCGCCAAGCATTAAGATACGAAATTTTGCTTGTTCAGCAGTAGCTTGTTTAACATCAGAAAATTCACTAAGTATACCAGGAGTGAGTTTGAAAACATGTTTCTCGTGGCCACGTAGGGAAGCAGAAAGATTGTCAGAAATCCTAGGTCCAGAGGCAACAGCAAGATCAGCCGTTCGACTAAGTGTAACATTTCTGGTATTTTCCCACGACGCGCCGTAAACTAATTCACGTTGCCTCTCCTCGAAAGAGTCAGTGACAACATAAATGTTTTTGCAATGGCGTTGTACCTTGAAAACGTGCGCAATCTTGCCAAGCTTTTCACCTGCACCAACTACAATGTCAGTAGTGAGGTCTCGAGGAGGACAAAACAACCACTCAGTAGGGTCATCAAAACCTGGTTGTTCCTCTACTTCAGCAATGGTAACACCATTACTGTCAGCTGCTCTCTTATCAGTGTCGCTGCATGGATTTTGTGGGACTAGGAATGTGACTTTAACCTCAGGAAATTTTGCCAATTGAATAGCCAGCTCTTGGGAAAAGAATGAAGAATCAAAACGTGGAGAACCCCAACTGGATCCCAGGATAGTAACTTCCAGTGGACCATCTGAGGAATAACTTCCATTGCTTTTCTTGTTTACTTGTTCTGCACAATTCACAATCACATCTGAGTGAAATATCTGCAAAAAGAAGAACCTAATGTCTCAGAAGTTGCGACTCAGCACCAGTACCTGCATTACTATTACGTTGTCATTCATTTAGCCAAGTACATGTATAATTTAGTCAAGTTTGGATTGTTGGCTCCTAATCACTGGGCAGTATATTGCAGTTGCTGTGAAAAACAAGTTAAATGTATTTCATATATTACATATTGCTTTTAGTCTATTTGTTTATCTCTTCACCATATTGAAAAAGAAGATTCTGGAAAATATCTTTTTGACTATTAAACATCACGGTACATGCATATTTCTGAAGGAAGGTATTGACATCACAGAAGATAAATGCACATTACATGTAATGTGAGCCTTACTGTGTTAATTAAAAGCAATAGAATTAGAATTTCTCGAAAGTTTATTCAATGTGTAACAGAAATTGTATAGTTGATAGGAACCGTAATCAACCCAATTCGGAGAAAATACCAACATATCAATTGGTGAATATGTGGTTTGTAGCCGTAGGGTTTCAAAAGCAATGCTTTGACCGTGTTAGAAAGTCCTAGGCATCCTTTGGATTGGTCTTACCTTAAAATCATTTTTGAGGGGTGACAATCTAAAGTGTAATTTGCACAGTAAGGTTTCTTTCTCGAGTTTGGGGCTGCTGTAAAACGTCACCCCAGACAATCCCTTATCATTGATCACCCGAACTCCAACTTGAGCTTGGTGTGGCTCATGACCTTCAAACCTGTTTCAAATGGATATATATAAAAAAGTTCATTTAGCGGCAAATACTCGAAGAGGATAGTAAAAGGACTGAGTCGAGTCTAATTTGGTCTGTAGTCAAACGGATGACTATGAAAGGAGATAACTTCACGAGGTCATCAACCCTGTTTAATCTAGTGTTGTGGGGCAGAGGGAAAGGGTGGGAATGCTAAACGCTCTAAGCTATAGTCGATGAACCATATTTTCAAAGGATGTTTTACCGAAATTTGATGTTCTTTAAGCTTAAAATGCAGTAGTGAGTGAAGAGGCGAACAAATACTGGCCTGGCCTACTCGGCTCGTTTAGGCTCGCTTTGCTCGCCTTGCCTCGCGAGCAGGCCCAGCCAGTATTTGTTCGCCTCTTCACTCACTACTGAAAGGCGCCCCCTCGCCGGCCTCGCGCCGGTGGCGGTGGCATCCCCATTTGAAAAGAGAGCCTACCTCTGTACATGATGTACGTCGCGCGTCACAGCAAAAAGTTTATTAAGACTGGGCGAAAGGCGCCCGCTTAAAAAGGCGCCGATTATTCACTTTCAGAATGGGATCGTTCAGATGTATGTCGCGCGCGAGTGGGAAGAAGCGGGGGTGGAAAACAAAAACAGATGCAGAAGGTTCATCAGATGGACCTTTGATAGGAGGTTGGGCGCAAATCAGACGCATTCTATCATTGCAAAGTTTCGGCAACGCATCAACTCGGCTTTCTATATTCGTTAAACCTATTCGTATGTAATAGCAAACACCGAAACGAATTTAAAAATGGTTTATTATAAACAGCGCAAGGGTTCGCCTTGGATAAACAGCTTTGCTGAAGCGGAAAGATTGTTGAATGCGTAGGAAAATGAACGTTTAAACCCTGACAATATCGAGCGCCGTAATACTAAATGGTCGTCTGTACAGTTTTCTAACATTCAAATGAAGGTCGTGCTTGACAGGCAGCCAATGTTAGGCACAGGCGCTTTGTCAGACTGGCTGCGTAACGTTGCTCCCGGCCGCCAAATGGTGGCGCTGGACACTTCTGACAACAACTTGTGTCTGTGGGGCTGCATTGCCGTGTATTAGGTGGCGGGCCCCTATAGGTGCACACAGGTGGCGGAAGAGCTAGTGCAGAGTTTCTTGAAACTTAGAACAGCGCCAAACAATATCTCAAAAACTTCTCTCGATGAATTGGACAAGGTCGAGACGCATCTCAATCAAGTGAAACAGGTTTCGGCTTGGCTTGGGATCAGAGTCTATGAGCCTCAGCGCCAGGAAAACGGTGAAATTCTGTGGCATCTCAGAAGGAACCCTTCAGACAAGATGAAAAGCATAACGAAGATCGGCATTTACGAAGGGCATGCGTTTTTGATCAAAGACATCAAGAAGCTAGCAAGGTTGTATGCATGCACAGATTGCCAAGCACGCTTTACACAAGCCTGGAATCTTCAAAGACACAGCAAAACATGCGCGCAAGGGAGAACAGTTATCGATTGCCCCAACATGAGAGTCGAAGCCCCGCAGACGGCATATGCAGGAGTTTTCTACGGCAAACCCCAAGCTTCGGGGTCATCAGTCCTCTGACTGGAGCACGAAAGCAAGCAGCTGGGCCAGAATATTCGCCACGCGTTATGCGGCCACGGAGGCGAGCGGTGGATTGAGGGGGATCCGCTTGACAGTTATGACTCGAAAACAAAGACGGTGTTCCAATACCACGGCTGCCATTGGAATGGCTGCCGCCGCTGTTTTCCAAACACCCGGAAACAAATTATCAATCACGGCCAAACCCGAGAAAACCGCTTCCTTTACACAGCGGCAAGGACCGGCGCCTTGAGAGAAGCAGGATGCCGCATCATCGAAAAATGGGAGTGCGACGACCAAAAAACCCGCGAGGTACTGCCAGATCGGGAAACCGGAGCCTATCAGCACGCTTTCTTGTATGATTTTGACAAAGCTCAAAAACAGGAGGTCACGGAGGCGCTCACATATAAAAACGCGCATGTTCCGATTTCAGAGGGCATCGGCGACACGCTGGAACGCGAGCCCACGCACATTTGCAATGCAAACAAAAAAGAGCTCGTTAAGAAGTTCATGACAGAGCTAGAGAGGCGCAGGGCAAACATTCGAGCCCGGGTCTGAGCATAGTTCATGCCGGAAGACAGCGCCCTGCTGCCAGGAAAGGCGCGCATGGCGATGGCGGAATGGTGCGACCAGGTCTCCCTGCTCGGTTTTAACGACAGGCGTTATGACCTGAACCTGAACAAAGAACATTTTGTCGAGCTGCTATTCGACACAAGAGCCAAGGTGCAGGTGGGAAAAAAGGCGAACAGGACGATGTTCATTAAGACCAGCGGCTTTCGCTTTGTGGACATCGTCAACTACCTCGGGCCAGGCACCAGCTACGATAACTGGGTAAAAGCGTACGGCGGTTCTGATCTGAAGTAATGCATGCCTTACGAGTGCTTTGATAGCCCTGACTGGCTGGATTATCCCGGGTTGCCTGATTACACGACGTGGTATTCGCGCTTGAATGGCGGCTATGCCCTCACCCTCGCAGAATGCAAGAGTGCAAAAAAATCTTTAAAGTAAAAAGGGATGCAAACCTTCGCAGACTGGCTGCGATATTACAGCCACCGCGATGTGGCGCCGGGGTTAGAAGCCTTGGAAAAGATGTACGCCTTCTACACGGTCAAACGCATCGACATCTTGAAAGACGCGGTCAGCCTGCCAGGAGTGAGCTTGCATTACCTCCTGAGAGGCACGATAGAGTGCGGCGCTTAACTGTACAGCCCTTGTAAAGAAGCCTATGGAATGTTGAAAGACGCCGTGATGGGTGGGCAATCCTAGTCTTCACGTGGTATCACGAAGCCGGCGTGACGCGCATCATACCGCACCGCTTTAAACAGCCGAAACTCTGCAAGCGCGTCATCGGCTATGACGCCAACACGCTCTATCTGTCGACAATGTTGAAAGACATGCCCTGTGAAAAGTAAAAAAGGTACTGCACTACGACTATCCGGCAAAAGCCGCGCCCGCATTCACAGAATGCATGAAAGCTGGAACTTGGTTTGGATTCGCGGAAGTAGACATTGAAATCCCAAAAAAGCTGTGGATGAAGTTTCAAGAAGTGCGCCCTTTTTCTTCACCAAACAGATTCCCGACGAAGCGGTACCCCAACACATGAAAGATTACATGGCCCGCACCCGCAGAACATGAGGCGACGGGAAAAAGCTGGTAGGGGGCTGTCAGCGCAAAAGCAGCTGCTGTATGCGCCGCTATTGCGCTGGTATGTTGCTCATGGCGCAGTCATTACAGCCGTGCATCGCACGATCGACTATCAGGCCACGAAGATCATCACCTAATTCGTGGAGCAGGTAACGGCGGCACGGCACACTGGAGATGTAGACAAGAGCAAGGCTCTGCTGGCCGAGGTGTTCAAGCTGCTCGGCAACAGCGCGTACGCCAAGCTCATCGAAGCGCTAGAGCGGCAAACCTGCGTGGTCTACACAAAGGATGAAAAGGTGGTTGACAGAGCGCTGCGAAGCGCGTATTTCAGCGATCTGGAAGAGGTCGGGCAAACCTATGAGCTAGAAAGCAGGAAGGCCCGCATCACGATCAACCGCCCTTTCCATATAGGCATCGCGGTATATCAGCTGGCCAAGCTGAGGATGCTGGAGTTTTATTACGATTTCTTAGATCACTATTTCCATCGCCGCGACTTGGAGCTGATTCAGATGGGCACAGACAGCAACTTCCTCGCCATCTCCACCGAGCGGCTTGAGGACATCGTGCGCCCAGAACTGCGTGCAGAATTCGAGGCAAAAAAGAACGAGTGGCTGGCGTGGGACAAGTGGAGTGGGCGCACGCAGGACCGGTTCAAAACTCGAATGTGAAGGCAGCCGGATGATTGCGCTCTGCCTGAAATGCTACTATGTTGATGAACAACACAGCGAAAAAAAGAAGTTCAGCAGGAACGGCATGTCGAAGAGGCAGAACGCCATCACTTTGTAGCGTTTCAAGGCTGCGTTGAACGGCAGCATCGATAGAGCCGAAAATAGAGGCTTTCGTATGGTTTGCTCTGGGGGAGCAAAGCGGGTGGCCACTTATGAGCAGCAGAAGCTGGGGTTGAGTGCTTATTATGACAAACACTGGGTGCTGCCAGACGGGATACACACTGAGCCGATCGAGTTTCACATGGCATAAGTAGGCGTAAGCTGTGTGTTTGGCGGGACAACCAAGAGCTCTTCACGTACAAAACCCCGCTTAGCACCATCATGCAAATAATAAAACGCAGGCTCGTCTGGCCGGGTCACAGCTCTTTCAAACGTGTGGACTTTCAAAGACCAGATTGGATCTGTAGCTCTTTAATTTTAGTTTCACCTTCGAGTTCACCGGGCTGGTAGAGACAGCGAACCTTCACGTTGGAGGGGGGCTATTTTTCGTTCACACCAACACGCCTTGAGAAAGGAGTGGAGGGTTTGGAGGTGACAGACTTCTCTTTGATAGCATAAGCAGGCTTTTTGCCTGTTAGGGCAGTGACTTCTTTGTTCAGAGCGGCAACAACGTCGGAGAACCTTTTGACCCACGCGTTCCACCGCTGGCCCGTAGGCAAGAGCATTTCTACAGCATACTGATGACCAAAATAAGCGCTCGGCGAGCGTGCGGTTGATACGCTCCACCATAGCTTGGTCTCTGTGAATTTAAGGGCGCCGACGGCGAATACATGTTTTGCGGTTTTCCATTTCTTTGGTGACGCTTCCCATGAACTCCCACCCAGGGTCCACCTGCAGCAGCTGAGGCCACGTCAAAGGGCTGCGCTTGTAAAACGACTGAAAAGCTTTCGCAACCTCTGCAGAGTCTTTCGAGGTCAGACGCTCAGTTTCTTTGTAACGGCTGGCGACATCGACAACGGTTAGTGCGTATTTGTAAACTTTGCGGCCACGCGGAAGCTTGTCGTGAGGCAGAAAAAGAAGGTCCGCGTGGTGGACCGAGTTAGGCACCGATACGTCAAATTTTGGGCGAGGAATGTAGCGCGGCGCGGGTAGATAGATCTGCCAAAGTGTTTGTTTTATAAATTACTGCTTAGATGTTTCTTCAGGGGCTTTAGCAACGTCTGCTAATTTTTTGATGGCAGCGATGCCTTTCCAGTAGCCCTTGCTGCTGTATTAGACTTTGACGAGCCGCTTTTCTAGCGGCAAGAGCTTGGTGTCCATACGTTTTAACACCGCGTCGCCTCTTGAAAAAGAAGCAATTCAAAGAAAACGAAAAGCCGCATAGCCGAGAGCGGGTGCGCTGCCGCCCGCAAAAAGCAACTCGCTTGTTTCTGCTACTCACTGGGTTGATATAAGGTAGCGAATTGTGGTTCTTTGGGTGGTTTTATTTGCTTGTCTGGGTGGGCCTGGTTATAGAGGTTGAAAGCGTAATCGGTGTTCGTGAAGTTCTACTTAGCTTGTTCTTTGATTTCTCTGTTGGTTTCGATGCAATCAAGAAGCTTGGTGCGGTCGCGCGAGAGATCACCCACGTAATCTTCAAAAATGGCCTTCGTGGTCTTAGCCGAAGAGGTGTAAGACAGCACGATCGCTGCCACATTTTCACGGAAAGGCTTCGCGATGCTAGAGAGCTGCTGAGTCAGCACCCACATGCTGATGTTCGTGCGGCGGGCAGAAAAGCCGAGTTTCACAAGCTCACCAGTCCGCCCTTTCACGTCTTTGGAGGCCGCGCAGGACTATGAGGGTGTTGACGCCTTCAAAATACAAGCTTGCCACTTTCAACCAAAGTTCCACTTCATGCTGCTTGCGGATGATGACATAAAACCACGGGTCTCTCTCAGCAAAGCGGTTAAGGGTCTTGTTATAAGCGAATGTCGGGCAGATGAGCACGACGGAATCAAACCTGTTACAGAAGGGGCCGCAGAGCTGGTTCAGGAGGAACTGCGTTTTCCCTAAGTTAGTAGGCCCCACGATGAGCGCGTTGAAGGGAGTGTCGCCGGGGTCCGTTTATTCAAAGTTCAGATCTTTCAATTAATACTGCACAGATTCTAGCTGTATACCCATGATGGCCTCTTCCCACATGTCTTTGCTGTCGATGCCCTTGTTGTACAGCATGTTGGGCGAGCCGTTGATGGTAACGCTGACTTTTGTCAGGTCTGGCAAGATGTATTTTTCCGAGTCTCTTGTGCTCGCGTTATACGGCTCTACGAACAG
>Ga0126339_10004125_pt1 | contig 10680 bp, 7 predicted proteins | sample OrbTmetagenome_2_FD_92532 | JGI IMG/M metagenome (GOLD analysis project Ga0126339, IMG submission 92532) | Coral microbial communities from Petempiche,Puerto Morelos, Mexico - Orbicella T R C metagenome | ecosystem: Host-associated > Invertebrates > Cnidaria > Coral | place: Petempiche,Puerto...
AGGCACTGTGAGAGTAAAGTGTCTTGAACAAGAACACAACACAATGTCCCCGGCCAGGACTCGAACCCAGTAATCATGAGGCCACCGCGCCTGCCGAACCTTGAATAGGGTGTACCTCAATCAGCTAAAATAGGCGATCTGTATGATGGCGTCATTTGACTACAATTTAACTACCAGAATCCTTTACTTTTTCTGTTTCTTATGGGCAATTGTTATTTAAATCCCACTGAGACTTTAAAATTTAGATAATTAAGAAAAAACGAAAGGAATTCTGGTAGTTGTGGTCAAATGACGATATCGTGCAAATCTGCTATTCCTGTGCATAAATGCCCAGCTAAATGAAAAACAAATTCTATGCTTGATGCTTAACCTTCAATACAGAAACGAAATATAGCTGACCCGTTCACGCCATTTTAAGTTTTAGTTTTTCCCGTGAACAGGGTGTCATTTTTCGAGTTTGTGCCTTAAATGGGGTATCAATTTGCGTTTGCTTCATCCTTAAAAAGGACCAAGGTTTAACACCCTCCGGGCACACACCTATCCGAAATTTGCGGCAGTACCCATCGCCCCGCGGGGGCCTTGCTCCCCTATATTTGAATAAAAATTGGTAGCTACTGATCATGATTCAAATCTCTCTTTAGAAAGTCCTGGAAGACAGTTATGTCTAATTGATATGGATCTTCACCAATTAGGTAGATTGGATAATGTCATGGTCCAATGGACTAAATTTAACTGTCGATGCACAAACTAAGTGCATGGTCTTAATCCGGTTTTAATCCAACCAATAGATTACATTTAATTGTCAAACCACGGATTATTCAGGCAATATTTACCACAAATCGTCAATAAGTTGTTTCAATAGGCTTAATCATGCGTGCTAAAAAGCTATATGGCTCACGGAAATCTGTTTAAATTTGAATCAAAATTTTAAATTTAACCGTCAACTTACAGGGGTAGCCATATACAGAATATGAGACCGTCAAAGTCAGATTTGAATCAAACTTTTCGTGATTACTAGTTTTCTTTTCACCAAATTCTGTAGCTGCTCCAGACCTCTCAGATTGCGGCCAGAGCAAAGGATACACAAGTATGGAAACCGAGAAACAGAGACAGACAAGCTAAAGATAAGGAGAGCGGGCAGTGAATTGACTTTGGTAAATATACTGCTGGGGTTTACATTTTTAACTCCGCTAGTTTATATGGTCCACCAGCTATCACGATCTGATTGCCTGGAACGAGCTAAAAATCCCGCGAGTTTAAGAATTCATAATTCGTTTGTCAATCAGTGGTACAGTACAGTGTCTTCACCCAGAATTGACAGAATGGCCTCCGCCATTATGCATTAAACTGTCTTTACCCAAAGTGACTTGTGTTTGCATCCGATAAAATGTGTTGAACTCAAAGACCTCAAGATTGACGCCGCGCTGAGGAGAAAAGTAGTCGCGTAGTCTTACCTTGGCGCTAAATGCCGTCCCCTACTCTTGAAATTTAGACAACTGGGCAATACACTTAGTCTGGGATGCTTGAAATAATTATTATTTTGCCCCACTTCTTGTTTTTAAACTGCTTCGAAAATCGCTATCTTGTATTATTTGTCATTTGTGATGTGATAAAAGGCTGACTTACCTGAATTTCTCCAGAATATTTTGCCTTCAAGCGTCTGATATGCTTTACAGAGAGATCTTGCCAGCTGGCCGTTAGTGTCTAAGTGCGTCTAGCTAAGAGCGCACGCCAATTTGTAGCGTTGAAAATGATCAGTTCTGCTTAGCGCGCTGTTCCTGTAACGGTCGGTTAACCCTGACTCTTTGGTCTCCCGCCGTTTTATGAAAGACTGTTTATCTTTCAGTACTTATTGTATGTCTCTTTTGTTAATTTGTTTTGACTTTTTGGACGCTGTGGACATAGAAGAAGTCTTTATCAAAACTACAGTTCTACTGGAATAGTGCAACGTTCTGCGTCGAATTATGTACAACGAGCGGTTTTTGACTTAGTTTTTCACGAACAAGCATATTGACAAGCAAGGCTTGCACAAGGCGTTTTTTATAAAACTCTTTTCGTGACTCGCTGTGTTGTCAGTAAACTTTAATGTTTGTTCCATCGTTGCACGTGACTGGCTGATAGAAATTATGCTCTGTTCCAATTTGAAAAGTTTGATTGACGCTTGATTGAAGCGTACTCTTTTCAATTCGATTTGTTGTCATTTTTGATTACGTTTTTTAGTTGGCCGTTACACAAACGGTCTCGAAACTACTAAATAGTCACGGAAAACGTTTTGAAAAATACCTGTGAGAAATTTTAACTTATCGAATTGCTTTCTAGTTTGCCGTTTATAAAAACGCTAAATGTGACATATTTGCAAATGTTTGCGCAAACATTTGCAAATAATTAACATATAGCATGTCTAGCATGCTTATGTTCCATTCAGCCTATTTGCATCAGTGGACTGAATAACTCAGCTGCAAACTTCTCCCGCCCTTTACCGTTAAACTGAAAATTAAAATTTTTCGAAGCTCACGATTACAGTTGTGTATCAGTTGGATTAACTTTTAAAGAAATTCTTTGAGACCTTTTATCAAACCCTTGCAATTCAGTAGCAAACGGTCCCGACATTTTGATCCAATACTTCATCATCATTGGTTCATCAAGCTCTGTCAAAACGAATGCATGCAACCGATGTTGGGATGTTCCAAATTCCACGTTACTTTTTGAATATGTAGGTCGACAAGCGTTTGATCATCCTCCAATATGTCTCAACAGGGTGTTCAATTGGCCTCAAGATTTTCACCCAACATGCATGTATTGCCACGGGTTATCCGCGCGGGACTTAATTATAGAGAGTTTAAGCATGGCCTCACTGCAAACGGCAAAGGGCAACAATGAACCTTTTGTCATCTGTCTTCAGCTGTCTGTACATTAGAGTGAAAATATTTGTATTTGCTGTGAATAGTTGGAGACGTTTTACTACGTTGTGTGATTTATTTGAGGATTAGAAGAAAAGAACACAAACTCAGAGGTAACCTTTGCCGTTTGCCGTCTGCCTCAAGCTTCTTGCTTAACTCTCAAATGACGTCGTTAAACACTTGTTCGTTCTTCGTTGAATGCCCTCCCTCAGACTGAAGTTCCGAGGTCCGAGCCGAGTGAGACGTAACAAGAGCACACGGCGAGAGCGTATTTATTAAGACCAGTAATAGTTCTCACTAAAGCTACACCCGCTTATTTTGCTGATTGAACACACTTAAACATTTAATATGCATGAACTAAAACTTTTATTTCTTTTTCTGTTAACTATATCACTCATACTGACCATAATGCCCCTTAGGCAATTGAATAAGATCCAAACTATCAACTAAGGAGACTAAACCAACGCAACACATGTTTTTTTAACTCTTTTCAGACAGTTTTAAATGACAAATTTGACGGCCGTCGATAAAACCAGGAACATGAAACATTCCGAAACATCCCGGAACATCGAATAATTATCATAATTATGCGAAAAACATGTAAAGTGAAATTTTAAAAAATTAATTCAAACAAAAATAAACTGGTATCAGCTCAGAAAATAGAAACAAAACAAACATAAAAAAAAGAAAAAAGAAAGAAAAATGAAAGTCACTGCAATGAGTTAAGGCTAGCAACTAAAAGGAGTGATCAGTTTAATCACGTGACTGTCCTTTATTTCCAGATTTCGTTCTTTACAGAAAACTAAGGTGGTGGCGTTCGAACTCCTCAATCAGACCTAAAATTATGGGTACACGAGTGTGATTTCTTTATTCAATTCATTATGTCAATACAAAGATATGCGTATACACGATTTCTCATGAAGAAATAGTTTCTCCATGAGATAGAAATAGAAACTCTTCGGCATCGAGTTTCTTGTCTAAACTAGTTCCGACTGCTCGACCTCTGATGACAGTGTAAACAAATACAAACACAAAATTCAAAAACATTTGGCGACGCGCGCGCTGTCCTGCGGGGTCGCTGGTCAAAACTTTATTGTCTCTAGAAATATTTGTTACAAGTGTTGGCGATCTGAAATTGAATTCTAAGTGTCGCCAACAGTTTAAATGCATCTCCTAGAAAATGTTTGTCCAGTACAAGTTAATACTTAATTAATTAAAAATACTTTTACCGCAGGCTACAATCTATTCATCGCTAGTTCAACTTCACGTGCAGATCGTTATCTGACATTCGATCAAACTTAGTTTTCTATCGAGCCATTCGAACACCACCAAAGGAAACCAGACATGCGAAAACCGCACGTGAACGCGCTGCTCTATAAATCTTTGATTACCACTAGTTTATTAATAATAACTTCCTTGTTACTCGGGCTTCCGGAAAGGCCGAGTCTGCACTTAGTGGATCATAGTGCCAGGCGTTCCAAGCGGAGAGGCGCGAAAACTGGGGATGATAAATAGCAACATGAAGATGGAATAGGGACAAAACTATGAATACTGGCTTAACAAGCAACTGTATGATGCTCAGACAAACACCTCAGATGTTGGAGAAATCAGGGATCAAAAAAGGAGACGTAATGAATTACCTGGCATTCATCGTCAGAATCGTCCATGTTTGTGTTGAAAAACAGAGTGCTGAAAAGCGACGTGACGCAATTGCCGGGAAAGAGGAGGAGCCTGCGCTCATTGTGGTCAGTTGAATGAATACCCAACGTTCCCTACCACTCTGCTACCGACTCCCCTATCCCCAATAATATCTTTTCATATTTCAAGCTGATACCAGTTTATTTTTGTTTGATTTAATTTTTTAAAATTTCATTTTACATATTTTTGGCAAAATTATGATAATTATTCGATGTTCCGGGATGTTCCGGAATCTTCCATGTTCCTGGTTTTATCGACGCCCCAAATTTGAAACGATATTCTTTATATATTAAATATCTCAACAAGCAATTGCAGCAGAGCAGTTTACCATATTTCGTTTGAAAGGGAACAAAAATAACCCCTGGAAAAAAAAACAAACAAAACAGAAAGTAGAACAGAAATTGAGAAAATCTGAAATTTGCTGTCGCGAGTTTTTTCAAGACGAAAACAGAAGTATCGCGTTACGATCACCATACAGACCTTCCATAAATGGCTATAAATGGTCATAAATGCAACGAACGAAAACTTAACGGTGCAAAATGAAGTTCTGATCCAAAGTTATTGCGCTCTATGCTACGTAAGATTACTCACTGAAAATCACTCACTCATCCTCTTCGCTCCTTCGTGAGTGGAGCATATCATAAGGCCATAACTCACTGAAAATAGGCGATCCAAATAAGCGAGATTCCAAACGTAAACCTGGCGATCCGAAGGTTACTCAGTCGCATCAGTTTGAAGTCTTTAAACAACATGCAGTCGCTTCGGTTTGAAGTCTTAAAACAACATGTACTCTCTCCTCTGCAGAGATTCGAACGTCACGTTCGTTATATAAATCCGCTGTGCGAAGTGAGTGCAGGCGCAGAGGCTCTGCCAGATGTATGTCGATTTCCGATTTCTCGTACATACTGGTCAATTTCTCATACATCGATAGATCTCTCGGCTTTGGCTAAACTTGACGGCTCGAAACTCACAGAAACTCATTGCTAATTATGTAGCTACAGTTTGCATTTGTTTTTTGAGATCTAATTTCATATTTTCCAAGAAAAGCAGCAAAAGTGTTTTTCTTCGAAGGTCCCCCTGAAACCCGGGGGGAGTTGTCTTGCATGTTCTCTTTTTCTCTTGGAAGAACAATAATATGGTGGACGATTCGGATCAGCTTGACTTACTGTTCTCTTCAAGAGCTGTCTCTTCATGGTAAATCTGAATTTAAATAAAACAATCTTGCAATCTATACATCTTATATATTTTTTTAGAGCTTCTGTCAAAACCCCGTCAATAAAACGAAGTAAACAAAAGGATAAAATTGTGTGGGGGTGGGCAGCCCGCTTCCCAAAACCCTTACCCCATTTATGACCAAAATCTGCGATTTTCAATACCCTAATTATGATCTGACCCTAAATCAACACCCTGTTTCAAACCTGCCTTACACTTAGGTTCCTAGCTCAGACCGATGTTAAAGGCATTGTAAGGGACTTTTGTTGATCAGCCTTATTGATAATGATGAAAATGTGACTTCGTCGAAAAAAAATGCCTAATTCAAGACTAGAGTGCAAAAATCAGACCCTATTAATGATCACAATGGCTAAAACCGATACCCTATTTATGACCAAAACGGCCAGAAAACCATACCCTTTGGGGCCGCACATGCCAATATAGCCCATATAAGGGAGCATCCCCGGGGGATAAGCTTAATCATCGTTTGGTTCTCACCACAGGAATATTGTTATCTACATCTACATCTATATATGTAATCTGCAAAGGGATTTACCCATCACCGCAGATGTAAAAGAGCAAAGAAATTGCTTTACTTTAACAAATGTAAGCTAAGCTTAAGTGGGTGCCTTGTAGGTGGGTGCCACCTAGGGTGCCTTCTTAGCTTTCCAGCTCTGTGGTCGGAGAGCCTGCAGGGGCAAAAATATTCCTTGTTAGGGCTCGGGGGGAGGGGCTCCCACATGAAAAGGTCGGGGTGCTCGTGATCTCGATTAGGGGTGTAAATCAAGGATTTTCGTCAAACTTAGGATGTTCAGGACGAGACATCGCCATTTTTAGCCGCCTAGGTATCCTTTAGGGTTGCACTCGAAGAAATAATAGAAAACGCAGTCTGTCCGTTTTAAAGTGGCATCTTTTCGGGGGCAAATAAAGCTCGAGCCCCCCCTCCCCTCTCCTCCACCCCGGCGACAGTTTTAACGAGGCATTTTCGCTATAGTTAGCGGGTAGAAAAAGAAAGCTTACCAGTACAAAAAAGGCTATGTTTTTACTTCAGTCCGCTTTGGCTTTATTAGTAATATTTATTAACTATACAGTATACTAAAATTACAGCTGTAGTTCTTAGAGCCCCTCTCTGCCGTTTCTATAGCGTCTCACACGACACTTCACTGCGTATGCTGGCAAATCCTATCATTAAGAATATTTCGTTTCGTCATGTACTTGAAAAATCATCATAAATTTCTTCGTGAATATTATTAGTGCTGCGCTCTTTTAATTGTCAAATCAAACCCCCTCGACTATAATATAGCGATCGCAGGCTGTACAATGCTCCAGAAAGCTGAATTTCCATCAAGTTGGAAGAGGCTTCCGTCACAAATCTGAAAGATAAAGGAACATTTCTGGGTGAAGATTTGAGTAGGCATTGGATGATATTGCAGAAAGTAAAAAGCCTGGGGAAGTTGGGGGGAGGGGGTTCGTCGTCGCCGTGGCTATCCCTCGCTTAGGTCGAGGATGATAGTCTTCGTGCTGATCAGCAGAGCGTCCGCAGGTGGCTTATGAGTCCAATTTTTGCCCTAGACGCTCGGCCGCATTATGGGCAACTGGCACCAGGCGGGAGAGCAGGCCGTGTGGAGGGGGGCGGGGGTACTCCCTGTAATGGCCTATATGGTGTGTCTCCACCCGACAGGGGTACCATTGTCAGGCTACAGGTATATCAAAGGGTAAGGAATTCACAAGCTGAGGTTTATGAAAGGGTAGGGAAATCTGTCATTCAGTTATTTAAAATATTTCGAACAGACGCACCTGATGTTGCATGATTTGATTCATTGAGCACTACATGAAAATGACAAGAAATAAGATTTCCTGATTTGGCCATTTATTCATGGAAACGGACCGTTTATGAAAGCATGTTAAAAGGGGTACCTTTTTCAATTTAAGGTTTACAAAAGGGTAAGGGGTTGGATCTCGGGGCGGAACCTCTCCTGATACAACTTTGTAGAGTACCACCCTCCCCCAGCGGGGGGATGAAAAGGCTCTTGGCGACGGCAATTTGGTGAGATAATTGTCATTCTATCGTGATGTGGCATTCTCTTGACCACGGCCTCGAAAAGTTAAAAGTCTTGTTTTGTTAAAAAATAATAATAATAATACTTTGCTTGTGCAGTGACGTTGTCCGAGGGATATTATCATGAGTTACACACGGATAAGGTTATGTTCTCAAAGCTTCTCAAATTGAGAAAACTAGAAAGAGTTCTTTTATTTCTAGTTTTGTGTTCTAGAATAATAATGGAAGAATTCGCTATTTCTATACAAGAATTCACTTAGTGATATCATCTCGGTGTTCAAAATGTGCACGGCGAACCTTGGGTGAATGAGCGAAGGTACTAAGTCAAAATTTTACCACCCGTTTCACCAAAAATGTAGCGAAGGCTTTAAATTACCTTTGTTCACTATAGCGTTGGAACCCGTCGTGACTTTAGTCCAATTTTTACCGCAATTACGGTAAAATTAAATCTCAATGATAATACCCCTTCGAAGAATTTAACTTACGGTTGTCCAGTTTAGAGACGAAACCAGTCTCCCATTTTGATCTTCTCTCCTTTTATTATCGCTCTCCTTCTTTTTATACACTTGCGGCAAGTTGCAGGGCAGTGAAGTTCCATGAATTCCTTGTTTTCCTTCTGTTCTGACCTGCAGAATCCCTCGAATCGACGGCACAAATCAAGGTGATCTTTGCATTCTACAACCCCAAAAAAAGAAAGGGGGAAAATATAAAAAATTTTCAATAGGCCCTTTCCGAGTTACCTTGTGCCTCGTTTTCAAAACGAGTCCTCGTGCCAAACAGTTCATATGAAAATGAATTTGATTTGCATGAAATGAACCCGTAGGCGAGACTCATTTCCACATGAATGGTTTTGCACGAAGACTCGTTTTGAAATAGAGGCAAAAGACAACTCGAAAATGGCCTATTGATGGCGACCTCGCGGCATGCTTTAGATATTTTCCGAGGAAACGTAGCTTAGTTTACAAGCACCTGTCCAGGGCGAAACTTTAGAATCTTTTCAGTTTCATCACATTTATCATTACAATAAGCCGGGTCTCTACTGGGTTAAGCGTTGCCTCAAAGCAACCCGGAATAGAACGTCAAATGAAAGGTACTAACGTAAAACAACAACTAAGGTTATCATCATCATCATCATCATCATCTTCATCGTCGTCGTCATCATCATCGTCGTCGTCGTCATCGTCATCGTCATTGTCATTGTCATTGTCATTATCATTATTATCACCGCTTTCTACACCGGCTGGTACAAAACGTTACTGTTTATTGGAAAACCATCAAGGTTTTTAAAATGCTCTTTATATTTTTGTTTGCTTTGAATTTTCGTTTTTAACTTTTGACTGCCAAAGCCATCACTCCATGGTAAAATGCACATCAGCCACAGGCCCATAAATATGGCGGTGATCTTTGCATGTATGGAGGTGATCTTTGTCATGTACTACAAAAAAGCTCCCTGTAACACTTCTTTTCACGCCAATTAACATTTTCGAAATGCGTTTAAAAGAAAAAATGAATTTAAAAAGTAATTTGAGAGTCACTGAAAAACTGAAGAGGATTCAAGTGTCAAAAGTTTTTTTTCACTTTACTTTCAATGCATTGGCTGTTTATATTTTTAGCGTGTTTTCTTACCCGGGCAGCCTACTTTGCCATAGATATCTCCTCTGGGCGTGTAAGCGTCCCAACAGCAGCCGTACCTGCTTGTTCTACAACCTTGCAAAGGTTCCCCACCTGAACACAACAGTGAGAACTGTTAGACTGATATTCTTCTTAATGGCTTCTATACATTTCTAAGACAATTTTGACTTTAATTTCGAGAACATGATTTCCCCCTGATGATCAGCTCCGTAATTCTCGTTAATTGTGTGTCAGACTTTGTAGCGATGTTGTAAAGAACATGATTTCCCCCTGATGATCAGCTTCGTAATTCTCGTGTCAGACTTTGTAGCGATATTGTAAGGCGAAATAAGATGTCAATAACCAGTAAAGACAAATTTTCATCTGCTTCTGTCTCCCTGGTCTCCACGATATTTCCAGTACCAGCGGTTTTCTTGATCAGTGAGGTTGCTGGGTTACCTTTTAAGTTTTCTCACAGGGTGGGTCAAGGGAATTGATGGGCCCTGGGAACAAGACAGTCGAGCATACTATAACACAAAATGGTTCTGAGTTTTCAAATGCCTTGATATATAAAATGAAGCTAGAACCCGTGTTCTCTTTCCCTTTATTTGAGCTAGTAAATAGGAAGGTTAAGAAAACCACAACGGCAACGGGAATGTCGCTAAACAAAAGGTTTAATGAGCAGAACAGTGGCTGTCCACATGTGTTATAATTCTTCGTACATTTCTTTAGCGTCCTCTGTAAAACCATAACGTGAAATGACCAAATTCTGCGTTGTGTGGAGGACGTGAACCAGGGCCGATAGTTTATATAATGTACATTCCGAATTTTAAGCTGTGTTTCGTATTCAATTTTGAAATAGTTTTGACATAGAGAAACAAACTAAATGACTTTAGAGTATCGCGAGATTCGTGGGTAAAATATAAATTCATTTCTTAACGACGTTGTCCTCGGCCACGCCGTCGTAGTTACTTAAACTCTGTAACATCACTTCTATACTTGTTTTATTACACATGCGTGTTGCGTGACTCTCTGACTGTCTAGGTTGTGTTACTCACAGAAGTGACAGGTCTTTGCGCAGCTTCTCTTCAGCTTGGTCTTCAGCTGACCAATTCCAGTGTCACACACTCCTAATCCCAGCTCCTTGGTAAGCTTCACACAGGTGTCATGTGACCTTTCCTGATCCTTGCATTCTGCAAT
>Ga0126339_10004126_pt1:5000-10679 | contig 10679 bp, 5 predicted proteins | sample OrbTmetagenome_2_FD_92532 | JGI IMG/M metagenome (GOLD analysis project Ga0126339, IMG submission 92532) | Coral microbial communities from Petempiche,Puerto Morelos, Mexico - Orbicella T R C metagenome | ecosystem: Host-associated > Invertebrates > Cnidaria > Coral | place...
ACTTCGTCTCGGGGATTATTCAACAAATTATATTCACTTCGCCTTTGGCACATAATTGATAAATAGATACACGATTCTTAACAAATCAGCACGCATATTTTCTTAGGACTGTTTTCTAAAAGCCATATATCGGAGTCCCCCCGAGTACTACAGTTCAATGAAATCCACTAATGACCATGGGTGGCATTTCCATAACCTAAATGTCCTACACGTTAAACAGCATTGCCGAAAGGTTGCATACCTTGAACATCCCGAATTTCGCTGAAGGCTTCTGTCCGTTCACTGTCAGAGAAATCAAACTCAAGGTCGCTAGAATCTGAATGGAAACTGTGCGATCCACCCGGTTTATCTGGGGAAAAAAGTGTAAGGGACTGAAACATTGATTTTAGGAGTTTGCAAAGTGCTTACATGTAATGTCATCTGCATTACAGTGTAATAAGAGCAAACATAAACCGATACAAAGACAGATCGCAAGACCTCAAACAATTTTTCTGCAGAATGTGACGCTAAATTATTCCAGTTACCCTGAGCAACACTGGCTTACCTTGTGCGTGACTGGACTTCATTCGCTTGTGTCGGCTGTATGTACGTGTTGAGACCACGCATTCAGTGTTCGCAGAATCGTTTGCCCTTCTTAAAACCGATATTTTCTTCTTTACTACATAGATCACTACAATCCATTCTCTCTGTTTAAAACTGAATCCAACGTGATTTCTCGAAGCGTCGCACAAAATACAATGTCTCTTCGTGATTTTCTTTGACGATGATAAAGGCTTGGTTACAAAGCTGACGCGCGCGATGAATGTTGAATGCTTTGTGGCGGGAAATTTCAAATAACGAGCTCTGACGTTCAGACCAACAAGCGGACTTCTTGCCGAATCTGAAATATGGCCACAAGTAGCGCAAGTAGCCGGGGTACTTCACGAGGCAACTTTTATTCGGCATCAAATATTTCAAGAACTCCATCTCCTCCGAGTGCACGTGGTCGCAATTCTAGAACAAGTCCTGACGTTTTACGATCAACTTCGTCTTCATCTTCTTCAGCCGCATCGTTGTCATCTACTCCAATATCCTCTCGCGACTCGATCAGCACGTTACAACAGGTAATCGCTGGGCTTCCAGCCTGTCAGACCTCAATTCAAGATCTTCTGAAGACTGTAGACAGTTCAAATGAGAGAATTAAGGACCTCTCCGAGAAAATGAAGACCCTTGATGACAAAGTCGACAAACTATCTTCTGATCAAGTTGTTGATGCTGATCGCAGTGGCAACGATACGCGTGGAGTCAAACGTAAGCGGACGAAAGCTTCTCTTCTTATTCAGGTACGTTTTAATGCCTACCTTTGCAGGACTTTGCTAGCAACTCAGTCAACTCGGTTTATAGCTTACAATTCTGTAGGTTGGAAATACACTTACGCGGCTGCACTATGATCAAAGATTGGATCAAACGCCGCGTCGATCGATTCCGCTGATTACGATACACTGGACGGTACGCATTAGGTGGTTTCTTTTGTATAAAAGGCTTATCTCTCTTGATTTTACTGGTGTGTCTTTATTTAGAGTAAAAGGTAGTTATTTTGATAGTTCAAATTTCAGTTATAAGTTCGAGCACACTTTTTCTCTCAGTGAGTCCGCGTCTTTCCAAGGTGAGAAAATTCCCGTTTGTGTTCTCTTTGTTAACCGAAATGTATGGCGGTAATCACAACCTACGGTGCGTGATTAGTATAGCGTTTTAGATGGCTCTGAAAATATTACACAAATTAATAGAGGAAACTCGGAGAGTTTGTGGATCAGAATAGTTTCATGGATTATCCAGAATCGTTCATGGATAGCCCAGTCTAGATTTGCTTCGTGTCACATTACTAATGCGGTTTCTGTCTGGTTTCCACTTTAAGGAAGAGGTTCACAAGCTGCATAACAGCAGAGATGTCTCTAATCAGTACCGAGGAATGGAAACGTGAGTAAAATTGACATATCATTTATGGGCAGCTTTTGGGCTAAATCATGGTCCCTGGAGTCGACGGTTTTGCAGGGTGCTCGAGGCGATTGCAAAGTGGCGTCTCATGCTTAGTAAAAACCATCCTAAAAATTCACTTTTCATCCTTTTCAAAAGGCGGCGGTTGAGCTTTGTCGGCTGGGGTAAAGTAAAACACTTAAACAATGACTTAAGACGCAAACGCGTAAGGTGTTTACAACACCTTAAGGGTTTTTGCTTTTTGAAAGCTGATTTTTCGAGCAAAGGGCAAAAGCTCGAAATTCAGCTTTCGAAATTCGGTGAATAATTTACTTCATCCGACATTAATTGGCCAAGCGATCCACTTAGCGCCGACAAAGCACATTTATGTGAATGGAGAAACGATGATTCTTTTATTTAACTCTGGTCGAGATAAAAAAAAAAAAAAGAGTAATCTGAAACAAATGGGCGGCCGTTTATTTGGGTTTTCGAATTGTCTGTGAAGCCGATTTAGAAATAGCCTTAAACGACAAATAGATTCAAGCCCCATCCCGGCACTGCCCCGGAGAAATTTGAAAGCACAGCTTTATTTCTACGGTTAGGCCTACCGTCCACACTAATCCGTCACGAAAACGGAGCTTTTCGAAAACGCTCTTCAAACCGAAGGAATTTGAAAACGTTGGCCTTGCGTTTTAGTGTAGGCAGAAAACATTTTGAAAACGGAGCTTGTCGAAAACGATGACATCACTATAATCATGTGATTTCCCCACCCGAGTTTTACTCAAACACAAATCCAAAATGACCGGTTGTTGTTGCGTTTTCAAATTTCTCCGGCGTAGTGTGGACGGAGCCTTCAGCTAAAATTATAATTAGATTATTCGGTGTCGATTTCTATGCGTGATAGTTGACTCAGCTCGGGCTGCATCCCGTCAACTATCACGCGAGAGACATCTCGAGCTCATTACCAAATTGTTGAATAGAAAACAGTGGGAGAGCCAATCACGTTCGCAGATCTCTAAAGGTTGGCTTTCACATGATCGCTACGATCGCTGCAAAAAGAAGTTCAGCGATCGTTGCGATCAATATGGAAATCATTCTCCAGCGTACCGATCGCTCAACGCTGAGATTTTTTCAAAGTTACAATATATATCCGAGACACTCTCTGTGTTATACCACTACATTTTACTCTGTACATGTTTCAGCCAAAGCTTCAGACAACTTTGTCCTTGTTTTTTTTATAAACAATAGTCAACTTCACTGCGCCTCGGGTTCGTTGCTAATCGCTCAGTAACCAAAGTGTGCTAGTGACAACTGTTAAAGCATGCTTTAGTTAAATGCGAGTGGACTCAGCGTATGAAAGCGCCTACTCATGAAGAGATCGTTTAGCAAAACATTTGTTGTTGTCTTCTTTTTTCGGGGAGTTTTACTCTTGCTGATGGCCTATCTTCATAACTATGCTTAACGTTGCTTTCATTCCAGGTAGACCAAGAAATACAATGGACTTAAAAGATGTCAATATTTTTTTGCACTTGCAGAGTCAGCAGTGTTCATAACCGGAGAATAACACAATTTATTGTCAGTGAACTTGGTCGAAGGGAGTGGCTTTAGCCAAGCAGCTGTCAAAAGTAAGCACAAGTTAAAAAAAGTATACTTAAAATAATACCATTTAAGGCAAATGGTAGTGGGAATATCTATTTTTGAAGAAGTCCGTAACTAAGTGAGTACCGCACGACTGAACTTATTTGTGACCTGAAATGCTCTCTTCTTTCTCCTTTGTATGCTTAGGAACTTCCAAAAAGTATCATGAACATATTCGCAGAACTGCTCTGGGTATGATAACCGATGACACAAAGAAAGAGAAGACAGAAAACCTTCGAAAAGAACGGGTATGTGATTCTGAGAGAAATCACTAGTGTACGGGCTAAATGGTATTAGCCAGAGTTCATGAACAAACGAGTTTACTGACGTTCACCGTTTTTTGACCAGTAGATAGATATTTTTTACCAATCACATATCGTTTATTCTGACATTTTTGGCATCACAGCGGACTCACAGTTATTCCCTTATTGAGCCAAAAATCTGTTGCGTTGCGCGCCTTGTACAAAAGATCACTGAAACTGGAACTGATTGAAACTCTTAACATTGCATGTAGAAAAATTACTAAGAAAATATAAAGACCCATGTATCATGATTTTCTGTGTTAACTTCAGGGCTCGCTGTTCTCGGCGAATGGCAGCTATGCGTGACTTAATGTTTAGCAAAATCTGTTATATTGTCAGTGAGTTTTAATAGAGTATGGATATCATCTGCCTTTGTTTAGAAATATGAAAGAAGAAGAAACTTCGTAAAGGACGAGAAAGAGTCCCGGGCTTTCGCAAGCTTGGGTAAACATCACATGTCAACAGATGATGATGACTCCGCCAGCGAATCTGAAGGAGGATGGGTTTCTAGACCCCCCAAATACCGCAGTGAAACACTCATAGCGTTCCTAAGCAAGTAAGCTTGAAAAATAGATTGTCAGTCTCGAATTCACCCTGTGTGTGTGCATATCTTTTTAATCAGTATTTTCGTGCAACAACCACCTTTGCATTAGCCTATATTCTGAAGTATCAGCTTACTTCTATGAGGCACTGATAATCGATTTTACTAAAATATCCGCATTGATTAAAAAAAGAAGCAAGGGCAAACTACGACGTTTCGAAGTTATCTTGACTCGAGATGTTAATTTATAGTGTGACAGGTGTAATTAATATAATTTATATAAATTAACATCTCGACTGTTATTTTCTTGTCTTTACTTGATAATGGCGTCAATATGATTTCGAAACGTCGCGTAGTTTACTTTCGCTTCTTTTTGCAGTTAATTGTATTTGTAAGTGTTTTCTTATCAGAAGACTAAAATACATGGATCTCTCCGAAATCATCGGTGAAAACCTCAGAATTAGAGTTACAATAGGAACTCTTTGAAACGTGCATTTTTTCTTAACTATATTTTGAGGCAGCAGTTTTTTCCCTCGAATACAACCTCGCGTATGATGTTGCGCCGTCCAGAGGGTTTGCCATTTTGTGTATTTTCTCACGACAGGCCAAAAACTGGAAATCTTTCGCAGCTTTCAGTAGAACGTGGACGCAAGATCGTTATCGCACGAAGTTACAATGATCTACATATACTTATGAAGTTTATTTTGTTCTTAGGCTTGACAAACGCAGCGAAAGAGCCGAGCAGGCGAAGAATAAAAGATGGAAAAGGACGACGGCCAGAACGGGGTATCCAGTTGAAAAGGAGCTCCCAGTGAACACTCCGAAATGGGCCCTGTCAGATGAGTGGAAGGAGGAGTTACGCAGACGAGAAGAGGAAATGCTTCAAGTAGAAGAAGCTGAAAGGTAAGGTGTTTATATATACAGAAAAATACTGTCTGTACAAGTCTGGGAAGCAATTTTTTTCGAGTAATTAAGAAATTCCACTCCATCTTTTTGTTTGTCACTTACTTAAACCTTATTCTCTACGTCATAGAACTAACGCTGACTTGTTTTTTTTTTTCCTTTGACAGAAATGACAACGAAGCATGTGATGACGAAGATCATGAAAGTGATCAGAGTGTCGATGATGCAGATTTAAATTTTGATGAAGTTTACTAAATTATATTGCTTTAACTTATTTCGACGTGTACCCGAAACGTCATTGGAAGACATTTTACTTTATGTGTAAAATAGTTGTTTTGTTGC
>Ga0126339_10004127_pt1 | contig 10679 bp, 4 predicted proteins | sample OrbTmetagenome_2_FD_92532 | JGI IMG/M metagenome (GOLD analysis project Ga0126339, IMG submission 92532) | Coral microbial communities from Petempiche,Puerto Morelos, Mexico - Orbicella T R C metagenome | ecosystem: Host-associated > Invertebrates > Cnidaria > Coral | place: Petempiche,Puerto...
ACATAAACATAAGCATAAGCAGAAACATAAGAAGAACGAACCCACTTATTTGTCTTGTGCAGTTTTCACTAGTAACGCGCTCGACATAAGCATAAGCATAAGCACAAGAAAAACGAACAGTTCCGTTTTTCTTGTGCTTATGCATATGGTTATGTCGAGCGCGTTACTAGTGAAAACTGCACAACAGTATGCAAACGTGACATTCCCAAGCAATAATATTATTTCACTCAATACAGTGCTAGAAATAATTTTTATTCCATACTGCGATATGCATCCCATCAAATCTCTATTTTAGCCAGACATATTACCAATCCTCCAGAGAAAAAAAGTGGCGATTGATTCTTAGTGCATAGAGCATGAAAACATCTAGTTGACAACATTCATAAATGGGTAACAGAAAAGTTCTGAAAACTTCAAACCTGACGTACACAATGTCATTACTGCAGGTAGAAATATTGCAAAAACGTAGCATTCCTTGTGCCTAAAGAGCTGTGTCAGGGTTGCAAGGTATTATCGTGTGGAAAAATACCTCTTCTCCACATTTTTTCCTGTGGAGGATTTGGTTGCACATTACATATTTTGCAACAACTGCAGAAATTCTCACACACTCATTGGTTAATTTTTATTGTCAGTAAGAGGTCAGACACATGAATTTATAACTTTGACTTACTTTTGTCCCTTCTCACAGCCTTTTTGCTATGGTAAAAAATAAATTGATGTCAGTTTTTCATACATCTGTCCTGTTATTGGCAAATTATGAATTGTGTCATAATGTTGTCAAAGTAGTCTATGGATCCATCAGGTGATCTACAGCTACTTTGACAATGCAATGCAAAATGCATTTAAGTTCCTAGCAAATGTAGGCAGCTTGGCAACCTTCAATCCGAGCTTGTGATTGCTTCTTTTAATTTGTTTTTATGAGCTTGTTTTTACACTTAAGTAAGCGCATCGTGAATTTTAACTGCATGAATAGAAACCTTTTTATTGTTATATTATTATTATAATAATATAGTGATACTAATAACAATAACAATAACAATAACAATAATAATAATAATAATAACAATAATAATGTGCTAATGATCAATATCAAGCGCCTATTCCCAGCAGCTTGTGGATCATAAAATGTGACAAAATTTGCTAGCAATCAATAAAAGGTCACAAAAATCTTCCTCAGCAATTGGTCATTGATTATCAATATCGTATTAACAATAATTTAGTAATACATAGACAAGTAAAAACAAACGATATAATCTCCCGACGTTTCGGCGACCTCATGACACCATTATCAAGGGTACAAATGAGAATTCAATTAACAAATGCGAGTTCAAGAGTTATAAAGTATTTGTGTAGCCACCTCTGCTATGTAAATTAGTTGTAACTCTTGAACTCGCATTTGTTAATTTAATTCTCATTTGTACCCTTGATAATGGCGTCATGAGGTCGCCGAAACGTCGGGAGATTGTATCGTTTGTTTTTACTTGTCTATGTATTATCAATATCAATTGATTAATTGATATCGATAGGTATTGATTGGTTTTGACTGTCACTGATCATCCATTTTATCAGTTGGACACCCCGGTCCTAGTCAGCTCATTCCAGTTAAAAAAAGAGTTGGACGAATAGATCGCTTAATTCAAGTGGATAAATTCAGAACCGGTGTATGAGATTTGCAGACTGCAGAAGTACTGCATACTATTTCCATTACATAGAGCTAGCCTTAAACGCTAACCTGAGCGCTATCAAGGTCACCCGAGCGCTATTCAGGTTAACCGGATTGCCATTTAGGCCCCGGATTTAGGCCTAAAATTAATGTTCTGCAGTCTGCATTCTTGAAAATGTCATGCACCGATTCAGAACGATGAACGGTAAGCTTAAGCTTATATGATGATCTCATTGCAAATAAGAAAAATCCTAGCCAGTATTCAGCAGTGAAAGACCAGTAAATTAAAGACAAGAAACTTGTTAAGCTTACATGATCGACATCGAACACATAAGAACAGCATAAGAAGGATAACTCCCTTAATGCTAAGTTACGATAGGCACCAGCTGGCTAACGCTTTCAAATCATGTTAAGTTACAAACTGATCAAGAGATGTTTCTGTGAATACAATATATGCAGTGCTGGAGAAATGATCACCTTACCTGGCCTGTTGAATTTCCTGTTCTTTCGATCGTTCAGTTCAGGAATTTTTGAAACCGGCGGCTGGGCGGGAGCGAACGTAGAATCGAGGTCACTCTCCCCAGGGCTGCTCTGAAAGTTACAAGTCTGACATGAGGTCTGACAAGGTCTGACACGATAAGACACAGCTGAGAGGTGCGGCCGGTTGGTAAGCTTTAGAACGGAAAAAATGGTTTATTTATATATATTCTTGATGGAAAATGCCGTCTTAAGGAAACTTTCTTTATACGACAATGTTCTTTTTTCAACCCCACAGATTTTTCTCGCATATAGACAGTGGAATATTTGGATTTTGACAGAACCACTGAAACCGAAAGAACAACCCGGGAAGCATGGCGGAGTCTGTGACCAAACACATACAGTTGTAAATGGCTTGGGAACACGCTTAATTCGTAAGTTTTTGTTCTGTTTGCCTTGTTTGCTGATAGAATATATCAGGGTTTCAGATATTATCTTGCTCCGGCGGCAAACACGGCGAAAAATTACCTCAAAATCAGGATGCTTTGCGGCCAACCTGTTTCCTCGATTCGAAAATCATTGATCTCTCAAACCTGAAATCAGAATTTAGAAATCAGAAATCTGAAACCAGAATTCAGAAATCAGAAATCGCAAATCGCAAAGCCCTTAAAATCTGAAGTCCACAATTGAGATATCAGAAATCAAAAACTTCATTTCTGAACTTGTGATATCTAGTTTTCTCAAGATTCTCAAGATTAAATATATATCAAGCTTAATGCAGGTGGGTCAGTGGTGGGTGGTGGTGCAGGTGGGTCGGTCATAACAGAAACGCGCCCATTGAAAATCGTCGTACGGGAAAATGCAAATAAGCTAGAAAAGAGAAAGAGAGCATGCATAACTTCACGCAGGCCTGTCAACTTGACTGTCAATCATGTAATTCCCCGTGTACGCCATGTTCACAAGTATTGTTTCTTACTCAGACAACTGAAACGTAGCGCTATTCATCGAAGAAGAATAGACGTAATTAGTTGGGTTACCTTGATTAGGCTATATTGTTTAAATATCGGTCAGATGTAAAATTAAATTACCTTTTAAATGTCGGGTTACGCATAAAACGCATAAAATACGCATAAAACTTTAGCTTAAGTTTACTACTTACTGAAAACACTTACGCTTAATACAACGCGATTGAGTTTAACGCACTAAAATATGGCAGAATTCAAGCTTTGAAAGCTGATATTCATTTGTGTGCATGATAGGTTATTTTTAAGTTCTGAAACAACTTACATTTAACAGGTCCAAACCAAAAGTTTAGTAAAAATAGTTTGTTCGAGCTTGACAGTTGAACGCTAACCGACCGATAAAATCTGAGACAAGTGAAAACGAGTATGTTTACGAGTATGTTTATGTGTATGGTTCGACCATCAGTTTCGCCACGAAAGCAAAATAACATTGCGGAAATATTCCTTTTTAGCCCGTTATTGCCATCAGTTTCAGTAAAGTCTATTTACTTTTTGAAAAGCTTAAGTGTACGTTATAAATGCCCGCTCAGGGTAAGTACATGCTCAGTTCCAACTCAGCTTTACGATAACAACACTTCGTTTGCACATATGATCAAAACAAGCCAATGAGCGACCTCATTCCCAGCTGGTTTAAAAATCTATGACGATCCGATGGTGCGATCGAATTTGAGGAAAGCAATGTTGTTTGTGTTTGTAGTGATACATTTATGGTAGAAAAAAAGCTAAAATAAAAAACAAACACTCACCTTGAAAATAGAGCTCCAATGTGGACAGATTTAGAAGTCATCGACCGCATTGGGTGATTGCAAAGCGTTAAAAATGCTTCAAAAACAAAACCAACTCTCCATGCGAATGAGTGGCTACTTAAAACATTAAAAGCAAGGACTACATGAGAATTTCTGTTCATAAATACAGATAGATTACAGAATTCCACGGGGTGGATGTTGATTTTTTTTTTTATCGTAAAGGATTACTTGGATCGTGTGTTTAGTATACGGATAAACACTTCGCGTTCTGTTGATATGCAAATGCAGCCTTTGCTCTTTACTGACGAAAAGAGCATTTCACCACTTTCAAACAATACTAATTGCTCCAGTCGTATCTCCATTGTCTGTAAATGGACGCAAAGCGTAATTTTACAACTCCTGCTTGGGAATTCATCAATTCAGATCTTAAGAGACCGAAGCTGGTGGTGAACTTTTACAACCTCATTCCCAGGTCATTGCGCCCACAAAGCATCATGGGTACCCAACTTTTCTCGGGTGACGCTTTTCAATGGGCGCGATTCTGTAATGGTGGTATATTATAAAAATATATAATGAGTGATTCACTGAATAAAGACTCTTAAACATTGTTTGATCTTATTTCTTCTCATCCTGGGGTGTTTCATGAGATTTGAGCAAATTTTGGTTGTTTATTTATATTATTTTAGAAACCAGTCCTAAGAAAATATGCGTGTTGATTGGTTAAAAATCATGTTTCTATAACTCGACAGAAACACAGAACTTAGCTTGAGCTGTTGACGTAATGATGGCGTGAGCAAAGAGAATATACATTTTGATAATCAAAGTTAACAAGTTGTTTTCCTTTTTTTTTTGTTGCTGTGTTTTCTAAAAGAAATAGAAAACATGTTCTCCGTGCTTCTATCGAGTTATAGAAACACTCGTGAAAGTTTGGGAGAACTCGAAAAAGCAAACTTCCACTCTTGTTCCTAGAACGCTAGTAGATTTATACTAAAACTCAATAGAAACATGGTACATTTTTTCTATTTCTTAATTATGTTGTTATAATAAACAAAGTTCACTAAGGGTGCTTTCCACAATGCCAAACCGACTGGTCAGAGATCACTGGGAATACCCGAGGAAAATGGGATGACATTTTCCAATTAAACCGAGCCAACCGATAGGAATGGCTCTTACCATTTTTCAGTCTTTTTCTGAATTCTCTTATTGGGGCAAAGAACTGGTTTGTCAAAAATATGGTTGGCTATTCGTTTCAAAATTGCAACAGGGTATATGCGAGTTCACTGCCGCATATACTTGTTTACAAGCGTTACGTATGGGCTTCAAGCCCATATATACGACCATTTAGATCGCTTACATATGCATTTTTAAAGGGCCACATATTTGCGTAAACTCAAGTGCGGGCATATGCGAAATAAATGCCCATATATACGTGTGCTAAAATGCGCATGTATGCGGGTCTCGTAAATTACGTTGTATATGCTAGCACGAAATGTGCCTTTTGAGAGAATGGCTGTTCGTGTATGATAGCAATGAAAATTATTTTAACTAGAAATCGTCAATCTGGCGGCAGTGATAAAATGCCTTGTCTTGGTCTATCTGCTATTTAATGTTTGTCACTGCAGCTCTCCAGTGAATGAACTTCTAGGAACAGTTATGTGTCTTTTGAATGACTATTCAAGATTTTGTCCTCACGCTGATCGTCGTGAAGTTGTTGTGGATTATTCTGAACATCGTAGTTGATTCATTGAACAGAGGTTCCCAAGCGAAAGCTGAGAGGATAGGGCCTCTAAAGTCGCTGGTGAGACAAATGCTATATTTACTACTTAGATGGGAAATGTTTGCATTAAGATCAGTTTAATGCACCTCAGTAATCCCATTAGGGCTTTGCCAACTGTATCAACTTCTAATGGAAGAGTGGGTCGTCCAGCCTATGAAATATCAATATCTCAAGGGGAGGTTTAGGAAACAGAATGTGATTTTAGTGTAAGTCCTATTGGGTCTTCACCAGATAATTCATCTCCTTGGGTGTTATCATCAAATTTGTCCCTGACAGCTAGTATTTCCAGTATTACATATATCTTGTGACATCACTGCATTCACCCACAATTGTTGAGGAGTCCGGTGACCCTCTGTGCGGACAGGATGATTATTACATGCCTCAGCTAGGAAGTTTAACTGGTTGTTAATTCTGGAAAGAAATATTTAATGCAAACAGAACAGATCAGTTATGCTGGTCGATTCCAGGATGTCATTTTCCTCCATCTGGTAGAACAGGGTGTAGTAGAACTGTCTGACTCCAATGAAGACTGCTCTTCAGAGACGCTCAATTCACTGGTTGTGTACAGACAACCCAGCAATTTTGCTTCCCCATTTAAATCCCCTGTGCCATAGCATAGCTCTTCCCACCTCTAAATTTTCATCCCCTTCATCTGAACACACTCTAGAGGGCAATCCATAACTTATGCACAGCAGCTAAGAAGAGAGCGAGCCCAGTTGCAGAAGAATTGTTTGTTGCACAGCTTAAAGTCTAAAAACCCTGTCAAAGCCACTGTGTATTACAAACCTCCAACTGATAACCCAGTGTAGTCCATCAATGTGCCAGAGAGAATTAGGTCCCGTGATGCTGTAAACACACCTTTTGATGGTATTGAACCATCTTATAGCAGACCCTGCTGGGTCAGTTCGAGAAAACATTCCTTTACACGCTGACGCTAAACACAGATATTTCTACTTTGCAAATGACCCAGCATGATACTGATACCAGAATTGGGAAACCTATGTCAGTCTTATTTCTCAAATCAACAGTTTGTCTAATTCGTGTAATAACACAGACTGGAGAAAGACTGAATGTTTCTAACTCTACGCCAAACAGTGGCTCTGGAAACTATTATCTTGATATCTTTGACCAAGTAAATCTTATTCTTTTTATTGAGAACTCCCCTCAATAGTTATTGATATTTCATAGGCTGGACGACCCACTCTTCCATTAGAAGCTGTTAGTCCATACCGTTGGCAAAACCCTATGGGGCGTGCTGAGGTGCATGAATCTGCCCCTAATGCAAACATTTACCATCTATGTAGTAAGTATTGAATTTGTCTCACCAGCAATTCAAGAGGCAGAATTCCCTACTTTAAAGTCCTCCAAATATCACAGCACCTCAAAAACAAGTGTAAAGCATAAACTGATAGAAAGGTTGAAGGTTAGTGACAGATGTGCGTCATAACTTCGCAGACCGACCAATATAATAGAATTACTCAACCACCAGAGTACCAGGCTTCAGAAATGTTGTATGAAACCATTGCAGTTAAGCCTGCAAGCAGGCTCACATTAGAGCACAAGTGCACAAAGTGTAGCCGTGAACGCAAAATCAAGCTGGGAAGGTGCGAGACGAGAAAGTCACGTTCTTGGTGCCTCTTCATCAGACTCATCCACGCCAGATCACTTCATTCTTCAATGCTCGCGTGCATCACTCAAGGTAAGCCTGCTTGCAGGCTACCATTGCAGTGTCTCTTTTTGCTCGTCTTCCAATGCCCACTCTACTTGTGGATGGGGGCTTCGCTTGCTCACGACAGCACATACTTGTGTTGTAGTGTTTTATTTGACAAAAAGGATGTGTACTGGAGTTAAAACAGTAAAGTGTTGTGTATAAACTGAAGAAGTAACGTTGATTTATTTGAGCATACAATGTCGAAAATTTGCAATGGCCACAAAATATTGGTCAGAAGTCAAAACAAATTGGAAAATCCTGTGGGTGTGGGTCCACCACCAGCCCTCGGAATGGTGGTTTAAACTGAAGAACCACCTGTGGTTGGGGCATGGATATTTTCTGGAATCACACATTCAATGTATAATGCAGCTTGGCATTGTGATGTGAGTTACACGTGCAGTAAGGATGTACAGAAATAGTGAGAATGACTTTTGATATAATGATGTCTTTTTGTTTTATCTTGAAGGAACTATCACAATGGAAGATCCCACTAAGGCAGAGGTGGAGAACAAAGAATCTCAACCAAACAATAATGGCAGTGGGAAAGACTTGAATGAACTGCCACAGCCAAGTGCATCACTGAAAACTTCTGAAACAGAAAGTACCGTAAACGTGTCTTTGCTTAAAGAAGGAGGAAATGAAGCATCCTTGGAATACAGTCCTGAAACTAACAGTGGAAAGAAGAAAAAGAAGAAAAAAAAGAAAAAGAAGGCAGAAGTGACTGATGTTGCTCCTGACAACACTGAGCAACTTTTGCCATCTTTAGTTTCCAATGTAGAAGAAACTAGTGGAAACACAGATTCGGAAAGCCAGGGCACTTCTGTGAAAGAATGTGAGGAACCGGAACCTGTCGAAGACAGCCCAGCCAACGAAAAGAAGAAAAAGAAGAAGAAAAAATTAAGCAATGTTTCTGAGGATGAGTTGAAAACTGGTGATACCCCGGAAAAGCAACTTGACAACCAGAATATCCATGTAACCATTGCTCCAAAGGAAAAGAAATCCAGATCTGGTATTACAGTGGAAGACCAGGGAGATATAGCTGTGATGAAAAATGAAAAGCATGAAAGTGATGCTGGAACCAAATCACAAAAAGAGTGTGATGATGTTGTTAGCAGTGGCCTTGAGAATGAGAGTGAAAATTTGTCAGAGGATTCACTTGTTTTGCAATGTAAGAACTCTAATTTACTGGTAATGATAGTTTATAAAAAATTGCGACAGAACATTTCTTCAAAGCATTTTAAGATTAAAAAAGCCAGTCTTAGTATTTATAGAACCTAGTTTTTGTACATTTTTGACTTGATAATGACGTTATGGTAACGTCGAAACGTCGTCGATTTTTAGTGCAGAATACACTATTGGGATGGTTATGGGGGCTGCCTGCCACTATGGCACTATGGCACTATGGCACTAAGATGTAAACTTTAATGTTTGTTTAATTAATTAATTTCAAAACAAACCAGGATAGTGCTTAAATATTTGCTGCAGACACCGTGGCACCTAAAGTAAGCGCAAATTAATTTAATCAGTCTTTGAGGAGACTCCTTCACATCGGCCAAGTAGGGTTGTTTATCTTCAATACTTTTCGTTGAGATGCTTCTCAGCCATCAATATCATTGTGTGTTAATTTTGAATTGTTTTATTGTTAACAGCAAACGTGGCAACAGAAAAAGAAAGTGGTATTTCATGACTATCTGATAGTTAAATTAGTTTTTGTTCATCGATAATAAGAAAATTTGCATTTTTAGTGAAACAACATCGTTTCTGTTCCATTTCTTCATCACTGCATCATATATTTAACTTTCTTTCATTTATCTCCAAAAAATAAGCTCATCTTCCGTGTGTTTTGGAGAAAACAAGGGTTTCATATTGCATGCCTTTGCAAGGAAAACAAAAGTATCAAGTTACAAAGTTGGCATGAAGAGCTAAATTGTCACGTATTATTGAATTTAAAATGAACAAAAATCAACGTAAAACACCAGTTGTAATTTGTACGTTATTTTTGGACCTTGAATGAAATTACAACCTTGAAACATACACACTGCTAATTGGAAAAGCACTAGCAGACTACCAAGGTAGGCACAAACCGGAAGTGAACCGAGCAGGGGTGAGTACTTATGGGACTACCGTGCCAGAGCTATCAATTGCGCTCTGCATTATCTGAGATTGTCTCACTAGTTAACTCAACTTTTTAGCTAAGTTTTTAAATCTTAGAATGCTTTTAAGAAATGTTCTGTCGCATTGTTTTATAGTCATATGTTTTTCTAAGTCACTTCTTTTTCGTAATGTTTATTTCTATTATTTTGTGTGTGTGTTGATGTTTGTCTGTCTGTTTGTTTGTTTGTTTGTTTGTGTCCCTGACCTAAGCAGGTAAAATATCTTTTCTTTTAACCGGGTGCCTGAGATTTTGAACCCTCAGGTTATTTCAGTAGCTATTATCCCTGTTATTTTTGTTTTAAACTTATAATGTTGTTATTAAGAGTGTCTGCCTGTAAAAATCAGACAAATTGTTAATTTCGCGGCAAGGGTCGAAAATTCGATTTCGCTCATATTCTTATGGCAGATAGGCTAGGGCATGACAAAAACTACTGGATGGTTTTTTTGGCAAAATATCCTTTTATTTCAAAGAAATATGCAAATTACCAATCTCCGTTAAAATCGTCATTTGACGCACCATTTTATTAAGCAAGTTTCAGACCCTTGCATGCAAAACCACATCATTCTTCCGTCTTTAAAACACTCAAATATTTTTGTGCAATGTTTAAATGTGTATTGTGTTGATTTTAGGGAATGTTGCGTTGTCTTTTGGGGTGCAAAATAATTAAATTTCGAAGACATGTATTTCATTCACTTAAAAGTACTTCGTGAATATAGTTAATTTTCACCACGTGCGAAACCTTCAAATGGATTAAGCTTCTGGTGGTCGAATCGCCGAAGGATGATCTACAGATTCCTGTAAAAATTTCTTTGGGCAAATGATTGTGAGCGACGCGAGAGCTTTTCAAAGTACGTCAAAAATGCAAATATTTGACCATCGTCAAATTTCAATTTACGGGTTAGACGTATATTTTAGCATGCGCCACATGACTTGACCTATAGTAAGTTGAAATAGACACAGAGCTGATAATTTCGAAATGTTCTAACCTTAGTTGTTGCAAAAGGCAGGTCCAAAGCCGATTTGACGTGTTTCTAGTCGATCTCTCACCATTCGTCGTACATAAAGCAGAAGTTTGCTTTTGTTTACACAAGGTTAACGTCCGATGTACATCGCCAACTGTCAACCTAT
>Ga0126339_10004128_pt1:0-5000 | contig 10678 bp, 4 predicted proteins | sample OrbTmetagenome_2_FD_92532 | JGI IMG/M metagenome (GOLD analysis project Ga0126339, IMG submission 92532) | Coral microbial communities from Petempiche,Puerto Morelos, Mexico - Orbicella T R C metagenome | ecosystem: Host-associated > Invertebrates > Cnidaria > Coral | place...
TGTCTTCCAAAGAAAATGGTGTGCCAAGCAAGCGCCAAAGAACAACTGCACATCCTGTTGACTTGGAACTTGAAGTTGTGTTGGGCAAAATGCCAAGAAAGGTATTTGGTGTGTTTTCTCTCTGAAAAATTCTTAATGACCTGTCAGAATTATTGTATATCAGCAAGAAGCTTACACAATCATTACTTCAGGAGTAAAGCAAAATGAATGCCTTGCTCTTTTACAGGTTTTCAAGTTGGAGAGGGTAGAGTCAAAATTGGAGCCATTATGTATACAAAGCAACCTTACAGTGAAAGAAATGTTGGAAAGAGTTTTACGTTTACCGGCTGTTGCAAGCAAGAGATACCTCACAAATAAGGTATGTTAAATGTTTGTTATCAACGTGTTAGACAGCCTTGCAAACATGTGCTGGCAGCTGGTAATTTTGCCGCCTACTGTAAATTGCCTGCTGCCTACTTCATTGTGGAATTCACTTATCTCAGTAATGACTAATTCATATCTGGCATTTGTTTCCCACCATGTTTGTTATCCTGACTGCCACATGAACCAAAAATGTTTTGACATGGCTGTTTATATCACCAGCCTGGATTCTTCAGTTTAAAGAGGGGGTCATTTTCTTCCTTTTTTACTCAGTCCATTTTCTACAATGCTCATTATCACTATTGGGGTTCTGGTGTTAAAACTTAACAGGTCACCTGGAAAGAATGAACTTGGTTAAGATTTTCATGTCACTTACTGTAGCTCAGTGCAGATTGACAAGGTGCTAGAAATTTTTATTGAGCTTTCTGGAAGCTGGCTGTTTTGAGTGATGAAATTACTGTATCATTCAACCTTGATGCTTCCTAGAAAAACAAGACGAGTTCCCGACAGGCTTTGGTTTTAATCCAAAGGACTGTGTTACTAACTCACCTACATACTGCTTACTTTGATACACATAGCTAATTGTTTTTATTATATTGTTGTAGGAAGGTAGCAAAGAGGAGTTGTCATCCCTTTTCAAGCTCAAATTTTAACAAAATTCACGTGCCAAATAAATTATACTTTTAGCTACTTTTAGCAATTTTTTTTTTTGGCAAATTCACAAATCATGTAGGAGTTCTTTGGGGGGTTGGGAGAGTTCACGTTATGAGGCTATGTAAACACAGAAAAAGTGCTCTGTTGCTTAAATGGGTTGCTAGTTGCCTAGACATGATGGTGTTATTTAAACCAATCACTCTTATTGCATTTAAGGTTGATCGAAGTGTGACAGGTTTGGTTGCTCAGCAACAGTGTGTAGGTCCCTTGCATACTCCAGTGGCTGATGTGGCAGTGACAGCACTGACATACTTTGACACTGTGGGCTCCGCAACTGCCATTGGTGAACAGCCAATCAAAGGGTTAGTTGACCCAGCCTGTGGGGCCCGCATGGCTGTGGGAGAGGCTCTGACAAACTTGGTTTTTGCAAGAATATCAGATCTTAAGGTAAGAAAATGGATCATGGTGATCTTTCTGACAATGGGAACATTCTCAGATTAACATTCATTTACTATGTATTGAAGAGTAGGCATATGGGTTGAGAGTTATGGTATGGTTGTGTTTAATGTAAAGCTCCTGCTCAAAAGGGGCAGTGGACTATTGGGGGAAACATCGGACTCTGGATTTTGATATACAAATTCAAGCGCCATGTGGTTGCCTGGATTGCTCTTCCCATAGGTTTTGTCGTTTCATTTTGAATCAAATTTGAGTCGTGAGGCAGCTACAGTGAGCTGAGAAACACCAACGATCAGTCACAGAGCCACAAGTGACTCCAATGATGGCTGTTTTTGACGTCACTACAAAGAAAAACTTTGTGACCAGGGTAATCATTGTGTTTTGTCCCTAGGCAAGATACATTACTCACCCAAAGCCACTTGTCTATCCAAGAGTGTTTGTTCTTGTTTAACGTAAACTAAAGGTAACCTTACATGAGTTTATGGTAAGCCCTTGATGAACTAGCATCCCATCCTGGGAGTCGAGAGTAACAGCACTAGATGTACTGGTTGCTTCATGTTATAAAAACTGTCATCAGCCTGGTAAGGCTATAAGTAATCAGTGAAGTGGAAGTGAGATGCTTTGAATGGTAAAGTTCTCATGACCCATTCAACCTGAATCCTTCCAAGAATAACTGTGAGTCACATTCCTCAGAATGGCTTCCTGAAATGGACTTAAATTCTGATCATAGTCTCACTAACATTTTGATATCACACGTTTAGAATGTAGAAAAACGCTTTGATGTGCTACAGCCTACCAGCAAGGTTTAAGATGTGAAATGTTCTAGTTTGAAGATTGTCACACTTAAAGTTTCTGTCTTACATGTAAACTCCTATTTTCCTTCCTGATTGAATCAAAATAAATGTACAAATTTATTTTGATTTTGGTTCTAAATCTAAGAATTTGGTGATACCAATTCATGACATGTACAGCATGACAATATGCAATAAGTGATTGTCTTTACCAAATTATGAATGGTATAACCTCTGTAATATAGACACTAGAGGGACAGCTGAGTGTCTGTATTATCATACAGGTATGTGAATTCTGGTTTCTCTGGGGTTGAGTGAACTGTCCATAACACAGCAGTGTCCTTATTATGGAGGCATCCACAACAAGGTTCAGCTTTACGTGTAAGTCTAACCTGCATGGAATCTTTACCTTTTTACCAGGATGTTAAATGCAGTGGCAACTGGATGTGGCCTGCTAAACTGTCAGGAGAAGGAGCGACTTTGTATGACGCTTGCGCAGCCATGTGCGATGTGATGGCATCGCTAGGCATTGCTATCGATGGTGGAAAAGATTCTCTAAGCATGGCTGCCAGGGTTGGTGAAGACACAGTCAAGTCTCCTGGCTCACTTGTCATTTCAGTGTATGCTGGGTGCCCTGACATCTGTGTCACGGTCACCCCAGACCTGAAGATGCCTGATGGAAAGGGGAATCTGCTGTGGGTCAGGTTTGGTGGTGGCTCTAAACACAGACTGGGAGGAAGCGCATTGGCACAGGTTTACAACCAGTTAGGAAGTGAGGCACCTGATTTAGATAATGCTAAGGTAAGACTGACCACGAAAAGGTATATACTGATAAATCTGGTGCAATGGTTCCCAGGAGATGGCTATGGTATTTTGCTTTAAAATTGATATTACTAGACTACTATTTAGGAGTTGAAAAGCACTTTCGTCTGATGTTTGACTATGTGACCACTTAGCCGAACAGCTGCGCGTGTTGCTTCACCTAGAAGTTTGGGGAAACTTGCAAGGATGCAGTATATTTCAGTGATAAAATTATGATTTCTCTCGTTTTGCTTTCAGATATTCGAGGCAGCGTTTAGAACAACACAAGAGCTAATATCTCAGAGGCAGATTCTCTCTGGCCATGATGTCAGTGATGGGGGACTGGTTACCACCCTATTGGAGATGGCCTTTGCTGGCAATTGTGGCCTGTCCATTGATATCCCGTGCCCAGCACACTTCATTGAAACAGTGAACAAGGTGGCCGATGTTCTGTTTGCTGAAGAATTGGGAATTGTATTGGAAATAAAGGAAGAGGACACAGAGACGGTCATGAACGCTTTCCTTTCGAAGAACATTCCATGTCTTCAAATAGGGACATCAAGCGGGTTGGGAGAAGATGCGGTTGTGTCGGTGCGGGTCGGAGGTGAACTTGTGCTGGAACATAACATGGTTGACTTGCGAAACATCTGGGAGGCCACGAGCTTTCAGCTAGAGCGACTGCAGACCAATCCACAGTGTGTAATGGAAGAGGAGGCTGGTCTTTGTAAAAGGCACGCTCCGGAATACAAGCTGTCGTTTGAACCAGTGCCATCATCTCCACTGAGTGATAAACATCCTAAGGTGGCCATAATACGGGAAGAAGGAAGCAATGGCGACAGAGAAATGGTGGCTAGCTTTCACATGGCTGGGTTTGAAGCGTGGGACGTCACCATGAATGACCTGTGCAGTGGATCAGTGAAGCTGGATGACTTCCGTGGAGCAGTGTTCGTGGGTGGGTTTAGCTATGCTGATGTTCTAGGCTCTGCCAAAGGATGGGCGGCGGTGTGTAATATAAACGCCACTGTACGTTCCCAGCTGGACGCCTTCTTCTCCAGAGAGGACACCTTCAGCTTGGGAGTGTGTAACGGCTGTCAGCTGATGGGCCTGTTAGGCTGGGTTGGTCGGAATACTCAGACAGCAGGGAGAGCAGACTCAAAGCAGGGTGTTTGCTTCACTCACAACACCTCAGAACGCTTTGAATCTCGTTTTGTCACCGTCTCCATCCAGTCTAGTCCTGCCATGATGTTCCGTGGCATGGAGGGATCTGTCCTGGGTATCTGGGTAGCACATGGCGAAGGTCGAATCCAATTCTGCAGCGACAGTGTACTTCAAGACATCAAGGCCGACAACTTAGTACCTTTGTGCTTTGTGGATGATGACGGCCTTCCAACCACTCATTATCCCCTCAATCCCAACGGATCCCCTGAGGGGATCGCTGGTCTTTGCTCTCCGGATGGCCGCCATCTTGCCATGATGCCGCACCCAGAGAGGTGTACGCTGTTGTGGCAATGGCCCTGGATGCCACTTGATTGGCAGGACACGCTTAAGGCGTCGCCATGGCTACAGATGTTCCACAATGCCTACAGATGGTGCATGGAGACTCAGGTTGATGCCTAACAAGGTTCAACGTTCACGTAACTTGTTTGTATTTAAGGAATCAGGACTGTCTCCGCCAAATCGCGAGGCTGTGTATTAAAACTTCAAATCAAAGTGAACAGAGTTGTATTACAAGGCAGCTACCTGTGAATTGTAGTATGCCCTACTTTAGTTGCCGTCTTACTTTTGTCTTATTCTGTTGACGATGTTTGTGAAGAAAGGCTCTTAAATATTTATCAAGACTACAAACCAATTGTAAACTAAAACACAACAAAACAGAAAAAGGTTCAACTTTATGTAACTTGTTTGTATTTCACGTGTCCAGAGATGTTCATGTCAAAT
>Ga0126339_10004131_pt1 | contig 10675 bp, 3 predicted proteins | sample OrbTmetagenome_2_FD_92532 | JGI IMG/M metagenome (GOLD analysis project Ga0126339, IMG submission 92532) | Coral microbial communities from Petempiche,Puerto Morelos, Mexico - Orbicella T R C metagenome | ecosystem: Host-associated > Invertebrates > Cnidaria > Coral | place: Petempiche,Puerto...
GGCCCCCCCTTTTTCCCTTATTTTTTTGGGATGGCCCCCCCTCGAAAGCCATTTTTTTCGCATGGCCCCCCCCCCAAATCCCACCAGCCCCCCCTACCTTATAAAAAATGAACGGTCCCTAAGTTGAAACTCCACAGTAACAGACTCTTTTCTTGTGGAACTTCAGCTATTGTTCGGAACAATACCCAGTGACACAAAATGATCGAACAATGTACATTTCTTATCCCGAGGTTTCAGAAGCGAGATAGAAGGAATCTGAACAAAAATTCTTAACACTGAGGTAACGAGAAATAGTCTGTCAAACTGAGATAACGCTACGGTAAATAACTCGTGCACGCACAAAAAGATGATAATGTAGAAAAGTGCTGTAACATATTATTTCACTTGACTTTGAAGTACAGCTGGCTCCACGAAAATACAACTGAATGCCCGTGGAATCTCAACTTCATGGAGATTTTAAAATACAAGCCATCTTTAGAAATTAAGCAACAAATTAAATGTAAATCATCGCAATTTGCATCATTCTTTTGTTTAGCCTATAAATAAAGTTAAATTGAGCAGTCGGGCTCAGAGTTTCTAAAGCTACGGTCAGAAGCACAGGAAGAAAGGAAAATTCCATGGTTTTGTTCACAGACCACATCCTTTGTATGTGGTATTCCGCGAATTTTTTTTATTCGGAAACTATTTCTGTTCTGACAAAGGCTGGAAACGCCTACACTCAGTTGTCATGGCACCTAAGAATAAACAATCAAACAGACCTGCAAATTTTTGCAGGCTTTAGGCTTTGAAACTGTTAAAAAAAGAACCGCATTTTCGTTACTCCGTTAACGGGAAAGTGCTACTGAATTCGAAGTAAAATGCTGGTGATGTACACGGCAAATTTTGACACATAGGCTTTGCTTTCAAGCTACATGTAATAGAAATGAACTACTAGGTCTTGAACTATAACAATGTAAATTTAAAATTCTATAATTCACGGTTATCAAATTTTAACTGTTTAGTTGTTACTGCTCTTTATATATTGAGACTAAACGCCTGTTAAACTTCCCTAAGATAAACATTACCTCAGCAGCGCTAGACCTCATCGCTGCATTGCGCAACAGTTCTTCAGTCTAAGAAACTTCTAGTCCGCTCGAGACGTTTAGCTACGTCAGTAAACTACTAACTGAATAGAAACAATTACTACTCACCAGCCACTACAAGCATAAAAAGAGCAGTCACTGTCAGCAAAATAGGACGCATGTTTCCAATAGCTTCCCTGATCCGAACGTCACTCTGTCCTAGAGGTTTGAGCTATGATTGTTAATGAGAAACTGGTGTTTATATGTGAACGTAGACAGCATTCCACACTTGTTCCCAGGTCCCTTCTTTAGACTCTCGTTCCTGACGTTAATCTCAACATGACAGAAGTAAAGCGATTGAACTTTGTACATATATGTAACAACTGAGTAATGTGAGAAGGAAGAAGCTGCATTCTGTACGTTAGAGGTGAATATATGATATAGCAGGGTTTAAGCATATCTTTCCCAATTTTTAATCAGTTCATTTGCCGCTAATTTTTAAGCAGTAGCAATCTCGAGCCCAAACCACCCCCCTTGTTCTCCGGCTTCGCGGTCAGATGACCGCAGAGCCAGACTAACTCGGTTCTCGATTTTGACGCGGTATAGATAAAACATGACCTAGCTTTGGTCAGTGGTACAGAGGATTACCCCGCAGATAGCTCTCCTAGCCGTACGTTAGCAAATGTTAAAATGGCTTAAAATGTTCTGAAGGCTTAAAATGTTCTGAAGATCAAGTGGAATCACCGCTGAGATGACATCATTATCAGAACAATTGAATTTTTATTATTTTATTTACTAAGGCAGTCACTGCGCAAACAGTTAAATATTCGGGCCCAATTTCTCCCGGATATGGATCGGCACACCCTGCTTATGCCTACACATTCTGAGGTATTCAACACCTGACTCAAAATACACTTGGAATATCCTATCTCAATCCGACGGTTTTTTTTTTTTTTTTCGAATTCAACTTGAATACGTCACGGAGTACTCTTGAATACTCCAGGCGTAAAGCACCAATGACGTGCTGATTAAATACTATAAGCTTCTCTGGCCGGTTGATTGATCGCGTGTTCCGCGCTAGAATACCATAACATCGCTATCAATAGAATACTCGTAATATTCTTGTTGGTCTTTGGTACAACTGGAGACACAAGACGTGCGTTATCCTGTCTTCTATAGTTTACTTCAAAATGAATCACTCTTTAATTTATTCAAGTTTTCTATACTCAAATGAACATTTTGCCCCGCCTGAATTCTGATTCAAAACAAGTTCTTTGACGTTTATGACGAACTAAAAAAAAAATTCTTTTTTGTTAAAGTTTCTTCTCTCCTGTCAATTTTTTTTCCAAACAAACTCAGCTGAGAGGATGCAGAAATTACTGGTGCCTTAAAATTGAAATTACAGGGTTCTATTGAATGGGGGAATGGAGTTACCTCAAAACTGAGCCATACGGAAGTTTTTATATTATTTTATAGTATTTATTATTATGCTGTAAATAAGTATTATCAACTTCAACATTTACTTATTAATTTTTGTAACCTAGTTATTAGCTAGTGAGTTTAGTTAGGTGCCCCCAATTAGCTAATCTGTAGCAAAATACACTGACACGTTAATAAAGTTTTCGTTCATTCATTCATTCATTTAAACGCAACCTTTTAATTTCTCACTGACCACAAGAAAGTTACTGTAGGTAAAATGTTTTCATGGCTAAAAGGACACTAATTTAGTTACAAATGAATGTGATTGGTAAGAAAACCTCTAATAGTAAATTGTAAATTGCCCCTGAGTGAGATGCCGCACCTAAGCAATATTTATATCAAGGCATGTGTTTTACCACAAAAAACAGGGCCACCTCTCAAGAAAGTCCTCAAGCGTTGATCTGATGGCGAGGGGAGAATGAATGAATGAATGAATGAATGAATGAATGAATGAATGAATGAATGAATGAATGAATATCTTTATTTAAGTGCCAAACTACAATAGCAGTAAAATAACCACTAAATGGGGACACTATAAAATCACTTGAGTAATTAACTTTATATGGTTGCTCAATCTGACAACAGGTAACTGGTACAACCTTCACCAACGGAAAATCACGTGAGAACAATGCCTTGACATCATTTACATTATGTCTAGCCATAATGTCTGCTTTTAAAAGCGTGGATACCTTGCACATGGAATTTATTTTTTGTTTATTGATTCGCATTCGATGACGATAACTGTAACGATAATAGTACTGTGCAGTAGTATACAAACAGCAGTGTGGTTTGGTGCGCGGCTTACTTCAGTAATGTCAGGCACAAGACAGGGCACATGATCAGAAGAAAAGGGTAGATGGAGACAGTTGAGCCCGTGTTGCACTTGTCAGTGCTACAGCAGCCCACCGCGCAATCGTAGCCGTCGATGTGATCTTCTAATGCTTTATAAACGGCCTTCATTGCGTCACAACCCGATTGAGTACTGCATAAGTTCTGCACCAAGGTGATACCATCTTTGCGAGCCCAGGTCCTCATACACCTGTCAAAGCCTGGAAAGCACTTCTCGGTGGGCTGGACGCTTTTCAAGTTGTCCTTGCTACAAGTGGCTTGATACCCAGTACACTTATAGCACTCCAAAGCAGTCGTTGATCAGCAAGGAAGAAAAAAAGCATTGTCAAAAGAACAGCAAAAAATTAGGGACTGTGCAATAATTACTTGGAGAGGGGGTTGGAAAATTAGAGGGGAGCATAGGAGAAAATGACAACAAGAGAGAGGAGATTGAATGTAAAATTTAATACCTACTTTTTCATTCCTTTTTGCAAACTGGAAAAGTAGTGGAAGAGTTATTAGAGTTCAAACATAAATATTAACATTGGAATAAAACTCAGCCAAATTTATAAACTCTAAGGTGTTCTGATCTATGAACTGTTGTTTTCCTATCTGAAGAAAGGTCTTTGCAAGAGGTATGTTCCAAGTACAACGTGGACAAGACTGCATGTAAAAGTTATGTACAGCACCTTGAGATCCTCGATGCAAAAGCCAAAAAAGGAGTAAGAGAAAGGAACACTCTTCCGCTCATTTCTTGGACAATTGAAAAAGATGTAAAAGCGCTTACCAACAAGCAGCTGAAAATGTATCTAAAGCAAAAAGGCCTTAAGATAAGTGGAAGCAAGGCTGAGTTGATTGATCGTGTTCTCACCCACGCAGGCGGGAACCTTAGTGCCAGAGATGCTGTAGAAGATGAGGAATCTCCCATTTCATGCGAAGACGACACAAGCTCAGAGTCGAGTTATTCTGATGACTCTTCAAATGACTCTTCGACATGCGTCGAAGAGTCATTTGAAGTGATGTTTATACCGGAGGAGTTGGGTGGGGGTCTCCGCAATAAAAATCTGGGAATCTCTGTCCCACCAGAACTTAAATATTTATGCTCTTCAAAAAGCGGTATAAAAGATTCCTATTGACCACTCAAAACTGACCGTAGTTAAACTGTTAGCTATATGTAAATATTAATTTAAATTATACTTAACATGCGGCCAACGTCAACTTATATCTGCATGACAGTGACCAACTCGAAAGCTCATTGGCTACTTTGGTCACTGTACACAACTAAATATTGTTTGTTCTAATCAATTTCTATTTGTATTTTTTTCTGCATCATTGTAAACCATCTTATGTTATGTTAAGTTGTTACGTTTTCTGTAAACAGCGTGCAATAATAAAAACTGACCTGAAAAACTGAACTCTAAGTAACATACCCAGTTCGAGACTAGAGTGCTAAAACCACACCCTACTTAAGACCAAAATGGCCAAAATCGATACCCTATTTATGACCAAAACGCCTGAAGAACCATACCCTTTAGGGCCGCACATACCTATATAGCCCATATAAGGGAGTACCCCCCCCCCTCGGGAGTGTGAGGCATGATAACCATTGATAAAAGCGACCAAGAAACGCTCCGAAGACAGACAACTACCAATTTCCCCTCGATCTCCTACTCAGGGACTTAATCCGCGTTTTTATTCGCTGCTCTACCATAAGCCCTCAAATACTTTGTTTGTTCTACCAAATGCAACCTTCTCTTATAGATATTGAATCTTGAAAAAGTTACTTTGTTTCCTTCGCCCCTTCCCTCAAAAATAACTACGTAATTAATGGAGCCCCAGCATCCGATTACTGAACCCGGGCTTATTGTTATACAACAAAAGACGACATAATGGAGGGTACGTAATAAGGTATACTGTTCCGTAGGCTCACTGAATATAGTAATGTATTTAGCGATAAGAGTTAGGACTAAATCAGTGATGCTTGTATGTACTATATGTGGTCCAGTGCTTTTCTCACTGCTTTCTGCTTCCTATGGACTATTGTAGACGCAATGTATTCCAAAGAGAAATCACGGTACGCGTGCTGTCAATTTAAATTAAAGAATATGCGTGGGTTTTTGGAATGCGCGGGAGCGAAAAAAATTCCGTAATATTGAGGTGTCTGTATGACTACACTCTTTTTTATAACAATATATTTTATAAGAATATCGAGGCTGAAATTTGCAAAATTGTAAGAATATTTTAACAATTAAAACCGAGGCTGATATTTTGAAAATAATATAATTTTGTGTGTTGTAAATTTGTAAATACAAAAAATTATCTGCTTTTAACCAAACGGAAGAAAATTCAAGTTCCTTTCTCTAAACGTCAAGACTAGCCAGAAAGCATATGACCGAAAAAAGCACTAGCCGTACGTTCGATGCCAATCACACATTTTTCCGAGAAATTAGGTGCGTCATATCAGGCTGAAATACCTGCAGGCTGGTTCCAAAATTACTTTAACGCCGTGCAGACACCAAATACATTCGAAAAATGTCATACGCTATAATTTAACATACAGATTTAGCCAAGACTAAAGAGGAGCTCCTGATTTCAATAAGTTAACCATAAACGGAAAAAACTTTTTTTTTTAAATCAGAAACTCAAAAATAAAAAAGATCAATTGTGGGCATTTAATTGTTCAGCGAGTGGTTTCACTATTTTTTTTCCAGTTAAAACTTAACAAACTATATCTAATATGCGTACCAAAGTTTTCCAAGATTGTAGAAATTACGTACACAACATATCAAGGATTTTCCATATCAAGGATTTTCTCGGAAGAGAAGTCAACAACGCGCAGGAGATAATTCGTAACTCCCTCCTTCTCCCCCAGAGTAAACCCAGGCTTGAGCCTACGGTCTAACCGAAAACCAGTACCTAGGCAGCGATCAACTTAGAAAAAACATTCGTCAACATGAGCTCTGAACCTGAGATCGCGATAGGGTCACGTTATCATGGCCAGCGGAAACCTTGTTTTGACAGCTGTCAATAAGCCATAACATGGATGTCCAATATCAAAGACGAAACCTTTGCATGTAATGGTGCTATTCTCTTATTTTGTAAGGTATGGGCTCAGCTCGCGCACACGCAGTGCAAGTGGCGTACGGACGTACGCGTCTAAGAACAAACGAATGGATGGACGGACGTACAGTCACGTGACAACCAAAACTTTTTAGATCGATGGTTTCTCAAATTTTCTAAGGTATAGGGCTCTGCCCGCACGCCTTCGGTGCTCAGTAGCTCGCTATGAAATATTCATAAGGATACTTTCAGCCTAAAATCGGCAGAAAAATAAGAATATTTAGTCTCGGCCGGAAAAACAATATTCTTATTAAAAAAAAAGAGTGTAATCATAAATATAAGGATCAGTGTTATCAGGGACTTTAAGAAAACCACAACAGCGACGGCAACGTAACTTAAGGTTTAATGAACAGAGCAGTGGCTGGGCACGTGCGTTATAAATCTTGGTACATTTCATTGCCGTTCTTCTCTGCAACTTGAAATGACAAAATTCTTCGTAATCTGGAAAACGTAAAATGCGACGGCCAATTTTGTGAATTTCACTTTTGAGTTTAACGCTGTCCTACATGTTGAATTTTGGAAAAGCCCTAGCTGTAGTGACAGTGACAAACAAACTTGAAAGACTTTAGATTGTCGTGTGGTTGAAAGATTAAATGATACATATTCCTCGATGCTCGAGGAATATAGAAGTGTTGCCGACGTGGTTGCTTAAATTTCTTATTATTGACAGCGTTACAACGTGCGAATAATTAACTACTAAAGCTGTTTAAACTCACCAGACACAGCTAGAAGAACAAGAAGTACATTCACGGTCAACAAGTGGCCCATGCTTTGTGAGTAGCTTTTTTCGACTTGTTGCTTGATCTCAAGGCGATTTTTACTGACCTAACTACGAGACACCTCAATCTCAAACACACTATATGTGCAATGTCGAATATGTACCGCAATAATTTTTATCGAGACGTTAATTAAAATACTTGCAATATGGAACCCTAAAACCTGCCGTGTCAATCATTTCACTTCACTCAGCTCGCCGCCGGAACTTTTGAAATTGATTGAGAAGTATGCGCAAGCTCTGATACATTTTGAAATATTGCATATCAGATTGTGTTGGTGGACAAGCACGACACCAACAAACTCGAACGTTTCGGCGTATGTGCGCGAGTTTCCGACAAACGCTAGCGCCATAGGTCAACTCGTAGCTGGTAACAAAAAGACCTTGTGTTAACTTGGGAAAAACCTGCACCCACTTCAGTGTATGTAATTTCGTTCAAATTGAACGCATTTCCCTGAATTGTGAAAACATCCTAATCTCGAACACGGATCTCCCGCGGCCAAGCAAATAGACTGAGATCTGGTTTCGAGACCATGGTGATTATACGGCAAGGCTGTCACAACTTCGTCAGTTAGTACTTGCAAATTTTTACAAGGAAATTGGCTGAGAAGAAGAAGGTTGAGACATTTCTGCTGGAAAAAAGGAACAGATATATTGGACAGTAACTAGAAAAATTGTTTTTGACTTAGCGTTCTTATATATTCAGCTTAAAACAACGAAGGTTTTCCGGGTCATTTCTGTAAAATGTTAACGGAGAAATATCAAAAATATCAGGGCTTCAACCCTGATTTTGTCAGGCTTCTTCTTTCCAATTGCTTAAGTTAGAAAATTTACTGCGATGATCATTCTTCACATTCATCTACAACCGCAAGGCATATATGAATTATTTCATATAAACTTCACATAATCTAGTTTGAGTTACAGGTTTCTTTTCTGTTCCAGCCTGTATCGAAACTGGGGTTTCGAGCTTCCACCGTACTGACTACAATCCTGTTCAGTGTCTACAGTACCCAGACATTTTATCACGTGATTTCGGTGATTCTAGACCATGCACGTTACAACTAACGTTTGTCATCACTAGAAAAAAGCGCAGTGAAACGGCTCCAAAAACTCACGGTAGTTGTTAATCACATATTTGTATTCTGCATACTATTAAGCAACCTTAATGTCAAGTGCACTTTTAATTTCATTGTTTACTATATGGGTAGCTCCAAAAGCGGGCAAGATGAATTAAATTGTGCTGTGATTGGCCATCGAGCGGGCATCATGACTAAGATGAGGGTTGCGTGTCTTGCTGGCTTGGGATTGCCCACGTTTTCCGCAAGAAAATGGTGTTCTTTATGCCATGTAATATATTCTTCATTAGCCTCTGCAACAGAGACTGTCACTCCCGCATCGGCCTCTACAGCCACAGACACCGGTGCTCCAGCCAAGCAGGCAACTAGGATGCTACCCATGGTCAACCCTGACCGACGGAGGCCTACTGCTATTGGCCAAGCTTGTTCTGCCGAGATGGCTCGACATTGGCCTTGATTCCGGCCTAGAGTGAGTGAGGTTCCGCACCGCTCTGAAACAAAAGCGATCTAGAAAACGAAATTATCACCTAAACTTGTACTTATCGTTGAATGAAAAGAAACGAGAAACGGTTTTAGCGCTATTCATTCAGGGGGTGACCGATTACGCGAGATTCTAAAGACCCTGTAAATCAAACGCGTATGAAATGGAAAGCTAAGGTTAATTACCAGTTGTTATCTTGCAATGAAAGTTCATTGATTTCCAGAAAAAAAGCATTTATAACTTTGATAACATCCATGCGTCGGTCATTTCAAGCAAGAAAATTTAATTAGCAATGTTCGTGGTTTGTATTCGAAAAAAAAAAACGGAAAAATACAGAATAAAATAACAGTTTGTTAATTTGGTCAACTAGCTTAGTTAACAAATTGACCTCCTTGATCCACTACTAGAATGCTTAAAGAAACCACGACGACGACGGCAACGAGAATGCCACAAAACAAACGTTTAATGAGGAAAACAATAGCTGTGCGCGTGCGTTTTAAATTTGTGTTCCTTTCTTTGCCGTCCTCTGCAAAAAAAAAAACGTAAAATTACCAGGTTCTGCCATTGGCGTAGTGAACAGATCTAGATAATTGCGAATTTCGCTTGTAAAAAGTATAAGTTCATTTTTCACTAGGCGTCGTCCTCGGCGTCGTCGTTGCTTAAGCTCCCTACTACTAATGGTTCGATACCGCCTGAGTATTGCAAGTTTTGATTCCCTAAAGTTTCGCTCACTGTTCTATGCGAATGGCGGTTTGACCTGAAGGGAAGCCATTTTTGTGTTCCAAACCAAAAGAGTTTTATGGAATGCTAACTGGGAGTTCACTGAATTCCTTTAACCCGAGGTTAACTAGCCAATCCATTGGACTTGCTTTGAACAACGCCGTCTATATTTTATCCACGTTTAAGAAATTCAACTTCTGGATTGGCTCTAACCCATGGATAATTGTGATTTAACCCATTTTTGAACAACTGGGTTCAGGATCCATCATACACTCAACTACTTATTAACCGACGGTAACGTCTTTAAGGGGAATCTCAGACCAAGACCTTACCGTATTGAACGACCTTGCCATACTGACCATTTGAAGCTAACAGCTACGCTCTCGGAAAACTGTTCGCTGCTCGGAACAGATAATGTCCGTGGACAAATATCTGAGCATATATATTCAGTTCTCGCCAAATGGAGGCTGTTGTTTATAAATCGCAAGCCTGAAAGAGACAAGAGCCAATAGCAAAAGCTATGGGAAGAATTTGAAGGAGCTAGAGGATAGTAAACGTCTTATACAGTTACCACTTGGCCTAGTTCCTTAAAATCTGTTATTAATACTAAAGACACAATCCAACCGTACATAGTTTTAGTAAATTGAATCTCACCAATCTCGTGAGGGAATATAATGCGCCTCTGCCGCCAAAAATCATCATCATCATCATCATCATCATCATCATCATCATCATCATCATCATCATTGCCTGTAGCCCCGTCTGGGGCAAAGCCAAAAATCAGTCCCTTGCGAATGCCGGCAGCTACCCAGGCTAAGCTTCCCTAAGAGGTTCGCTACTCTATGATGACCTCGGTCAATGTATATTTAGTGAAATTCAAAAAACACAAGTTGGAACGTTCTGGAAGTAATGTAGCCTATGTGTGGTTTAGTACAGTTTCAATTTACAGAACCATTCCAAACAATTTTTCCAGCGGTTAGGATTCTCTTGATCTGTTGACAGTGTTTGAAAGATAAATAGAGGATATTACACGGTGGCGAGAAGATATGAATTTTATGTTCTCGTGGCAAGAACAATATCTCACGAGTGAGCGAAGCGAACGAGTGAGATATTGTTCTTGCCACGAGAACATAAA
>Ga0126339_10004132_pt1 | contig 10673 bp, 6 predicted proteins | sample OrbTmetagenome_2_FD_92532 | JGI IMG/M metagenome (GOLD analysis project Ga0126339, IMG submission 92532) | Coral microbial communities from Petempiche,Puerto Morelos, Mexico - Orbicella T R C metagenome | ecosystem: Host-associated > Invertebrates > Cnidaria > Coral | place: Petempiche,Puerto...
TTTTAAATGATGATGCATTGCATTTTAAGCTCGCAAGATCTGTCTTGAAGACCGCATCATTTGAATTCGCAAACCTTAAGTATTTTAACTCCACTTTCATGAATTTAAAAAATGCTAGGCTAGCTTTGAATGCGAAATGCGAAATAGTCGTGTTCATCTCAGTGATTGTTTTGTGATAAACAAAATATAGTTCACCTTGTCGCTTATATTTATATGCTTACAAGTAGTGAGGAAATATCTAAAATTGAGAAAACACTGTTCGACAAACGCCTCGTCTTTCCCGATGAACTCATCCATGGCGCTTTCCAAAACACGTGTGTCGAATGCCCGGGGGTCGCCCCGGGGTACGCAAATGCCCAGCCCCCGGGCCGCGATAAAATTGCGGATGCCCCTCCCCCGGGACTGACAACGTGAGCAAATGCCCCGCGGTTGCCCGGGGGGGGGGGAGGATGGGCACTGCTGGAATTGACTGATGCATTACATTTAGCAGTCCTTGAAATGGTTTCGTTCAGTTATTTACAAGTTGGACACCATGTAGTCCTATTACAGCTACTTCATTTCAATGCAATCCATTTTAATGTTGTCCAGTTTTGACTATCTGCATCCCCTTTGGTTTTCAAGCATTTCGTTTTCTTTTTTTCCTTGGAAAGCCATTATTTAAAAGACCTATTCAATGCTTCAATCGCTCATTTTCTGCTTCGCATGGTCAGCAGTATTCCCGGACTTCTTCCATGTGGCATCCTTCTCTACAGCATTCCTGCACTATATCGGTGGACGGGCTATCTTTGTCGAATCGACGAAGAAAACTGTTGGCTTTTTTTTCATCCGCCAGCACAGACCCTACACAAACGACCAAAATGTAACTCGTTATAACCGTGGAACAGGTTAGTAGCAGTAGTCCCCCACATGGCCATGTTTAAATCAGTTTAAAATCACTTGTTAGTTAGACAAACCACACTAGAGCAACATCCCAAGGACTACCGTGAAACGGTAAAAACCGAACCCATTACTGAGTCACTTAGTAGGCTTGCCAAAGGCGTTTTTACCAAGCGGTCTTCTCCTTTTACCAAAGACAAAATGGAAAACGATGGAGCTGCTCACTTACTCTTTATTCTCCTTGCCTGAGTACACACTTTAAAGTAGACATTCTTTATTTGATGACCGCAGTAGAATCCGTGGATTGGCCGCTGACCAGCTTCATTGGTTTTCACTAAGAGAGCTAAATCGAAACAGAGAACATATCCAATTGAGGAACTTAAACATACATCTAAGAGCGGTTTTCAATTGAGTGTATTAAAACCAAAACCAAACCAATTTCTAAGCAATTAGACTACTCAGTCAAGTCTCAAACCGTAGTAAAATCAAAACCAATTACTTTCGGCAGCGAAATTATAAAGCGCTCTACCAGGCAATAAACCAGTTGAATTATTACCTCGATTTACGTGAACGTCTGAAACAAGAAGAATCAACACGATGAAGAATCTTCTATTAAATCGCTCCATCTGAAAATAAAAAAGAAGACATTTACGTCGATTGAGTGCTACTTTTTTCTCGTTTCTTCGGAGAAGGGAAACACTCTTACAGTGATGCTTTGCTTTTTTCGGTGGCATGCTGAAAGACAGTTACTGTGTTGATTTACCTGTTTTTAGTGCTGCCTGATGTTGTACAACAGTGAACAAAACTGAGGTAATGAATCACTCTTCACAGCGCTGCCGGGTTTTACTGGTGAGTCACTCACAAACTCAGCTGGGATTCAGCTGTATTGTCACTTCACGACAACTCCGCACGTGCCGCGTGCAGCTCAGCTGCGTGTTGTAAAGTGAATATGCTCATGTGTTGGAATCTACGCAGCTTTTGTTTTAGATTCACCAGCCACAGCATGAAATCCAAAATTTACGGATCTTTAACTCTTGCGTGAAGAACCGTAAACAAGTGCATAATCTTCTTCTGAACATGGCGAGTGGTAACAACAGTTCGAAACAGTTGCATTACTACAGCGGATTTTTATTTTTTTCTTATATGTATCGGTTATACCATATCAATCAAGTTTGCCAGGAACCCTCACGCCTGAACCATGGCCTGAATAGGAAGCGCTCTTTCACCTTAGAAGGAGAAATTTAAATCGACCTCCGCAAAGAACACAAGAGTACGTTAAAGGGAAGGGGCAAGAAATGCAAATGAATGAATGAATTCGTAAAAAATGTTAAGTGGAGTACATTTTCCAAACATAACAGCTGTGGACCGAGAACGTTTCCCAGTTCCTATAGATGCCACAATCCACGCTTCTCTATCGATAAAGATGCTCGGAAGCGAGTGTTTCTTTTCGTCATAAATAAAAAAATACGCAAAGTTCTTAGTGAAAGGAGTTGATGTTCATTTGGAGGTACTCTCTATTAAAGCCTAGTGATTTCCTCAAACCACACCTGATTTTTTGGATAGAGTCAAATTCGAGGACGATTCATTCATTTCGACGGCGATGGAGAACACTCTGACGTCTACAAGAAATCAACATCATGTTCGAAAGAGCTGCCTTAGAAATTCGTGTATAGTGCGCATGAGAAGGAATAGAGACTGCCTTAGCCGTGAATGTAAAAAAACTGAAGCGCACGAAGACAATGAAAAAGAATCAAGAAACTAAAAGACCGTAGTTTTCCAAGTCTGTCGTTTTGTTGGTTTATCCATGTTTTGACGTGAATTGAAATCATAACCTATTTCAATGTGGCCGCTCATAAAATATAACTCCGTTGTTTCGTCATAACCAACCTTTAACCGAGTTAAGGTATTTGGGAATTTTAACCAGGTTTATAAAAAATAAACCCAGTTGACTGCGGCCGCAGCTATTATATTATTCTAGACACAACACTTCGTGAATTCATTAATTTCTTCACATTTTACTCACTAATTAAATAGACTCCACCAAGTTATGTTCTAAGTTGTATTTTCTAGAAGAAAAAATAGGGGGTCCAGATGGGGGTCCAGAAGGGATCCAGAAGGGTGTGCAGAAGGGGTCCAGATGGGGTCCAAAAGGGGGTACAGTAGGGGGTCCAGATTGTGGGGTCCACGTTTTGTACCGCCCCGTTTACGAGCAAGTTCTTTTCGTGTTGCGTAGGTTTACTCAGTTAGTTTAATTAGCTTAAAGAAGAAATCGAGGGGCAGTAAATCAATCAGGGAGTAAAACTAATGGAGATGGTGTATTAAGAGAGAGAACATAAGGAAAGACACCTAACACTGAATGATTAGAAGCTTTGACAGGATGTAGAAAACAAGATTGCAAAGTTGTTAAGTATGAATTAATTTGAATAATTTTAAAGTCTTTTCATTGGCACTGTGTGCTGGCGTCTCTGTAGCTCTCGTATCCCTCGCACAGACAACTTTACCACTGATTGAACACATAACAATATTGTTAAAAATCTAGCCTTTAATTTTTGCAAGAGTATATAATTCTCTATTGTTCATTTCCGTTACAAACGTCGTTTAGTAAACGCCTTATAAATTAAAACATTCTATAGAAATCTGTCTTAAAATACAATATACCAGCGATATACAACACCTCTGTTAAATGAATTAATTGTTTAAAAGTCTATCTTGCTTTTAACAGTATTCGTGGATTTCTTCATAGTGACACCCCTCCGTGCAACACTCTTCAACAACATTTGTTCCAGATCGTTTACTTTGTATGGCCCGGGGATGAAGAAAACTTGATGCTTGCTTTTCGTCTATTAACGCAGAACCTATCAACACAAAACGAAAAGAGAGGTAGGTGAGTGATGGACAATTTCTTGCTCATATTACGATCTATTTACTCCAAGAGAGGAAGTAAGGTAAGAAAGTAATTCTTCTTGAGTTATTTTTAGACATGGTACCCAGTTCTTCCGCAGATAACGTTACCTCGCACGTCGCGTGGATGTGTGCGTGGAGGATCAAAATACTCGAAAAGCCGCCTGGGCTGTCCACGTGAACAAAAATCCGCGTCGTGGGATTGGGGATTTCTGGACTCTCCTGGGATTTCCGAAACTGAGAGTGATCTAAAAATAACTTGAGAGTGATTACCTTGTGATTAAGGCCATATGGGAAATTAACTCACTTACCCTTCATGCTCTCTTGTTTACTCGTTTTGTTTCAAAGTCAGCGTCTGTTTTTAGTACTTTTGATCATATTGTACCAACCATTTACAGACAATCAGCTCAGAAAGATGTCACGATATTTAAGGTCATTTTCCTGATACGGTGGAAGTTCTCTTAACGGATACTCTCGTAAGCGGACAGCTCTACTTACGACCGCCTTCACAAAACCCGGTTTGAACTCCGATACAAACTCTTTATTTATTCATTTGCGTAAGTGGCCGTGGACACTTGGAGGGCTTACGATTTAGGCTTTTCTGTTGTTTTTAATCTCCCGTAAGCGGACACCCGAAAGGAAATCCCATGTATATCGCATAGTGTTACAGTTAGTACTGCGTTAATAATCCGTATATCGCATAGTACGGCAGTTTTCTGTATACAGTCATCGCCATTATCAAAAACAAAAAAATCATTTGAAATGGTGTCATTTTTGGTATTCCCAAAGTTTTTTGTTGGCTGGGCAAGCTCCCGTAAGCCGCGGCCATATACACATTACAACTCTAGTGGCCCTTTACGAGAACCATTCTCGTAAGCGGCCAGCTCCGGCTACGGACCCTTTTTTCGCGTCCCGAAGTTGTCTGTTTACGAAAGCTTCCACTGTAAACAAAAATAACCTCAAAATAATAGTTTTCTGAGCTAGCAAAACAACAGGAAAGTACAAAAAAGAAACCAGAAATAATCAAGGATTGTTGCGACTGATATCTATATTTACTTCGCTTGGTGATCAATTCTTAATTCTTCTTAGAAATACCTTTATTTCTTTATTTTGAGCGGTGATCAAACTTGGAGCACAAAGGAGATGGCTCAGATGAAACATCTGAAAATTATACCCTAATTTGTTCCTCCTTTTCTGCCTCTTGTTTTGACGCCAAAAGTATTCAACCAGCTCATCTGTTTCGGCAGAGTTTGATGCCGATTGACAATATTGATCCAAATCAACCGAAAATAGAACGAACAGAACAAATGTCAAAAATGTTCGAGCCATAAAAGTAACGTACTATTATATAAGAAAATGAGACAGTGTGGAGATTTGGTATAATTCGCGGAAGAAAAGCATTTTTTGAGCATGAAAACATGATTTTTCGCAACGCTTTGGTTAAAAGGTGTCAAAGCTATCGAGGGATCGAATTATACACCCACTTTTGTTGTTTACCAAATAGTCTTTAATTTGGGAACACTTGTTCGACTCCAAACGCCAAAGATCGATCAGTTCGCTGCTTTGGAAGCCATTTTGAAAAGTCTACGGATGATCGACTAACCGACCGACTGCTCATTTGCATAATCTGATCACTCTAATTACTCCCTCTAGCTACGCTATCGTTCGTTAAAAAGATACCCAACCGCTTGGTTGACTGAAAATTTCTCCCTAAACTCTACGTTCCTTAATTTGATTTCACGCGATTAGCTAGACGGCCATTTTGCCATGTTGATGAAAATTAAAATAAAGAGAGAAATAACAACATGGCAATCTGTGGACGTTGACTGATGTAAGTCTTCACGGCCTAGTGGCCCACAACTCCCGCGGTTAACTTCGGTTTCTGACCATCAGAGTCTCTCTCCTCCCTTCTCCCCTCCCCCCCCCCCGTCCAACATTTTATCAGGTTCCCCTAACAGTAGACTAGCGAGACACTACGGAATTCATCGACTCTCTGAAATCCAACACTCTAACCATTGAACCACCGGCTCGCCCAAAGCATAGTTACCAGAGGGGAATGGTTATGAAGTTTTTGTACAAAAAATCCCTCCAGAGCAGTAGATATAGCTAGCAAAACCTTTGTGGCATTTGAGTTGTAAAAGTATGGTATCGCGTAATAAAAGGGTTCCCAAATCTCCACAGAAACACTGGGTAAAATCAGGAAGGGGTGGGTGTACAGGAATTGTTGTAAGCAAAAAACAGAAAAATGGTAACAAAAGTAACATACGTCAAAATGCTAGATGTTAGAGGGTGCACTAACGTCGAGGGATCAACAAACTGCAAGATTGCTAGCTACATCTACTGTCTTAGGGTTATTTTTAACTGACAAAAACCAACACGCTAACAACTGAACCACCGGCTCGCTCATGGCATAGTATGCCCAAAGCGTTGAGGTAGGGTCTGTTTGTCAGTGAACTAAAAGACCTATTGCTTACTTCGTTTTCTCTTTCCACTGTAGTAACGACACACTGAGTTGTACATGGGTATGAAGGTGTCCCCACAGTAGTGACCATGAATTGGACGCCGTCCTACCTCGTTTATCTTTCTCATCCGAGATCCTATTGAAACAAAAGAAGGATGGAATTTATGAGCTTGTCCAGGAGTCAACAGTGGGAGAGGGGGGGAGGGGGAGGGGTGGGAGACTCCCATATGAAAAGGTCGGGGATGCTCGACAGAAAATATGAATTTAACCCCCAAAGGAGACCAATCTGGGTGTGGCTCAGCTTTATTTCAGCCCCTAAAAGATACCACTAAAACGGAGTAGACTCGAGTCGACGGCGCGTACACAACAGGCAATTCCAAACGACAATTCAGTCCACGCGATTTTCCTAAAGCGAAAAGTTAAATACAATGTATAAAAACAATTGGAAATGGTTAGCTGAAGAAAATGTTAGTAAGAATTCTACTAAAACAATTAGATTATTCGCTCTCGATTTCTATGAGGTGAAAGTCGACTATCACCTCATAGAAATCTCAAGGTCATAATCTAATTGTTAAATAGAAACACAAATGGAAGTTTGGGAGAACGAGAAATGTTGTGGGAACACGAGCCGACAGGCCAGTGTTTCCACAGCTTTTTCGAGTTCTCCCAAACTTCCACTCGTGTTTCCATAACTCGATGGAAACACGGAACATGTTTTTCTATCTCATTCACAATATAGCCCAAGGAAAATATACGCGCTGAGTGGTTAAAAATCGTGTTTCTATTAAACAATTAGATTATGAGCTCGAGATTTCTTTCGCGCGATAGTTGACGAGGGCGCAGCCCTAGTCAACTATCAGGCATAGAAATCGAGAGCGAATAATCTAATTGTTTTAGTATAAATCTACTAGTCGTTCAAATCGTCATCTAAATTCACTTCGCAGACACTTTGAAAACGCCAGGAAGCGGCCTTCATTTTGTTAAGGAGGGCACACTGCTTCGCCACTCACTATCTACCACAGAATAGATAGTGAGTAGAGTAGCCAATCAGAGAACGCCTTTCGTGATAGAACCCTAGTAGATTTATACTAAAACTCGATAGAAACACAACTAGCACGAGCGATCAGCGCAAGTATTTTCCTTGGGCTATTTTCTAATTGCGGATTTTGTATGATGCTATATTCGTTTGACCAGGTTCCTGCAACAAAGTTGCACCAGGGCATGCGCACTAATTCGATTTGCAACACCCAACATGTGACAACACGTTGCAACAGGGTAGCCGAACGCGCACAACATGTTGTACCCAAGAATGTTGCGATATGTTGCGTTGAAACGTTGCCACCGTTTGACAAGCGCATGCAAATGCTGGGCCAACAATGTTGCGATATGTTGCGTTGAAATGTTGCGATCCCGGGGCTTTAAAACATATATAGAAAGTTAAGAGATAAATGAAAAGATCACCGTAAACAAAAAAATTGAAACGCCTGGATCACATAGAGCGGTAAGTCATAAGGGAAAAAATTTGCAGTTCACATAAATAGACAATAACAACCCTCATCTGAGAGATAGCTGACTGCATGGACTGCATGCATAGAAGTTTTCCTTACCTTTTACTATTTCAAGACAAAGAACAATAGCCACGAGTGCTACAGCGCTCCAGAAACAGGCGTTCTTCATCTGAAAGATAAGAGAAAAAAGCCTATGGCTATGCACTCGAAAAACCGCTAAGTTAAGTGACGTCGATGGTTGAGTTTCATGAAGTGGGGCGGAAAGTTTGAGCGCATGTTTCTGATTCCTCGGTGGTGATTATTGAGGTTCCGGTGTTTATTGTGATAGCTGGCGTTTATTGGAAGCCGACCTAACGTAAATGATTGCCATCGATCACTGTTACTCTCAGACGGGCTGCGAACAGATTTACTGAATCAGTATGACAGCTAAAGAACGTCTGCGTGACACTCTCTGCACTCCAGTGACCGGCATGAGCTGAGAACCAAATTTTTTTAGCTTGCGTAGCTGGCGGGATTTGTTATCGAGTGATTTTTGGTCGCGGAGCTCACGCGGGTCAAGCCCGCGAGGGAATTTACGAGCAGAGAACCCGCGAGTGAAAATTCCGCCTGCCTCATTTCTTTTGGTTTTCGCTTGACTCCTCACCAATTCTCTCACGGCCCCGCAACTCGCCGCCAAAACAAAAGCAATCCCGCCAGCTACGAAGGCAATTAGAATGTCGACGATGTGGGTTTCTCGTTTTGTTTGATAATAGAATCCTGGTAATAATTCATTGTATTTTTAATCCAGTAAACTTTAGGTATTTAAGACTAAAAATGACTTTTTTAAAATGGTGACAACATCAATTTGTTTAATAAACTCTTGGCGTCAAAGAAACGTAGTCTGCGAGTAGGCTCTTCGCGGGGAAGAGCGTACGAGCAGACTAAAATAAACGCTAAATTCGATTTACGCCGGGTCTACGAGGCTAACTTTAGTAAACGCTCCTGGCGTTAAGTCCTTAAAATAAGGTATGCACATAACGAGACAAATTAATGTCACGAGACATAAACATATTTTACAAAGCTGTTAACAGATGTTATGCGGTTAATATTTGATCTTACTTAATTTTTGATTTGAACTATATGTGGTTCGTTTTCGATTTTAGTTCCTTTTTGTTCAAATTGAAAAAAAAAAGTTAACTATTGTGATCTCGGAGAAAAGACGAGCTTATTCCATGATGTACATTTTAAGTTAGTTCAACTCTTCATCGCGTTTCTTAATTTTTTGGGCTTCTCGTCAAAGAAATGGTGTGCCCTGCCTGTTTGACAAAATTGTCCTATATACATTCTAAAACCTTGGATGTCTACTGACCTTAAGCCTGAAACACCTTTCAATTAAGCTTCGAGATATAGCGGCGGCGGCGGTCGTAAGTTTTGGGCGACGTAAACTTAATCTTTAGGTCCAACAGAAAATCTTTTTTTCTCCCTGGTTACAACTCACATGTCTGAGCAGTTCTATTTTGTGTGGTTCCGTTGATTATTGTGTTTGTTTGAGGGGCAAGTATTAACACTTTTTGGTAAATGTTTCGAAATTTCAGCGTGATAAGCTACAATATTATGGCTAGCCTCGTTTTTTTTTTGTTATCGTCAAATCAAGATTCAATTATTGGTCCGTTGTAATTGAAACTACTCATGCATCTCTAACACGTGCTTAAGGGATCATCAGCCCGAAACGGAGCGGCTGACACTTCCTTCACTCAACCGTTAGCACGATAACCTCTACCTTGTTACGCACGACGGACTGAGCGAAAGAGGGACTACTTGTAGTCTACACCAAAAGCAAAGGATAAACATACGAAATGCGTGCAAAAATATTCTACACAACCCTCCAAAACTTGGAGATATGCCGTATAATAACAACGCATAACTGTCTTACGCTTTATCCATAAATTCAAAGTACACATGCTGGAGACAATAAGCATTATAGCCATCATAGAAAACACAGGGTCAAGTTGTGTCCCGGGGCGGGAGTACTCCCAGAAAAGTTGGGTGGGGGTGTGCGGCCCACTTCCCAAAACCCTTACCCTATTTATGACCAAAATCTGCGATTTTTCCTACCCTTTTATTTATGACCTGGCCAAAATTACGATACCCTATTTATGACCGTTGCGGCTGGGGCAGTTGCCTTAAACTGAAGTTATGAAGGACTTTTGTTGACGTTCTTATTGATAACGATGAAAAAAGAAATATACCCAATTAAAGACTAGAGTGCTAAAACCACACCCTATTTATAACTAAAATGGAAAAAACCGATACCCTATTTATGACTAAAACGGCTAAAAGACCCCACCCTTCGGGGCCGTACATACCTGTATAACCCATATAAGGGAATACCCCCCCCCCCGGGAGCTGTGTACAATGGGATCGAAGGCTATTACGGCCTCAAGAAAATAAAAGCAATGACGACTGCAACGTGGAGCTGGATGAACAATCATAGGAAGAACTCCTGAATTCAGAGCTTTTGCCTGAACAAAACCACGCAATATCATAAACAACACGCAAACAGTCCACAGACTTGCGCGTGAACACTTACATTCGCAGTGCCAGAACGAACAACTGGAAGGACAAAAAGCTCGATGAAATTGATGCAAGAAACATAAGAACGTCTCTCTAAGACAGACTTATAGCTTCCTACAAGGAAAGCTACAGCGAAGCCGGACAAATATAAATATGACACCCGTGGTAAGAAGCAGCATAACTTGCAACAGTTAATCAAGCAGTCGGGCCCGGCGTAATCATGAATACAAAACGCAAGGAACCAACATGTTCACGGAATATTTCAAACTTTGTCCCTCCAGAGCTAATATTTAGAGAGCTTAAAACATATCGTGCAATACACGGAATGAGCCAAAAAAAAAAAAAAAAAAAAAAAAAAAAAAAAAGGAAAAAAA
>Ga0126339_10004134_pt1 | contig 10671 bp, 9 predicted proteins | sample OrbTmetagenome_2_FD_92532 | JGI IMG/M metagenome (GOLD analysis project Ga0126339, IMG submission 92532) | Coral microbial communities from Petempiche,Puerto Morelos, Mexico - Orbicella T R C metagenome | ecosystem: Host-associated > Invertebrates > Cnidaria > Coral | place: Petempiche,Puerto...
CACGCTTTATCTCCAAAACGAAGTGGTGACCGTCTATTTTTTTTTTTTTTTTTTTTTTTTTTTTTTTTTCTTTTATTATTAAAACACTTTTTTTTATTTTTTATATATTTTAAAAAAAAAAATAAAAAAAAAAATTGGCCCCAAGGATAAATAGGGGGGATAAAAGAAAAAAAAAAAAAAAAAAAAAAAAATACTCTTTTGTGCTAACCACAGCAAAAGAAATAATTGTAAACCCAATTTTTTATCGTTAACAGGCGCTAAATTTGCAGTTATCATGGCAGACGACTGTAGCACGTGGTACCAACCAGTTCTGAACACGATCGAGGGATTCCTGAAAAAAACCAACGAATTAACCAACGAAAATAAAGGACGACTGACAAAACTTGGTGAAATTTCTGAAGTCGCAGCAAGTATCGAAAAAGAAAAAGACGAAGGTAAAGAGACACCTAGAGTCCATCGATGCAAAGCGCTCATAAAGGACATTTGCAACACTCTACTAATTGGGCCTTACACGGCGCTTGTAACTAAACTCTCAGACGCCTTCAGCATGGTTAATGAAATGGAAAACCGACAGAAAGAGGAACAATCAATTAAACTTCCAAAAGCCATGCAAGGAAGGGTCGATGCAGTTAATCAGTACCTCGAAAGAGCCAAAGGACAGTTGAAGGAGATCGATGACACCCTTCGTCACCTGACACCAAAGGTGAGTTTGCAATTTTCTGCAAGTCAACATCAATATTTGTTTTTGCCGGGTACCGGCTACCAATAATAGGAACAAATTAGGCGAACGAAGCCGACTACTCTCTGTTAGCTGCGCTCGAAATTATGTTTTTGTTTCGTTTCCACAGGAACGAAACGGCATTGTTTTCAGTTCGGGGGTGAACTCTTTCCATAGTGGAGGTAATATCCACTCAGAGTAAAGTTCGTAATTGTTAATGTAATATTATAGTCAAACGCCCAACACACTACATGTGCTTTAATCGAGGCCACGAGATGTACAAATAAACGATAGAGTGCGGTGAAAAGCGACGAAAGCGATGAAAAGTGAGCGGTTGCTACAAACAAAATAAATTACAATGTTGTAATACTCTTTTTCTTTGGCCATCGTAGCTTGATAAGAAATAACACGCAAACTGCGGGGATAAACATGGCAATAAAAAGCATGTTAAAAAACAAAGTTCATTTACTTGAAACATACGAAACGTCAAGTAAATGAACAGTGTTTTTTAAGATGCGTTTTATTGCCATGTTTGTCACCGCAGTTTGCGTGTTATTTCTTACACTGGAAAAGTTGAAAATTTCCATGGACATGTTAATTTTAATTTACAGTATGTAAATCTTGATTTACATTCTTTGTAAATTACAATCTACAGGTTAGGGTGTTATCAAAATAAATTACAAGTTAATGTTATGAACGAATACAATAAAAGAAATAGAAGTAACAAGCCAAAGGTAAATGTTACTTACAAGCGTTGTATGACTAGGGCGGCTAGGAACACGACGAAGGAAAGCGGTGAAGACGGTAAAACTAGAGATTGTAACGAGCACGATGGAAATGCTTAAATATACTGGGAAAACGCATGAAAAAAGGGACTGAAACAAAAGGAAGTTATGCGAAAAAACCTAACAGAATATTAATCACGTGAAAGGAAGATAAACGAAAAGAATGCGAAGCTAACGGAAAGAATATGCGTACAAGCGGAAAAAATAACAGAAGAATTGAATGCGGTGGCAACCTAACAAATTGACGTCAGTTTTTTATGCGTCTGTCCTCTTGTTGATGATAAATTGCATCATAACATTGTCAAAGTGGCTGTGGAACTATGAGCCGCAGGCGAGTGGTTCCGCAGTAAACTCCGACAATGTTATGACGAAACTAGACAGTTACTGTAAAAATTAGTATTCGCAAATGTGGCATTTGCAATTTTTCAATTGTTGCCTTGTACGAAAATGGGGAATTACGACTGAAACTCTCGTTTCTCGTTATTATGGGTGCGTTCCTTTCGGAGAATCCAAAAACAGATTTTTGATCTAAAAATGGATTTCGCGTTCCTTTAGGCAAATCCAAATCTGGATTTTGAATCTAATGAATCCTTTCTGGGAAAAGATTCACTGGATTTGAAATCCGCGAATCTAAATCCGGATTTTCGGATTTGTGATCTGCTCCGTTCCTTTGGCATTGGATTTGAAACTAATCTCATTGATCTGCGGTTTTTTTGGCGAGAGTATGTTACGAGACGGTCTCCTTTGTGCCGCCATTGCTTTTCTTCGCGATGTGGAACAACGTTCCAGGTAAGTAACCGTTTATTTTCATTACTTTAAAAACTCGGCTGTAAACTCGATAAGCACTCGACCTTGTCACGTCAAATCGTCAGATCGAAGGCTTTCGTGGTTTCCCAAGACCCATAAAGTTAAAAGTATTTGCTTTCGAAGTGGGATAGGGGCTCTCCCACATTGTTTGGGCTGATGCGGTCAGGCAGGTACCACAGCTAGCAATCCTTCCAAGAACTCAACTGTTCGTTTTGACATCTGAAAGTGACTGCGGAAAGTCTGCAAGCTGTACTGTGGCACTGTACACTCTACGTAATTTTCAATTCTCACTCGCTTCTTCCTCTGATTCTGTGCGAGTAACGCCAGGACGCCATCATCGCTATTTGAATCATCCATCAAGTTGTCAATACTTTCATCACAGACCTCGTCAAGCATAACAAAGCACATCATTTGTTTTGATGCCTCCATATTGAATGCACAGAGGTATGTGAGGTTGCCATGGTTAAAATCCTTTTTTGGATTTTGCGTTCCATTCGGTCGCGAAATCTGGTGAAACTCAGATCAAAAATCCACTTTTGGATTCTCCGAAAGGAACGCACCCTATATTACGCAAGAAAACTGCGAACTGGAATTTTGATCGGTTACTGATGGTGAAAAGGAAATATATTTTCGAGGTAGAAACACAGCCACACCACGCGATTTGTCCACGAATGCGATATTTTAAGCCGATGGAAGCGGTTAGTTTTGTTAAGATCAACAAAGAAATGGTACTGCCTTCCGTTTCAGAGTGATTTATTGACATACTGAGTATGAATGTTATCAGGGAACGCTTGTAATTCACAAGGTAAACATGTTCAGCAAAAAAGAAAAAAAAAACTCGTTGAAACTAAATTTAATTTCGTGTCACGGAAGCGAAAGGAACTTAAAATGTTATACAGGCAGAAATACTGACGTCCTAGACTGTAACGATGTATTCTAGGGCAGCAAAGATATTTGATTCCATGCTTGATTTCAATGTGATTAAGATCACGACTACGGTGACATAATTTTGGTCAATCAGAACACTTGTCAGGAATAACAATGCCGCCCCTTTTCTATGCCTGTTTACGGGAACAGAATATGCAACTGGAGGCTTGGACGATACTACAGATATAAATTGTGGAAGGTAACTAGTTCATCATATTGTATTTTAATTAACGTTGGTATATTGCAAATTATAATCCATCAAATATTTTCGCTCGCGCGCGATTGGTCTAAACACGTCACGTGACCGAATATTCCCCAGCTGAAACTGGTGAATATCCGAGAATCTTCCCCAATTTTCAAAACTGCGCGTGTTGCGAAAAAGATTTCAAGGATAATATTAATAAACACACTAGCCTCCATTTGGCGCGAAAATACTTTCGGATATTTGTCCTTGGACATTATCTGTTCCTCGAAGCCACAGCTTTCCTCGAGCTACGCTCTCGGAAAACTGTTCGCTTCTCGGAACAGATAATGTCCGCGGACAAATATCCTAGCATATTTTGGCGCCAAATGGAGGCTATTGTCTATATAGATACAATATGGCTTTCTTATAAAGTTTTCTTTATATCGTAGGTGTCGACCTTTTCCAGATTTAGTTGAATTTGTCAAATTTTCCGCCACAATTCGAGTAGCTTTACCTCTAAGGGCGCGCTTTTAGAAATATTAAAATTTGTATTTTGACGAACCTGCGCGGCATTTCAAGAGCTGGTTTCCAAGAAAACATCGATGTCATTTGTATTTTAGCTTCATAATTATCAAACAAAAGTGGAGGAGTAATTGCTCAACTGTCGATCGTCACACATAAGACGCCCTTTTTGAAAAGAAAGATATACTGCGTCACTGACAACCAAACGTAGAATGCCGCATCCATTCGAATCAAGCGCTGCCTGACACAGAAATGGAAAAATTATGCGTTAAATGCTTTCGCCTCTTAGCTTTATTTAGTCTCATACACAATACTTTGAATTTATGAAAAATTTGGCGGAGCTGTGCAGCCCGCTTCCTGAAGCTCTTCAAGTGTGGATGACCCTATTTAGGACCAAAATCTGCCATTTTTCTATCCTATTTATGGCTTGACCATTAAATTAATACCCTGTTTCAAAACTGCCTTAGTTCCCTAGTTCAGAATGATGTTAAAGGTATTGTGAATGGCTTTAGTTGCTGGTCTTATTGATAATGATGAAAAGAGTAGCTTCTAAATAGCATACCTAATTCAAGATTAGAGTGCAAAAACCATTCCCAGTTTAAGACCAAAATGACCAAAATCCATACTATATTTCTGACAAAAATGTCTTATAGACTAAAGGGAAGTATCATGAGTAAATGCATTTCGAAGTGTGTTGATTGTAATGACTGATACACGTAAAGACAACTTTTAAAATTAATTAGCCCTTTCTCTTTTATAATACGTTCAGTACTACACATCGCCTGGACGAAACACCCCAAGCTCTGGTAACTGAGCGGATCAGTGCGGCGCAAAGCGGCGCATTAGCACAAAATCCCCCTCACCCCGGGACTTCTCATGCACAAGATTTCAAAACCCCAGCTTTTCTCAGACTTTGAATATCCGTTCGGAAACGAAACACTATTTCCTTCTGAGAAATAGCTACTCGTTCGTCCTATAACCCAATCGGGAGCCCACAAGCTATAATAATAGCTGGGAAATTAGTGATATAAGCAACGTACCCATGCATTCTCTGTAATAGCGTGTTAATACATGCTTTGAAATGAAATAAATGATGGGTATAACTTGAGTCTTAGAGATTTTGATCTGAAATTTGGCAGAAAATGTCAATACCTTTGAGACTGACTTGATGAATGTTTCGAGAAAACGAAATATGAGAAAAGTTCCTACATGTAAATAGAGTAATGAATGATTACACAAACAAAATATAACAAAATTACATTAAATAATTAAATAATTCGTATAGCTCAAACATTAGATCTTTTCTTCTGATATCTAGTGAAGAGTATTCCTATATGACTGGTATAAACCCAGTCATTTTTTGTTTGGTTTCGTTACATAATAGCCGAGAAATTTGCAATTATGTGCAACGTGCCCATGCTTTCTCTGTAATGGCGGTCTCATTCATGCTCTATATAATTTAACAAATATTTTTTTCCTAGCTTGAGTATTAGAGCTACAGATCTAAAATTGAGCAGACATCATCTCTGCTTTATTGACTTTCAAACTAGCGTCTTTGAGCATGATTGCCTAAGTCTAAATAATTGCATCATTTTTCGTGCCACGCTACGCGGGCGATAGCTCAGTTGATAGGACGCAGGAGTGCAGTATTGGTTTACCGTCTTGGGGCCTCTTGTCCAAATTCGGCACAAAGAATTTTTTCCTCTTTCTCTTTTCCTTTTATTTTTGCTGAGGATGTACAGGGTTTATCATTTTTCAAAACTTTGTCGTAGTTTTCTTGCAACTCTCTCAGCGCGAGGATAATATGTTAAAAATAATCGTACGGAAATTTATATCTGACACAACTGTCTCTGAGAACTAAAGTGGATTTTTTACTTCTTACCAGTAGTATGATAAGGTTACCAGCGATGTTTGCGTTCCGTAAATGCAAGGTATTCTTGAGAGGTTGTTTCATTTTTAAGAGCCGCCCTCTGTAAATATCAACTATGGTCATTTGGACGAGAAAAAATCAAATTCTACAAACTTTCTCGGATGAATGGTCTAGATAAGTGATTCACAAAAGTAGAACTTTCAGTCCAATTCGATTTGTATTTTAGCGCTGGGGCCACCATCGTGGTTTTGCCCCTCTGAGAATTAAATATGTCCTGGATTCTGTACCGTTAAACACGAACCTCTTACATGACAACCTTTGCGTCTTTGCAAAGAGATCGAGGCACAAGATCCCACACTATATTTGTATTTTCATTTACTACACATAGAATACGGATAGAATTCCAATAAAAAGCCTCTTACTTGATTTTTTTGTTCAGCATTATACCTGTGTCTTCCGCTGACCGAAATGCCATCAAATGCTGCGAAAGGCAACAGACCGACAAGTAGTGCGCAAAAAGTAATGGTGAGCGGCGTTTTATTGAAACTCCTTTTTCTAAGCCTTTCCACTTTTGCATCAGATAAGAAAATGCTCAGAAAATTACTGAAGAACAATTTACAGTGCTGTTCATGTCGACTTGTTCCTGAAATAGAAAACCTTTTTGACAAGGCCAAAATATGCTATAGCGACAATCGTGGTATTCACCCGGTCCTAGAAAATTCTACTCATCCAGTCCCTGCTGAAGAAATTAAACCCAAAGACTGGGCCCTGAAAGCGACGAAAAAGGACTCTCGTTTCAGTGAAAAACAAAAAAAACACCCTGAAGAAAAGTTTTTCTCGGGTCAGGAGACGGCCATAAAGTCGAAGCAGTTACTGTAGCACAAAAGATGAGGCACTCAAGAGATGAGGCCTGAATTTGGCGGTTCACCTTAGATGAGTTCCTGACTCCTCACCACGTTCAATCCTTCTCCTCCAGAATGGCTTCAAAGCTCAGAAACAGACAGAAGGTCCTCCAAGAAGACACGATAGCCGCTGAGAATCAAGCTGTGCTTCGCTTGATATATACGCGAGTATTTTAAAGCGCCCTACACAGAGTTTAGAACTAGTCTTGTGCAGACATGCAGCTGTGCTCCATCACAGAACTGAACGACATAAGCGGCTGTGGGGTGTCTTAGGCTCATAACGAACGGTGCCTACTAAATACAAACGTGTTTCCGCCAGATTAGGAAAACGTGGGAAAAGTAGATCTTAGCCAGGGTTATTGGAATCCACAAAGAAAACTGGTGGTAGTCATCAATTTTTCCGAGATAATTAGCCTTGAATCTCGAAGAAAACTGCTGATGGCAGAATTTTTCTGAAAAAAAAGATAAAGATATTTCTTCACAGATTTTCCAAGAGTCCACCTTTACATGCAGAAAACTAAACACATCAATAAACATCTTTAAACTACATGGTAAATGGTAACATAAAAACCACTTTTGGTATGCTTTCAATAACAAAATCGTCGCAACAGCGCTTTTAGCGTCCCTGGACAGCACTCCATTGGCTTAGCCAAAATACAGTCTACATAGCTACACAGCCAAAAACTAATCACTTGTTGATTGGGCTTGCCACTTCCATTTCATGACATAAAATCTAGCTGTAATCACCCGTTTTCAAAAGTTAAATGAGTTGTTTCATCCGTCCGTCCGTTATTATGCTAATTCGGGCGGTGGCCTTTGTTGACAAAAGCACAGCTTAAACTTCTTCTAACATTTTACAGTTTTAACTGCCCCAAAATTCTATTGCATATTTTTACAGGTGAGACATTGCTCTTTAAATGGATAGTAGTTTTAGGATCTCAAGTGATGTACTTTTGGCGATATTTTCCTTTAAATTTCGCCTTTTTTATGGCGCTTCAAGGGTAGTTTGAAAGGGAAGAAATTTAAAATTCTGTAAAAAAATCAGATGATGATCAAATTGGCAAAACAGCAGAGGGCGGCTCTTAAAAGTTATTTTGTACCAAACCCTAGCGCAGTTCCTTCACTGACAAGTGTCTTTATAACCTACAGATAAACGAGGCAAAGAAAAAGCAATTTGAAGTCTCAGAGGAGGAGATCACTGATTTGGAAATGGCTGCAGCTGATGTGAAGCGTGCGTTAGACGCATGTAAGAAATATCTGGACGGAGCCGAGAACGAATTCAACTTGCTGGAGTCCGACATAAACTCAGAAATCAAGAGCTACCAAATGAAAACTGCTGCAGAAATTACACGAGTTGGGGCGGGATTCATGATTGCTGGAGGTACGCTTATCAATTTTCAAGACAATGTATTTGACTGTCGTAGGTGACCCACATCTTACAAAACAATTTACATTTCATAACCCTCTGTAACCGATCACAAAAAATGGATCAGGAGACAAACAATACACGAGTTACTATAGCGTAAACCACTTTTTCAGAAAAGGTGCCCCTTTGGTTTTCCTTTTATGGAAAAAAGGTGCTCGTGTCACAAGCACTGCATCACTTTTCTAAACCCTTGAAGTGATTTGAAATTAATGAACACCAAGTTTTAACAGAAAAATAATTTATAAATTATTCATTGTAGTTTGCAACTAAGGCTAATCTCTTTTTCTTGATATTCCACCGCATGAACCATCGTTACAAGCTAGTTGCAGTCCGAGAATACGAAATACGAATATGGCCTATTCGATTGATTTCGTGCAGGCTCTAGTTACTAAGCCCCCTCCCAAAAAGTTGTCCACTTATGCTCTTACATGACTAAGAATATTTCCTTCCAATTCTATGTCATTATTGCGGAACGTTTTCCAAAAATTCTACAGCAATCGCATTAAAAACGAAAATCTGATGGCCGAAAGTTTGTCATAGAGGATTGAAACTGTAAGCGACTCTCATCTTGCAGTCCCTTGTGGCCCGTTAAGCCCTGGCCAAACGGACTCGCTGGTAGACGCAGTTTGAAAACTTGGATTTACTTGCGACTGCGTTCGGCTAGGCCTTGCGTTGACTTGCGATGACGATTTGCGCTCACTTTGGTCGAGATCAAATTTGCACGCAATTTGACGCAAGTTTTTCACCGTTTAGCCACCCAGCCCAAGTCAACTCAAGTTGAGTGACGTCCATTTGTTGTTATAGCAACCTAGTAACCTATCCGATACATCCTTGAAAGCCTTCAAATGGATTTTTGCGACTTGTGCACTTGCGAGGAAACTTGTGAGTCCGTTTGGCCACCAAACGAAAGTCTGTATGCAAGTTCAACTTGCGGCTACTTGCGAGTCCTTCTAGCCAGGGCTTTGCTGTGGAAAGCATGACTGCTCGTGCGTTGCTTTGTCTTACAAGCGACTGCGAAATGAGGCTCGCCCTAGATTTCTTATCGTTTCTAAAGTGGAGAATGGCTTCACTCTCCTCTACGAAGACGTGTAACCGAGGATCGCTGGTAGTGGTCAGCCAAAATATCGTTCTATGTACTAAAAATCTTACGATTTTACTTTTGTTTTCTTTCGTCTTTAAACCTTAGCCGATAAGATCAAATCTGATCCAAAGCATACATGCAGGAACGTTGTTGACTGTTGCCAGTGCAATTCAGTTCCGGGTCGCTTGAGTCACAGTTAGAAACTGATCTCGGAATTAATTCATGTTCTCGATGATTATTGCTTTATTAGCTCTTGTCGTCCCCACTGAAATACTACAGTTTTCCCTGATGGAACTTGCCGAGAAAATTGGATCAAGTGTTGTTGCAGGTGGGTTGACAGTAGGTGGTACTGTACTAAAAGTGACGTCGCTTTGCCTCCAGCTAGCGTGTATTATGCAGAACGGCAAAAAACTGCTCACGTCTCACCTTGACACTTTGGAAACTGAATTGCGGCTAGTAAACACTGTTTACGAAGTAAAGAAAAGAGTTATAGAGGAAGCAGTGACCGGAAGAATGAAGTAGAAGCATTTAGAGACTGGTGTCATGAGATATATATACATATATATTAATCTACTATTAGAAGCGAGAAAGAAAGTGTTCCATGAGCATATTAGATTTTCATATCAGCGAAGACTACTCATTAGGAAACTATAGCACATTTAACTTTTGTAAGATGAAAATGAGGCCCCCATCTCTGGTATTTTGTCTCGCGAGTAGCCTATTGATAGTCTTTTTTTTTTTTTTGCGAACCGCAGTATCCAATCCCGTTAAGTCAACTTTTATACTTGAGAGAGGGATGCCAACGCTAGGATTAAAAATCAAATTAAGTGTTCCGTAGTAAGCAGCTTTTGAGTTTTAGAAATATTACTGATGATACGCAGAAAGCTGTTAACTTTTTTAGTGAGTTGCGGGCCGTATTTCAGTACATGCTCATTGCACTGTCTTTGATGGCATTCAATTCCGCTGGCTTTGGTCGCGTAGTTAAACTGATTCTTCTCTAGTGCAAAGAGTCAGTTTACACTTTGAGTGCGCGTCTTTCCTTTTGGCAAAGCCCTGAAGATTAAGAGCAGGTAGGTGGTGGACGTCGACGAAACAAGACGGAAAATAGTTTTCGTAGACGAACGAAATGCTCTATCGGTTAATTGTACTACTGAAGGTGAAAAGGAAGGTTTGGACAGAAACATTGTTGGTCACAGGAAATTGTTATTTTCGTTGTAGATACCTTTCGCGTCACCATTATCCGACTTAACGTAGTATATGCAATGTTCTCACCACATCTTTAGATCTGAAAACAGCCTACTGCAGAATCTGAGGGAACTTAAATATACCAGTCCGGGATCGTTATCAGATTTGATAACCTCGACCAAAACAAACCATTAACCAATCGCTGCGCAAGTTTTCGTTCACGTGACATTATTTGGTAGCAACAGTGTATAATTCAATATGGCG
>Ga0126339_10004136_pt1 | contig 10668 bp, 6 predicted proteins | sample OrbTmetagenome_2_FD_92532 | JGI IMG/M metagenome (GOLD analysis project Ga0126339, IMG submission 92532) | Coral microbial communities from Petempiche,Puerto Morelos, Mexico - Orbicella T R C metagenome | ecosystem: Host-associated > Invertebrates > Cnidaria > Coral | place: Petempiche,Puerto...
AAGGCGGGATTTGATTTCTTTGTTTTATTCCCCAAAGCTTCAGTCGCAGGGGTACTGTTACCATTATGACGTCATAAGTTATCGATGCCAACCAGCCTTATTCTTGAGTTATTCTTAGGTTCCTCTGGCTGTGAAAGAGGCTATAAAAATGAGCGTTAAATCGCTACAGGTGGGAATATTTGTTTTGTTTCTAGTTCTCGTTGTTGAGCTGTACCACGTTCAAATGCAAATTGATTTGAGGGAGTCGACTTCTCACTTCTGTTACAATCCGAACAGAATGGGAAAGCATAAACGAACTGACAATCGCCTTTTTGAATGATATTTCTTTAATGGATAAAACTGCCCTCAATATTAGTGGGCATTAGCACCTTGTGCTTACAAAATACAAAACAAAGGATATTAATCTTCTCTAACGTGTGATAAATGCGTTGTTCTCTGAACTATACAATAAATTAATACACTCGACACAGGTATTTTGTTCCACTCGTCAGTGTGACAATGACATCTCAACCCTCACGGAGACGTTTTGTCTGATTTCTCCAAGCCTTGATGTGGTTTCACTGAACCACATGATCAGATTTTCAACTTAATTTACAAGACAAGGTATGAACAATGCCCAGAATTTTCTTCATTTCAAAGTATCATTTTGAAAACAAGGCACTTAGTATACGTGGCTTACATACGTCTACATACGTGGCTTACACTAGCTGCTCATTGTGCAACACATAACATATAGACATAACAAAAAAAAAGCGCAGTTCCCACACCGTACAAAAACAAGCAATCCAAGATTATATCCAGTTTAGTTAACACACATGCATTTATAGCGACGCATCCATTTCATTAATTATATTGGATTGTCTGCGACGTTCTGAGAGATTTAAAACGATAAAAAATATTTTTAAACGGTAGTCTTTTGAAACGACCTACTGCGCCAGGAAGAAAAAATACAAAACGATCTCGCTAAAAATACGTTATACTGAGAAGTTTATACGTTATTTCTGAACGTTTCTAATGCTATAGGGCCTCTGAAAAGAAATCCTATACAAAATTGATTATGACGAACTTCTAAATCGCAAAAGAAGGTGTCTGGTTAGTAAACTTAGCAGATCCAAAACTGGCCAAAAGAACAACTACACGGCCCTTTCACGTTAGGAGAGAGATCCTTTATGGAAAATGGATAAAAAACCGTTCAATTTATTTTAAATTGACGCTTTCTCAAAAACTGCTTTCTCCAATGAACAGTGTTCGGTCATTTCGTCAAGTTTCGTCGACCACCTTTGCTCGAAGCTGTTCAACGTCCTTTGCACACGTTGCTCTTCCTGGTCAGCCTTCTGTGTCGCTTGTTCCACGGTACAATCGCCTTGACGATGTACCTGACAGTCTTCTTGCCCTGTTTTTTGTCAACTATTATCAAATATGTCTCATCTATTTTCACTCTTGATGTCAAGTTTCGGCAGCGGTGTTTTGGTATCAACGCGCGGTCAAGACTGTCCGTGACTTTCTTGCCGGCTTTCCGTGAGTTCCGCGTTAACCTCTGCTTGCCTGATTTCTTGTGCCTCTTGAATCTGAGCAACGCAAACGAACCTTTCGCTTCACGGATACTCGTTACGTCTGCTCTGAAAGCTGCAATGCAAAAACAAATTGCAGTGTCAGTCGACGAGAAAGAAGAAACTTCTATGCGAACATTTACACTCTTAGTCTAATCGTTCAGAGATTGAAATGACAGAAGTTATGACGTGCGCGATACTACAAGTCAGCGGCTATCCTTCAGAACAGCTGTATAATAAAAATAATAATAATGGTGATGATGATGATGATGATGATGATATAGCCGTGTTATTATATGTGATATAAGCTTATTCGGTCAAAATGGCTGGATATTGGCCAGGTTTAGAGACCGAGACAAAGTCGAAGTCCATAAACGCACAAAAATGGCCGTGACCGACATATGCTCATCTTGACCGAACAAGCCTGGTCAAAAAGGATGTATTTGATTGCGCACTGGGCAACATTTTCTTGCAGGATATATCGGGCAGTCTTACTCTGCGCTTGGGTAGCCAATCGTAGTGCAGGATTTGGTTCATCTTGTCCGCTCGCCGAGTGTGCCATGTGGTGTTCTATCGAGAGAATTCATATGGTCCAGGCAAAGCAGTTTAGACCGAGGCGCTTAAAATCAAGAAGGTATCCCCAATATAATGGCGAAGCCATAAACACTATTTGCACGATTTCAAGACTGCATCGGGTGAGAGAATTTCCACTTCCCCTAAGTGGCACCTTGGTCTACAATCTGGTTACCCACTGGACATTTTCGAGAGAGACAACTAGGGTAAAGAATGATGCCCTAAGCACAACACACATTGACGCCGTCTCGCTTATAATTAGGCCACTACGCCACAGAGCGACGAGGAAACAGAATATCAAAACAGACCTGTCTCTTAAGGTTTCTCAACCGTCGCAAGTAAGGAAGCCATGCAAACACTAAGAAACCAAAATGTGTTGAACTAGTGGTGCTTGTGCTTGTTTTTTCAGTGCTTTACCAGCATCTTGTGCTTACATTTGGGATTGTGTTGCTGGTGAAAGACAGGTGAGCTGCATCAAGACTCCTCCAAATATGGGAAAGCGATTTGCCCTTTTGGGCAGAAGGCGTTGATTGGACTTCAACTCAGACCAGACGGTGTGATTCACAACGAAAACACAGTCTGTTTTCCCTATGCCACGACTTTTTTTTTGTTATTATTGCAGTAAACTGAGCCACCCATGATTGTGTTAATGATCGATTTTTGGCAAAATAAAGAGTTATTAAATGGATATTGTGTTATCGAAAAGAAAGCACAAAAAAACATTTATCAAAGGAGAGTTACTCCGCATCTACTGACAGCAATAACTAATTGATCGAGCAAACAGACATGTAGGCCACTAACCCTTTAAAAAAAAATTTTAATTAAATAACTTTGTCGATCTTGTGAAAAAAAATGTTTGTCTTCTGCGTAGTTTCTAGATGTTTTGACAACTCCTTCTCTCGTTGGCCTCTTGAACCTCGCAACCTGATGAATCTGTCAACCTTCATCACCCTCATTTTTCAAACGTTTAAATTTCATATCATGGATAGCACCGTGTAAATTAAAACATGGGTTGGTCAAAATCTGCATGACTATAAATTGTTTGCATGTGTTATCACACGTGAAAGAATATTTCTCGATATCTGTTCTGCTCTGCTTATCAGTCGGAGTACTTTGAGGTCGGCTGGAACTATTGCCTGACTCGCCCTTATCGTTGTCTTAAAGACACCGAATCACTTTGACCACTGTTTATCTTAAACGGATCGACTGCAAAGGACTTCAACAGGAAGATATCGCGCCGATCGATAAGAAACGGGAGGTTCTGTGTTCAAAAGCCTGGTAAACTGCTTAATACCGTAACCAACGTCTCCAAACAAACCTCTAGCAAGCTAATTAGTGAACAAGCCGAATTTTTGTAAACTACAGTAGTTTACACGAGCAACTGCAGGATTTCATATTTTTACCTCTCCGTCTAATTGTTCCATTTAGAGCAGTACGAAAAAGATACATTACGCAATGTCCTAAGTACAAGACTGAAAGAGGAGTCGTCGGATTTTTTCCTCCGAAGGCTATCCAACAGTAGACTTTGACCTTGAGTTTTCCTTTCTGAGCGAATAACGAACAAGACGAAAGCTAGAATTGTTAAAAGAAGTAATGAGCTACAATGAAGCTCTTTGTACTAGGCCAAAATTTTTTCACTCTCGGCAAGTTAGATTCGAGGCCAATCTGGTTTTCATTCTGCAAGGAAACTCCTTCGTATTTTGGTTATTCGCGCACAGAAAGGGCTACCACAGTTTTGAAACGCCGGCGCTTTCCCGTTTTCTCGATCAGACATTCAAGCCAGCTTTCACATAGCGTGTTACAAAGCCTGCCAAGTTGACAGACATGTAATAAATACGCTCATTAGTAATAAATGCCGTTTACCTATACTAATGACTTTTCTATCATTGCTCCTTTTCGGCGTGTATGAAGTACATAGTCAAAACACATTATGATAAAAGTTGTGCCGCACAAAAATCTCTCTTTCACCTTGCAAATTTAACCTAGCCCTCGAGGTTTATTTTCATGTGTTTACTTCGAGGCGCATTTTCATTGCCCAGCCCTAATTATATTGTAAGACATCTGAAAGAAAGGACTCTCTTGTCATGATAATCACGCGTATTGGTTTGCAAAGAATCGTAAATGTGGGCGAAACTCAAACAACAATTGCGCCAGTAGGACAAAGTGTATTATAATGGCTGATTTGTCAGACTGAAATGAAAATTAGAATGTTCAAAATGGTTGTAATTCGCAGGGTTGAACGATCGCAAAACGGGACAGTCCCAGCCTTATAACATAGACGCACATTTGGTGGTCTAAAGATTTGCATTGGCGTCAAAAATGTGCCAACATTTGTACGCTTGTTGACACCTCTTCAAAGGTTTGAGGCGAGAAATTGTCCATCCCTACCCACGCGCGACAATCCAATTGTGTCAATGTCTCCCGGGGATAAAATAAAACGCATTTTGGCAAAAAGAGATGTACTCACGTCCTGGCGAGAACCGTTTCTTAGATATGTAAAGGATGTAAACACTTGATGGCTATGTAACGAGAGAATCAGAGTTGGTACCGTTTTCCTCAGTGTATTTTAGCGGACAGACACATTGAAACCGCAAAAGGGTGATTCTTCAGTTCAATCAGACTCTGTATACGCTTGCGCAAATAAAAAAAAAAAAGTACGATGGTGTTTTAAGCGGGTCTTACCTAAATGGCTGTTACAGGCTTTCGCACGTAGGACATCATCGCTATTTAACTTCGGGTTACAAGCCACGTCGGTATCTGGAGCAAAATGGAAAATAAAGAATTGTTTGTTAGTAACTGCTTGTCAGTAAGAAAATGGCGAACCACATTCCTCTAGGTTAACTATCCCTCGCGCCCTTTCCGTAGGAAATGTCTGAAATTATAAATAGCACAACTTTACCAGCGAATTCGCGGAGCATAAGGGCATAGTCGCGCACGACAACAAGCGCTGTATAAACAAAATGTCAAGATTATTCAACGTTTTGTCGAGCAAAATTTAAAAATACGACGTTTATCCAACTGAAAATACAAGGTCTATCTACTGCCCGGCCCAAGCTATAATGCTTTTATCGTCTTCGCCTTATTAAAAGACACGTTAAACTGCAAATTAAGCTGTGAACACTAATGTGATCTAATCACTCCTTTAGTAGCGTACCTGTGAGCACCACTGGCGGTCGTGTTGTGGGAGCAACAACAAAGTCTTCTCGGACACACATCAAGTCGTCCTTGTACTGCGAACAATTGAAGGCATCGTGAGTTGGCCAGGAGTAATTGTAACTGTTCATCACGGGCTCGCAGCTCGCCTTCACTCTGGAGCAGAACGATCTACAGAGTTTAATGATCACTTCTTTGCCGCTTTCTTTGTCGTGGAGGCAAATCGGAGCGTAAATGGCACAGAGAAACAACTTCAGTCCTGCATGACACTGTCCAACGAGAAGTTGCCATGGCTTGATGGCCTCGACAGTTTCATTGAGTTGGTAGTTGTTGAACGCGTTTGGAAGGCGCATCAAAGCGTACCCATTCCCGTTCGTTAAATTCCTGCAAAACTGCGGCACCGGCTGGCAGTGTCCTCTGGTATAGCCTGTATAAGCCCGCGAAGTACAAACCACCAAGGAGACGATAACACACCTCAGAAGAAGCGACATGATTTGGAGTTCTTTCTACGTGCGACAAATCCGCGATCTTCCAGACGGAATCGTTCAGTCGTGTATTTTAATCAACGGCCAGTGGGCGGTGCTTCTGGGATATTGATCAAATTTCCAGCTTCTGAAAAGCACAAAAGCCACACTGTCAAACACTGAAGGCACGTGAAACATTTACGCGTGTCGTCCGTGCAAGTGCTGATATTGTTAATGAGCCTTTGTCTTGAAGCTCATTTAAAGCCCGTCAATCAGACCGTATTTTAGATCATGGAAAAAGCGCTTCAACGTTTGAATAAACTAGTGCAACCTTTCGAACTTTACATACCAATGAAAATTAATATTTCCACATCGTAAAGAGCAGTGCGGTGACATTCGATCGTATCAATTGCTGTAAACAATAGGGAAAATATGCATTTTTTTCGATATACGGAAAACACGAGGTCGCATTGCAATGATAAGTAGTTTCGTTTGGTCTGTTTTACTCATTGGAAGAAAGTTCCGGGCGTTCGTCCGCGGTCAAGCAATCTCTCGCTTCACTTCCCACGAAGATTAAGTGGATTATGAGCGAGTTAATGGTATTACCGATGTGTTGGGCTTTCACACCATTGAAGCTGACAAAATCTTAATGGCCAGCTTTTTGCATCTCTAATCCGGCAATCAACTCTACACAGACATTGACAATAGCTCGAACATAACAATGCCATTTGGCCGGCCTCTCTTGTGTAAAGCGTTTATTGTGCCACTTATTATTTAAACAAACAAAACTGATTAAGGTGCTTTTTAGCCTGAGCTAAATCTCTGTCGGGGTCGTCATCCGGCTTCTTGATTTCAGCCTGGCCGCAAACGGTCACCTAATTCAGCAGGTGAAACAAATCCCATTAGAGCAAAAAATGTGGGCCCCGCGCAAATCTGTGCATTAGCGGTTTGAGGGTTGTAAGGGACGTACCGGGTTTGAGGTTTGAGATTTGTAAAGGACCGGGTTTGCCGGTAAAATTGTGTTTCCTCACCAAGCCACCGCAAAAGACCACAAAATAGCTTCCATGCAAATAATTATGCGGCCTTGCACGTTCCACAAAATTGCATCTATCCCGTATTTTTTTCCCGTGAAATTTTGTCGAATCAGTATAAATCTTCCTGGCCAAGCCTAAGAGAATTTTACATGAGAATTTTGTAGTGTCGTGAATCAAAACTTAGTGGGCCTTATATGATAGTATAACCTATAACAGTGTAGCTTTTTCTGGAGACCTTCGAATTCCGTGTCTGGACTGTCGTATCGGCAGAATTCCGACGTTCACGAGCAATCCCCATAGCTCGGTTGTCGTTCGTTGTCTGAGGCAGTGGTTGTCAAAAGGCCCAAGGACCAGCTTGCGTTTAGCCTCAGTTATAACATCTCACTGTATGTTTAAACGAGTGATTCAAGAGCAAACCTTACCACATTCCCTTTTTCCGTTTCTACATCTTACATTGGCTTGTTACAAGAGATTATGTTCTAGATTATAATCTCTTGCTTGTTACCATTCCAGAAAAAATGCAAGAACACGGAGCCTCATGTTCTTTTCTCGTTACAACTCTAGAGGAGAAACTGTTATCAGTTACAATCCCCGGAGTTGCGACATAAGCAGGGATGCTAACTAGGCGTCGGAACGAGTATCACCTCGATCAATTCAAATTTGTGCCCAAGCTTCAAAAACAAAATCTGTGTTACAGCATTTCTGTTACTGTGGCTTCCGTCTGAACATGCATCTCTAAGTAATTTCGGTCATTTCCTCCAGGATACTGTGCAGTATGTAGACAACTTTAAGTGCTGTTTATTAACAAAAGCCGGGAAATGGTTGATCAGATAGCAGGACTATTAAATCATCAGTTTTAGTCTTGTTTTGGAACCGTGACAAAGCTCTCTGTTTCTAACTTTCCTGTTGTTGCTTTTTTGGGGCGACAGCTGAACTGCAACTCCTGAACTCTCCAATTAGACACCTGCCGAAGGAAACTATTACCTACAGGCGGACACTTCCCTGTTGAACTGAGCGATCCGAAGTTTGGACGAGAGAAATGGATTGCCTCGTGAAATACCGCTCGAGCCGCCTGCTGATTAACACGAAGAGAAAGTAGCTCTGGCGAAGAACACGTCGAGCGTAACACGCGGATAATTCTTTTCAGCTCTTGTCACGATGGTGGTTAGCTTATGGGTGAAAGAGGAAGGCTGTAATCTGTTGTTGTGTCTGAGGCGAGGGAAACCTCCAATACCGCAAAAGATTTGAGGTGGAAAGTGACACTTACTTTAAGTGGTTATTGCGGTTTCAAAAATGACTGCTATGTCTTTGCCCGAAGGACGGCGGCTCTCCCAACAACGCACCGAGTGAAACCGCCGGCGAAGAAATGAATGTCACATTGCACGTAACCCGTAGAACGTTACTTTAATCCGGCTGGCAAGGACTCAAAGTTCCGGCTGAACAAAGAAAAACCTGCGTTTGTCCGGCTTGAACATTCTGGGAGACAGCAAACTATGAAGATGTTCAGTGAATCAAGGCTGGCAATTCCTAACCTCAAAGACGGCAAATAGTTTTAGCATTTCCTTTACAACATAACTCTTTATTTTAAACAACTGGCGTTAACCCAAATTTGTTGAAAAGAAGAGTTTACAGCATTTGACGACTCAAGCAAAACTTATCAGACTATCAAGCATATTGTAGAAAGGAGACGCAGAAAACAAAATCCTTAGCAGACTAACTACCTGGAGGAGAGAATATTTTTTAGGTTCCTATAACTTATTAATGTGCTTCTGTAGTGACAGAAATACTTTTTCGATCACACCCTCTCAGTCTCCACTGAAATGTCACAAAGGATGTCTTGTCAGTTAGTTTGTGCTTGAGAACCAGGTGCCAAGTACACTCTCGAGAATTTTATCCTTTTGTGCTCTTGCCAAACCGATATCGCGGAAAACGTGCAACATTATGCTCAGCGAACCGAGGTGAAACAAAACAGGTTGTACATGTCTATTTAGTTCAGAGAAAGGTACGCATACGAATTTAATGATTAAATATAAAGTATTTGTGGGCTAACCAAAGAATGTATGTCTGAGAGAAGGGCTCACTACAAGAATTTGTTTTTCATGGAATCTGAAATCTAGAGTACTATTTCCGAAAAATTCAATAAACCTTATTGTGATGGCCCCATGGATTGTTTTTAGTTTAACGTTTGTTTTGACATTTCTAACAAAAGTAATACATGCTTCAAGGGGGCAGTGGATCTAATTTCAAAAGGGTTTTCGGAAAAAGTGATTACCAAGATCTGTACTTTACTCACTGCCTTTACATCGAAATTTCTTACCGAGGAAATAACTCAAGGCGGAAAAGAACATAACTTTCTGAGCTAATTAGAAGAGTTGGCACAGAGCGAACGCGCCGATTGTAACCACCAACATGCTCTGAAGAGGGGTTACTTGAAGTTTGAAATCACATCTAAGTCCCTTCAGAGAGAAATCTGACTAGAAGGACCCACGGTCAGAGTATAAATAAGTTTATTAACTCGACGATGTGCACAGAACAGGTCCTTGAAGATACGACTGTCGACAGTTTTTAACCATGCTACTGAACCGCTGGCCAACAACCAAAATGAAAGCGGCTTTTTTTTCTTCTAGTTTCAAGTTCTTCATTTTGTCAGAGGAAATTTCACTCATATTACTGTAGAGTATATGGACAGATTAATTACATAAGATAGTGTTGTGTTATTTGTAACTCTTGTTGTTGTTCTTATTTCCCGCGGAAAACCGCCGGACAAAATCTGTAATCTGTCAGAAAAATTAAGAAGTTTTCTGCGAACAATTTACCGCCAAAAAAACCGCCTCGTGCGCAATTCCACTCACGGCTACCGGCACGTGAGGGGAAATTTCGACTTTTATCGCTTATTGTTACGTGGCAAGTTCCACGAGTTAGTAAGATATAGCCAAATCCTGCACTGCAATTGGCTACCGGAGCGGGGATTAACCTCTGTTTCCATCTATCAAGAAAGTGGTGCCCAGTGATGCCCAGTAATAAATCATTTAATTTGGTAATTAAATCATTTAATTACCAAGGTTGTTCAGATTAACATGTCTGAATATTTGGCCTCGTTCTTTTTTACGTGTTTATGGACCTGGAAGATGTCTCGGTCCGTAAACACGTAAAAAGGATCTTGGCCGATATCCAGCCATCTTGACCTCACGCATGGTCAACAACCCGTCTTTATTTCACGATCTGAGAGACAAATTAAACAGTGTGAAAACTAGCAAACCTTTTACACTGCTACAAAATTGCCGCAGACTGTACCTCTAAAAGTCAAGGATAAAATTCAGCTTTTCCTTTTCCTGCAGTTTCCAGAGAACTCTAAGCTGAGATGGTCATGTTGGTTATTCTCGAAACACGCTGGTTAAATGTAGCACGAACCGATAATTGAGAAGTTGGATTTTGATCACTCTGACCGCGTGTAGTTGTCCCTCTTGTAAAACCTTTGTGAGGGGCAATTGCGTTCTCAAACAAGAACATTAGCAAGAATGTGTTCCTTTCAGGCTGACTAATGACATAGGTCCCATACTTAGGAAACTCCTTAAATTCACCCTATTTAAGTATTTTGCTTTTAAACGTTACCACTCCTGTTACTATCCATTTGAATTTATTCTCACCCAAAGATGAATTGAAATTATTTCTGAACAAAACAGTACACTTCTGAGTGCCTTACCTTGGGAGCAGCGCGAAACTGACGGAAAAATGGGAGAACGGGACGTCCGGTGAAGGCAAATAGTGGCTTCGGTAATATCGCATAACAGCTCATAATTGAATAAATGTTAATACCATAGACGTAAAAAAAAACGGCTAGAAAAGTTATTTCCTAAAATAGTAAGTAACCTTTGTTTTTAAGATGTGGAATTA
>Ga0126339_10004137_pt1 | contig 10666 bp, 4 predicted proteins | sample OrbTmetagenome_2_FD_92532 | JGI IMG/M metagenome (GOLD analysis project Ga0126339, IMG submission 92532) | Coral microbial communities from Petempiche,Puerto Morelos, Mexico - Orbicella T R C metagenome | ecosystem: Host-associated > Invertebrates > Cnidaria > Coral | place: Petempiche,Puerto...
AGGTGCCACCCCAGACTCTGGTGGGCGGGAGCGTCCAATTTCCCGAAGTAGGCTAAAGCGTGAGCTTGTCCTACTCCATGCCCTTATTATTATTATTATTATTATTATTATTATTATTATTATTATTATTATTATATGTTAGCTTTTTAAGCTACCTCTGGCTGCCGCTGTACCGGGCAAAACAATATCTTCCCTTACCCACCCGACCCATTGTTGCCAAAGAGATAGAGAGATAGCCACTTGAGTGTTGAAAGTAATTTGCGATTACTTTAGTTTTACAGTACCACGCTAAGCTTTTAGCTGGAAAACATGCGCCACTTTTTCATCCAATCAGAAGTGAATCCTTCCTTGCTCGCACGCGTTTTCCCGCGCTTTGCGTCGGCTACAAGTTTTAACTGGCTCTCTAGATTTGTCTGCGAGATTTGTGATTGGCCAGGGTGATTAATTTTGTTTTTGTTTTGAAAGCTATCCCACTTATCGATATCAAATACTTCGCAAACTCAAAATGCCTTAAAAGTCAAGAAGACGCGGAAGTCCTTCTTTCAGTCTTAGGGTTAGGGTTAAGGTTTGTCTCTAAATGTTCCGCCAAAACTTCAGAAAAACGTTGCCAGGTGATTTTCTATATAATTTTACCCTCGATAACTCGAACCATGAGCTTGAGCTTTGAACCAGTAGCCAGTACCAGTAGGCTTTGTGCCAGTAGCCCGTCATTGTTCTCTTTAAAAAAACCTGTACAGTTCACAGTTCCTGGACTTCTCCCTGCTGCTTTCCTTTGTTATATTTTTCACATAACGTTACGTTTCGATTTATACAGTAATTTAGAGATGTATTGTTTTATTTTCAATCGACTTCTCTATTCTGTACTTAAATTTGATTAAAATATACACTGCATGAACAGAATAACATTAAATACCGTTTTTTTCCTTATTTCCGGTCATTTGTTCTCAACTCCCGATAACTTGAACCTTTTTCAATTTCCCTTGAAGGTTCGAGTTATCGACATACGACTGTACTACTTTATGAAAAGTATGTTGGCCCGTAAAGATAATTTTTTAAGTTGCTATAAACGTTATTTTTTTTAATTGTGGGATTTTTAATTATGTGTACTTTCCCCAAAAAATTTTCTTTCAACAATGACGTCTTATATCGTTCAACTTCCAAATAAAATATTTATTAGGAGCTTTGACTTTTGCAATATTGACATTTGATTTTATCGCATGCTATCGTACTTTGTTGGCTGGTAAAGACTGCTAAGTTATTCCGGCTTAAGACGAACCAGTAACAAGACATGAAATATCTTTGATTGCGTTTCAAAATTATATACTGTACTGCTGTTGTTAGCGCTGAAAAGAATACTGTTTCAGTATTTACCGTAAATATTGCCTGGGCATTTCCAATGTATCTAACGCAGCTGTTAATTAAATATCGGTAACATGCATAAGACAGAGGAAATTCGCGTTCCCTGTAATAAGCGTCGGAAGAACCAAACTGTCATAACAGATTTCTGTTGGCGATAAATTCGAGCACCAACTGTCAATTAGAAACAAAGAAACCATTGTCCTAATTAACATATTACTGAGCAGCTGCTGCAGAATGCTTCATTTTAAAAGCTTAAGATTTTGCTCCTGAAGTATTTTTGTAAATCTTGTCGGCAGCGTTCCGGATTCGAGCGGTGCTCTAAATTAGCTGCATCGTTTCTAAAACGAAAGCTGTTTACTGCGTTTTAGACTGAGAAATTCGTCACGGTCACTACAAAAAGGTAAGCAGGGCTCTTTAATCGACACCTTGTGCTTTAAAATAGCTTTTTTTGCAAAATGGCAACCAAAGACTTGTTATCTGTCTTATATTATTTTAAACCTTCGTTTGTTGAAAAGGAAAGACGGCGATTTCGTAAACAAACCAGGAAAATGCCTTGTAATAGTGTAGTGAACTATTCAACGATGGCAATAGCCTTGTTTAGTGCAACTGATTGTCTATCGTGCTTGAATATTTACAAGAATCAACACGAAAAAAGAACAACAATTGTAAAAAAAAAATTGACACAGTTTTGAAGGAAACTGTAGAACATTAAGACAACTTTCAGGTTAGATTGCATGGCGAATATGTCAAGGAAAAAACAAACCTAAAAGCTGATATTTCTGAGTGAATGCCAAACAATATTTTCCTGCCAAAACTGATTACAGCGATACCAATGTAAGGCCACAATGTTAATTATAGATTAAGCCTTTTCTACAGAAATTATCTCACCAAAAAAATTACTCTTCTTTTATTTTTCAACAGTTAGGTACAAGTGAAAATTACATTTAAGGCAGAAATTGTATTGACAAAGTTTTTGCTAAATTTACTTTCAGCGCAAATAATATATTTTGCAACTGGGGTAACAAATTATATCAAGATATACCGTCGAGACTGTGTAATAAACATTGGTACTTGGCAAACATGTGAAGAAACCCCCGCTGGAAACGCCAATGTTATCTTACATTTATATGAAAAAGATTCTCTCAGTATAATTCATGTGCTCTATCAAAATAAGTAACTTAGATGGCTGAACTTAACAGATTACTTTACGAGTATCAGCTGCTAGATTCAGTATGACCACATATAGTTTGGTTTCAAGATGAGGAGAGAAGAAACAATTCTTTTTCGAGAAAAGATTCTAATCTACTGTTAGCCCTTACGGTTCATACAGCAAGAAATCGTATAATTGATAATTTCTCAGCCCTAACTGAATAATATATTGGAATCTGTTCACAAATGTACGCATAGAAAACCAATATTTTTACTAGCATCGTAACATGCATAGTAAACTGTCTTCTTTTCCTCCCCTTTGCTAGGCTAAAAAAAAGCTAAAATCCAATATTTTAGAAACGTAGAAACGTCCCCGGCTAGGGATCGTTTGGCCTACGTGAGGGACGGGAGAGTTGGTTAGACATCTGATGTCAAACTTGTTAAAAAGACTGAAAATTAAGCAAAAAAATTGACAGAATTTACAAGGCGCTGAATGTTAAAGCAAGTTCTATCTTCTTCCTTGTTGTTTCAGTATGGTAACTTTGAAATCGATAATCTGTTAAAAACAGTTTTAAACCATAGCATTTAGCTAAACAGTTTTATCAAATCAATTTATATTGCCGCTAACAGAAAATATTAACGTGAGAAATTCTTCATTGCAGAGGTGTGGGTTTAACATCTAATTTGATGTTAATGACAGAAACATTAGCTAATCCATGAATACGTGTTTGTTCCATTAACAGTTTTTCGTTTCTTTATCGATGTTGTGTAAACTGCTGTACTTTTTTTTTACTTTTTTTTTTCTTAGTAGATGGGTTCACCGATTAAATTTCAGTGATATTACGATCGTAGAGCTCTTAGAAGCCTGGATCAGTTTTACAACAAACAAAATTTAATAGCTAATATGTTTGAACAATAATATTTATTCCTATGAAAACTTTGGTTTCATTACTTACATACAAGACTTCGTACAAAAAGTAATGATTTTTCAACAATAGATTTATTTTGTTTTGTTTTTTTACTTGTCTATTGAAAGATGCAATGCCTTTAAACACATAGTTTAGATTTAAGACTAAATAAACCTCACTCAGAAAAAAAAAAGTCACTGATCTAGGTTAAGGAGAAAATGAAGGCTACTATAATAACTGTTTGTTCCATTAACAGTTTTTCGTTTCTTAATCGATGTTGTGTAAATTGCAGTTCTTTTTAAATGCTAGACTTTTTCTAAGTACCGGATTAAATTTCAGTGATAATGCGATAGTGGAGCACGTAGAAGGCTTGGGTAAGTTCTACAACAAACAAAATTAATAGCTAATGTTTTTAACGATAATATTTGCCCTTTTAGAATCTTTGGTTCCTTTTAGTACTTACGCACAGGACTTCCCCGAAACAAACCCACAAAAGGTTTTTTTAACAATATACTCATTTTATTTTTGTTTTTTGTTTTGTTTTTGCCTTCTGCCGGAAGACACACTGTTTTAGAAACATGTTTAAGATTTTTGTCTAAATAGATGTCACTCAGTCAATTTAGTGACCAGGTCAAGAATAAAATAAAGGCTTTTTTCAAAAAAAGTACATCAATGTTTTCACTTCCCCTAAAACTAAAAATTTCATACTTGAAACAACGTTTATTTGTAGTGAACGATTTAAGGAGACCGTCGTGATGGTGTTGCAAATGGCGTCGAGAAACAAAAATGGCGGAATCTTCTGTCATTTAGTTTTGAACAGTTTTTTTGTCTATTTCAATTCATTCTAAACAATATGTACTCTGACTGAAAATTTGGCCCATTTCGTTTGCTCTATTAATTGTTCTACAAACGCAAATCAAACTGAAATGGCGAATAAGAGCGCCTAAAGTGATAACGACTGCAGTATTAAAAAGATTAGCTTTAGAGACTAACAGAGCTTAAATAACAGCATTTTCGACGCATTTTATTCAATTCATTCATAAGCATTATGTATATTTTCTACATCTCTTTAAAATACCACTGTCAATCATGCGCATGCGCGGTCAGGCGAGAGAAAAGAAAAAATTATTAACTAGATGATATTCCGTTGCCAAATGTAAGAAAAAATAAAAGCCTAGAATTTTTAGAAAATTACCAGACGGTACATAAATTTTAATATTTATGGAAATTGGTAAATTGTTAATGGTTAAAAGGCACATGTTTTAAGAACTTCTTGGGGAAAAAAATATCTTTCTATTACCATGGCCAAGCTGGTTCAATCAAATTTGGAAAAGCCTGTTGAAAGTTATTCATAAATTGAAGACAGACATCTTGTTTTACTTTCTTCATGCAGCTGGTAATTTTGCTTTTATGTTATAACGTCTCAAATGTAAAAGATCTTTTTTTAGAAAAGGAAAAAGTAATATTACAGTAACTTCTATCAGATATGATCTAATCTCATCAGTTCTTATTAACAAAGAGCTTAATTTTGAACTTTGGCAGTAATTGCCTGCGTTTCTCATAACACCGTGTACATTTATAAAATACGTATTCTAAGATAAGCTGTACATAAGAAGCGCCGAAAGTAGACATAGATATAGAGAAATTAAAACGCGTCTGATTTTTTGACATTTTGTATTAACAAAGCCACTATTTTGAATTTTCCGACATTCGTTTACTGTTTATATTTGCTTTGTAGTGAGTGCGGTCTGCCCGACCCATCATCTCAACAGAAAGGCGCAAAATTATATCTTTACTTTCAAAGGAGAAAGGCCGAACAGTTGTGGGGAAAAGAAAAGGCTTTGTAAATATTTCAAATTGAAACAATGATTTTAATTCTTTCATTATTAATTTCCAGGCTTTGCCACGAAGACAGCCCTTCTGCCTCAAGACATTCAGAATAAAAGTTTTTTCTGTTTTTATAAAGCTAGAAAGCATATGTCGAATTCTGTTAATTATTGTTTTCAATAAAATTGCTTATATGGAGACCTATTCGCTTAGTTTCATTTCCTTGAAAAAGCGGATAAAATAGTCTAAAAACTAGACATTGCCAAGCAATTAAAATTTGTCTGCTTGAAGACAGTTAAGTGCCTGAAGGTTTAAAACTAAACAAATCTAAATGCGTGGATGCGGTTGTTTCATTGGAAACATATTCGACCGTTAGTCGAACAGCAAATATAAAACAGCAAATACAAAACCATCTGTAACTTTTTCTACTCATTGTTTTTAGAAAATACTTCCAATCTGACACTTTTCATCTACTGTTATAACTAGGAATCGTTCCGTATTTTTCCAGTGCTATTTCTTAATCATCTCATAGTGTTGTTCTTGGAAAAACGGATGAAAACATCATCTGAAAGAAACTAGACTAAACCTAATTAAAAATTCCTCTACGAGGGGCACATTTACTTCCTGAAGGTTTCAAACTTAGCTCTGAGAATAAGTGTATGGGCAAAAGTTTTCTAAAAGAAGACATGTTCTCAAGTTAGTCGGTAAGTGTAACCGGTATAAATAATCTGCAGCTTTTTTTGTAGTTGCTGTAGGAAATTTTTGTGACTCAAAAACTCTCATTCGCTTTTTAAAGATGGAGGTTGTTTAGTATTAGAAATAAAAAATCCAACAAGAATTGAATTTATTAATGTACTTCATGACTAATAACTTTTAAAGAAGCGTCTTGAAAATGTTTTCTAAATTTGTCAAACAGTTGCCTTTTTTGTCCTTTTTTAGCCTTTTCATGCTTTGCTATCTATTTTTTGACATTTTCTCCGTTTTATTCTCAAGGATGTACCGTGCATCTCAAGAAGGGACATTATATTTATCGCGAAAAAGCACGTTTATATTCATAATAATTTTTTCTTCATTGTATGCTTATGTATTCTATGGTATGGTGCGGTGCCTCGATCAAAACTAAACTAAAGCTACATGAATTAACTATACACGGTTAAAAGCACCGACTTATATAAGATATATTGCAAGATTTCACAGACAGATAATTAATATCAAGCACGTGAAGGTTAATTTTGAAATCGACTGAGCACAACGCCTACAAGCTCTGACTTAATTACATAGTTTCCTCTCAGGTCATCAGTAACTTTATTTTCATGATTGAGTACCTGATCATGTATTGATAATTCGTAACAGAAGTTAGATTTTGATCAAATGACAAGGTCTAGATTATTTCAGTGTAATAAAACAGAAGTCTAGCTTGGCTCAACGTTTTCATCACAAAGCTTTTTAACAGACAGACCTCAAATTTGCTAATGCAATTTCATGTTTTGACCTCCATATCTCTTAAGTGTAAACTGATCGACTGGTTAACGGCTAAGATGCGGCGACCAGAATATTTAAATGACAGCTGAAAAAAGTCAAAAACGTTAACTGACAACTGAAAAACTGGCTCAAAAGGACCTTTGTGTCTCCCCACCGAAATATTCTTAAGTAATAGTTGTTTAACAGGATAAGCATATAAAGCGTGCAAGTCAATATAGCGTGCAAGTTAATAAAGCGATACTCTTTGCACGCAAAACGAGCCTATGAAACAGTACATGTTAGGCACGTACCGCGTGCTAAGAACTAGGAACCTATACATTCTGTATGCTTTACGTTCCAATAATGATTTATTGAATATGATGAAGTAGTTTTCTTTTAACTTCAGACATGCAGCAGCTGTGTCTTATTTCAGTTGCTTTATTTACGATCCATCAACATCGCTCACAGTTTCAAGTTGACGGAGGATGCCCAGCAAGCGAAGAGAACGGAAAGCAGGACTGGCGTTTTGCTGTGTTTGAACGCAAAGAAAAAGGTACATTAATACTCAGTTGTGTATAAAATCTACACAGAGCCTTACTGGCCAAGTGCTTAGCACGTTTGAGTTTTGTCAAGAAGCCTGAGTTCAAGAACTGGCCACAGTCATCGTGTCGAGTCCTCGGACAAGACAGTTTACTCTGACAGTGCATCTTTCCACCTTGTAATGTATACATTTGCATTTTGTTGAGCAACACAACAGATTAGTCTTGAGTAAGAGCCGCAGTTCGGGAAAGGAGCCCTTTCTACACTGGACTCGAGAAATGGATCCTGTATACGTAATGAATAGATTTAAAATAGATTGAACCCATTTCTGTGACCACTTCTTATGTGCTCTGTTTTTTATTTCTCTCAGGCATTTTTCGCAGTTTTCTCTATTTTTGAGTTGGAAGGGATAAAAAAAACACTTAATGACTGACCCCACTGAGGATCTCGGGGAAACAAAACTCACTGTTTCCCGTGGGGCCAGTCATTAAGTTCTTATGGATACCTTGAAACCTGTCGTGATCATTGCTCTGTCCTTTCCTTCAACAGGTAAAGCACTCAAAAATCACGTTTTCGACTCGAAAATTGTTCGTTCAGAAACGGAATGTACTTTAACCTGTCTACTGAATGCGCAGTGTGAATCGTTCAACTTCCAAGACAACAGTGTGGGTGCCCGCCATATTTGCGAACTCAACGATCAGACAAGATTGACAAAATCACATGACTTACTGCCGCGAAATGGTTTCTCGTACTACGGCTCTGAATTGGTGAGAAAGTAAATAAGATTGCCATACCTCGACATGCATCTGTCTTATAACGAATACCTTTGCAAGCTCTTTCTTCTCTTCCGACAGTTACCTAGACTAGTAATATAACTTTCCCTTTGAGGTGGTGAACGGCCGATTACACTTAAGGCGGCTCAAAACGGTTTACAATACTTTCCAAGACTTAGATTTCGATGGGTTTTTTTTATTACTCTTGATCAGTTGATGCTACAAGCATGGTATCAAAAAGCCTGCCCAACATTTGGTTAACACGTTGGTATCATTTTCGTGACACAACTGTCACAACATATAGCAATAGTATTACCTGCTAAAAACACCCTTAATTATAGTGATAGTCTTGGAGACTGCTGGAAACTGTTTTTAATTCACTTTAACAGTACTTGAGCTTAAAAAGAGGTTTCCTTGCACACATCCCTTGTCACGTGTTCATAATGAAGTCCGATTTTCGTAAACGTACTGACATCCGCGTGCTTATTTTTTAACCTTTACAAACAGTGTAACCATGCATTTGTTGTCATAGAAACCGTGTTTAAACGTGATTTGTCAGAACGGTGGAACATGCCAGCCAGTGTTTGACAGTATAGAGGCCCCCTTCTGCTGTCAATGTAAACAACGCTACGTGGGTCAACACTGCCAACATCTTAAGGGTAAGGATTAAAAATTAGTTATTGCCGTTTACCTTTACAAGATTGCAATCAGTTATCGTGGAATTTAGCAGATGAACTCCAATATTTAAAGATAGGTGGCGCGGTGGCTTAAAATGGTCGCTTTCAGGACTACAGATCGAGTTCTGGACGCACTCGACAATGCGTTCTTGGGTAAGACACTTAACTCTCAAAGTGCCTGTCTCCACCCAGAGGTATAAATGAGCACCGAAAGCCTGGAATTGAATATTGGTGCAAAGACCGACTTTGTGATGGATTGGCATCTCATACAGGGTGAAGTAGAAAACTCGAAAACGTAACGGTTCACTTAGCCTTCAGTCTCATTAAAAACAAGTGATTACAAATTAACATTTGCATTTCTTGAATTTAAATACATTGTAACTATAACGATATTTGTAATGAGAAAACTAAAGAGGTTGTCCAGTGTTGCTTTGTTACATGTAAGAGTCTTAAAAATACTCCAAGTTGCTGCTTCCAGAAGTACTCCGCATGTTTCGTTCGGAACGGAACATCGGAACTGTCTTTGATATTTACTCATTCCATGGCTCGATTCTCATCGAAGAATATAATTAGGAATAGAATAAAATTAGTAATGTCGAGGGCCATTTCTTTAGGTTGGTTTCCAGATTGCGGAGAAACTCTTACCATTATGGAACGATTATCTCAATCTTTTTTGTCCAACAAATGTTAAGAAGTCACCCGTGCCTTTCTCCATAGATAGTCCATGCAATCTATCCTTTAGGCCTCCCCTTCTTCTCGATGATAACAATTTTCAAGATATCTCTCGGCAGGTTTCCGTTTTACCGGTAGCAGTTCAGGAGATCACGCTTCCGTCCCAGTCAAGGGAAACATAGAGATGACGTCATTGACTGTTTGCCTTCGATTCAAAGCCAGTCAAGTTGAATATGGAATAAGCACCCCGGTGTCATACGTCACCGGGGATTTCACTGCTGCTTTGCAGTTTCTTGCAAATAGAACGACAAGGGTTTATGTTAAAGATCAATACAGGTAACTTAATCTTTGGAAACCCCCATTTTTTATTATCCAACTGTATGGAGCACAAAGTTTAAAAAAGTGCTTCGAGCAGGTTCAGAGCTACCTAAGATATTTGAAAAATGATGGTGGTTATGAACCATCTGCTATCTTTTTGTAACTTGGGAACCTCTTGCGTCACAAAAATGACCATGATTTGTTTGCCAATGACTTATTTTGACAATCTTGTGATGTTTTCAGTGATTTTCTTTATGTGTCTCTATTGGACGATACCTGGCATCACATATGTTTCACGTGGGAAAGCATTGGCGGAAATCTCTCGTTATATACAGACGGACTTCTGATTGGACAAAAGCAGAGTGTACATCCGGGACTGACCTTAAACAGCACAGGGTCGTTGGTAATTGGACAGCTTCAGAAAACCATTGGCGGGCAATTTTACTTGAATGAATCTTTTCTCGGAGATGTTGCAGACGCGAATGTTTGGAAAGATGAGTTGACTCAGGCTGTTATAGAGAAACAGTCAGATGTTTGTTATGGTCAATGGGGAGACTTACTTGATTGGTCTGTATTTTCAAATGGGTCGTTACAGTTTCACAAGGAAGCCGATAGTATTCCTTCAGAATGTTCAGGGTTTGGTGAGTATCAATCAATCAGTCAGTCAATCAATCAATCAGTCAGTCAATCAATCAATCAGTCAGTCAGTCAGTCAGTCAGTCAATCAGTCAATCAATCGATGGATCGATCGATCAATCAATAATCAATTAATCAATCAATCAATCAATCAATCAATCAGTCAATCAGTCAGTCAGTCAGTCAGTAAGTCGGCCAGTCAGTCAATCACTTAGCTAGTCAGTCAGTCAGTCTGTCAGTCAGTCAATCAATCAATCAATTAGTCAGTTAGTCAGACAATCAGTCAATCAATCGATGGATGGATGAATCAATCAATAATCAATCAATCAGTCTGTCAGCCAGTCAG
>Ga0126339_10004139_pt1 | contig 10663 bp, 8 predicted proteins | sample OrbTmetagenome_2_FD_92532 | JGI IMG/M metagenome (GOLD analysis project Ga0126339, IMG submission 92532) | Coral microbial communities from Petempiche,Puerto Morelos, Mexico - Orbicella T R C metagenome | ecosystem: Host-associated > Invertebrates > Cnidaria > Coral | place: Petempiche,Puerto...
CCGGGTATGCCACCCTGCCGCTGTTGCGGGTGGTGCGGCCCGATTTCGTCAAGCTGGATCGCTTCTTCATCACCGATGTGGCCGGCGACCGCGATCGCAAACTGATGCTGAACTCGCTGGCGAACATGACACACTTGATGGGCATTCAGATGGTGGCCGAGGGCGTGTCTGTCGTGGAGGAGTATCAGATCATCCGCCATGCCGGCTGCGACTATGTTCAAGGGGCTTTGGTCGGCGGCGGCTTCCAGGATCCGCGCGACATCCCCATGGATCAGGATACGGTCCGCGCCCTCAACCACGCGGACCAGCGCCGGCTTCAAAGCGATGCCGCGCTGATCTCCGCCGAGACGCAGCGCATGGAGCCGATTTCCCTCGGTACCAGCATGGCGGCGGTGTTCGAGCGCTTCCGGTTCCAAAAAGACCAGAACTTCTTTCCAGTGGTCGACCAGGTCGGCGAACCGGTCGGCATCATTCGCGAACTGGATCTCAAGGAATACACTTACAGTTTGTATGGCAAGGAGTTGCTGAGCAATCGGGCGCTGGGGCGGACCCTGGATGCGTTCGTTGCTTCCTGTCCGGTTGCCGATGTCCACACCAAGGCGGAAAAGATCCTGGAGGTGTTTTCCGCGTCGGATGGGGCCGAGTGCATTCTGATCGTCAACGAGCGCAAGTATATCGGTTTCATGTCGGCGAAGTCATTGCTGCGAGTCATCAACGAGAAGAACTTGGCGCTGGCCCGTGATCAGAACCCACTGAGCAAGCTTCCCGGTAATAATATGATCAACGAATACATTGCTGAATGTATTGTTGATGCCAATTCAGCCTACATTATGGTATATCTGGATTTTGATAATTTCAAGCCATTTAATGATAAATATGGGTACAGGCAAGGTGATCGTGCTATTACTCTGTTCGCTGAGTTGCTGCGCAAGCAACTGCCCCAAGGGGACGTGTTTGTTGGCCATGTGGGCGGCGATGACTTTTTCGTCGGTTTGCATGAATTTCGGCACGACCAAGCGGTGGACCTGATCAAGTCCATGGTGCGGGCCTTCGAGCGTGATGTGGAAAGCTTCTACGACGAGGAAACCCGTCGGCGCGGCTATATCTTTGCCAAGGACCGGGAGGGCGTGGAACGGAAGCTGCCGCTGCTCTCGGCGTCCGCCGCCGTGGTGGAACTCCCGCGCGGACACAGTGTCCGGACCGCCGACGAAATCTCCGGGTTGATCGCCACCCTGAAAAAGGCTGCCAAGGTCGCCCCGGACAAGATCGCCTCGGCCTGCTTTCGTGGCGCGGAAATGCCGCCGACAGAGTAGTCTGTTCGGAAAGGGTCCCGTTGCTCGCGCAAGGCCGCCGATGACGACATCCGATGATGCCCAGTCCGTGCCCGGGGTGGACGATGACGCCGAAACCCAAGCCATCCGCGATGGGGTGCGGGCCTTATGCGCCCGCTTTCCCGGCGCCTACTGGCGCGATAAGGACAGGGCGCGGGCCTATCCCTCCGAGTTCGTGGCCGCGTTGACCGAGGCCGGTTACCTGGCCGCCCTGATTCCCGAGAGCTATGGCGGCAGCGGCCTGGGCCTGACCCAGGCGATCGCCATCCTGGAGGAGATCCACCGCTCCGGCGGCAATGGCGCCGCCTGCCATGCTCAGATGTACACCATGGGTGCCATCCTGCGGCATGGCAGTGAGGCGCAGAAGCAGCGCTGGCTGCCGGACGTCGCGGCCGGCCGCCTGCGGCTGCAAGCTTTCGGCGTGACCGAACCCACCAGCGGCACCGACACCCTGGCCTTGCGCACCACCGCGCGCCGTGACGGTGACGCCTACGTAGTCTCTGGCCAGAAGGTCTGGACCTCACGGGCCGAGCACTCCGACCTGATGCTGCTGTTGGCGCGCACCACGCCCCGCGACCAAGTCATCCGCAAGGGCGAGGGCTTGTCGGTGTTCGTGGTGGATATGCGGGCCGCGCCCCGTGAGCACCTCACCATCCGGCCAATCCGCACCATGCTCAATCACGCCACAACCGAGGTGTTCTTTGATGGCCTGCGGGTGCCGGCGGACGGACTGATCGGCGAGGAAGGGCAGGGGTTCCGGGTGATTCTGGACGGCCTCAATGCAGAGCGGGTGCTGATTGCCGCCGAGTGCATCGGCGATGCCCGCTGGTTCATCGACCGTGCCCGGGCCTACGCCTGTGAACGGGCGGTGTTCGGCCGGCCCATCGGCCAGAATCAGGGCATCCAGTTCCCCATCGCCGAGGCGCATATCGTCACCGAGGCCGCCGATCTGATGGTGCGCAAGGCGGCCCGCCTGTTCGACGCCGGCCGGCGCATTGGCGCCGAGGCCAACATGGCCAAGCATCTGGCGGCCACCGCCTCGTGGCGGGCGGCCGACATGTGCCTTCAGACTCATGGCGGGTTCGGGTTCGCCGAGGACTATGACGTGGAACGCAAGTTCCGCGAGACCCGCCTCTACCAGGTGGCGCCGATCTCGACCAACCTGATTCTCTCCTACATCGCCGAACACGTGCTGGGTCTGCCGCGATCATTCTAGGCAAGCTGGCGTGGGGTCGATGATTCGCGCTCATGGGCTACGGCGTTGCAGGGCTTGTCCGTGGAGTTAAGCACGATATAGGTGTATTATTGTTTGCGGGAGCTGGTATGCGGGGGCGGAGTCCAACCCCAGGATAGCTCGCCATGCGGGTGTCCGCCGGGGCGCCACTGGTGCATGCAAGAGAACGCCGGTCTGTGTTGAACCGATCCGTTCCGGCCTGAAAAAAAAGGGCTTGAAAAGGCGACGTCCATGATCGGAAATGACGGGCGATTCACCCTTCCGCGAAGAGGTCTACCCCGGGGTATCCGGACACCGCTTCGTCACCGACCGCGCCACCACGGATGCCCGGAACAACATGGGCCATGGACCGGCGCGGGGCCGCTTCGCTGAAGCCGGTCATCGTCAAGGCCCCATCCAAGGGGCGCGCCACTGACACCGTCCAGGGAGGACCGTCACCCATGAAAACCACCTTCAAGACCCTGACCCATCCCGTCACGCGCCTGAGCGCCGCCGCCGTCGTGGCCGCGACGCTGGCCGTGACCGCCGTCGCCGATCCGGCTGCCGCCGCCGACCGCGTACGCTGGCAGATGGCCATGGGCTTTCCCTCGACCCTCAAGGCGCTGGCCGACACCGCGCCCTGGATGGCCGAACAGGTCAACACCATGTCCGGCGGTACCATGACCCTGCAGGTCTTCGAACCCGGCAAGCTGGTGAAGGGCACGGAGATTTTCGACGCGGTCTCTCAGGGCAAGATCGATTCCGGCTACGTCTGGGCCGGCTACGAGATCGGCAAGGTCCCGGCATCGGCCCTGTTCGGCGCCCAGCCCTTCGGGCTTGCGCCGCCGGAAATGGCTGCCTTTATGCTGGAGCGCGGCGGCCAGCAGATGATGGAAGAGTTGTACGCCCAGCACAACATCATGCCGCTGTTCTGCGGCACCATCAGCCCCGAGGCCGCTGGCTGGTTCACCTTCCCGCTGGAAAGCCTGGATCAGGTCAGCGGCTTGCGCATCCGCTTCGCCGGGTTGGGCGGTGAGGTGCTGCAGAAGATGGACGCCGAGGTCACCCTGCTGCCCGGCTCCGAACTGTTCGAGGCCCTGGAGAAGGGTGTGATCGATGCCACCGAGTTCTCGCTGCCCACGGTGGACGAGCAGCTTGGCTTCTACAAGGTGGCCAAGTTCTACCACCTCCCGGGCTGGCACCAGCCGTCCACCAACCAGTACCTGTACGTCAACCTGGACAAGTGGAACGGCCTGGACGAGACGCAGCAGACCATCCTGCGCACCGCCTGCACGGCCGGCGTGGCCAAGTCCCTGGCGCGCGCCGAGGGCCTGCAGGGTGGCGTGCTGAACACCTTCACCCAGGAGCATGGCGTGACCGCTGTGCGCCTGCCCGAGGATATCCTCATGGAGCTTCAGGCCAAGACCGACGAGGTGATGGCCGAGTTCTCCGCCAAGGATGAGGACTTCGCCCGCATCTGGGGTGCCATGAAGGCGTTCAAGGACGAGCATCAGGCGTGGAAGGAACTGGGCTATCTGCCCAATGACTGGATGACCCGCGTCTCCGGCGAGTAAGCGGACGGTTCCCCGGGCCGCCCCGGGGGGCATGGCGCGCCGACCCTCGCATCTCGCGGGGGCCGGTGCGTTGGCCTGCCGACATGGCGCGCATGGCCTTCGGGCCGGCCGTGGTCCCGAACTCGTTCGCACCCCTTCCTCTTCCTGTCAAGGATCCGTCCCATGAGCGACACGCCCGCCAGGGCCGGCGCGTCCGGCCAGAGCGGCGAGGACCTGGACGAGCATGGCCTGCCCAGGGACCGCTTGCTGCCGCGCACGCGCGTTTCCAATGCCATTGATCGGTTCATTCTGAAGACAGGGCACCTGGCATCCTGGATCTGGGTGGCGCTGATCATCGGGATCATCGTCAACGTGACCCTGCGCTATGTGTTCGGCCGCGCCACGGTGTGGCTGGAGGAACTGCAACTCTACTTCTATGCCATCGGCTTCATCCTTGGGCTCAGCTATGCGCTCGCCTACGACCGTCACGTCCGGGTGGATGCCCTGGCCGAGCGCTGGTCGGCGCGGACCCGTGCCTGGGTCGAGTTGATCGGCATGGTCGTGCTGCTGTTGCCGTTCTCGGTCGCCATCCTGGTGGAGGCGGTGCCCTATGTGCTGACCGCGATCCGGCTCAACGAGGGATCTGCGGCGCCGGGCGGGCTGCCCTACACCTGGATTCTCAAGTCCTTCATCATCTGGGGCTTCGCCTTGATCTTTCTGGCGGCGCTGTCGCGCACCCTGCGCTGCACGGCGTTGTTGTTCGATCGGCCGCGGGCTCTCTGATCGCCGCACGGCACCCTCACCGAAGACCGGGCAACGGGCGAAACGCCCTGCGGGAGAGCCATCGTGTTCGAATACGAAATCATTGTCATTCTGCTGCTGGTCAGCTTCATGGGCACGATCTTCACCGGCTTCCCGCTGGCCTGGGTGCTGGGGGGGATCTCCTTTGTGTTCCTGATGCTGAGCCTGATCCTTCTGAACTGGTTCAACATCGACACCTACTTCCTCGACGAGTGGAACGACTTCGCCATCATCGTCGACCGCATCTGGGCGCAGATGCAGAACTGGGTGCTGGTCGCCTTGCCCATGTTCGTGTTCATGGGGCTGATGCTCGACCGCTCCGGGGTGGCCGATCGGCTGATGGCCAACTTTACCAAGCTGTTCGGCGGCCTGCGGGGCGGTTTGGCGTTGACGGTGATCGTTATCGGCGTGCTGCTGGCCGCCTCCACCGGCATCGTCGGTGCCTCGGTGGTGCTGTTGTCCATGCTGGCGCTGCCGCCGATGCTCCAGGCCCGCTACAACAAGAGCCTGGCAACGGGCGTGGTGGCCTCGTCCGGGACCCTGGGCATCCTCATTCCGCCGTCCATCATGCTGGTCATCATGGCCGACCAGTTGTCGCTGCCGGTGGGTGACCTGTTCATGGGCGCGGTGTTCCCGGGGCTGATCCTGGGCGCGCTGTACGTGGGCTATGTGGTCATTCTGGCGCTGCTGCGGCCCGACCTGGCGCCGGCCCCGGACAGCACCGGCACCGTGACCTGGCGCGACGTGCTGAACGTTGTGCTCGCCGTGCTGCCGCCCCTGCTGCTGATCCTGGCGGTGCTGGGCTCCATCTTCTTCGGTGTCGCCACGCCCACCGAGGCCTCGGGCATCGGCGCCCTGGGGGCAACCCTGCTGGCCGCCGCCAACGGCCGCCTGACCGTCGAGGTGCTGCGCCGGGTCTGCCGCGAGACCATGCTCACCACCGCCTTCATCTTCGGCATCTTCCTGGGGGCCACGGCCTTCGCGCTGGTCATGCGCTCCCTGGGGGGCGATGAGTTCATCGGCGGTCTGCTGGAGGGCCTGCCGTTCCCGCCTTGGGGCGTGGTGGCGACCATCCTGTTCATCGCCTTTATCGCCGGCTTCTTTTTGGACTGGCTGGAGATCAGCCTGATCATCCTGCCCCTGGTGGCGCCGGTGGTTATCGGGCTGGGCTTCGACCCCATCTGGTTCACGGTGCTGTTCGCCACCACGCTGCAAACCAGCTTCCTCACCCCGCCGGTGGGGTTCTCGATCTTTTATCTGAAGGGCGTGGCGCCGCCGGGCATTACCATCGGCCACATCTACCGGGGCGTGGTGCCCTTCGTGGTCCTCCAGCTCGTGGGCATCCTGCTGGTGTTCCAGTTCCAGGGAATCGTGCTGTGGCTGCCCGAGCAGATGTATTGAGGAGGATGGGTCGGATCCTCGGGGGCCGCTTGCCCCCGAGGATCCTATGACAGGCGCGTGCGAGGTTTTTTGCGACGGCATGCCCCATGCCGTCTTGGCGGTTACGCGGTCTGATGGAGTCCGGGGAACGCCCGACGGATGGTCACCACGGCCAGGGCGGTCAGGACAGCTTTCAGCATGTCTCCGGGCACGAAGGCCAGAGACCCGGTCGCCGTCTCCATGAGGGACAGACCGGTGTTGACCGACGCCCAGGGCACGCCGACCGCATAACTCACGACGATGCCGCCGAGAAAACAGAAGAGGAACGACTTGAAGGGGTTGATGGTTTTCCAGGCGCGCTCATGCAACACACCGATCACGGCTGCGGCCAGGGGCCAGGACAGCAGGAATCCGGCGGTGGGGCCGAAGAACACACCCAGGCCGCCACGACCACCGGCGAGGATGGGCAGCCCGATCGCCACCAGCAGAACGATCAGCAGCATGGAAAGCCCACCCCGCTTGGCGCCGAGAAGGGCGCCCGCCAGCATCATGCCCATGCTCTGCGCCGTCACGGGGATTCCGACGAGCGGCACGGAAATGGGCGGAAACAACCCGAGCGCCGCCGTCAAGGCCGCGAAAAGAGCGATGTAGACGACATCCTTGGTGGTTGTTCGGGTGAAGAACGAGCTCATGGAGACCTCGAGACGGTTGCGATGGAGGAGGACGACGCCGAAGGCGGGGTCGTTGTCTGGGCGGGCCCAGTCGCACGGACGCGGGAGGCATCGGCGTCCTCGTCCTCGTCCTCCGTGGAGCGGGCCTCAATGGCTTCGGTCACGTCATTGGCCATGCGCAAGGTCCGCACCAACAGCGGCAGCGCCAGGGCCAGCGGATTGTTGCCAAGGCCCCGGGCGCGTTGGGCGTCACGCACCTCCTGGGCCAGCCCTCCGATCACCGGCAGAAAGCGAAGGGACAGCGAAATGGCGAAGGCCACCTTGGCCGGATGAACCCCCACCACCCGGAATGGCGTCAGCGCGCGGGTGATCACGGCGATCATCGCCTCGTTGGTGGTGGTGACCGTGACCAGGTTGGCGAGGGCCACGAGGGTCACGATCCGCCCGACCACGGCGAACGCCAGGTCCCAGGACTGCATCAGACCCTGGACCAGGAACAGCGGCGCCAACAGCCAGGCCATCGGACGCAGCACCGCCAGCAGGCGGCGGTTCGACACCCGGGCGAGCGCGTAGCCCAGCCAGGTCAGTACCAGGGCCGCGCCCATCACCCAAGGACTGTCGGTGAAGGCCAGCGCGGTCCCAGCGACCGCCAGCACGATCAGCTTGAGGCCGGGCGGAACCTTGTGAAGGAGCGAGGCGCGCGCCCGCCGCGTCATTGCATTCGCTCCACATAGCGGGCCAGCGCGACACAGGGCGCGTCGTCCACGACGATCCGGCCATCATCGAACACCAGGATCCGGTCGAAATCCTCCAGCAGGCTCAAGTCGTGTGCCACGACCACCACGGTCTGCTCCAGGTCGCGAATGATGCCGGCGATCATACGCGCGTTCCGCAGGTCCAGCAGCGTGGTCGGTTCGTCGAACACCACGCACGACGGGTCCGTGATCAGGGCTCCGGCGATCGCCAGAAGCTGTTTCTGCCCACCCGACAGGGTGTGCGCCGGCTGTTCTCGACACTGTTCCAGGCCGTATCGCGACAAGACGGTCTCGACCAGGGCCTCGCGCTCGGCTTGCGGCAGTTTGAGCCCTTTCAGGCCGAACGCGACATCCTCCTCGACCACGGGAAACACGATCTGATTGTCTGGGTTCTGGAACACGAAGGCGACCTTGCGACGGATGGCCTTGCCGGCCGTCGCCGTGTCCAGGCCGTCGATAACAACTTTTCCTTTTGTGGGTAGAACCAGACCGTTCAGGAGGCGGGCGAAGGTGCTCTTGCCCGACCCGTTGCTGCCCACCACGCCGACGCGCCTCTGCTCCAGCGTCACGGAGATTCCCTTGAGCGCCTCGAAAGCCTCGAAGCGCTTGACAACATCGGTCACCTCAATCGTGGTCATCACGGCGTCTCCGGGGCGCGAGGTCGCGCCGGTCCCCTTGTCCTCGTGCCATCCGAGCTGTGCTCCGACTCGCGGAACCAATGTCAGCCACGTTAAAGGATGGCGGCGCGATGGCAAGGCATGACGAAACACAGTCATGCCTGATCCGCGCCGGTCGCCACGGACAGGGCGACGCCCTTTGGGACGGTATCCAGGGCAATGCCGATCACGAGTCCACAAGGGACAGCGCCGACTCTGGAGCAGACCGATCGTTGCGCCGCGCAAACCGACGTCTTTCTTTTCCGGCAAGGCCTTGGCGCCTGCTTCTGTTTGGTGCTGCTAAAACATCGCGAAACACGATGTAAACCGCTCATTTCCGCGATGGCGAAATTGGACAGATCACGGCCCCACACCTAGGAGAGGGCAACCACGGTGCGCGTGGTTCTGCCGTTCCAGTCGTGAGGATCGCCCCTATGTCCATCGTCGCCGACCGGTTGCGCGCCGTGCGTCCATCCGGAACCAAGGTCATGACGGCCCGGGCCAATGACTTGCGTGCTCGGGGCGTGGATGTGATCACCCTGAGTCAGGGCGAGCCGGATTTCGACACGCCCGAAACCGTGCGGGCGGCGGGGATCGCCGCCATCAACGCCGGGCACACCCGCTATACCCCCGTCGCCGGTGTCCAGCCCCTGCGCGAGGCCATCCGGGAGACGGTCCGCCGCGACCATGGTCTCGACTATGCGCTCGACCAGATCACGGTGGGATGCGGGGCGAAGCAGGTGATCTTCAACGGGCTCTTCGCCAGCCTTGATCCGGGTGACGAGGTGGTGATCCCCACCCCCTGCTGGGTGTCCTATCCCGACATGGTGGCCTTGGCTGGCGGCAAGCCCGTGACCGTCGCGTGCCCGGAGGACCACGGCTTCAAGCTGCGGCCCGAGGTCCTGGACCAGGCGATCACGCCCCGGACCAAGTGGCTGATGCTGAACTCGCCGAACAATCCCACCGGCGCGGTGTACTCGGCGATGGACCTGGCCGCGCTGGCCGCCGTGTTGCGCCGCCATCCGCGCGTCCATGTTCTGTCCGACGATATCTACGAAAAGCTGGTTTATGACGTGCCATTCGCCACAATGGCGGCGGTGGCCCCCGATCTGGTCGAGCGCACGCTTGTCGTCAACGGAGTCTCCAAGGCGAATGCCATGACCGGCTGGAGGGTTGGCTATGGGGCTGGCCCCACGGCGCTGATCAAGGCGATGAACACGATCCAGGGCCAGACGTCGTCCCATACCAGTTCCATTTCGCAGTACGCGGCCATCGAGGCCATTGCCGGCGATCAGGCGTATGTGGACGCGTTTCGCACCGCGTTCCGGACGCGCCGGGACCTGGTTGTCGATCGGCTCAATCAGGCGGACGGTCTGCGCTGCCGCCCGCCCGAAGGCGCCTTCTACGTCTTTGTCTCGTGCGCCGGAGTGATCGGCAAACAGACCCAGGACGGTCGGACGATCGAGACCGATACGGATTTCGCCCTCCACCTGCTGGAGACCTTCGGTGTGGCCGTGGTGCCGGGGGCGGGGTTCCTGGCGTCTCCCTACATCCGTGTGTCATACGCCGCCGCGCGCGAGGATCTGGAGCGCGCCTGCGCGCGCATCGTCGCGGCCTGTGCCGCGCTCACGGGAAAGACATGCCGATGACCACCGCGACAGATCTCCGCGCCCGCCTGGAGGCCACCGGCCTGGTCCGCGCCATGGCCGCCCACAGTCCGCTCTCGGCCATGCTTGCCGAGGAGGCCGGATTCGACGCCCTCTGGGCCTCGGGGTTCGAACTGTCGGCCCTGTATGGTCTGCCCGACGTTAGCCTGATCACCATGACCCAGCACCTGGACATGGTTCGTGCCATGGGTGAGCATGCGTCGCTGCCCATCATCGCCGATATCGACACGGGTTTCGGCAACGCCGTCAACGTCGTCCACGCCATCGGCCAGTACGAGCGGGCCGGCGCGGCGGCGGTGGTGATCGAGGACAAGACCTTCCCCAAGGTCACCAGCCTGGTGGCCGGTGGCCGCCAGGACCTGCTGCGCGTCGCCGAATTCCAAGGCAAGATCGAGGCGGCGGTGGCGACGCGGCGGGACCCCGGCTTCCTGGTCATCGCCCGCACCGAGGCTTTGATCGCCGGGCTCGGCGAGGCGGAGGCCCTGGCCCGGGCCGCCGCCTACCAGGCGGCCGGGGCCGACATGGTTCTGGTGCATTCCAAGAGCAAGACGCCCGACGAGATCGAGAGCTTCGCGCGGGCCTGGAGCGGTGCCGTGCCCCTGGTGATCGTGCCCACCGCCTATCCCGACATGACCG
>Ga0126339_10004140_pt1 | contig 10661 bp, 10 predicted proteins | sample OrbTmetagenome_2_FD_92532 | JGI IMG/M metagenome (GOLD analysis project Ga0126339, IMG submission 92532) | Coral microbial communities from Petempiche,Puerto Morelos, Mexico - Orbicella T R C metagenome | ecosystem: Host-associated > Invertebrates > Cnidaria > Coral | place: Petempiche,Puerto...
CCAATGATTCTACAAGCATTTATAACGATCAGACCAGATAATGGCACATAAACACATACCCCATGATGTCTTGCACGTAGGACGGATAACGAAAAATGCCGAGCGGAGCCCCCTCTTTACAAACATCAGCTCCTAAAAATTAAAATAAAGCCGGCTTAGGTCTACTTTCTTCTTAAAAATGACAATCTGTTCTGTATATGACGCGATAAGCTTGATGAAATAAGACCTCTGATGTCACACACAGTCATTTCCTCGCTCGCTCGGAGGCGTCGATCTGCGATTCGCGCCACTAAATTCCAAACTGATGACGCAGCACTATAAACAACCGTGTAGTGTCTCTGATTGGTTAGTACTTCGTCACCTAGCAACAACCAACCAACAAGACAATGCACGGATAGCTGTGGTGTCATTTGCTTCTTAGAGAAATTGGCTAAGGCGTCAAAAAAGTAATTTCAGCGCGCAAAACGTCGGCCACAATTTGGGATAATTTAACCCAGTCCTCATTCATTTCAAGATTTTATTGGGTGATTCCGATCGGCCATTTTGGCGTTTGTGGTTTCCTCACCTTTACTGGGCCACATAATCTATCAATACTTTGGAATTGAAATTTGATACATAAAAAATACGGCTGTGAACCTGTGCTCAATTAAGCCACATTAGTCCAAAACTTGTTGTTTTGTTTATTGCCCAGTAAACACAAAGTACGCCTGGCAGCTTGTGGGTAGCTTTCTGATGGGTTTGAGAGAAAAGGCATAAAATATTTTCAGATTGATTAAAACTCTGACGGAATTTGAATCTTCACCTGCACGGCTGGCCTCCAAAAGAAATGCATTTCCATAATCCCAGAAGAACATTCCACGAGCGGTGAGCTTATTAATAGCGGCGACTTGGCGACGCAAGCTGAAACACAATGTACAAAATCCAATATTACTAGTACATGTAAGTGTCATTTTAGAAGAGAATGGTTTTCAACTGAGTGACGTAAAACCAAAACCGATGTAATCACTGTCAGTGTCAGTAGCCAATCACAAAGCACACAGACAGTGTACAGTAAACCAATCAAAACTCAAAGTAAATACAAGGAACTGACGCAAAGCGCGGGAAAACGTGACCCAGTGAGTCATGATTGGTTTGGGTTTTCTGATTGGTTGTGAAAGTGGCGCAAGATTTATAAGCCAATTGTGTAGCGCAGTGAAGCAACACAATGCTATATTTGAGTGAAAATGGCTCTATTAGTCATAATTTATACAGTAACATTAATTATAACACTTTCATCGTCAAAATTAATTATGCTGTACATAATAATTTAACAAGAGTGTTTCCATAATAAGGAAGATAAATTAACTATTTTCACCTTTCTTGCACCAAGGCTTTAAATCTTTCAGGGTCATGTTTCATAATTTCATTTGCTTCATCAAACTTTACCTAAATAATAAGTGAAGAAATAATTGAAAAAATAAAATCAGTCAAAGGCTGGAATCCCAGGCATTCACAAGATAACGACAGAGCTTTCATAGAAAAGCCATCCCACCATATTGGCGCCACGTTGGCACTATATTGCCGTCATGTTTGCTCTTTATTGCCACCAACCTGAACAGGATAATATCCTCCATTAAACGGATTATGCAGTGAGGTTTGATCAGAGCCCAGCTCCGCAAGAACTTCACCGGTACTCTCATACTCTTGCACTAAGCGCTCCCTTCAAAAGCGACAACAAGTCACATCCGAATCAGTCTCAAATAGGAAATCAATGAGATGTGAACACAGAAGGACTAAGATATCTTACCATAAGTCTACGACATTGCCGTGGTACCCCAAGCTGTGTGGTTTTTTCAACTTCCGAGCTTTCCTGTAAAAGAAAAACAGTACTGTCATTCTCAGCACCATAGGTCCGCACTGCATGCATGCAAAAAGATAACTATGAAAATAATAATACACATCAGTAAAGCTGTGAGATATCACACAAATGAATCTAAGTTATACTGCATAAATGGCTTCAAATGCACTGTTCAATTGCGACAAAAAAAAGGAAAAAATTAAGTGCAAATTATTATTGATGATTTTTAAGATCATTATGTACAGTACTTGATAAGTTCCACACAGATGTCCACATCAGATGTATATTCCATTAACCATCTGTGAAGAAAAGCAACACACGGTAGCAGTTAATTTCAGAATGGTTTAGGAAAGACCACAAACCAAAAGAACATGCATAAAGGAAGCTTTAGTCATACCCTTGTGCATGTCTTTTTTTCAAAGCAGCCTCATCAACCTGAAAGTCAAAGAAATTTGAATATGTACTCACAGCCTAAAAAGCCACTGAGAATAGAGACATTTAAAACAAATACACTGCTGAGACAACTTCAGATCAAAGTAAATTATAATTGACTTTGGAAGTAGTTTAGAAGAAAGAAACAAAGGGTTGAATGGATGGACAAAAGAAGGAAGAAGGGAGGGAGGACAAAGGAAAAAGAAATTAGCAAAATAACAAATGAATGAAACAAAATAAAATAAATAAATTGCAATGTTTAGAGAGGAAGCCACACCAGCCTTAGCTGGTTTTCATGCAGGTCCTCTATCCTGGTTGAATTTGAATTTGGAAATGTTGGTTTTTGTGAAGGGAGGAAAACTGGAGAACCCAGAGAAAAATCTTCAAAGCAAGGCGAGAACCAACAATAAACTCAATCAACATATGGCACCGGGCCGGAATCAAACCCAGGCCACATTGGTGGAGGGCGAGTGTTCTTACCACTGTGCTATCCCTGCTCCCCAAATGACTGGAAGAATAAAAATGTTACACCTGAATGAAGGGATGAACAGAGGTCGTGAATGACTCAGAACAAATGGATGAAAAGACAGAGCAACCATACCTCAGCCACTACACCAATACAACCAGCAATGACAGCAGCTTTTGCTTGTGCACCACTCATTCCACCCAGGCCTGCTGTAACAAAAACCTACAAACACAATATTGTGTGTTGTGAGCGTAAACAAAATACCAAAGCAAACAAATAACAAAATTAATAATATTGTTTTGCAAATTTTAGTCTTTTAATAGAGTCAAACAAATAGACAGACTAATATTCCCTAGTGAATACTTTTTTATTTGCCTTCGATTGCACATTAAATTTACACATAAGTCAGCCTGTGTATCTGGTGGGAATACAGGCACAGGTGCCTTGTTATAGCAGTGTGCAGGAGTACCTTATAATGAGAGTGCAGAAATAGCAGAAATGCACATGTGAATATTTCACCAGCCATGTAGGTTAGTTTCAAGACTTTGAAAAAAGAAAAACAAAAGACAAAAAAAATCAGATGCACAGTAAGGTACCTTTCCTCTCAGATCATTCACTCCTAAGTGCCTTCTTGCAGCATTTAGAACAACAATCTGTGAACAAAAGGAAAGTTGTATGATGAAGGTTCTATCTTACAGTTATCCATTAGGTGATGCATTTTGTGGCATTAATTGTGTAAATATTCCTTGGATGGCCTTCTTATAACAGCAGAAGCCTCTAAGAGGCCTAAGAAATGAGCGTTTGGGAAATGAATGAGATCTTAATTTATATACATTGTAATTATATTAATTCCACAATGTTACAAGGGCGTCAAAAAACAAAAAACAAAAAAAAAAAAACACACAGCTCCGTCGATATGTTAACTTCTTCCTTTGTTGGAGGTGGGCTTGGGAGAGATTCAAATTAATTTACGAAAATAAATCTAAGATATAGACACTGGTACTAATATAAATTGATGGGGCAGGTAGTAATAGAAATGTTCTAAATTCGCTGGCATTGTCAGAACTACAGAACTTACTGTGGTTCCATGAACTATCCCTTGAGGTCCTATATAACAGTAACTCCCTGCTGTCATTTGACCGTACATAGTCACACCTAAGGCAAACATTTTGTCATACTGATCTTTTGATGAGTAGTTTGGAATAACCTGGAAAAATCAAACAAACAAACAAAGAGTAACGTTAGATTCATAAAAGAAAAATTGAGAACATTTAGTGATTCTGGAAACACTTTGAGCAGCTAGGAGCAGCTAGATGTTGTCAGGACCCTCCAGATGCGATAACAAATAATGGTACTTTACAATATGAAAACTCTGACAATTGGTATTCCATCAGTAGTGACCCAGGCCACTAGGCCAGCATCCAGCTCCAGCTTTATAAGCATGTGACAAGGAGTAATTAAAATTGGCTGCTAATAGCAACCCCTTCCTTCCCCTCCCCCCACCCCCATAGTACGATGTTAGCTTGTCACATGTTACATGACTTGTGTAGAGGTAAAGACACATGATTATTGCCATTTTGCACGTAACTTTTTAAGCAGTTGTCAAAGTAAAGCCCCTAAAAATTAAGGTTTGAAAGGAATGAGTATGTGTTACCAAGAAATTGTTAGCAACACAAATCCCCTTATCTGGGTATCTAGAACAGCTCTGTTCAAGTAAATGGGTCTTGCTCAAATACATCATCTGCCATTTTCAGTTGGTGACTTTAATTTGACTCACCTCTGCTGTAAAATTCATTTCACATATAAATAAATATAATTTATATATTAATAATATTTTTAGTCTTACCATGCCATTAGTAATTACTGCCCTTGGAGCAGATGGGCTGCTGGGAAACAGTCCCTGTGGGTGACCTGAGCACATTACAAGAGTCTGGTCTTCTGTCATTTCTGATAAATATTGCATCACAATCCAAAACTAAATAAATGACAAAATATTGACACAACAGTAATAATTATTAAATAAATATATTAAAAATAAATTAATTATTTGTGTGTTGTAAGTAGTCTGGTAAAGTGGCAGTGTAGTTTTGTTATTTGTAAAGATATCATGGTATTGTAAATGATTAATAAAATAGAAATAACTAAACGAATGAAATTAAAAAAAGTCATAAGTATTTGCACTTAGCAGAACCATTAATTTGCAGCTTCCTAACATTACTAATATCCCCAGCTTCTCTCCCAGGTTTGGCAAACGATTAGTCAGAAATAATCAGTCATTTACTGAGGGCATCATGCAGCAGGTACGACTGCAAACTAAATGCAGTTTTAGACACGATAGTAGTGCAAGTTTATAAATAGAAACTTATCAATTCTCTGATTTACAAGTTATATATTAATTAAAATAAATTAAAATATTTTCAAGAAGAATTTGCAATCAGCTTACCTGAGCCCAGTTAGAAAACACCTGCCCATTCCCTCCATATGTGACAAGTTCATGAGGAAACTACATTAATTGTAGAAGTAAATATTTATATTATTCTCCTATTTAACAGAGTGGCAGATAGACCCTAAGCATCATAAATGAAAATAAATTATCATCATCAATCAAATTAGTAAATAAAGAAAATAAACTATCATTAATAACAATTATAACTTAATGGTTAACTTAGTTGAGCTTCTCATGATTACTCCCTAAAACTATCAACAAATCAGCACATATCAATTATTATTAATAATTATTAAATAAATATCACTGATTGGCTTACTTGAGCTACTCGTGGATCCAGATTATTCATTATCATCAGCATAATAGCGGCAGCTTGTCTAGTTCTAGCTGGATACTCGTCAATAGGATAAGCACTGGGATAAAAAAAGTTTTAAATTATACATGCATGTAGCATTCTGAATGAAGAACTAAAAGCCCAAGATCAATAAGCTATAACTGATTAACAGGTCAAATCCTCGTTGTGAAACTAAGTAGATCACCAATGTACGAAGTTTATGAGAATTTCTGTCATTACATCCATTCCTACTTAATTCTTGGTGCTTTGTCACATGATATTCAATTTAATAACGCTTTTACCGGTTGGTAAAATGCAGTTAATGGAACATGACACCCCTTGAGGGCTAGACTGTTTTCGTTCATCATGTAATCCAGTAGGACAACAATAGTAATGTCAATGCTGAATGCTCAATTCACAAGTGAACATTCCCTTATTCTAGCAGTTAGCACACCCTTCCCTCCCTTGGAGAGGGGCTTTTATCTGTTATTTGTCAATAAACTGGGGTCACTCCTTGTGGTTCAGTTAAGTCTGTGTGGTAACTTCCCCCAAGCTTTTGCATTGTTTGTATCTTGCCATCTCATATCCTGGCCTTTATCTTGTCTGATCCAGCCTGTGCTGTGCTGGGGATATAAGAAAGGCTCTGCCAATACTCTTGTTCTATTCCCATGTGAGTGGAGGAATAAGCGATGCTTTTAGTTTGTGCACCTATCATGGAGTTACGTCAAGTCTCCCGCAGGGCTGTGTCCCCCTCAATTATGCCATATTGTTGTTTGCGTACTTTGTTGGGTCACCTTTCATCTGGTTGCGTTAAAATTCTACACTTAGTTTGAATAGCGGGATAGTGGCATTAAGTAATATTAAACTTACCGCATTTCAATGTCTGGTCTGAAGCGATACATGTAGATGTGGCCATACTCCCTTAATTCTTGGGCAAACTCTGGAGCAAGTGTATGATGACAAGTGGATGGAAAATATCTCAGGGCATTCTGCAATGCTAACTAAAACACAAATATTGTAAACAGTTTAAGATAGTAACTTATAATAATATTTTTTTCATTGTTTTACACATAAGTACTAAGTAAAAATTTAGGACATTCAATGATAATTAGAACCCTCCTGATGCCATTTGCTTAGTAAATTAAGCTGCTAAAACAATTAAAACTACAAAACTCTGAGACATGAACTCTGTTGTTGGGCCTCCGTGAGAAAGAAAAGAAGGGCTTAAGTGAGATGGTAGAGCTTTGCCACTTACCACAAGCTTATGGCATGTCTATCTAAATATTAGCATATTAAACCATCCTAAAACGTTCCTAAGATTGTCATATATGCATGACCAAAAAATGCTGTAGGAATTTTTATTTTCTATCACAGTCACAGGTGATGTTTCAGGATAAAGGTCGTAAGTGATGTTTTGTATGACACAAACAGCGTGCAGTCGAAAAAACACGTGCGAGAAAGTTGAACCCTAGCACAGCTCAGTCTTGGTTGTTTCTCGTGACACACTTTGGCAAATGATGGACAAGAAAAACAAAATGATGGGTTGAATTCAAACCTCAGGTACATTACATGTTTACCCTAATTTTTGCCAGAGTTTATTTGTATCACGTGACTTCAAGCAAATCGTGCATGAAAAGAAAAACGGATTTTATGGATTACAAATTAATTTATAATACGCTGAGTTAAAATCTATGCGTTTTATTTTATCTAATGCTTATTTTTTTAGTAATTAGTACAATTAAGCTTAACTTGTTTAGGCCATGTCGTTAAATAATGCACATTTATCCCTATCACACGTACATCATGCTACCATTTTTTTAAAGTAAGAATTTGAGAGCTACATTCGTAAGCTTCCAAAATAAGTAAAGAAAAATCGATTGGAATTATTTGGGGTTATTAAAGATAAAGATAGATCTCGTAGACAACCAAAACAAGAAAGTGGCCAGAATTTGTTGTTGAAAGACAACAATCAAGCTAAGTTTCGTTTAGGCGCTGTCCGCTACTCTCAAGGAATTTTCTCAAAGTATCAAAGAAGATTTCATACCCTTCGCTCATCCGCAGAAAGATTCACTGTTCTGACAGGTGCATGTGGCACGGAATTGTCGCGATTTCGCGGTGAAGGAAGAGGATCGATTGGAAGGCCATCGCACAATTCCTTTAAGGACGCCATTTTATTCAGTCCGTGATCAATGATTCCAGCGTTTTGTATTTTTAATATATGCGCGATTAGTATTTTTGGAGGTGTGTCGGAGGTGCGTCGGAGGCGTGTACCAAATGCTGTATAATGATTGGTTGATTTGTTGCACGGCTAAGCTTGTTTTGCCGCGCCGGCGGCAAGGATTCGTGGTACGTCCGCTTTAAACCAGAGTAAATAAATTGTTAATGCTTTCTTAGAACTGTTTATTTGAACGTTTCAGCACAAACAACATAATTTTTAGCCTACGTCGCAAAAAAACAACAATTTCTCAAGTCCATGCAAGAGAACAAGACAGTCAAGTTTTGAGGTAAGCTATGCATATGTAAATTGTGTATGCCAGGCTTCAATGCGTAGTTATTGTAAATCGATATGATCTGATTATTCATCTTCTAGTTTACGTGTACTTTGCCAGGACTTTAATCCTGGAACTTTGACAAACAAGTTTGTATTCGTTGTAAATTTATAATTAGCCGGTGTCCCAGACTTTCTGTTTCACACATCCAAGAACACAGTGAAGAGAAATTGCTAGAAATCATGAGATTATCTGTTCGGTTCAACGACAAATGGTTCGTCGTTCCTTGCGGAGAAGGTCATAACACAGTTCAGTGGCTGATTGAAGAAACAATGCGCCGCTCAGAAGGCGCTCCTGGATCAGAGAAGTCACCCTTAACCTCCCAAAACTTCGAAGCTCGTTTGGCTAAAGGTGGCGCGATGCTATATCCGAACGATGCCATAAACGAAGTACTGGATGACAACGATTTTGTCCGTCTTTCCGGTAAGTACAGTGAAAGACTGTGCGATTTTGCATTCAGTATTTGATCAGTTATACGTTCGAATCGTTCATTCGTTCGATCGACTGATCGAACGTCAATGTACGGTCAGTGAGTTTTAAACTCTGGCGGAAGTTTGTAAACGCATGTTCTGATCAGAGCAGTTCAGGCTTTCCGGGTTGCATCAGCCAAATTGTCCTCCCTCTGTGATTCGATTTTCCCGCTTTGAAGCACTCGTATTAATGGAATTAACCCACAAAACTTTACGAATCTCTATGTAAAGTCACCTGCCTTTTTTTTTTCTTTACAACTGCGTGTCAAGAACAGCGTTATTAAATGTTAATTTATTGTTGTATTATTTCAGCTGTTGGTGTTTCCACGGAAAATGACCACACCTTAGTTGATACTTTGTATCCAGCTTTTCACTTTAGTTTGGTCTTAATTGTAAAATGTATAATTTATTTAATTCATAAGTAATAAGTAATTAAGTACGTACTTATTCGATAGCATGGAGTAGTTTTATTTTATTGTTTCTTTGGTACGAGATATTAGCACTCCCATGCTACACTGAAATCCGAATGGAAATAAAGTTATGCATGCGTGTATGTAATACTTAAAATACATTTTGTATTAATTATATTATTTTGCTGTGTTATGATCATTGTTATCTATGATTGCAGCAGAATTTATAATTTGTATGTATTTTTAAATTTATTCTTTTAAAGAACTTATTGTTATTTATTTCTTTTAAATATGATTATGATAAATTAATATTACAAATTTGAAAGTACAGTGCACCAACAAATGTGTTTATTCACTGCAAATATTTTTGGTCTTGCCTCATGACACAGGGATTCTCATAATTCTTATGAGTGATCATTCTCTTTTAGTTGATTCACATTGCAATTGTATGCAGAAATACAACAATATTACTAAGTAACTGCTGATTTCAACAAGGATTTTAATGGCAGTGATGTTCCCTGTTTTACTGTATGCCACTGGACTCTGAAAGCCAAAGCTATTTTAAAGCTGTCACACTAGTGCCACAGGTTGTTGCAGCTGAAGCTTTTAATCCTCAGGTTTCCTCGGCATGTTTTGACCAGCAAAATTTTAATCAATCTCCCTTGATCTAGATGAGATGCATATTTATAGCCAGCATAGATCATAGATGGCAAGTTGTGTAATTTATTTTTTTAGTTAATGGTTAACTGAATATTTAGCAAATATATTAATCTCCTTGGCATCTTTTTGACAATATTGTCATGAGCTTTGTTTCATTTGATCAATCAAGTTGCCTACAATAAGTTAAAATGGTAAAACAGTAGGATCCTGCTTTCTTGACCCTTTAAACTTAAACCAAGGGTCAGTTTTCTGTATGTAAGTTTATTCCAAGTATTTGGGATCTTAAAGGTTCAAGGAATCAGGATTTGATATTCGTAAAATAATAGTGGTAAACAATTAGTGAAGTAGGTTTGATCCCAGGAGTATCATTCAGTAGCGAGGGTAGTTCTGAGAAGAACTGTTGTTGGTGAGTCACAAAAAACTGTTCTTCTCAGAACTTCTCAACCCTCACCTGGACAATCACACTATACAAACTAATTGGTGAAGTATGCCAGGGGCTCCCTTTTAAAAAGCACTGCCAGGGTGCTCGTCAGAAATTTTGAGAAGAACCCCTAAGAGGTACCAACATCCTTTTTGGGGGGCATCAGGGCCGTCATTAAGTCTTAAGTCACCTGTAGCCTTGTTCTCCACACTCATAACAAACGTGTTACTTTGTGGTCGAATTCTATCAACAACTGGCAATTTCACCCATAACATGAAGGGAAAATCAAGCATACTCAGCTGTAACAGGTGTCACGGGTTACAGCCCTTAATGACAGCCCTGGGCGTGGCTTGAATTTTTTTTCACCTTTAAGAGGTACCTATTCTTAAACAACACATTATCTCCTGTCCTCAGCAGTACAATAGTTCACGCTGTGGGTCTTTTGAGGCTGAACACCCCGAAGAGGCACCAAAACTGCTTTTTTAACCCTAAGAGGTAGGATGAGCACACGCCCCTTCCTCCCCCCCCCCCCCCCCCCCCCCCCCGCGCCAAAAGGACCAGCCGGTTGCGGCGTTTTTTTTTTTGTTTTTTTTTCGCCTTTTTTTTCTTGAGGGTGGGGGGGGAGAGAGAGAAACA
>Ga0126339_10004141_pt1 | contig 10661 bp, 13 predicted proteins | sample OrbTmetagenome_2_FD_92532 | JGI IMG/M metagenome (GOLD analysis project Ga0126339, IMG submission 92532) | Coral microbial communities from Petempiche,Puerto Morelos, Mexico - Orbicella T R C metagenome | ecosystem: Host-associated > Invertebrates > Cnidaria > Coral | place: Petempiche,Puerto...
ACTTACAATTCAATTATTTGCTCACTGCTTACACTACTTACAATGCAACACAATTACAGGTGCTACTTACAATAACACAATTTGCATAACTTACTCTACAAAACAGTACGATACGATTACCTATTTCACAGGTTGCTGCGGTATCTGGTGATGCACGCCGATGTTTAGATATATGCCGCAGAGCAGTAGAAATCGCAGATTCACGTGCCAAAAAGAAGGGAACCGCATTGGTTGGAATGAGTCACGTGGACTTAGCTTTACAAGACATGTTCTCGTCACCTAAGATACGAGCCATGAAGTAAGCGTTTAGTTGTTGTTGTTGTTGTTGTTGTTGTTTCTTAAGTTGTTGTCCTTGCAAATCACTGTTCGCCACTAACTTGTGTGGGGGTCATTGTGGCTTCATGGTTAGTACGCTCGACTCCGGATCGAGCGAGCCGTCCGGGTTCGAGCCCTGGTCGGGGACATTGTGTTGTGTTCTTGGGCAAGACACGTTACCTTCATAGTGCCTCTCTCCACCCAGTTGTACAAATGTGTACCGGCGAATTTAATGCTGGGGGTAACCTTGCGATTGACTAACATCCCATCCAGGGGGGGAGTAGAAATACTCCTAGTCTCTTCATGCTACAGAAACCGGGGTGAGCTCCGGTCTGATGGACCACTTGGCTCGTATGCAGACTTGACCTTTTTACCCACTAACTTTACCTCTATTTTATATTCCAGGTGCTTGTCACAAGTAGAAGGTCTTTTCCTCAAGTCTGTTATCGCAGAGTTTCGTAGCTCTGGACTTGAAGAGGCAACTTTTGGTGATGTGAGTTGATAAGCAGATTTAAATTATTTAGCTTTACTAAGATCATTAAATCTCTGAGCTATAGAAACTGAGGCAAGTTCCTCAAGGACTGTTCCCCTGGGAGTTTTACATTTGCGAATTCGCTATGGTTGTACCGGGTTGACGCACTGTTAGAGAAAACCCGTACAGGTCTAGTAGTTTGATTCAAAACTCCATTGTGTTACTATTAATAACCGCACACAATCAAAGGGTTTACAAAAGGACTTTCAAGTGTGACTTTCTAACTGAGCGTCCGTTACCGTTTGCTAATTTGTCCTATTTCTTGTTTCATTCTAGGTGTTTCAGCAACTCAATGATTTTTGTCGAATTGAGGGTAAGTTTATTTTAACGTAAATTCTTTGTTTGACTTGTACAGTCATGGCTCGCTTGATGTTTAGATCAAATTGCTGTGTAGCCTCGACGAAGCTAATTACTTTGGTTTGAATGCAAGATAAGTTTTAGAAAACAGCTTTTTTAAAAAAATTTTTGAGCAAAAACTTGTGAAGTTCGTGTCATATTTGCTTCCTTTTTCACCAGGCCTTTCGTCCCCTACACCATCGCAAGCCGCGGCTGTTTGTTGTCGTTTAGGAGCCTGGAAGCTACTTTTAGTAGAGTCTGGCCGTCGCGACCTGGAGCAGAGAATTCGTTTGAATGTCAATCAAGACGACGTTCTTTATGCTCTCCAAAAGAATCGCACGTGATCACCGTTGAGTGGGATAGGAGGTCACGTGGTTAGGCTTCATCCAATCATTACTCAAATCGTTATTTCAGATGATGTTGAAATGCATTTTGGAAATTTTTAATTGCTAGTTGAGTTCGCGCAGAAAAATATGTCTATTTTTTTATCAAGCAATATTATATATATTTCTTATTTTTCTTATCACTCAATGTTCTTGTAAAAAAGGTTGTCCTCAGAAGAACTATTTTTGTAAATTTTATCTTGAATAACGGAAGGTGCCAGAATTATGTCAACTAATTTTGTCATATTATTGTAAATAGAGCACATAACAGTTTTCAATAAAGTATTTTTTCATTTTACTTGTTGTATCTGTTTAAATGCTACAGCACATACGCTGTTGGTGGCCTAATGGTTAGTGCACATGCCCTGTACATCGACTGGTCCGCCAGCTTCGATAACAACAGCAATATTTTTAATTCTCATGATACAAATCAAAATACTATACAAAGTGTCAAAAAATATTAACATACAATAAAAAGAATTCAAGCCAAGGCAGAGGACGCTGTATTGCGTTCTTGACCAAGGCAAGACTACTAATTCCGAAGTACCTTTATTCACTAAGGTGTAAAAATAGTGTTGTTGAACGAGAACCTGACAACACTGATGAACAAGAGTGCAGTCCAAGGAAGGGAAAAATAAAACTCCTAATCATTTAATTTCTGATATTGCCAAAACAGGTTGACGTAACAAAAACTACCTAAGCTAGCACGTCAATCGACACAACACTCCCCCAAACATCTTCAGTCGAAACCGCTTTTTGTTTTGCGTTCGACGATTAATGTGGGAAATACTGGGTTCACATCATCGCAGAACCAGGGGCATGGTATTCATTTCGATGATTAAAAGAACCGAGAAAAACAAAATATTCATTTTGTATGCAAGCTTTTTTTCTTCTCAAATATGTCTTCATTGTTTTTCACACCTGGTGTTACATTCTTATGTTCCTATAGTTCCTTGACTTCTACGTGCGTGTTATGAATTATGGAATGGACGAGTATTTGTCTCCAGGGTGATTCAAAATAGTTTCAATAGCATTGATCCATTGATCGCAAGAATCAAGAACATATATACGCCTCTAGTAGCCCTAGTTCGAGTTACCTTCGCAGAAAGGATTAATAATCAGACAGTTTGATGGTCATTGCCAACATCGGTAGTTTTCAAACTCCTCAATAATGATTACAGACCGAGGAAATCATGAACTGAAGCGCAAAGCAGCAAAAGAAACCATGTCAAAGATCCAAGATCCTAAAGAAGCACTACGGATGAAATGTTTAGCTCGAGGTGCCAACGGAATACTTGGACTGGGAAGGTAAGGTCATCGTATAATTTCGTCAAATTTCAGTACATTATCACTTGCTTGAATCCGTTAGACTGGCCGCAACAAATTAAAGACCTACAAACATTTAACTTACAAGATCGCATATCGGATGGTTAAGCCTGCCCGTCGCAACCGAACTAGCGCGGTATAGAAAAAGCCCGAGTACAGCGATTTGATTCTTTAGGCTGGCTATCAAGATTATCAGGTTAATTGGAAAATAAGTAAATAAGCATGTTGGTCGCTGAAAAAGGAATAATAAGTTCACAGATGGTTTGTGCGGACCTCTGTGAGTGGCCGTACCACCGAATGAGAATTATCCCTTCATTTTTGGCCTCAATAGCAAATCTATTTCCCATAATTAGTATGGTGTACACGGTTTTACCGGTTTTATCTAGGCCATCCAGCATCCTGGGCTAGCCGTATAGATGATAAATTATTCAATTTGGCTGAACGTGACACCGAGAATTATCAAGGCCAAGGTCTGAAATCTTGTTTGGCATCACCATAGCATAGTTGAATCTTACAGTACCAAAAGGCGGTATTCGAGCTGTGCACTCTTTTTTTTATATAAGAATATATAGAATATTTAAGAGTATCTATATTAAACTTGAGGCTGGGATTTTGAAAGAATATAATTTTGTGGGTTGAAAATTTGTAAATACAGTACAGTTATATGTTTTTAACTAAACCGCATAAAACTATTTCTAAACGGCAAAACTAGCCAAAAACAAGAAAAGCAGCGCTAGCCGTATTTTCAGCGCTAATAACATTACTGCAATTATGTGCGTAACATCAGGCTTTAACGCCTTCAGGCTGGCTACAAAATTACTAATTAGCTGAATACATTCGATAGAATAAGAATATTTTTAGCCTAAAATCGGCGGGAAAATATGAATATTTAGCCTCAGCCGGAAAAACGATGTCCTTATAAAAACCGAATGTGTTCTGTATAGGACAAAACACATTTATTTGTTGTCTGTTGGATTCTTCGCTTTTCATAGTTTCCTCAGCAGCAGCTGTTTCATTTTATTCCATGTTATTCCACTTGATGCGTGAATAATTCCGAGAACAGAAAAATCCTAGAAGTTTCTCTCATAACTTTTCATAATAAATAATATAATCTAGCGTAAAACTAACAAGTATAAATGGAATATTTCTACTTCTGTTACTATTGAAACACGGAAATAATTATTATTTTTAAAAATCTTCCGGAAAAACAGTGACTCGACAATTTGAGCCCACGGTTCCAGTTCAGTGAGTAAACTGGGTACCACGCGGTCGTTGTCAGGGTAACAGAAAAATAAGAATCTTCGTGACTCGCGAAGGGCGCCATATTTGTTACAGACAATAGACAACAACATGGCTGCAACATCAAGATCTGATACAGAAATGAGACAAAAGTGTAAAAAGATGCTCAATTCCAAGCAAGCCAGAGACCCTGTAGAACGTCTAAGACTACAGTGTCTTAGTCGGGGTTCTGCTGGGATAAAAGGCATAGGGAGGTAAGAGGTCGGACGTATTTTTACTTTTTAAAATCCGTTTCAAATCATTCTGTTTTTGGATTCTTAGTACATAGAGATAACTATTTGGCTTTATTTTGCTGAAGGAATTGGCGTCTGTTAGCTGGTGGTGAAAATTTTTTTGGACTGTTGTGGACGCTGAGATCAAGCAGATTTCTTCGCACAAAGCAGGCTAAAACACAAACTCAGTCGGTTATTCAAAGAGCACTGCTTCCCTGTCATTTCTTGGTAGCTAAAATGTAAGCTTAACCGACAACTCTTTGACTGTTTACCCATTAAGAGGAGTGATAAGTTATAGAGTGAAAACTGAACTGTAACCCCACAAGAGACTAACACAGTGAAAGTAGAGACTTGGTCTCAGTTGTTCGAAGGCTTGACAACGCAGTCCACCGGATAAGTACAGTGTAGCTATCCAGTGGATGAGTGTTAATAAAACAAACCATGCTATCCACTGGATGGTGATTTATCCGGTGGATAGCATTATCTACTTTTCGAACAACCCTCTACGTGAAAATCAACACAGGATGGTAAAAGTACTGTTAAACAATTTCATTAAATGGTCACATAGTCAAGCTGGTTACAGATGTCCAGACTTTTATCTTTTTTATAGTGAGATCTTTTAAATGTTTATTGGCTAAAACCCGGTTCCCACCTGCACAACCTTAAGTGCAAGCATACACGTAGCAATGATACAAACCCTTGTGCTTAAACTGTGGTCTGTTTCGACATGAGCAATTTGATGACTAATCACAAAGAAGGGGGAAAATGTAATCCTTTCCTTTGAGCGTACATGTATGCTTGCATTACCGTAGTTTCTCAGTAATAAGGCGCACGGTTTTTTCGAGGAAAATCTGTTTTTTCTTGGGAAGTTTTTGCCAAAATTGGGGTGCGCCTTGTAGCCGAATATTTTCGCGCAAAAAGATCTAACGACAGCAATTTTACCGGAACTTACAGTTAAAACTAGACAAATAAAAGACACTAAACATTGGTCACTGACTTTTTTAAGATTTGGTGGTTCTGAAAAGAACCGGGTGGCTCTGAAAAGAGCTGTTGTTGTTGTCCTGAAATTTGTTGATGTCTAGTCTTCCTCCTCGCCATCCGTGTCAAACTCGTTCTCCAGTTCATCATCTGCTTCCTCCTCTCCAGCTTCTTCTTCATCCCACACAGCTTCGTCCTCGGTGCTGTCCAGAGCATTTGATATTCCACAGCACTTGAATGAGTTCGCGATCAAATCAGCGGGTATCTCTTGCCATGCCTTTTGGATCCACTGCAAAACCAGTTCTGTTGGTCTGTCTGTCTTCATGGCCATGGTCAAATAAGTTCTCTTGAGCCAAAGTTATATGTATGCTTCCACTTGTGCTTGCATGGCTATACTGAAAACCAGCCTTGAAAGTTTTGACTTAGATATCATGGCAGTGAAAGCCTTCATATCTTCCCCTAGCATCTACATGTACAGTTCCTCTTCTTCCATCATGATTTTGTGGTCATAGCTAAATCAGTCGAGAAGTTTTAAGAGAGAAGTATATACCTTGTCTGCAATAATGTGGGCAAACCCCACTCAGCAGTCACCTTTTTCTGCTGCAAATGTGACGGTCATACAGTTGTTCCACTGAGGAACTGGTCTTTCAGCTCACCAGGAATGGAGACACTTACAACATTTTAGGTATAGCTGTAGCACATACATGTACAATGCATGTACACGCCATCAAGTTTTCCAATCAGATCACTTACAATGCACAATGTAGCATTTACATGTGCATATCAAAGTTTATGATTCTTACACTTTTTTTCTCTTTTTCAGAGTTTTCAAAATTATGGATGACGACCAAAACAGGACATTAGATTTTAACGAGTTCAAAAAGGGTATCCGTGATTATGGTCTTTACCTGGAACCTAAGGTAATTTGCTGGCATGTAGCATATACATGTACATGTAGTTCTGAAAATTTTTGTTAGGGACAAATTCATTTACATTGTCAATACTACAAATGTCTTTTTGTAGGAATTACAAGAGATGTTCTTGGCCTTTGATAAAGATGGTAGTGGGGTTATAGACTTTGATGAGTTTCTCCTTGCCCTCAGAGTAAGTTTGATTACGTTATAATCAATCTTTAATAACAGTAGGTAATATACATTGTACAGTACAGACATGTATATATGTACTTGCTTATTTTGCAGTTAAGTTTATTTTATTTCTGATTACAAGCACATTTATGTTATTTTTGAAGTGTGATTCAACCATAGTGTTTAAATACGTCTTTTAACATTGTCTTCAAAAACTTAGATGTATGAAATAATAAAAGATATTCACATTTAATTTTACCCACTGTCTTGTTGACTCACAAGAGTTAATCTGTCAATGTGTGAATGGGGCTTACCTGCTGGTGGCTTGATTCTAAACTTTGTTATTGAAACATTATTGTTAGCATAATAAAACCTACCAAATCTCCTAAAATGTAATTTTCTTAATATTATGGTGGACTGAAGCACTGTCTTGGTACGTGGCAATGTGGAAGGCTGCAGAATCCAGGACAGTCAACCCTGCCGGTACAGACCATCTGTGCCCTGGCTACCCAAAACTTGTTCTGATATCCCACAGGTCAAATATCATATATCTTGTATGAAACTCTGGCTGTGCGGCAGGCTAATGAACATCTGCTTGTGAAAATTACCCCATAATGCATTGCTAAGGATACTTTGTGCTTCATGTACATGTTCATGTATGCCAAGGTCAACAGATTATGTGCAAGCAAATTATGCAATCTCATTTGTCTGGCCAAAAGCCAGGGAGATTTGAAAGGGCATAAAATTATGTTCTGTTCTGTATAAAAAATTTCTAACACTGACCAGTAACTAAATAATTGAAGGCTTTCGTGCAAAAAGGGCGTATATAGCATTTTGGGCCGATTTTTATTTTTTGCAGGATCGAGCTAATTTTTCACAGACTGACTTATTTTGATGTGAAAAGCATCATTGCATAATTGTTTTCGTTGATTTGCGCTTCATTTTCGAGAAATAACGTATGCAAAAAAAACCTCAGTTTTCCAAGGGTATCTTTGGAGATCTTTTATTGATCGAAAAACAAAAGAAACCTTTGTTTTGCTAAACGATGAAGTCACCGAAGCATGGCATTTGCCACTAGTGTTATTATTCATATAATTATGCAATTCTCTCACTGTTTCCTCATTAGCGCAAGTGAATAAGGCGCTGAACAGGCCGGATTCAAGTTTGTTCTGTCGTGACACTGGTACGATACGAGGTCGGTCGATTTTTTTTTTCTGGTTTAAAAAAAGACCACACTGTCAAAGCTGCTAAAAGTAGCGGTTTAAGTTTGCCCCGCGTGGAAATCCACCTTGGAAGGATTTGCTCCAAGAGATGCCGCTCAGAAAGCTGAGTGTTTTTGCATACGTTATTTCTTGAAAACAAAGCGCAAATCAACGAAAACAATTACGCAGCGATGCTTTTCATGTCAAAACAAGTCAGTCTGCCAAAAATTAGCTCGATCCTGCAAAAAATAAAAATCGGCCCAAAATGCTATATACGCCCTTTTTGCATGAAAGCCTTCAATATGGTAGTAGTTTTCATGGATCATAATTTGGAAGATATGCAATGAACCTTGTGTTGTCATTTTTCAGCCGCCTATGAGTAAAGCTCGAAAATCTATAATAGCTGAAGCATTTAATAAATTAGACAAGACTGGAGATCAAGTCATTACCATTGAGGACCTCAAGGGGTAGGTGTTATTGTTATAAGAGACATTAAAGAACTGGTTAAATTGTGTAATGATAAGGTCATCACTGAGAAACAAATAGAGTTTTCATACAATGTAGCATAATGCAAACACACCTGTAGGGAATTTAGGAGTCAAGAATTCTAAGGGTTTTTGTATTTATAATGTATTGTAAGTATTTTCAAATTCTCGCTAACTCACTTGAGTGTTTGTAACAGTGAATAACCCATTTTTAAAAACGCTTACAAGGCAACCATTTTTATATTCCTTTTGTGAAATGTACAAATTATATGCTTATACATCCTCATACAAAATGACTATTTGACCAATCAGGGCTTGTGAATTATATTAATATATACACTGTAAGGCTGAGAGACCATTTGGTCAAGACAGTTCCTTATGAACTGACTCGTAAAACATTTTTGCTGTATTTTCAGTTCAGAGTTGCCTTGGTCAGGGAAAATTATATTTTATTCAAAGTCAGGGAGAAGTCAGAGAGTTTTGTATCAGGTCAGGGACTTTCTAAATCCCTGTTCAAAGTCAGTGAAAAGTCAGGGAATTTTACCTTACGGTTGCCACAAATTATTTTATTAGATGTTTTCATGAAGACAAGGCAATTTTGTTTTAAAAATTATGTAAGCCATTCTTATTTTTGTTGATTTATGGCCAGAATAATTGTCCTGCATGGTCAGTGAAGATTGCTAAGTCAGGGAAAAGTCAGGGATTTTTTTTGGTTCTGGTGGGTGGCAGCCCTACAGTTAAATAGACAGTAACTTGATGTACATGGGACAAATTTCTGGTAATCTTATGAAGGTTTTTAACAGCTGTTGAATGACTTTATTTTAGAGTTTACAATGTTAAGATGCATCCAAAATACCAGAATGGAGAGATGACAGAAGAACAGATTTTTATAAAGTTTTTAAACACTTTCGAGGTTGGCAGTGCTGAAATGGATGGAAGGGTAAGATTTCACTGCAGTTGTGTGATGCATAAGTTGTAGAGAAATTTGCTGTAGGCTGTTAGTTTAGTAAAAATGTAAATCTCTGGAGAAATGTTGCCACCTGTTGTAATTACACACTCTGTACATGTAGTTAACACTTTACTCCCTAAGGGTGCCAATTGGCACACAACTTCATAACTTTGTGAATATTTGAGATGCACGTGGAGTGCAAGACTTGCTAAATGAGCTATAGTTCAGCGTGGGTGCACCAATGATATTTGAGAGTTGAGATGTGTTGGAAGTTTTTCAGTTTCACATTTTAAAACGATGTCTCTCAAAATGATTATCCCCTTCGTAGCTTTTGATGATCAGTGGCTTTCAAATGGTATATTGTACACAGGCAGGAAGTCTTTATTTGCTGATTTGTCAAGAAATATTGCTTACAAGCATTAGGCCAAAAAATGGTTTAAAAGTACCAAAAAGGAAACAAAACGTTTTTGACTTACTTGCAAACGAATTTGTCATCAGGGTGATGTTGAAAACTTCATTTGAAGTGGAAAACGTTTCGTTTTATCCTTTTCAGGTATTCTGAAATGATGTTTTGGCCTTGCAAATAGTATTTACAATCAAACATGAACGTTACAGACAAGAAAAAAAGCTGCAAAGCATACATCATTAAATACACTTTGTCTAGTAAACATACCAGTCATACTGAACCTTAAAAGCAAACATTTGTCTTTCCTATTTTCCAGATTACTCGAGATGAATTCATGAACTACTATGCTGGTGTCAGTGCTTCTATAGACAATGATGCTTACTTCCTCCTTATGATGAAGAATGCCTACAAACTGTGAATATGCGCCAAGCTTCCTGTTAGAATTGTACAACTTAGAACTACAGAGCTATGTGGTGTACAGTCAGTGCTGGTGGCCATGGAGAGGTGGTCTAGAAATTAGTTGATTGTTGGCAGCCTTTGGAGTAGCCACTCCTATAGAGCACATGCAACATCACAGGAATTTGTACATACAATTGTGACAGCATTTAATGCTTTCAGAAACATTATATTTACTTAAAATAAATATCACTTTCATGGAAATTAATGACCAATTTTTACTTTCTTTTTACCCCATTGCAACGCACTCGAGCTGGTAGTCTGTGATACTGTAGGACTTGCTCACCACATGGTAGAGCCTGCATAGAGAAACAGATTCTCCAACGGAGAATTACTCACAATGTATGGAAAGCAATAAGGAGAATCTCAATGTTGATCATGAGAGAGAAACGATGATATACCTACAACGTTTTTTATTTTGTTTATTAGTTGTAAGCGAGAAAGTGTTCGCCCTCTTTCAGTCCTGTTGTTTTTATGTTGCTCGAACCCTTCGTGATCTCAGAAGAAAATATTTTTTTTCATAACTTTTTATGATTATTATTATTTTTTAATTTATGCTATTTGAAGGACTGTTTGTGTTCCTCCAATAAAGCGTAAAGCCCACTCAATAATACATGTAATTGTAAACTTTACTTTAGACATTTTCCGACATTTTCAGAAATAAAGATAAACAACTGAAAATAACACACGACAATAA
>Ga0126339_10004142_pt1 | contig 10660 bp, 8 predicted proteins | sample OrbTmetagenome_2_FD_92532 | JGI IMG/M metagenome (GOLD analysis project Ga0126339, IMG submission 92532) | Coral microbial communities from Petempiche,Puerto Morelos, Mexico - Orbicella T R C metagenome | ecosystem: Host-associated > Invertebrates > Cnidaria > Coral | place: Petempiche,Puerto...
TAAATTACATATTACAAAAACATGCATATGAGCCAAAACAAACGGTATCAAAGGTGTCAAATTCCGCAAGGCCAAATGCCCCTTTCCTTTCTGTTTTTCTCGGCCCTTTTACACTGGCTACCTTTTGCATTGTATGTTCTTTCTGGCTTTCTGGAAACGGACAACTTCCGACTGATAAATTATAATTTTCAATTCAAATATTTCATTTTTGTGTGTGTGTGTGCATTTATCCAATTCCTCACAAGATTATGAGAGTATTTCCACTCCCCGGGGAGGGAGGGGAATGTTTTACGCGCGAGTACTTTTTATATCACGAGGATTGTAACACTTCCACGTGCAAGATCTCGTCACTTTTACCGGTAACTTTACGAAGACGTTATTTTACTTAACACAGCTTAATTGTGCAGGTCACTAGCAAGCTTCTGGCACCAGTCTGAAACTACGAGGGTCACAAGAGATCTTTTCACTAATACCACAGCGCTAACATTGCATAATTGTTTGATAATTTCGTCATTCTCTCTGCTTACTGTTTGTTGTCACGCTGTTTGAATCGCTCATCACTAATATGCATATGTAAAATGGCTGAGGCTAAGGGTGTGGGATGCTGACAGAGTTTCGTACAGAGGTTGGATTTAAAGGTATGAATTATTTCATATATACTTCACATCAGAGGTTGGATTTCTTGAAACAGTGCAGAAATCTGCAAGCTTTCCACTGCTCGGAATATGAAAGGATAGACAATGACTTCAACGCCTGGAACAAAAATGGAAAGAAAAAGTCTGTATTCTTTTCTATTCTAAGTCACGAAAAAGTCCTAGAATTGTAATTGAAATTTCTGTCAGCTAGTTGAATTTCATCGAAATGCCGCCTTAGCCACAGAATCTCGAGAACTCTGTCCATCCTATATCTGCGTTCGTAGTGAATCCTAGTCTAGGAAAAACGGAAGAGTGGGCGGTACGGCTACAAATAAACAGCCTAAACATAGGGTGCGTTCCTTTGGGGTGATCTGGATCAGGATCGGTGATCCAAGATCCGTCTGGATCATGGCGCATCAAAGGAACCGACGAATCCATGATCTGGATCACTGATCCTGATCCAGATCACCCCAGAGGAACGCACCCTATAGTCAATTCAAGGCTAATTAACTTGGGAAAATGCGTGGCTACCCTCAGGTTTCTTTCTGGATTCCAATAGCCCTTGGCAAGATCTAACTTTTTCCACACGGCCCCAAGCTGGTGATAAGACCTTTGGTTTTAGTTTGTACCGTCCATTAAAAGGATTGGAGTGGCTCGCCAATATATAGTGCTTTATAATGAAGGGAAACTAAAAAATGGACCATGATATTTTTGATGGAGGGTGGGCAATTGCCCCAAAAAATTTCTGCACGACCCATCTCGATAAAAAGCGTGTTATGCAAAAGAAAAATTTGGAACAAACCGCAATTCTTTCATGAAAAAAATCTTACTCACAAAAGTAGCCCAGCCCCCTCCTTCGTCAAAAGTATTATAACCCATCCATATTCGCCAATATTTCCCAAACTTCGAAAAATCAACGCCGTGACAGTGTTTGGATATTTGGTAGATTTTTTTATGATTTTTTTCTCTGTTTTCTCCTTAACTTTAGTTTCGTTTGAGAAGATGTATCAAACACTCAAGACGGTGTTTGACTTCGTTTCCAAACCAGTCAGTGTAAAACGCAGACTGTGGACCGGGGGTAAAACTCAGACCAGGGCAAAATGCAGATTACAGACTTTTTAAGTACATATGTTATTTCCATTATCGAGTATAAACCGTAAACAGGATTATTCAGGCTAATGACAGTGAACGTCTGCACTCCGGTTACCCTGAACATCACTCAGGTTAGCCTAAATAACGCCCCGGTTAGCCTGTTTATGGTTAGCTCTCAATGATTGAAATGGTAACACGATTCAGCTAAGTCTATTGTCTGTGGTCTGCATTTCACCCCCTGTCCGCAGTCTGCGGTCTGTAGTCTGCAGTCCTCAGTCCACAGACTCCGCAGTCTGCATTATGCACTGACCGATTTCCAAACACCTCGAAGGTCGTCAAAAATACTCCGCCACGCGTCATAGTTTAAACTCCCTTCCCTTCCTAATGTTTAGAAATGTGGTCAAACACGGTCTTTCGTGTTTGAAATATTGCATCAAATACGATAGACCTTGTTTCAGCACATATCCATGCAGACACCGTCTAATATGTTCCCTGCCAGCAGAGCTCCTTTTCTGGTGTTCGCTGACGGGACAATTGGAGGAAACTAGCCTCTGCTAGCAAGGAATCTAAGATGGAAATGGCACAGCGAAGTATTTTGTTAAAAAATTAGCTTCAATCCGTTTGGAAATGTGATAAAACAGTGGCTATCTTCTCAATCGAAGCTATAAGAAGAAAAATTGAACGGAAAAAATAAGATCGTAAAAATCTATGCTTACCGTATGGCTGTCATCATTACTTCGGATTAGCTGAGAGCATTCAAATTTATCGACAATTTTATTATTAGGATCTAGAGGTAAATTAATCTAGTCGTGTTCGTACTTTTCTCACTCAATGAATGAATAATCGTTAGAAAGCTCGAGAAATAAAGGATTTACATTATATACTCGTGATATTAGGCTTTTATATCAATCTATACTAGACATTTCTATTTTTTCAAGTTTTATTATTTTTCAAACCTTACATACATGTACTTTGGTTTGATAACTTTGATTTTCAGTTTACCCAGTTTTCAATCACAAGAAGACCCAGTAAGTCTTGAACCATGTTTGTCGATCTTGTGGCATTCCATTTTGGAAGGTCGAGGATGGTACTGCCTTCACGAACGCCCTGCCGTTTACATCCGAGTGGAGATACTCCCCCGTCTCCAGCGACTTCCAGGTACGGTAACGGCGATTCCCCGAAAACAAACTTTTTTCTCTAAAAAAATATTTGTTCTGTGAGGGGAAAACATTCGATTTCTGTCGATATATAAGAAGGAAGAAAAAACGCGATTATTAAAGCATCAATTCTAATAACATTCCAACGTTAACTTTTAATGTGTTTCTCCATATCATCTATTTACAAAATAGCTGTTTAGTATGAAAGTGAGCAGTAGTACGTCATAAGTGGCGAGATTGCGGAATGTACCGTCCAATTAGAGTGGGCGGTAATCATGAGTATAATTGTTTTCACCTTTATATGATCACAATTTTATAGTAACTGATAACAAATCGAATAAATTATCGATATCTATGGCATTAACTCTTTTACGACCAATAAATTTACACGTGATCCTGAAACAAAAGGTCACCTTTCGTCAAAGAACCCCTGATCGTACTCGAGCATTTCTATGTCACTTGACTACCCTTTCACGACAGTCAGTTACTTGAGACCCTGTCTACGCTACACCGGAGAAATTCAGCTTTATTTCTACGGTTAAGTCTACCGTCCACATTAATCCGTCACGAAAACGGAGATTTTTGAAAACACTCTTCAAACTGAAAAATTTGAAAACGCCGGCCTTACGTTTAAGCGCGAACGGAAACGTTTTAAAAACGGAGCTTTTCGAAAAGGATGACATCACGACAATCACGTGATTTACCCTTCAGAGTTTTCCTCAACCACAAATCTAAAATGACTGGTGATTGTTGCGTTTTAAAATTCCTCCGGTGTAGTGTGGAACGAAAATATTTGAAGCGTTTTCAGATGGAAAAGGCCGTTTTTGACGAAAGTCACGTGGACTCGAGTGTATAGAGTGAGTTATGTACATTCCTGTGTAACAAATTCCTGTGTAACAAATTCCTGTGTAACCATTCTTTGTGTTCCCAATGTAAGATTTCTGTGAAGGGCGGTAGATAGATAGGTTGATAGATATGGTTCAGGCAACTTGCAGGTTGATCAATTTTGGCTACGAAAGACAGGCACAAAACCGACGATGAATAGACCATTGACGGCTTGGAAATACGAGTTTCAACCACGCTGTACAGTTTTTTAAGGGGACTGAGATGTAGATTTTGGAGACTCGTGCCTCTGTAGCCATTTGTGACAGGCTGTTTTTGGCATTTTATTCTGTTAGCGTCCGAGCCTTCGGTTCTTACAACATCAAGGTTAAAACGTTGAGGTGACGGGTTTCAGTTAGGCAGAAAAATTTCAACATGACAAGATATCGAGTGGATTAAAAGCTAACCTCTAAAGCGCATTTTCCGCGAATAAGCAAACAGGTACGTAATTCACAAAAATTAATTGCTATCTCACTGTACATAAACCATGGGTCGGATCAGATCAAGCCAGACCGAATTGCATTCGTAATGCTGCCGGAAGTGTAACGCTCGCATTCTGTTCTCCTTACATTTTATTTTCAGCACGAGAGTAGCCTGTGCACAGGTTAACATGAGAGCATAGTCTAAACTTTGAAGCAATACGCGAATTACCCGAAAATTATTCTCGCTGACTGTTTTTCGATTCCTCTGATATCAGCATCATTTCGTTCCATGAAATAAAGCAACAAACAACAGAGTTAAGCTTAAAATTGTGAAATACAGAGCCACATAAACGTTCCTGAAATGGAAGACATGGAATTTGAAACTGTGTGACAATCTGTTTCAGTTTAGGAAACCCTTTTGATAAAGGGTTGTAAATACTGAAGTCCCAAAAAACCCGCCAAATGCAACCATAACATGTTGAAATCTAAGCATAGCAATGAGCGGATTAAAAACTATCATATAATGCGATAACGAAAAGGCAAACTTGATTAATACCTTCTTCGCAACAGTGGGAATAAATTCAAGAAACTCCACCCTTGCACAGGAGGGAGTTGGCAATGATGTTGCATCAATACTTACAATTTCTGAGGAGTCGGTGTACAGGAAAATTAAAACCCTAGGGAGACCCTGTTAGGGTTTTAGGATTATGGATTATCAGGGGATTTTAGAGAAGGGATACGGATTATTAGGTACTAAATTTCATTATTACGGATTTTTCGTGTTTCATTGTCAAATTGTGGATTAATATCGGTCATAATCGCATAGATTGCTTTTTACATAAAAAGGGTAAGAAAGAGCTTAAAGAGACAGTCATAAAAAAGATGACAAGTGTTATTTATCTCCAGTAACCCCTCCAGTGCTCCTAGTCAAAATTCTGAGCTAGCATTGCAGTAGTAGTCCTTAGTCGCTAAGGATTTCCGGGTAACATTTTATGTTAAAAATAAATTAAAATTGTGACAGGCGTACACGACCCTTGCTGGTCGTAAATGTAGGGTTCTTTGCCGTTAGAGTTACGTTTGAATCTCACCAGTGTGTCTTTGAACCATTTTGCTCTTTTGCACAAGAAAATGGGAACTAATGGGAGGCTTCCTTTATATATGCCTCCCTTTATATATCTTCCTCAGCACAGGCTGATTTTGTATTAAGTGCCATTTATTCATCAAGGCTTTCTTTAAATTAGGCACTGCGGGATGGCGTTGTCGACAGAAGGCGGAATTTAATTGTAAGTTTTTCCCTTGTGTTGAAGAGCCGTCTTTCTTTCTTTGAATTTGACTTCTAAGAGAACTGTATTTACCAGACTATCTAGATAACTTCACGTGCAGACGTGGTTTAAATTTCCTAATATTCGTTTAAATGTTCTTTTTGTAGGGTTAGTTTGAAGCCACCTCAGTGTGCTCTCACTTTACATTTCTGTCTCAACGGCTGCCATAAATAGGTTGGCAAAAGACACTACCATTTTGGTTCCCTTAGCGGGTCTGTGCATTTGGAGATAACGAATTCTCCTGTAATATAAGTCTTAAAGCTGTAGCATAGAAATGGTTGGAATTAAATAAGAAGGCTTGCAATATATCGTCTCGCCGCTTACTAAGCTGTATTTGACAAGCATCAACAAACGAGAGGATTTTAGCCAATGGAAGAAAGCTCACTTATGCCCGGTTTTCAAAAAGGACGATCCTACTGATAGGAGCAATTATCAACCCATCTCTCTTCTAATTGTCCCTAGAAAAACCTTGGAATCGTGTATATCTGACACAGTGTTGAGGAGGCAATGGGGCTACCTTAAGGGCCACTCGACCCGGTTATAACTTTCCCACCTAACGGAAAGTTGGAGACAAGCTGTTGACAATAATTCAGTGGTCGCTACCGCTTTTATAGATTTTCGTAAAGCCTGTGTCTCTCATAGTATCTTTTTGCATAAATTGAAGACCAAAATTGGAATCGAGGGCAATCGTCCTTCTTGGCTCACAGATTATCTGCAACACCGGACACAGGTAACGGTTGTGAATTCAGTCCACTCAGTGCGAAGAGTTAAATGTGACTTGTGGCATCCCACAGGGATCAGTGCTAGGCCCATGTTTGTTTAGTTTGTACGCCAACGACATTCAGGATGCTGTGACATCAGGCAATCTGTATCTGTATAGTGACGATACTACAGTTTTTTTTAACAGTACATTCTTCAAAATGCGAAGTAATGTTGTTCCACCGGGGATCTTTCATTGGTCCATACCCTCTGATTACCATTGGAAACGTCAAGGTGGTACATACCCAAAAACATGGCGATGTTCATTAAAAATTCAGTTTTTTAAAAATACAAGATTTTAAGACCCTTGAACACTTGTTAAAAACATTTTGAAACGATCTTGCCGAATCTACCCTTAGGTAGGTGTGAAATTTAAGGAAAGTACACTGTGGGATAAGCTTTTTTACGCCGCAACGGCCATAGCAACGGCTGTTTACAGTGAGAACATGACCAAAAATATAGATTAGGTGTAACAGATATGAACGGTAATTTGTCGTAAAGCTGTAAAGAGATACACAACTCGATTGGTATAATTACTTTGGAAAAGCTTTGCCTAATTTACTACCACAGGCTCCTTCACTTCCCTTATGAAAAGGAACATTTCCCACAACTTCGGGAACTTCTTACAAAATAGAACAACCATTACAATCCCCCGCCCCAGAGATCCAATCTGCACCTCCCCCCCGCAATGTTTGGTTTATTAAATGCTTAATCCATCATGTAAGAAACTTTAAGTGCATTTTTCTCAAAGGTCTACTTTTGCACCAACTGACTTCACGCCAACATTTCTACTTTAGAAGGTATTTAAGAGAAATTCCTGAAATTTGGGGTAATCAAAGACCAATAATGTCGTGATGCAATAAACTAAAACGTTCATAACATTTTAACGTCTGTCACGTGACACTAGATAATTTGTTCACTTTGTTTATCGCATAGAACGAAACAGAAACTTACCAGATATGCTTCTTTGAAAATCAAATCTTGTTTTTTAAAAGAGCAGGAACTGCTGGCGTCAGTGCTATAGCCTAACACCTCAAAAGGCTGTGGCTGGTTGCCATAGCAACCATTTTGAGTAAAACTTTCAAAATTTAATTTCTTTTCTTGAGTGGAATAGCAAACAATTGATCTCTCTTCACCATATTTAAACAAACGTTTTGGTCCATTTTAGGGTACCTACCACCTAAACGTTGCATGTGAGATTTCAAACAAGGCTGCTAGATATAACTATAGTTTGAAAACTTACTTGGACGAAACATCTTACGGATTTGGAAAACAACTTGTCAATAAAATGAATTTATTGAAAAAGAGCTCTTTTCTAAAGAGAAAATCCCTTCTTGACCTATATTTTAAGGTAATTCTCCCATCTGTGATATACGGCATCGCTATCTAGGGAAACTGCAACAATCTGGATTGCATAAAATCCCTGCAAGCACTACACTGTCGCGCTGGAAGGCTAATTTTTAATTTGCTACGGGATTTGTTACCATCAGAAGCAGTCATGAAACTTACTCAATGGGACTCGATTTATCATCTGTATAAAGTAAGTCTTGTCAAGTTATTTTACAACATAGTGAACGATAAAATGGCCCAAATGATTTCAGATTTAGCTGTATGGCGCAACAATCCGTATTATTTAAGAGGGCATAATAAGGCCGTTGTTCTAAGATTGTCCACTTATTTCATGAAAAATCCTATTCGATATAGAGGCGCTGTATTGTGGAATCTTGTTTCAGATTATTTTGCTGACTCTTGTAGCTTTAAGCAATTTTATAGAAAGTGAAATCTGATGCCACATTTAGGGAAATCAGATTTACAAGATTACCCGCATAGTCGGTAGCGAAGAAGATGTCCAATTTTGAATTTTAAATTATTTCAAATTATAAAAGTATATTATGGTTATACCTTCAAGTCTGATTATAGATGTTTTATCCACTTGAACTTGTAGGTTAAATGATAGGTATTAGGTAGTTATATACGACGCCTCAAGCATATAATGCTTTTAATCTCATCGTGTTTAACTAAAGGATCTTACTTACTTACTGGTACAACATTATGAATGTTAATGACACAAGATTGTTACCATCAATATTCATTGCACTTACACGGAGTAGCACTTTGCCCGCGCTTTCTACACACAGATAGTAATCGTTCTTCCCTTCTCTGTGTCTGAAGGCTTTCGCACGTTTAGCGTTACTAGTTTCTAAGTGGAATTCTGAAAGTAAAGCAGACAACAGCAAAGTCACACAGTCGAACCTCCAATAAGCGGCCGCCCCCTGTAGAGCGGCCAGTTATCAAAGTCCCGAAATTGTTCCTAGCAATATAATAAAATCCCTAGTAATTACAGGCCACTTCTATTTTAGTGGCGGCGGCCACCTTTCGGAAGTGGCTAACCAAAATTTAATACACGTAATTTCACTTTGGTTTGGACAAAGCCAAGTCAGATAAGAGACCGAAATAGAAATTGACCACTTTTAGCTAAGAATGAAGTCAAGTTAAGTCAATATGCCGATGATACTTCTTATTTTAGAGGGGTCAAAGGAGTTCCTCATCGCAACCCTGCAAGTTTTAGAGGATGTTAGTAAGATCTCTGGCCTCAGGCTCAATGATAACAAAACGGAAGCACTCTGGATTAGCTCTATATCTGGGGAATAGAACATTTTAGTGCCTGGAAAGGATGTAAAATGGTAAGTTAAAGCGCTTGGCAGATCAGGATTTGGCAATAACCTTCAACTATAACGAGCAAACTGAAAAAATTAGAAAGCTGTTAAGACGAAAACCGATAGGAAATCGAGTAATTTCAGCTGTTAGGGGACAAAAATCTTGCCCCAGAATAATTTTAGGTATTTTACAGTCCTATTCACGTTTTATTAAAGCTTAAGATATAAATAGTTGCCTGAAACAACACCGGAAACAATTTCCCATAGGAACTCCAGAAAATAAATGTCAAAGTTCAGAGAAATTGTGCAAACACAGGTAAAATTTCATCATCAGTTTCAAGTCACCAGTACTTTCAAGTGTTTCACATGAACTTGAAAACTTGTTTTCGACATCTGGTATTGTTAGAAATGATTTCTTTCGAGAAGATATTTAAGACGAAATCCGATAGGAAATCGAGCAGTTTCAACTTTCAGTGGACAAAAACCTTCTACCAGAAAAATTCTAAGTATATTACAGTCCTTTTTGCATTTTCTAAAAGCTAATGATATAAATATTTGCCTGAAATAACGCCAAAACCAATTTCCCATGGGAAGTCGAGGAAATAAATTTCAAAGTTCAGAGAAATCGTGCAAACACACGTAAAATTTCATCATCAGCTTCATTTCACCAGTATTTTCAGGTGTTTCATATGAACTTCATCATTTGTTTTCGACATTTAGTGTTGTTAGAAATGATTTCTTTTAAGAAGAAAGTTAAAACAGTCGCATAGAAATTTGCAATACAAGTTAAATAATATTGGTACAAAGTTTTTGTCCACTATTTACTCGAACGTCTGGTGGATTCCCTCTTAAAGCCGTCGCACATAACTTTGCGAAACGATGTCAACAATCTCGCTACAAAGTTTTTGTCCACTAGTTACTCGAACATCTAGCGGATTCCTTCTTAAGAGCTATTGGAAATAATGCAGGCTCACGCTGGTAGGGAAAATTACCATGGTTAAATCACTGGCCGAATCACAGCTAGTTTACTTACTTGCTCCTTTACATTCTAACCATCATGCTATAAAGGAGATAAACGACATGTTTTATCATTCCCTATGGAATGGTAAGGGGAACAAAATTAAGAGAAAAGTAATGATTAATGAACCGGGAAATGGAGTCGTGGTTCCTAGTTGCTTGTATTCGAATAAATTGACGTTTCTAAGCCTCATGCTAATTCCGAACGAACCCCTATTAAAGCGTGTGAGACATGAAAAATAATTTCTGCTTATTTGAAAGGCCTTTCAAAATATAGAAGAATGGCGTTTTTCTTTTTGAAATATCTTTTTTCGTTTTAGAGATATTGACATTTTTCTATCATGCAAATTAGATCAGTGATGACGTCATATTGTTTGCAACTAAAAAGTGGTAAAATACTGAATAAACGATATCTCTTGAAATAATGACGCAGTGTTCTTGAAACTTGGCATCAGAAATGTGCATCATAAAAAAGAACCATGTTTTTCATGTTATATACACTATTAGTATCACCCAACTAGTGGACTAATGCAAATCCTGCATTTTAATTGGCTACGCTACTAGATGAATATTAGTAATAGTCCTCGAGTAGCTAAATTGGCGCAATCGAGCGTGACGTTTTCTTTCGTTTTATTCCCAAATAAATATTTCTTCAACTTGCATTTGCTAACTTTATTATTGCCTTTTCTGTCCGACTAGCTGGGTGATACTAAAACA
>Ga0126339_10004143_pt1 | contig 10659 bp, 5 predicted proteins | sample OrbTmetagenome_2_FD_92532 | JGI IMG/M metagenome (GOLD analysis project Ga0126339, IMG submission 92532) | Coral microbial communities from Petempiche,Puerto Morelos, Mexico - Orbicella T R C metagenome | ecosystem: Host-associated > Invertebrates > Cnidaria > Coral | place: Petempiche,Puerto...
TGACGAGTAAATATGGATGTCGGTAGACACGTGGAAAATATGTCATATATTTATCCTGTCGATGGGGAAATATTAGAGTTGCATTTTAAATTAACTCAAATGTATGCTGGTTCCACGTGCAGGCTTCAATATCTGCTCCATTGTCCCCATCTATCTACATATCTCGACTACAACTTCCGAGCTTCTTGCGACAGGCATTGTTCTGTGCTGTTGTGTTTGAGTGCAGCTACTAAACATGTTACTAGAGACAGAATTAGAAACCTTTCATTTTCGTTCATCTACGTTGTTGTTATCCGTTGGATACGCAACACCAATATCTACCAGCACCTGCCACCAATGGGTCCAATACTATTTCGTTAATAGCATACACGTCCTGTTTTGCCTTTACCAGCCATATTCTATCCTTCTAAAAGCTGCGATGTTTTCAAAACCATTAAAAGAAATTATCCATGGACAATGCAATTTGAGGTCGACTGGGGGAATCGAATCACGCGATGTGAACGCAGTCGCCCATGAAAAAATCCTTTCCTTTGACGAATAAATTGGTGCTAGAAAAATCCCGATTGATCTTACAAGGCGTTTTGACTAACCAAACAGCTCAACCGACACGAGTAGGTTGCTCAGTCAGAAAACTGAGTAGATACAGGAGAACGAAATGAATTTATACACAGAACCCACGTTACATGACTACAACTAAGCGTTAAAAGCAAACAGAGCGCAACCTAACCTTGCCAATACAAACGTTTCTTTTTCCACCAGAGACGAGTTGCCGCAACCACCAAATAAAACGTTGCGAAACTGCCGGTTTTTGGAGATCCTCGTAAAGTACCGAAGAATTTCCGACTTCTGTTGACCAATCAGAACCTAGTACGAACACTCCGAAGTCGCCGCTGCATCTTTGTCGAAAATCGCAAGCTTAGTCAGGCTGTCTGGGTACTATGAACGTATGATTTTCCATATTCAGCTCAAGGTCGATTAATAAACAGCTGAAGTGCTCGACATAAGGTTACATACATACATGAACTTAATTTTGCTTCCGATTCAAAACTAGCACAATGATCAATGGTAGAATCTCCGAAAAAATAAAATAAATAAATAAGTATATAAATAACATACATAATTTATATTACAAAAATTAAGGTCCAGCTTAGCGTGCAGATTAGGGAAAGGAGTAGGACGAAAGATCCTAAAATTCTTTGCGTCGATAATTTAAACGACTTTGCACTCTGCCCGTGGCAAGTTATACACACTATCGCTGTAAAGTGGGCGTTGATAGACGGCAGACTTTTATTTGATTACAAGTTCAAGTACTTAGACACTTAACATTGTCTTATCTTAATCTGGCTTCAAATTCCACCACATTTCATAACATAATAACCTCGTTTGTATAGATTATCAATTACGCTTTACTAGGCGTAATTGCTATTTTTTAAGGCTTTGCAGGTTCGAAAATCTGTTTAATTAAACAATTAGATAATTAATCAACCTCCCCTTGCTTCTTTTAAAATAAGGACAACAACAACTTTGTGTGGCTGAAAATGGGGAAGTGGGTAACAGAGTGCTCAGTTAATATTTTAGCCCCATGGACCCCTGGAGTGTCAAGAAAACAAAACCTACAACCCAAGGAGATGTAGACAGTGGATGGAGAGAAGGGAGTAAGCTTTCACCCAGGGCCACTGTAAACATTCCTGGGTAGAGAGGAGGGAGTGGGCCTCCACTGACCTAACTCCAAGGGGGAAAATTGGAGGGAGTTGGGCTCCGAAAGTCGAGTCTATGGGGGCAAGAGTGTGACGAGAGGAGCACTTCATCCCCATTCCCATGTTTATTTGACCAACCTAAACAGAACTTGCAAAGAACGGTAACAATATAAAAGTATAAATTGTGAATTATGATCCCAAGTATCTATTACTAGACTGGCAGGGTGTTCTAATCTACATAAAAAAACTTAAGCGAGGTACTTAGTTTCTATAGTTCGTTCAGATAAGTAACATACTTAGTGTCTCTGAGAATCGTAAAGATCCTTCAATAAATTGACATGTCTAAACCACCTCAAATGTGGTATGTTATTCCTCTAAAAGTTATAAGTGTTCGTTTTGGTAATTTTAATTCGAGTGTACACAAAGAAACCTCAAAAGAGGTACTTATTCTAAGAGTCCCATTGCTCATCTTAACAATTAACGCATCTATTGAATACAACTAAAAGTGATGCTTGAACCCTCAAGATTTACATGTTATGCCAGGAGTTTTTATTAATTGTGTACATTACAAACCTAGGTGTAAAACTGATGTCGCCCTACGATATAAGTGGTATTTCAAAATATCCTAGATGATTGGAAAAGCCCTTTGGCGAACTATATAATTACGACCTATGAGTGGGCAAGCGCTTTGGGTGGGTGGGTGGGAGGGAATAGAAAACATTCCGGACAAAATGTCGCACTGTAGTCTATCTCCTGTGAGAGCAAACGACAGTGGCCAAATTTAGCAAGCACATATCAAGATGCTAAAGTTCGCTCTGATTGGGTGGTTTTCAGGATTCTTACGTGAGGTCATCCAAGGTCGATGAATGGATGATTAGCAAAGCACATAGCTCAAAATAGAAACAAGAGTTGTTGATTGACTGAAATTTATTTCACATGTTCAATAAATTGTGATTCTATTTTTGAGGGATCTTTTTACCATTCCCTTCAGACGATAAATTGAAGAAGGAAATGAGGTATTGTGTGTGTGAATTCAAACTTGTCAAGATCATGCCTTTCAAGTCTTTGAACAACAACTTGAATTTGCATTCCCGAAGATGAAGCCGAATTTTTTCAAGAATTTCCAGTATTCTTGTCTCAAGAACATCCTTTACATTCACAATAAAACTTGGAGGAAATTCCATGATTGATATGCCTACATGGAAGACGCTCTGAACACGAAAAGCCTCGTAAACGAATTGATTTTCAAGTGACTCGCGTCTCGATAGTTTCTGACTGCCACACCTTTACGGGACCTCTTGACAGTTAGTTAAACATTTATTGAAAGTACACGATTAATCCAAAATAGCGGCGATATTAGGAATTACCAGCTCACCCCTAATTATCTAAAACGTTCCCTGTGAAAAATTTGGCTTTAGATATAACTGACTAAACAGTATTCTGCCTTGAAGCATTTTTCGTAATATTCTACAAGTGTTTCTGAGACAGAATCTCAAATAACGTACCGAGAAGTGGCGAAGAACTCTCTACAATGAGAGAAAATGGGAAAAACTCTTGGCTTACCTCTCTTCCGCTGTATTTTTCAAGCTCTTATCTTTTAGTGACAATGTCACTGGTAGCCAACTTTTTACTGCGTTTCCTATCTAAAGATGGTTGGTCACGGTTTATGGAGTCAGAACTCAGTATTTTAGTCTTTCGTTTTCTTTACGTGCGTTTTCTTCGCGTGAACTTAAAGTTACAAAGGGATAAAAGAAAAAAGCTAGGCACGCTGGCGAGAGTATTGGACAAAGCCTACAAATCCGAGTCTTTCTGCCTTCCCAAGCGACAACTATCTTTTGTTTTCATCCGCCCACAACTTTAAATGGTACCGGGAGAAGCCCTGCCTCCTACGCAGACGGTTACACCCACCAACAAAGCAAAAGAAAAAGTCCCTACGTCTATTTTTATCGTTGTCGGTTCGCTGAAAAGCTCCAAAACATACCTGTAGACAGTGGGCAGTAGGAACTTCAACGACAATTGTTTATTTTTGCAAAGCAGTGAGAGGATTTCGAGCGATGGCAAGGATGTAAATAGTTCACAATTAACGTTATAAATGCTTATGCAATGTCGTTAAAAAGTCACGATATAACATGGACAGTCATTCAAAACGAAATTGGTCCTATGTTTATTTAGAGTGCGTAGACTAAGAACATTTTCCATGAAACTCGATGTCAACGTCGCCATTCGTTTTCTTAGTTTTATGACAACCCGGAACAAATGCCTCTGCGCCGGACTCCCTGCTGACAGGCTTCCATCTGTACAAGCACTTGCTCGACAAACACCGCTAAAATCACCTGCTCATACCGCAGTGCTCCTCGTTCTGTCGCCATACAATCAGTAGAGTCCTCACTTTAATAATCCAAACTAGCGTGATCTGAGCCTGTGCATTACTATGCAATTCTGCTCGGATGAGCGTGTTAAATATTTACGCTGTGGTCGACTGCAGGACTGGAATGAGTAAATGAAATCCATAAGATAGATGGGTTTTAAAATCTCGACGTCGTAAATTGCCATTTTTTTTTCCTGCAACTCTCATTATTTGAAGAAAAATGTCATATTAAGGAAACAACGAAGGTTAATAAGTTTAGTTTAGTACTGATTAAAATGCAGTTTCTTTTGGTGTTAATTCTACAAATTTGGTGTCAGACCCAATGAGATAACATCGCTTAGATGAGAATTTTCAATTTTTCTTTGTGAACTGTATTGTCCGCTTAACATTGTATTGATGCTGTTAGAAGAAATTAAGCTAAGAATTTTTCATAACTACTTCCCCAAAATCGTTCGGTTTTAAGGGAAGATGATCTTTTTTCATTTAGAAAACGTAAAGTGTAATCAACAGGAAATAGGAAAAGGCTTGTTAAACACGCGTCAGAAGCTTAGGTTCAGTTTTTTTAACGACCTTTTTACCTTTCTGATATCTTTAGCCACCGGACCGCACAAATAAACTATATGATGGGAATCGAGAGTATGAAGACACACACATTCGTAAAGCTAGAAAGTTAGGACTACTGCGTTGAAAATCAGTCAACTAAAAGACCAGGCCCAACTTTGTAACTTTTAGAAATTCGGGCTGGAAACTTCATGGCACTTTTCTCTTTGTTATATGAATATTGTCTGTCAGAAGGACAGAATTTCGCTCGCCTAATTTAGAAATTCCTCTTCAGAAGCTTACTTCTGAGTTTTACAGCGGTATGTTTAAGTGTAAATCACCCGCCCTAGAGTAGTACACACTAAAATTGTAAAGATAAGCTAAACGTTTTGACCATCGCCATTCAATTCAAAAGAATACACCATCCTTGAAAAAAAGGGGAGAGGAAATGTTCTGTTTCCTGTACGGTGGCCACTGATGACAGTAAATTCTTCTGCGTATACTTCCTTCTCTTACCCCGAAAGGAATGCCACTGTTTAGAACATGTCAAAAAAAAAAAAAATGAACAGACCTTAATATCGTCCTGTAACACTCTCGTGAAGGTTGTTATGTTCTGATATGGCTTCTCCCAGATCAAAGCGTTTGTTGCAGAACAGCTTGTCACAACATTTGACCAAGGAAGAAAGTCATTTGATACTTTATACGTAGGCATGACTGCATCATGACAATTGTGAAAAGAATATTTAATGATTTTGAATAAAATTAATATTAGACTTCCGTTGTGGTCGACTTTGTGTGAGTAGTGACGAGTTTGCCCCAAGGCTTTCCAAATAATAACGTCATTGCAATTGTTTCCCTTGCAGCCTAAAATGTCCAAATATATCTTTTGATTAGAAAATGAACGAATAAGCTTGGCTGTTTTTAGGGCTAGATCTCGCCCAATGGTTAATACGGAGTGCAGCAGAAGAGTCTAGATTAGGCCGCCATATGTCTTAAAAAATACTAAAAGTTCCGTAAACCATATCAGTTCCTACTGGTTTTGACTGAAATTGTCAAATCAGTTTTACTTCGCGCATTGTTAAATCTGTTATTTACATCACTATGGAGTTCTTTTTCAGCGAAAAAAAGCCGCAACACACTGTTGTTGAAACCTGTCCAAATCTCTCCGGCACAATTCCCTCAGATGCACTACACTTCAAAAACTTGGTCTCAAGTACTATACAGAATATAAACAGTGAAGTACGGCCTATTACACCCTACATACTCTCGCGCTTCCTTCCTGGATGAATCAACATTCCCGCCAAAATCACTACATTGCCACATAGAAATTAATGACAAAGGCAAAGCAATCCAATTTTTTATGTTATCTAAGTAGAAGTACCGCAAAATCAGTCAGAAATGTTCATTTATTTCAATATTCAGTAGGATTGACTAGAGTGTTAAAATAGTGCTCTCCGCTCATCAACCTTGTTGCGAAATTCTGCTTGCACTAGAATGTATCTGTCGGAAAAGTGACAAAATTATCTGATCATCTGTGTAGCGGTCATTATTGCTTGTGTGAAGGTGTTTTCTTAACCACTCAAAGGCGGGGATACCATTAATTGGAGCTTTTAAGCTTTGGGCTTATACAACTTCGTAAGGGGTTTTGGATGGGCTCATAAACAAAGGGGCTTATCTTTGAATTGGGGGGAGGGGGGCCTCATGAGCGGAACAACAAAACTTTTCGAAATGACCCCACAATAGTGTTGATCGAAATACACATACAATTTCATATACTGGTTTTTAGAGCATAATAATAATAGAATTCATTTCGTTTTAAACTAGAGGGGAACTTATATCCGGAGAAAAGTAACATTTTGTTCGCAGGTAGATGGGCCTATTACAAGGCGGTTTATTGTATAACAACCTGACAAGGTAATTTACAAAGAATGCACGGAGAGAAGGAGCTTTTGATAAAGGCAGACAATGAAGACAGTTCAATTGAATCGAATGTCCAAGCAAAGCAACCAATTATCCGAATTGTCATGCTCCCTTTCTCTCAAAAGCAAAAAATCCACAATGTGCCTGTTAAGCGTCATTTCCATTAGTCAAGACATAAGTCAAGAAAGCTCTACCTAAAATTGTTTACTCCCAAGTTCAGTGTAAATAATTACTCCACTCAGTAACTTCAGTTCAGGTCTTTACATGGACGTCTTCATTTTAAACATTTAAGTATTAACCATCAGTAATATGTACTTGTTTTTCAATCTTTTGCAAAATGAATTTGGTAATTTTTTGTCTCTGAACTTTGGTTGAAATAACGTCCGGATGAAAGGCGGCAAGGCAGGTTAACTAAACTTGTCAGCTTAGTTTGGAAAAATTAACCGCTACATATGAAAATTAAACAAAATCAATAAGATGAATAAGCTCACTATCCAAGTCAGTTTTTTATTCCAGCGCCGCAGTTTGTGAGACACACAAGAGAAATAAAATAAACAAAGAGTTGACTATTTGCCTGTAGAAAACAAGAAGCGAATTACAGTCCAATTGTTTTTGCCAGGCTTAATTTCCTTATTATCACAATAAAATAAAATTGAATTACTTCTTTTTCATCGTAAAGAGACCGCAGAATTTTGCTGTTTAAATCTGATTATGCTCCGAATATAACGACATGAGTGTGCGAGCGTTGCCAATCGCTGAATGACAAGGATGCATAGAAGAGCCAATCATATTCGCGAACACTATTCACTAATGACCATAGCAACTTTCCAACAGATGCAATTACATAATATCTCGAAGCCATTTCAGAATGATACATTTAAAATGACAAACGGCGATCTAAACGAAGTCTCCCGAGATGGAGACAGGTAGAAGACACCTCAGGCTTTTATCGTGGACAGGGCGCAGTTAAACTCCTCCACACAACATATGAAATTATTAGTTCAATAACTACTGATACTCCTGGGCTCAAACCATTTACCATGATATGAAATTACAAAATGATTTTTCTACCCAGGAAGATTTTTAAAGGCATCGGAAGTGAAAAAATAAAAATAAATCATCATCATTAGTCCTAGCTCTCCTCAGAGGGAATAGGGCCTTAAAATAAGTACCGTGTATGAATAACTTTGGATCACTAAACATCGCATGTCTCTAGTCGGTCTACAAAAGCGCGGTTTTCATAAGAGAGCAAAGTTTGCATAGCAACTTGTACCATGTATTTTTTAACTCATGTCTTCTTTACGTTGGAATTGCGCTGGAGAAAACAAAATATTTGAACAGTCTCAAATGGACTGTAGTAAGTAAATAAACATTTTAGGATGCAACTTTTCCGGCTGTAAAGAATCACCCTCTGTACCAAACAGCCCAGCAAATCATGAAACCCGTTAGCGAAACTTCTAGCGCTTTTAGTTTACAAGCTTTACAGAGATTTCAGCACAGAGCAGCGTCAGTATGCCGTCTATATTTTCAATGCGAACTTCGCCTTCCTTCATGGAAGTGTCGCAGTTACCTTTCTTCCTAATCTCAGGGGCAGTCAACAAAGACATGACAGCAATACTTCAGAATGTCGTTTTCGTGTTAAAACGCATTTTCAAGGGATGTGTGTAGACCTGAACCTAGTTTCATCTGTTCGGTTTCTATAGCTGAATACAGTGTCAGTGCTAAATTTGGGAACTGCTGTTACCTATCGGAAAATTGTACCTGATCTTTCTTCATACTCAAAACTCAGGGCTCCTGCCAAAACTACAATTTTATCTCCGAAAACATCATTCTATATCCATACCATGATAGTTCCAAATGGCCTATCTAATTCTAATCACTAATAAAAGAAAACTCCAGTATCCCACCACACTTTAATCTCAACGAGGTGCTTTTAAGACTTTCCAACCCATACGAGGGCCTCCCAGGGGTTTTGGGGAACAAAGGAACATAATAATTTATTTCAAGGAGATATTTTTGGGATTAATTTGAGGGAACAAGGGATGAAAATTTTAGAGAACGACGGAATTTATCAATGGGGGACATGAGAGAAAAGTGGAATTTTCAAGGGATCAAGGGAACTTGTTAGCCCGAGTCCGAGTCTTGATTCCAAATCGTATCACCTATCGTGACTGCTTTGTCAAGCGCTCCAACGAATGATACTCACCTTGGAGTTTTTCACCCGCTTTGCACTGGAATCAAATTAAAATACAAAAATTTCATCGCATTCAAAAGCTAATAAGCTTTTTTCTGGCAGATATGAAGTTCTCAAAGTGCGGACCAATGATCAAGCTCTCTGAAGTTTGCTACAGTTTACGGTATAAAGATGCGTTGGATAGGCTTTTTAGGTCAGAAGCAAATTGCTATTTATGCGTTGAATTAGTTAAAAACTACAACTTTCTTGCAGCGATTGAGCGAAACTCTTTGTCGAGATTGCACGTGAAGATATTTTTGAAGATTCTGAACTTTTTTGTTTTTCTTCACATCTAACAAGCATTTTAAAAAGAGGATGTCAACAGGCGTAATTTACCACTATCAGTTTATACCAAACGACAAGAGAATCGTGTACTTGTTTGCATCTGGTCAGTTTTTTGTGGTTTTATATCACAAGAAACAAATGTTATTTACTTTTCCACCATGCATAATTTAATAAGAAAATTTGTTTTATTCCCGAGTATACTCAGAATGCTACAACACACGTGTGCGAGGAATGTTAGTCACAGAAATGACAAAGATGCATGGAATAGCCAATCATGTTCGCGGCAAGCATTCGCAAAACACCGTGGCAATTACACGATATCTTGAAGCCACTTGCGTAATAATCTAATAAAAATAACAAATGGCGTTCTAAAGGATGTCTTCCGTCATGAAGTTGATAGACATTGTGGCGCGGTAAAGCCTTTGATTGCGGACGGGACGGAAGGAGTAAACCGTTTGTTTCAAGGAAACCTCAAAGTAGCAGTTTTCCCTGGTTAGTTCGACACGGGAAGATTTGTAACCAGGATTCCAAGCTGAAACTGAGGATTTACAAAAGTTACATTCTTGTCGGATGAAAGAGTATTGTGATGAATCACAAACTGCCTCATGTCATCGATTGATCCGAAAGCGCGGTTTTTGTAACAGGGCAGCGATTGCTTAGAAACTGCATAATAACGTATTTTTTTCATATGATGACAAGCTGACGCACACAAAGAAAAAGATCAGCGAACTCGTGAATGCTTGTGCAATCTACTTATTCGATAATTAAAATCGGAAGCTCTCCGGGTGTGTGTTCTGTTCTTACGGGAATTTGCCTAAACGGTCACTGTTCCACTGAGTGAAATACTGAAGACAAAACTTTTTAACTTGGCCTTGAGTTGAAGCTGTAAATACGTATCCGGAGAAGTTTTCAACCAAAAAACTCTCTTAACACGACCGTGGAGCTGCGGGAATAAACAACATAAGGATGATACTTTCCTCAAATACATTATGCACTGTACCATACAGCCTAACGAATCATGAAAACTTCCTCGGCTTTTTCAGTTTCAAAAAGATTTCAGCCTACGTCCTATGTATATAGCAGCGGCTCAGTGCTTTTCTACATTCAACTAACCTTTTCTTGGTGTAGCAAACTCAAGAGCATTCTTAAAGAAATTAACTACGACTTCGATTGCGGTCTCTCCGTTTTCCCGTAACGTCTGTGGCCTTTTCAAAGGACATTTGTGTAAAGTAACAGATTATTCTAATTGGAATTCTTCACCCGAATGTTACAGTGACAGAAATTAGTTTAGTTTTTTTCTTGTCCCCGAATTTATGTGCTGCTGTTATCTTTCATAAAATCTTACTTGCCTTTTTTTGGGTACCCAAACCAACTGTTTTATCTCACCGAAACCATCAATCTGTTTCCATTTCAGTAATGATTGCTGGAGCTCGTATTTCTTCTCGTTCATAAGAGGAAACTCCAACTTTTTATCACTCACTTTTATCCAAATATTTAAGATCACTAAACATAAGCCTTGGCTTTCGAACTCAAGCATACTCCGCGGAAATGATCCACCCACCATGAGTGCCCACAGAAAACCCAGTTTAGACATCTCCCCAGTGTCAGTAATTTAA
>Ga0126339_10004145_pt1 | contig 10656 bp, 8 predicted proteins | sample OrbTmetagenome_2_FD_92532 | JGI IMG/M metagenome (GOLD analysis project Ga0126339, IMG submission 92532) | Coral microbial communities from Petempiche,Puerto Morelos, Mexico - Orbicella T R C metagenome | ecosystem: Host-associated > Invertebrates > Cnidaria > Coral | place: Petempiche,Puerto...
GGAAAACGGAACACTAAAACACGCCCGAAACAGAAAACACCACCAAGGGGCCTTCCTTGCCACACAAAAAAGTTCCCCCCCCCCCCCCCAGGAGTGGCTTTTTCCATGGGGTTTCCCCCCCCCCCCCCCCCCCCCCCCCCCCCCCCTCGAAATTCTCTGAGTTTAACTTTAATTTAGAGACCTTTCGTCCCCATGAAATTCCTAGTGACTCTTTTTCGGGCGGGTTTGGATATTTTTCGCAAACACATGCTGAAAATTAAGATGAAAATGCAAGCAACCCAACTAAAGCACATGAAACAAGGTAATCATTAACTGACGTAGTGTTTTTTTTTGCTTCCAGGAGTGGTGAAGTTACATCCGCCTCCATCCTTGTTAAAAAGCTTGTGGCCGTTTTAGAGTCAACAGAGAAGTTGCCTGTTTTCACTTATGAATGCCCTGGCTCAGGTCTTCAGGTGTGTGTCAGATCCAAATATTTAATGATGTTAAGTACACGTAATCTGTTTGATATATGACATTAAACATTTGTGAATGTCACCAAGGAAAAAATCAGTGTGCCATCAGTTGACTGTGTATTACTTCAATTTAACATTTGTATAGTGTACAGTGTTATACATGGGCAGCTTTTCATGATGTGTGACGTATTTTTGTATATTATAATCAGAATTTCGCCTATTGGGAAAGGAAATACCATCACAGTAAGTTTGTAAGGAAAAATAATGATTAAAAAATCTCTGGCAGGCACTATATTATAGATTCGTTTATGAAAAAAAGGCGGTTACTTCATCGGTTAATTTTGTCGCAAGTGGCCTGGTTCAAGTAGTCGCACTGTAAGGTTTCCGGCTGTGTTAAAGTTGAAATAAGTCAGTAACTGCACTGCTCTGAACAATTATGTTTGTTTTCAGGTGTTGGCAAGGCGACTGAGGTTCCAGTTAGAACGAGCTCCAGGAGAGAGTTCGCTAATTGATAGAACAGGGCGAACTTTGAAAATGGAGCCACTGGCAACTGTTGGGGATTTAGAACGATATCTGCTGAAAATGGTGAGTTTATTTTGTACTGTTGACGTAGAGGCTGGGCGACAGCTGTTTTCATTGTTGTTACACAGCTCAGTTACCAATACGCAGATGAAAATTGGCGAATTACCTCTAAGTCATTAAACTGCTAGAAAATAACCCTACAGGGAATCTTAGATGGAATTAGATCACACTTTTGTTGGAGTGATCAAAAGAAGGAATCTTATGGATTGTTTTCCCGCACTTTTAATTACTTAATGAGTTTGGAGCTCGTCTTGTCAGTGTAGTATGGCTCAACTTTACATTGCAATTATACCGTTAGAAGTGTACAAAGTTTTACAAAGTCCTACTGCCTTGCACGTGCCCCTCACGTGTCTGTCGCGTGTGTTTCACGTGTGTGTTTCACGTGTGTGTTTCACGTGTCTCTCTCATGTCTCACATGTCTCTCACGTTGCCTTGTACGCGTCTACTTGGATTTTTTTGCCATGCCACTTACGTCAATCTCGAACTGAAAAATAAGGTACAAGAATAAAGATACTCCCCCACTTCCCAAATCACAATCGACTAAATCTATATGATACTCCCTTTCACAACGCCTGGACGCACATACAGTACATAAAGAGGGCTTTGACAAGTGCTCATTTTATTTCGCTATTTTCCACAGGTTGCCAAACAGTGGTACGACTACGAGAGAAGTAGTTACCACTTTGTTCGTCTTCTCAGAGGAGGCAACAAGCTCACTTTCACTCACATGCAGGACTTTGATGAGAACGGCATTCTGTACTGGCTCGGTACAAACGGCAAGTCTATTCCTGACTGGGTCAACCCGGGCTCGGTGGGAATTGTGTCGGTTAGTACCTCAGAGGGCAGAGGACTGCCTTATGGAAAAGTTGAAGACATTCTGAGCAGAGACGCTGCAGCACTGAACTGCCACACCAATGATGATAAGTATGTGAACATAGCTTCAACCGTTTTAATCGACTAGGGTATGGTAATAACGTATAACGAGTAACGGATGACACATAACGGATATAACGGAAATCACGTTTTTCGTATAACGGATAATGTAGCTCTCCTTGACGTTATAACAACTTTTATTGTATGGCTAGCTCCGCGAGCGGGCAAGATGAATCAAATCCTGCGCTGTGATTGGCTACCCGAGCGGGCAAGATAGAGCTATCTTGCCCGCTCGGGACTACCCGCCGTGTTACGCAAGAAAAATTTCCCCGAAAGCCATATAATAAATCCTTTATTGACCAAGCTTGTTCGGCCAAGATGGCTGGATATTGGCCTCGTTCTTTTTTTGCGAGTTTATGGACCTCGACTCCTTCTCCGTCCATGAACTCGCAAAAAATGAACTTGGCCAATATTCAGCCATCTTGACCTCACACTTGGTCAATAACCCATATAGCCTGCCTTTTTGTTTCGTACCACATTTTTAAACATTTTCACGCCGTGGTCAACTCCACATTTAAGTTTCGTCAAGTGCAATTTAAGTCACACACATCTCTATGGTGTTACTTGATTCCACTACATTGCAATACACATGGTGTTTTACAGCTAGTTTTCTGAACACCCACTGAACGTCAGAACTTACATAATACTGCATTGGTTAAATTTCAGGTGTTTAAAATTATGTGTTCAACGTATAGATTTAATCATTTCCTGATTTTCGATTTTTCTGTTTCCTTTGTAGGAATGCGTGGTTTGCCATTGATCTTGGTGTGTGGTGTATTCCATCCTGTTACACTCTCAGACATGCTCGAGGCTATGGAAGGTCAGTTACTTCGCGACATCCCAAAAGTTCTTTACTTCACTCTATTCAAAGATTAAAATCCTATCTAAGAAAAGCCAGAGTTCTAAGGCGTATCATTTTTGTTTATCCTGCAGAAAAGCTGTTCTGCAGGATACATACGGAAGGTTAAGTTTGCCGAAATAAAATGCGAGCACAGTGGAAACAAGCGCTGTTTTCGGTAAACTTCGTGGGCGCATCCGAACAATTCCGATTTTGATTGTCCAATCAGAAATGGCAAGAACACGCCGACAGTTGTAAAGAGGCTTTTCGCTATAATATACGGACGCCAGCAGATCGGCCAAGCAATCACGCCGGCCAAATGAATTCTAAGTTGAAGGATTTTGCCGCGAACTGAGAGTTACTCGCGATTTTCGTGAAGGTGTATACATTGTATGAAAATGCATGTGTCCTCTTGGCATCTTACAGAAGATGAACCCATAGGGAGTTGAAGTGGTTTACGTCGTCTTTAATTATGATAGAATTTCATGTGACGAATGGAAAGAAAAATTAATTCTCGTTCACAACGATCCCTTTTAAAGATCAGTGAACGGAAAATGTGGGGGGAAAAATAGTGGTGACTTTGCCCATCACGGGAAGAAGAAACACGATGCTTAATCTCGTTACCAGCGAAGGTCATTTTCTAAGGAAAGAGTTCACTAATTGTTTCGTGATTTTACAACTACATGTATCTTTTTTTGTTGACTTTCCTTCATCTTCATATAGGTCTGCTCTTCGTAACTGGCTTTTCCAAGTGAGCAAGGATGGAAAGAACTGGACCACATTGTACACCCATACAGACGACAACTCTCTCAATGAACCCGGGTATGACATTTAAGAACTTATATTTACTTCTATAGACCAGTAGTAGCTATGTACCCTCTACACCAAGGCAGGCTCCAAGGATTTGAAATACTCCGGCTGGGGCAGATCTAGCGGGGAGGTTCGGGGTGTGGTCGAGCCCCCTAAATTAAAAAAAAAATTGACATTATAACACACTGGCTTCGTGTCAGAATGCCGGAAATCCCATGTCCGAAGACCTAAATTATTTTAAAAACTTTCTAGGGGCGGATGCCCCTTCCCCCCCCCCCCCGCACCCTACAGTATCTCGAACCCCCTTCTTTAAAATCCTGTATCCGCCCCAGCTCCGGGTCTCTCACTTCTTCTCGGTGTCCTAAACCACTTGACCACGTTGCCAAGAGAGATGAAGATTTTCAAGGATTTTTAATTGTACAAGCGTTTTAATCTCCAGGTCCACAGCCTCCTGGCCGTTAGAGCCTCCCTCAGACCAAGAAGGATGGCGCTATGTGCGTTTGCAGCAAGCTGGGAAGAACGCTAGTGGTCAGACTCATTATCTGTCTCTGTCAGGATTTGAAGTGTACGGAACAGTAGTAGCAGCGGTAGAGGAACCCTTAGGTTAGTTCCTGTCTATTCTTAAATGTTGCTATAGAGGAACACGAATCACTTGCCTGCGGTATTCGCACAGTGATATCTGTGTCGTTATCTACCTTTGAATGTGTTAAAAATAAGGATCACCGATCAGGTAAGTCGGTTTCAGAGGAAAACCTCACACTACAATAGACTGGGAGTGATTTCTTCTCTGAAAATCTCAGACCAAATCTCACGCTCTCTGTAATAGTCTCTCGCTCTTAAGCGTCCAAAGTAAATAATTCTCCTCTTAAACGTCCAAAGTAAAATATTCTCCTCTTTTGAGGTGCTTGACGCTATTAGGAGCCTGGACCCTGGTTCTTGCTCCATCATACACTGAGTACACTGCCCACCTTCGCTCAAGTAGACAAGCACAAAATCAAAAATCCAACTTAGTCCAACCTGGAATTGCATCCCCGGAGTACAAGCCTTAAACAAAATTGCCTTCAAATCAAAGGCAACCTCAATGTTTTAACTGTTTCCTACAGTGGAAAAAAGAAAAAAAGAACTGAGCAAGGGGAAGGTCGTGTCGATCAAGATAACCAAACTTTTAGTAACTATTTATAAATTGACTGTAATAAACCTACAGGTCCAGAGCAGTCATCTTCCAAGGGTGTCACTGCCGGTGAGAAGCTGGCCAAGTCACTGAAGCCCTGCTGGTCCCTGTGTCCTGGTAAAGCTGCGCGTGAGGTGGAAGCTGCCTTGCGCCGCCAACGCCGTCTCATCCGCTCGCAGATGTTGAAACACCTGAACGTGGGTAGCAAAGTGGTCCGGGGGATGGACTGGAAGTGGAAAGACCAGGACGGAAGTCCCCCCGGTGAAGGCCTCGTCACTGGGGAGCTACAGAACGGTAACGGTGATAACAACTTATACAGTTGTGGGGGTGGTGGGCGGTGTGTGTTTTTGTTGAGGGCTCTTCATAGCAAGATCTGAACTGTAAAAACGTTAATGTTATACATTATATGAAGAGCCTTCATTTTTAAGGTCGCCAAAACAGATATACTACAAAATGTCAAATGTTCGTGGTTCGAATGTCTGTAATACGGAGAGTAAAATGTGCAAGGAAAGTTTCCTTAGTGACATTTAGTTTCCATAATGGAGTTGTATCAGTTCTGCGTCCAGTAAATCTCGGGACTAAGCAGAAACTTCTTCAGTCACTCTAGAAACTTCTTCAGTCTCTTCTTGTAGTCTAAGAAAACAACTACTTAAAGAAGCTTAGTCACCGTATTTTGAGTTATTGTGGCCACGTACAAAATTGCCTTAAACTTAACTGAAACCCCAAAATAAAAGTTAAGTAAGATAGAAAAACACTAAAGAGGTAATAAAAAACCATAAAGGAACAAGGATGGTTAAGGATGGAGAAGATAAAGACGGATTTCAAACAAAAATATTTTAGGCTAAATTTTCCTAGATGCGTAAACCGTGACGTGGCTCCATTACGGGACTGGAACGTGGCGCAGCAAAGCGGTTTTCCCAACTGTGTTACACCAGCTTGCGTTTGGACATTCATGTTGACCTTCGTCTTGTTGATTGTAGGTTGGGTCGAAGTGGCATGGTCAAATGGTACTTCTAACTCTTATCGTATGGGTGCTGATGGCAAGTTTGACTTGAGAGTGGTCGAACCAGGTCCATCCTCAGAGGCTGCGGGCGAACCTTCATCGTCCAGCCCTGGTGAAGAAGGAGCTTCCGAAGAGGGATCCTCTACAGAGGAGCCTGAAGTTGTATCACCGGAGAAACCTCAGCAGGAGAATTCCTCAACGTCTCAAACTGTTGATGAGTCTAGCGAGGTGTTAGTGGAAGCCGTCCGAGTTGAGGAGATACCCGATGAAGGTATATTTACGTCAGATGACATTATTGACTCGTCTGGGAATGCAGTGGTGGTATCAGAGACAGCTGCAGACAGCACGGAGGTGGTGCCGAGTGCCGATGAACCGAAAGAGACTGTAGGTGAAATAGAAGAGGTAACAGAAGATGAGGGACTGCCTCCTGCCAGACCTCCCTCACTGCCACCCTCCAGGCCCAACATTTCGTCTCCTAACATTTCTGTGGGAGAAACTGCAAGAAGGTAAAAACATTTTCTTGGAAGTTGAAATTGGTTGTCTTAACTGAATTCGTGGGAAAGGTCACATCTAGTGCTCTGCTTACGGTAGGCTACATACTATTCTCCGCGGTCTCTGATTGGCTCAATCAAAATTCGTCATATGGCTTCAGGAGTGATGCATTGAAGCTCGGTCATGACCTCATTCTGCGCATGCATGAGCAGCAAAAAATTCTATTTGAATTATATCATGAGATCAGGACAGAGTTTTCAGCGCGCCTTGTTTCTCTGTATCCGCCGTGCTAATAACATTGAATGTTAGGTTAGTTTATATCTCAGAGTGCACAGTACAGAATTGCGCGTGATTTAAAACTAGTCTCCAAACCAGGTTATTTTCTCCCAAAACGGAAGAGAATAAAAGAGTCTTGACCGTGTTCGCCTCTGTTATAAAGCTCTTTTGGAACGAAACGGGTTCAGGAAAGAAGTTTGAGAAAACAGTGCTCGCCTAAAGCTCGCGGTTTTTTCTGCGCGTCGTTTTGCTCACCCTACATCCTCTCTTGCTTCATAACAGAACGAAGCATTGAACGCAGGTCTATATAGATTTGGCAGTCAATGACGCATCTGCATGATTCCAACAGGTTGTTAAGCTCAGCCGTGAACGCAGCCAATTCGCCAGGCAGCAGACTGACTAGAGCTTCTGACCTGGATATGTACGTGGCCATGAGAGGTTCGGGACTGCTGACGGGACTGGAGGATGATTACGATCTTCCTGAACCTTCTGACGATGATGATGACGATGACGATGATGATGACGATGACGAGAATGACGAAGAAAACGAAGATGATTACGAGGTGGGTGAAATGACTTTTAATTGGAGGGGCTGTCTTATATTCGAGGTGTTTGGTGTTGTGATGAAACACTGTCTCTCGTGTACACTATAACAAAATGCGCTGCAGTCGCTGTGTAAGTGTAAGTGTTGCGCTTTTGTCTGACTACATGTTTGCATGCTTTCTCTATCCTCAGGTTGAAGAGGAGCCCGAGTCACGTGGTGGGCGTCGCCGCACGTGGGATGACGAACACGTGCTTAAGAGACAGTTCTCTGCTCTGGTTCCTGCATTTGATCCGAGACCAGGAAGAACAAACATTGCTCAAACCCAGGACATTGTTATTCCTTCGCCAGGTAAATTGTTCTGTTGAAATTCCAAGTGCATGGTTCACACATTTTCACGAATCGTAACTACGATTACCGTTCTACCAAAACTGTTGTACCTGTTGTTCCACTAAGAAGGAAACTTATTACCGCTTTTCATGTGACGTCATCATTTTCCAAAATAAGAAATTACCAATCCCTCTGAAGTTTTAGTTTCATCAGATGTAAGACCCTCTAATAACTTGACGTTTTGTAGCGTTTAAGCTCGACAGGGTTCCTCATTTTGAAATAGGGCACGTTTGAATTTCCAAGTTTATGCGTTGTGTGACATTAAAATGGCGGCCGATAAGGCTCTCGAGTAGTCAAAAAGATGAGTTACTGCCCAAGTTTTTGCTAACTAAACAGTTCTCGCTCTATAAGAAGTTTTAATTTCAATGTGCCGGAGCTCAATGGCAAAACTCGATGACAGATGTTTCAGTTACTTTACGGCCGCCATGTTTGTGTCCCTCCGAGGGGCACAAACATGGCGACTTCATACAAAGCTCTATAAATTTGAGTGAAACACTTCTTCGAATAACGGGAGAATGAAAAACTGCACAGACCTAAATCTTGGCGAGGTTGTTTATATATCAGTCATCTTTCATATCCCAGCTTCTTGACTTAATTTATTGAATGATTATGATTTTTATTTTTGATGGCGTGACACTGCAAACCAGCCATAATACCTTCTTCATCTCAGCCATTTTGAGTAAAAGGTGAAAATTTGAAGCTCTCTCCGTCATGCCACTTTGTGGGCTTAACATCATCAGACTTTCAGAAAGTGTTAAAAGCTCATGAATATAAACTGTAAAACCTTGAACGAAGTAAAATATAGATATTTTGTAAGTAAAAGTGGCGTTGAAGTACATTTTGTGTCTTGGTTGGTGGCTGATATGGAATAGATAGGGCTAGTCCAGTTCCTTTTGTACTGGAAATTGTTGTTTTGTTTTCGTGTTTCAAGCACTTCTCTCTCTTTTTTTTTGACAGGATCTTTAGAGAGCTCGTCATCAGAAATGACCACTGCATCACTCGAACCACACCTTGTGTTGACTCTTAAGGGACCTGCATCGCTAACGGTACATATTGATAGCTGTTGTTTAACTTTTATAATCTGTAGCAAACGTGATTGATCTAGTGACTTCCAGAGAACATGGTATAGCTACATATAATCCGTTTTTCCTTATAGTGTAAAACTCCTCTGCTTTATAACAAGCTGTTGGGGTACTGTGGATTGTTTTGAGCGTGCGTACTCATTTTTTTTTATTTTTGAAATCCGACCCATGAACAGCACGTAGGTTGTAGTTTTTACGTTCAGCCAATTTCAAGGAGCTCAGTCACGGTTTGCGCATATTGCAACGTTTAGCCTCATTTTTTCAAATTCGTTGTTTGTAATCCGTGTTAATCTTCTCCATCCTTAGCCATCCGTGTTCCTTTATGGTTTATCATTATCTCTTTGGTGTTTTTCTATCTTATTAAACTGTTATTTTCAGGTTTCCTACCATTTAAAGGTAACTTTGTATGTGACCAAAATAACTCAAAATACCGTGACTGAGCTCCTTTAACTTCTTGTTGCTGTATCGAATCGCTCTTTTTCCAGATCAATGCGAGTCAGTTTATGTGATCATAGATATTAAACAATCAGTGACACAATATTCTAGGAACCGCTTTCCCAATCCTTCCAGCTTATGAACTTTCACACACCAGTCGGACCCTCTGTCTCAGAGATTACCTTACTCAGTGAGCATTTTCAACTATCAGTCCTTAGAGATCAGCTAAGTGTTATCTCAGCTAAGGCAGGGAGACGTTTTTGACCATGGCTTAACTAATTGTTTGTTTTTATCTTGGTATTTTACCAGCAGTCAGAAGTCGAGGTGTGTTTAGATGATCCCAAGGCCACCATTTTCTCCTACGTACAAAAGGTTGCATTGGCTGCTGGGATATCTAAGAATGAGCGAGTGCGAAGGGTCTGGGAACCAACCTACACGTGAGTTTTCTTTAAGGAATACAGTGTTATATAAAGACACAATTTTAAGGTTTTGATTTTTCAGTTGAAATTAAAAAGTTTGCTTTGTCCTCCGCTGCTTACACAACAAACAAACCGTTCTTGACGATCAAGTGTTATTGTAATTATAAATTTGGCTGTTTTTCTCCCGTTCAGTATCAGCTATCGAGAGGTTCACGACCCCGAACAAGCGGAACGATCAAGTGAAACGAAGGAACACTTAGAAACAACGGTAACTGATTAGCTTCTTTTAATTCCACATACTGTCTAGGTGAACAGCTTTAGCTGCATAAGTAACCCACAGACAGGATGAATGCGTCTGTAGTTGAAAAAATTGCAGGAAAAAGAGACTTCTGTGGTCTGCTGTAGCTAGCAAGTTTTTGTTTTTATCATTATTTGCAACTGAATTTCGTACTTTCTAATTTGCTTGCTTGGCAGGCAAGCACTTGCTTGCTTGCCTGACTGACAGACGGACGGATAAATTGACTGATTGATTGATTGATTGGTTTATTTGCCAGGTTCACTGGACTATATCGTATGTTGAGCGCTATCTAGGAACAGATGACCTGCCTAAGTCCGAAGTGATCTCGTTCCTTCAGAGGCATGCTGATGCTGCATTCTTGAGAAAATGGAAGTTGTCAGGGGTGCCTAAGAGCATACGAAAGAACAGAAACTGCTCTCAACTCGTGGCAGCTTACAAGGTACTTTACGACACTCTAACAAGGACTTGAAAGTCGATTTCACCTGACCCTCACAAGCGATCAATGAATTTCCCGGTGTTTCGATCGGTCTCGTGACCGATATGCGCCTGCGTTGTTTTCTTAAAGTTTCTGTGAAGCTTTTCTTTACTCTGTTTAATCACAAACCTGTTTGTCTTTCCTTCAACAGGAGTTTTGTAATACTCTGGACTCCTCCCCACCCAACTCCCCCACTCTTGACAAGGCGGAAGTCAAACAGGAGGTAAAACCGGAGGTGCCAAAGGACAAGAGCTCGACTGTCCCCACACCAGTAACTGTCAATGACATGTCCGCTATTCAGGACATTCTGCAGCTCCTGAAAGTCCTCTACAGTGTATCTACCAGTTCTGCGTATGACTTTGGAGATGGTAAGTTTTTAAACGAGGGAGGGAGAAATAGCAGGGTGGGTAAGAAGGGTATTTCTTCCGACGCCCGCCCTCTTTACCCCCGCCTTCCGTA
>Ga0126339_10004146_pt1 | contig 10655 bp, 8 predicted proteins | sample OrbTmetagenome_2_FD_92532 | JGI IMG/M metagenome (GOLD analysis project Ga0126339, IMG submission 92532) | Coral microbial communities from Petempiche,Puerto Morelos, Mexico - Orbicella T R C metagenome | ecosystem: Host-associated > Invertebrates > Cnidaria > Coral | place: Petempiche,Puerto...
AGTAAGAATCGCTAAGAATAATAAGTTTTCTTAAAAAGATGAGTTTTGAGTTTAGATGGTTATTTCACAGTGACGTCTCTCTCGGAGGCATCTTCAATCGATCGTTTCTCGAAAGGGTTGAATTTTGGCTAACGCGTCAACGGGGGCGGAGGGAATAAGATATACCATGGCATGGCCCAAGGTTACCATCTTCATAATATTAAATTTGGGAAAGCAAGAACGGGCGCAAACCTCAAAGAAAAAGCAAGCTCGGTTGATGAATAGAACTAGCCAGGATTGTCGACTATTAATGGAAGACGGGGACTTGGAAATTTGCGGGTCATAGACCTTTTTCATAGATGGCTGTTAATTTTAAGTTCTTTTGTATGTATTTGAATTAGCCTCACTAAACTCGTTTGAGAGTAAACATTCTTTTGAATTATCAACTTAAAAACAAGGTTACTCAGGCTAATTGTAATATTTACAAAAAAAATATATAATTGGCAGCCATTTATGAAAAGAGTCTATAGCCATGCAATGTTGTCTTTGTTTCTTTGACGCAGAAGGACATGTGACAACGCTTTTGCGTTTACCGTGTAGCACTTTTATTTTGCGAGGTTTAGTTTTTGAGAATTTTGCGGATGGTACTTGATCCGCAAAAATAAGTTCCAGCAGAAAAAAAAAGACACCAGCAAAATTAAAAACCACAAAAATTTACTCCCGTTAATATAATCAAAAATGGCTTTTAATCCACTTGTGTTGCTGTATATCATGTATTGGGGTAAAAAGAACGTTTATTTTGATATTTGCATTGAGAAAAAGCAATCGGAACTTGCTACAAACAAAACGAAACGATAAAAGGTTAGGTTAATACTTTTCCAGTCTCTGTGGCACAAGAAACGAACTCAAAGCAGTCAAAAGGTCACGTTAAACTTGCTCGAACGGGTCATCCGAAGGGACACCATTTTCTAAGGCCTCTAGGATGCCACATTTCTCATTCGGAAAACTGTAGACTGTTGTTTTACCTAAAAAAGTATTAAAAGTTGAAAATATTACATTTCCTTCCTTGTTGATGTCTCGCTGCTTGAAAAGGAAACCGCAAAAATTAGTTTCTAGTGGAAATTTCAGTAAATCCGAGCGCAAAAGTTTGTTCCCGCGAACCTCAAAAAGTCGCCAATCCGCAAAATAAAAGTCCCGCAAAAATCTCATGCTATACAGTATATATTTTACTACTACTGAACGAAATTTTTCAAGCTTTTTGTCAGCGAATCCAAGACCTCTACCCCTCCACTCCTTTCAGAATGCCTCCCCCCAGTTGCTTGTCTTAGTAAGGTCTTGCGACTTTTTAACATTAGTTCCCCTTTCTGTTTTCATTTCAGAGGTGTGCCACTACAACAGTTCTACGACCTGACACAACTCAAGCGAAGTAAAGTGAGGTGGAACGACGAATTGTAAGTGTGTTTATTGCATCTTGTGAAGACTTACAAAAAATCCAAGCAAAGTATCCAAAGTCTTTAAAACCAGTTTAAGGAAATCGGTTGCCTATCTCCAGCTACGCCTGGTTCTTTATAATTAAGCTAATCCAGGATTGTCTTGAATTGTTCTAAAACCGTTGTTTTAAAGGAGCTCAATCACGGTATTTTGAGTTATTTTGGCCACATACTAAATTACCTTTAAATGGTAGGAAACCTGAAAATCACAGTTTAATAAGATAGGAAAACACCAAAGAGATAATGATAAACCATAAAGGAACAAGGATGACTAAGGATGGAGAAGATTTACACGGATTACAAACGACGAATTTGAAAAATTGAGGCTAAACTTTTCAATATGCGCAAACCATGACTGAGCTCCTGAAATGATGGCTTTAAACGAAGCTAATATATTTGCGGCCCCGGTAGGGGGGTCTCCGTATCCCAAATCCCGTTAGGTTTTGTCTAAATATCCCTTATCCCTTTAACTCCAGTTGAAAAAACTAACGTTTTTCCAACTCTATATCGCGTTTTATCTGATCTAAATATCGCATTTCCATTAATTTTTGCCCCAAATGTCCTGTATCCCGTTAATTTTTTACCTGAAGGACGTTCGCGCTAATTGTTTCTGGACATCCTTACTGCGCACGCAAATTCACACGCCACGTCATGCATCGATGCGCGCGCTAAGTGATAAAATGAACAATGATAGGGCAGATGGCCATTGCTATAGCTTTGCCTGGATTTAACGATCTTGGACGTTCGGTGACCCCTATTTTTCTTTTCATGGATCATTTTCTCTACCGATTTTCTACGTTAAGCGAAAAAATGAAGAAAATCTATCGATTAGAAGCTTGAATTTTTTGTCAAATGCACCATCGAATCCATTATTTGTAGCTCCCCGTTTATCTGTGCAGCGGTTTCAAATGCCTCTTGAAGGGTTAAGTTTTGTGAAAACGTTGGTAACATTTGGAATTATTTACGCAACAGACCCTCTTCTACAAAATATGACTAAGATCGCTTGCCTCCGTCGACTCACCTTCGACATTTTTAACCGCTATAAACCCCTGTAGACCAAGCTGAATTACGTGCGCCAATTTCTCAAAATCAGGGTAGTTTTCCACACGCTTTATCTCTGAAACGAAGTCGGTGATCCCCATTTTTTGTTTTCATTTGTGACACGAGTAACTCGTTATCTGACTGCAGTAAAAAATTTTTAAAAAATCTATCGGCTGTAAAATTTTAGCGCGAACGTCCTTAATATCCCTAATAGGGCCTCATACTTCCTTCTTTTTCCCTTGGAGGTTGCCAAGGCCCACAACAGCAGCTGTGCAGTGAGTCATTAATTTTATAAATTGTGATTCCTAATTAACTAATACGGGCGACAATTTTCTAAGAAAAAAAAATCCGTCTCGTTCCAGAATAATTCCGGCGAGTTCTTAGCCACACAATCGATAATTTCCCCCAGCTCGCAAAGCATTACCCCTGGGTTTGCTGGCGGTTTTCTTAATCATTCTTCAAGTAATTATATTCGTGATATTAAACTCGTCATCAAAGATTAACGGAAATTTACTTAACGACAGCAACCTCAAAAAGTTTGACTAATCAGAACTGATTTAACTCGGCGAGTTACGTACCGTTTTTTTTTCGTGAATTGAGGACTAGAATGAATGGAACAGTAATCGACACAAAATTTTGTACTAACTATCTCTCCAAACTCACGTAAATGAAGTCACCTCCCTGTGTGGTGGAAGAACTTCAATGAAGGTTCGATTCCAGGTTTCAATCAATGGTTGCTTAACTGTTTTAACATGTGCAATGTTGTGTCTGGTCTTGTTGTTTGTGTTTTGTTCTCCACGTTTGTTACAGGTTTGACTGTTGAAAGCGTTTCAATTTATTGCGCTTGCGTATCTTGCATTGGTAAGGTAGTTTACATATTACTTAGCATGTTCCTCTGTGCTGCATTCTTATGGCAACAAGATCTTGGAACAATATCCTCGCCAAACACCACGGTATAACCAGTCACAACTATTTAAACAGGCGCAGGCGTTGTCAAGCGCGGGAAAAGCCAGTTTACGAGGGTCTTACGTTTGAACATCTTTGCTCTCTGATTGGGCAAAGAATGTTTCACCAGTTTTATGACATGACAATCAGACGATGACTTTCCAAAGTCGTCACAGAGCTGCAAACTAAAAGCGAGTACGTGAGATTACGCAAGTTCTGACGACAGTATTTCTACCCAAGAGACGATGATCTTTACTCTTCCAACAGCGACAGTATCGCCAATCCTATACCTGAAAGGGTTAATTGATGGTAAAAATAATAGCTGATTTCTTTATTTACAGTAAAACTTTGATAAAGAACTTGCTCTTTGAAAGACAGTTTCTGCAACTGCTTGCTTTGTAAAATTTACATTTTTAATCAGATTCTCATTTGTTACTCTCCTTCATACAACAATAAAGTGAAGTAGTTCTTCTTTGTCTCCAAGGTTGAGAATCTGTTTCGCATATTGAGAAGTCAGGTATAGGATTTGCTAACACTGTCTCTTTCTTCCTGCAGAGAAGGTCAAATTACTCTTCCTTTCCCTAAGGAGTCTCCCCTGAGTTCACACATGTCCCGTCAGGCTATGTTTCCCAGTCCAAACCCAGCAGAGCGACATTCCCAAACCAAGATTACTTCACCCACCCCTCCCCCACTGATTGTCAACAAGGCCATGGGGAGCTTTGCACGCCGGGAAGTGGTAACACCCATGATCAATTCCAGGACTTCTCCTCCAGCACAGCATCAAGCCCGACCTGTAGCGGTATGTGACACGTGATTTGTATACGAAAGAATAGGGATAGTAATATGCGACAGGTCCGAAAATCACGAGATAACAGCTTTTGAGTTTTCTGATTCGATAAGAAACATATTTGCTTAATGAATATCGCTTCCGGTCGGAATCTACCCCTCTTTTGTACCTCTGTTACAATATCTCTAGTTCTGTAGGTGCTCTAATAAACGGTTTTAGTTTACGGTCTACTTAAATTCTCTAGAGGTACCTTTTCCTCGCGCCTGGTACCCGCTGTATAAGAGTGACAGGCGTCTCTGGGAACAGGAATGGATTATCCCAGCCAGGGCTTAAACTAAGGCCTCTTAACCCTAGATCAAACGTGCTGACTATATACTGAGGACCTCCCAAAAAGTGAATTATTCAGTTCGTCTGTATCAGATATCAAAACACCAAAACAAAAAGTTTGAAATTTGCATAATTTTTCTTTATTTTCAAGGCATCAAACAATTGGTTTTCCAAACATGACGTCATCAACCAGTTCAATACACTCCACCCCAGCAGAACTCCCACAATTCGACTGAACATCCAGAGACGGAGGCGTGCAGACTGGCAACTAGTTTATTAACACATATTCGGAACCAATGAGAGCCAAGAATGACTGTTAACGTTCAAGGAGGACCTCAGAAACACGCTACAAGTTTTACTAGTGGAAAAAGAGAATATTGCTCCTTCAGTGTTTTCGAGACGTTTTAAAACAGAAAATATTTCGCTACAAGGTAGAAAGTGTCTGCTATGATATTTCCGTGTGTTACAGTGTGTTCATGATATAATTCCTTTCGCTAACTTGTATTAATTTTGCTGAAATTGTAAGATTTTAAACTATCATTAGTATTATTTAAAGAAAGGCAACATGCATTGTTAAGTTTGAAAATTGATTTTAGATTTTGCGCTAAGATCGCAGCCACCATTCGTGTGTGACTAGACTTGCATTACTACTAATAAATCAAAGCCAAATCCTCGCTTTTTAAAATTGCTGAGAAAATCATTGCTATCTCCGTGTCTTTTTCTTTAATTTAGGTAAAGTGAATGTGATCACAGACAGTTAAAGAGAGTCAAATAGGACAAATGCGAACTGACCCCAAACTGAAATGAAGTAACTGGTTAAAATGGCAGCTTTTTTTTAGCCCTTCTCGGTTGTTATATTGAAGGAAATACTTGCTTCGAAAACGGCAACATTTCTCGGTGGAAAAGCACAATCTGTGTATAATTATGAGGTCTTAAACTCGAGTCAACAAAAAACACTTTTAACTACTCCTGACTAACCTTCCGTTGGCATCTCCAAGTTGAATTTCAGTACTTGTAGATTCGACTTTTTTGCGTTTCACAGAAAGGGGAGTCGGTACCCAGGCCTTGATCCGCCTTCTTTCGCTTTCAAGAGAGCTAAAAATCTGTCTCTGGAGAAACTTCCAGCTTATATACGTAACCATAACTCTCGAGTTTTTACTTTGTCAAACACACAATTAGTCTACTTTCTACGAATTTGCTGCTTTCTCTACGTACTCTACTTTTAGAAACAATACTTGCAACATTTTGAGAACAATACTTATACTTATATGTGGCCATCTCAGCCTCTTGTTTCTTACGTTCGTGCGTGAAAACGATTTGTAGAGGGAATGCCAGACCGTTTCTTGAGTAGTTTTCAACTTGGTTTCTTTATATTGACTGATTTTACACTTTTCTGACGTGGCACTACATTTTCCAGAAGACACTAGCAACGCTGAAATACTCTGGAAGTGGCACTATGAAGAATTTGCTGAATACGTGTAAATGGTGATTTGGCGAGTTCCCCGGAGACTTGCGAAATCCGTACCCTTTTATACACCCGAAGCCTGCTGAAAAAGGTACCTCTTTCGGGCAGAGCCTCCCCGTATAGGGAGTATCCGCCTGGGGGTGAGTTAGACCAGATTGAGCACGGCCGGGTCGGGGACACTTGTTTCGTTTCGCCGTTCAAAATTTCTCACAGATAACCTAATTCACTCTCTCGAAAACAAAAACAAACAAACAAACAAAAAAAACATTTCATGTCAACTCTTTGTTTTGTGACAGAAAATTTGAAAAGAGGTTAAGGTCTGTGAAGGTTTTCAGTGAAATCTTTCGAATTGAGATTACAAAACAGTTAACCATGCGATGGCGTTTACATCCCTTTGGTTTAAAGACAATTTTTTCAAAATTAGATTTTTGTCGGGCGAGTTGGTCTCGGGAGTGTGCCCAGCCTTTTGCAGGGGAGGGAGGGGGGGGGGGGAAGGGGTCAATCTCTTTCGAATTTTGTCACCTGAAGAAAGAAAGCCGTTCAAAACACGTGCGCATGTCACGTTTTAAAATTAATTAAAATTAACTAAATTTCTTTAGACTATGTAAACCAGCATCAACTTCCGGAGGTATCCTGTGGGTTCGTAGACCTGAAGTCGGTGACGTGCTCTCAATCACACAAGTTGAAATTTAAAATTTGGAGAGGGGGATTCCGGAACCCCTGAAACTCTCCCTTGGGGTACCCCCTATGTCTAGTTTGAAATACTACTGAGGATGTCCAGGATTGTGAATCAATATTGAAAAATCTCAGACATAAAAGCACACGCGCTTTTCGCCCAGCAAAACAGACAACGAAGACAGTACTGCCATTAACACCTTTCTTCCCAGTTGTCAACACCTTTCCGTTGTAATGTTGCGTGAAAATATTTTTATTTCCGAAATATTTTGACATCCTCTCAAGTCGCGTGTGCCATGATGGTCCGCCAGACATGCTTCTGTTATCACCAGCGGATCTTGAAAGTGTATCAAAGGATTTATTCGTGTGCAAAACCTTTTAACACCTTTAAGTATGACGTCAAACCCTCGTTCTTATGGTACCACACCTCAGGCAGAAATCTCGAACAGGAAATCATTCATAGAGAAAAAAATGTTGCTTGATTTTCAGTATTCTGTCAAGTTAAGCTTCTGTTTATTTGATGGCGGGTCTCAAAGACGACTGCATAAAGTTTAATTACATTCTCTCAGTAGCTTAGAATCTCAAAAATGAGTTGGTTAAGTAAAGTCGAAAACAGTTTGTAAACAAATTATCTTGAATGTTATCTTGCTTATAAAAATTACCATTGCTAATTAATTAAGGGCTGTGCTTTTTGTTTTTATGTTAGCCCATTAGGCAGACCTGGTTCTTTTTAGAGGCTATCTGTTTTGAAATCATTTCAAGTTTTTGTATATATATCACAACCATGATTATTCTGCTCTAGAGCTAAAGAAGCAAGATTAACCAGAGAGGAGAAATTTCAACAAACGCGAGTGTAAAAGGCAATGAACGCCTTCCTATTTTGGAAGCGATCACTGAGTTTGCACAACTGATGAATGTCAGTGACGGACGACTTAAACTCGTGGAGTATTTCAGCGAGCAATTCAAATGAATGCTATCTAAAATTACGACCTGTGTTGTTCCATGTTCTTCAAGAAACTTTCAGTGGTCTTTCACGAGCACCACTTTATTATGGTACCAAGTTGGTAAGGACGTTGGTATTTAACAACTTGAGACTAAATTTTGCCCGCGAATTCTCCTATAAGTGTCGCAAATTTGTACCTGAAACATTTGCTGCAATGCATTGTCTTCTTCGAGCCCAGCGAGCATAAGTTCCTAATCTATGAGTATCGAAACTTTTGCCCACAATATTGACTTGAACCATTTACGGGGAAACGGACATTCTTTAGACCCAACCACAATGAAAGCTCCAAGTGTTGCATTCCGCTTGGGATAGAACCTTGCCCTAAAACTCAACAAAATGACTCAGTTTAGCTTGGCTGGAGTTAAAAGTTTGTTCATATAGGAATAATGCCACCCTCTAATAATATACCTTTTATTAAGGAGACCACTGAAGACCCCAGAACAGACCAAGCATGTTGTGCAAATATTACTGCTTTTATACCGGCTAATCTTGACTGAGAGGTTTTTTTGCGATTCTTGTCAATCGTTTTAGTTGAAGACGGAACATGTGTCTGCACTGGGATTGAAACCTGAGCGAAGCGATATGAAGAATGTTGAACTAGTTATACTAGCAGAAAGAAGAGAAAGAAGAGATTCTCTCATAGTATAAAGCACAACGAAACTTCCGCTCTTTATTAATTTGAGACAGAAGAAGTCCGTATTCATCATGACCTGATTCACAAAAACGTTATCTGACTGATCTCTCAGAAATACGCCGGGATCTCGCAGCCAACAAGCAGCCATGAAAACGGAAAAATATCTCGCGATATTCAGTCAAGGAGCTGATCACCTGTCACTATACATAAATAAAATTAGAGCTGAGATTAAATTGATAAATGTCAATTGCGACATTTGACATAAATGTTTCAAATTCTTCTGGAAACGTTGAGACTGGCGTCTTAGAGTATGCAAATCTCAAGGGCTTTGCGTTCCAACTTCCTTACTTACTTCCCAATGTTCTGCTTTGTTTAGGTCTCTTGGACCAAAAGAAACGCCCCCTCAGTTGGAAAATCCTAGGGAATGATAAGATAGGTGATCGTTGCAAAACCTCGAGTTGATTCTGTCTTTAATCTCTGCATGGAAGCGATCAATTTTTATTGTAAAAAATAAATTCGGCAGGATCTGATTAAGACATGGCTCAGGGAAAACGTCTAATATTAATTAACAATTTTTTCCAAGGCAAACTGTATTGAATCAACGAAAAAAAAGAGTCGAGAGGAAAATATGATTTTAGCCTTGACACTTGCCTCTCGTGAGACACGGTTTTATGTTCAATATTTGATAACTGGTTATATATAGAAAGTCTTTTAAAGGTCGTATTCTTTAGTCGGCTTTTAAGTTAAATGCAACAAATATAGGGTCAAAACTCAATTTAAACCAGACCCATTTTTTTTATTCAAAATAGGAATTTGCGAGAAAATTTTTCGTGCAGAGTGTAAAAATGTTGTTAATTATTTATTTCATCGTGCGCGTTTTGTCAACTCCTTCTTAAATAAGGTAGGAACTATTTTTCATTTTAAAACCATGCAATTTCTATTGACGTGATAAATTTTACGCTTTTTTTTTCTTTGTTCATCGGTGCCCGAAAAAAACATTTTGACTTGTTGCAACTTTTTGAAGTTATTCTAGTCTGGAACTCAAACTGATTATCTGTAAAGGTTACCACACAAATATTTTTGAACTGAACAAAATATGATTTATAAATGAGATTTGTGGTACCGTGATAGTAAAATTTCACTGCCCCAACAACCGAGTAACGAAGGGTTTTTCCTTTAACACAAGCATTTCCTTGTACGAAATTTCAGAGAGCAAATTTAGCTCATCAAAAACATCTCACGTCTGTTTCGTGTTGTCTGAGTGAGTTCTTTTTCTGGCATGGGGAGGAGATTTCACAGAGGGTGATTGCAAAAACACGCTTTAGCTGCTAAATTTAGAGTAACAATTAGCTGGCTCCGTCATGTCTCCTGATCAAGAATAACTGCAATTAATAAATGATGAGTCTGACCGAGATTTCTCATGCAAATCCTAGATTTTCAAAACAAAGTTCTTATCTTGTATTCCCCGGGGTTCAATTTATCTTGTGGAGGGTTGGCTGATAATTCGTGGGCTGATAGTTTTAGTCAGCACTTAAGGCTCACTTAATTTTTCCCCGAGGAGTCTTTTTGATGATTCTCAAATTCGCGAAAAAGAAAACGTATGGTTTGTCACAAAAAAAGATAATCCCTGGCCGATGTTTGGTACAGATTTGAACTCCATTTGTTTATCATCTGTTCCAGCAATAAACTTGTGGACTGAAAAACAGTTGAATATCCTGTATTGTTCCCAAACGTTTCCAAAGCTCGCCAAGTCGAAGTGCTTTTTTTGCGTATCACTCATAACTGTCTAGATGATTTTTGCACTGAAAACATTTTTGTGCGTGGGAAGCAACGAATACCTAATACTTCTGAAGAGAGGGTAGAAAAGAAAATATTTGAATTACAATTAATTGAATTAGTTATCGCCTTGAAAAAATCGTCGACTAACATTCATTCGTCTTTGTTTCTGCACAGCTCGTACAAGCAGTTAGCATATTAGACTATGTTACACAGGGTTTTATCTTTAGTAAATAGGCCAAGTAACAATGGCTGATCTTCAGTGCCACGAACAAGTGCACTTTGGTGAGAATCTGGTAATAGGCAAAAGAGAAGATGGGTAGAGAAAGAGAGAGATTAGACTGCATTCAGATTCATTTGCAAAACCAACTGATGAAAAGTAGTGATGTCGTAGCTTATATCTGAGGCATGTCTGGGTAGTCAAGGAAAGGGGGGGGGGGGGGGAAAAAAAGCGCAACCGCCTCCTATGAGAAAAGTTTCCGTGTTTTTGAAAAAGGTGCGGGGGGACTGGCGGGGGGGGGACGCGCACCAGA
>Ga0126339_10004148_pt1 | contig 10653 bp, 7 predicted proteins | sample OrbTmetagenome_2_FD_92532 | JGI IMG/M metagenome (GOLD analysis project Ga0126339, IMG submission 92532) | Coral microbial communities from Petempiche,Puerto Morelos, Mexico - Orbicella T R C metagenome | ecosystem: Host-associated > Invertebrates > Cnidaria > Coral | place: Petempiche,Puerto...
CAATTCCTCCTCTTCTGCTTCAGTCACAAAGTCTTCCACTAGCACAAGTCCAGCCGGTTTAACCTGATTCTCAATCGTGACGTCGTCAGGTACATTTGCAAGGAATGAAAGGTAAAAGGTCACATCGGGTCTGGGAAATTCGGAAGGGCAATTTAAAACACGACCATGCACTGTCTCCATTGCCCTCATAGATTCACTGACAGTCTGAAAGCTGATAAAGGAAAACGATCGACCAGGAAACATTAAAAGCCGTTCAATGTTTCCAAACTTCTGAAACAAGCTAACGATTTGACTTCTGTCAACACCGCACATTAATCCTCCGTTTCCAACCATCAGGTGTCGAGTTGGCGATTCTGAAACGCTTGCAAGATCTGCATTATGCCTGCGAAGAGCATGGATAAGTTTTGTTTGTTTTCTTAAAGCCTTCTTCTCTGCTTTGGTCAATTTGCTCGCACAGGATTTGACCGCACTAGAAGTCGCCATCTTGGATTCTAAATTTACGGAGGAAACCTCAGATCTAAGATTCGCAGGCTCGGCACTTATTCGATACTCCGCTGACCATCTACAATCGCGGATCGCTTCGCGGCCGGGAAGCCAGAGTCAAGTCAGGAAGAGGCAGGAAGAATTGGTTCCACACTGGTGGAGAACGGTGGCGTTTATGCAGTGTAACGCAAGATTATTAAGCATACACAACCATATAACTCCTGAAAAGGTTAGCGGATGTATTGAATTTTGTATGTCTTCAAGCTGTAACTGGATTAGACAGATTAGAAAGCCATTAGAATGTCACGAGTAATGGCAACTTGTCACATGGCGTGGTGCTCTTAAAACTGCTTGACTTATGAAAACGATTTTTAGCACGAATGTATTCCAAAATTACAGTGCGTTTGTGCTGAATTCCGGTTCTATCAGACGGACGTAACAAAGACTTGTAGCAATGATCGTATTATGGAACTCCCCTCATGTTGTACGCCAGTTTCACATTGTGTGCATCATGTAAATACGGGTTATTGACCAAGCTTGTTCGGTCAAGATGGCTGGATATTGGCCAAGTTCTTTTTTTGCATGTTTATGGACCGAGACAGAGTCGAGGTCCATAAACTCGCAAAAAGAGAACGAGGCCAATATCAAGCCATCTTGACTGAACAACCTTGGTCAATAAAGGATTTATTATATGACTTTCGGGGAAATTTTTTTTGCGGGACACGACGGGTTGTCCCAAGCGGGTAAGATAGCTCCATCTTGCCCACTCAGGAAGCCAATCACAGCGCAGGCTTTGATTCATCTTGCCCGCTCACGGAGCTGACTATGTAATGATATGATTTAAATGCGTCACCTACATCTTGAAAGAAGACAAAGCTGGTTCATTGCCATGCTTGTACTGTAATATTGAAAATCATGTAATTGTAGAATCCAAGTTTAGAATGTTACAAAGTCAACAGGTACCTTGTACTGCCAAGGTCTTGATTCTGTAGCATGAGGGGAGAAAAATTATTTCCCACCCCACCTAGGTGAAGTGATACCCATCACAGTTTTTTTCTCACTAGTAAAGAATATAAACAAGATGAGACAGACGATTGCTATCATTGTTAAAACCAAGTCTTGGTTTATTTTAGTCCTCTGTCTCGTCTTGTCTATTTTCTTTTCACATTTTGATTCTCGCCAGTACAATCCACAGGCTTACATGACTGTTTGCTTAGGTCTCAGAAGTAGGGGTTCAGGCATCTCTTGCATCACGGACCCCTGACAATTCACTTCGGAAGAGGAATCTCCTTTCTTGGAGCCAGCCAGGATGCAAATGTTTGTTCACTCACTCATCTGTTTTTGTTCCTTCAGTTGATTTTTTTATTTTTCCTTGAATCCCTGATTCAATGCAGTAGAGTTTCTCCTGTCTTGAAGAGCTCGGGGGCCCTGTATTTTCAGGCAAAAACCCTGGAGCCCTAAAACGCTTTGGACTCCTTTCAGGGTAGAGAGACACATATTGAGCGTACAATCTCAAGCAACCGGCTGGAAGAGTCTGACCATGGCTGGAAGGGTCTGACCATGGCTGGAAGGGTCTGGCCATGGCTAGAAGGGTCTGACCATGGCTAGAAGGGTCTGACCATGGCTGGAAGGGCTAGAACTGGCTGAGAGTGAAGTGGCCTCCTCTGTCTCCTGGTTCTCTCCTCTTTCTTTCTGCTTTCTCTTTGCCCCTTCCTCAACAAGCAGCCCCATTTATAAAGATAGCATTTCAAGGAAAATTTACTGTTGCAAACCTTTCCCAAAAGTTAACACTAGAAGACAGAGCCTTGAAGATGTTTTGTGAGGGTGTTGGGGATAGAGTAAGCTGGTGCAGTTTGATGAATCAGTTAGTTAACTGAAAAATGGAATGCTGCCAAGACTCGCAGTGGACAGAAAAGGAAATATTACAATGGGAGTAATAATGGAAAGGAAGCAGTAAAGCAAGCAAGGATAGTAATGTAATCCTCCTCTCAACCTACCTTTTCCCAGAATACTCCCCTCTAAACTGCAATCATACCCTCCCTCCCTCCCTCCCTACGTCCCATCCTGAAAAAGCAACAAAAAAAAAAACAAAACCTGATCACAGGTAAACTCCACCAACCCCCCTCCCTGCACCTATCCCTGCTGTCCCTCCACTCAGTAGCTGATTGATTTTTTTGGCACAAGGAATTTTATTTTAAAATGGGAACATTGCCAATCTGAAGAAAAGTGAGGGAAGGTCAAAATAATAACACTAATGATTTTATACCATTGAAGGTTGGAAGAATCATTTCAGGTTACTGTGATCTCCGCAATGTTTTTCCTCAAATCATGAAGAATTTGTGAGTGTCTTTGTTGAAAACTTGTCAGTCTTAAATGAATGGGTTGTATTAAGGGAAGGCTGGTGATCGCTTCTCGTTGGGTATTTTGTGTTTACTTGGTGAGGGAAATTTTATTTTAATCAGGGAAAAGTCAGGAAATTTTGAAAAGTGATGTCTGTGGCAACCACGTTGAACAATATTGTTATATTCAATGGCCGCAAATCAAGCTTATGTGTAACTATGAGGAAAAATTTTAGGAAATCAAATAAAAGCTCACTTGAAATTATTGGAAGGAGGATACAAACATTATCTTTTGTAGTAGAGAAATTTCATACGTGTAGTTTTTCAGAGAAAACTGCCGACGCTCATCTGATCTCCTCATGATCGCCAATACAACAGGTCTTGTGAGCAGTAGGCTACTAATAAATAAAAAAAAAAGACAGCGCTTTTCATCTTTTCAGTTTTAAATACATGTTTCGACAGTAACGTCTGTCGTTGTCAGTTACCACTGGAGTATACAAGTTTGCTGATTTGAAGCAGGTTTATCCCAACTGATGTACATAGCTTCTTTAATTTTTACTTGAAACTTTGTTGCGGCAGAGTCCAAAATGATGAAAGACTCCGCAAGGCTTACAGCATTCGTCTGAAGCCTGTAGATGTTTGAAAACGTTAGAGCTTTGTCGGAAAACAAATGTTCACGTAAGCGCGTGGAAAAATGACGATTGGTTTCGCCAATGTAGCTAGCATTACAGTTAGCGCTCAGAAATTTGTAATCACCCGCTAACGAAGCTCCCCTGGGATAGAGAACGCTCAACAATGAACTGGAATATTCCTTAGTAGAATGACAGAGCACTGCCCTTATTTGATTTGTTGCTTTCTAATTGCCGGAAAAATGTAGTGTAACCCTTGACAGGCACTACATTTTGGATTGTGTTGACATCATGCCATCAAAACAAGATGGAATTTCCTGCTTGTTGCTTGCTCAAACACGGTGTTTAGCCACGCAATAATTTTTATTTTGGTCTGGCGGACTACAACTGATGTAGTCTGCATAACATCAGATGTTCGAGCAAAGGAGAGCATTAAACCTGACCAAACAGGCGGTATGTTGAGCAACGGTTCGTTTTTGTTTCTTCATTATTTTATATTGCCCTTTGGCTGATAAAAAACGAAAATATTAACCTGTATACATGTATGTTCATTTTTTTAAAGTTTTGGACATAAAACGAAAAACAAACAATGCTAACTTGCATCTGTTCTCAAGCAAAGCCAATCTGGTGATAATTTAAGTTACGTCGAAAATTATGTTTTCTACAGCTCTCACTAGTGTAAAGGGAAAGTTGAAGAAACAATATTGCAAAGCGGACATAAAGTCGGTGAAAGCTGGCCAGTTACAATCAGTTACTTGTTCACTTTAGTTTGTCCAAGGCGACGACCTCATGGCCTCTGTGTTACAACTTCAAATGGCGCAGAAACTAAGGACGTCTAATTTCACATCCAACGCTATCACCACTTACTCATGTTTCGTCTTAAGCTAACGGCTGAGTAAAGTGGTTATTTCATGTCATTTAAGCCTCGTCCAAACTACACCGGAGAAATTGAAAAACGTAGCTTTATTTCTACCGTTAGGCCTACCGTCCACACTAATCCGTCACGAAAACGGAGCTTTTTGAAAACGCCCTTCAAACCGGAGGAATTTGAAAACGCCATCTTTGCGTTATAATGTGGACTAGTAGACGGAAAACATTTTGAAAACGGAGCTTTTCGAAAATGATGACGTTGCGATAATCACGTGATTCCCCTGACCGAGTTTTCGTCAAACACAAATCCAAAATGACCGGTTATTGTTGCGTTTTTAAATTTCTCCGGCTCAGTGTGGACGAAAAACATTTGATGTGTTTTCAGAATGAAAACACCGTTTTAAATTCCTCCGGCGTAGCGTGGACAGGGCCTCAGTATCCGAGAGTGAAAACCAAAAAAATTATGGTCATTCAATTCTTCAACGTCGCAAAGCCCCAACGAGACAAAAACACCAAGTTTCTAACTCATAACTTTACACCATATAAATACTGATATTTTAATTTATCAACATTTGGGATATACCTGCGGCACGTACGAAAAGCCCTCTAGCAAGACTAGCACATATCCTTGTTACTAAATTTAAAAAACAGTCTCTCTATAAACGAATACCAGTAATTTCCACTTCACTTAGCTCACTCCGTCTAGCTCTATTGTCTCCCTTAAATATATTGTGGAACGCTGTTTTTAGCCAGATGCAAATATAAATATATGCGAGAGTGAGGAACTGGTTTATTCTGCCTGCATAGAAAATTCTTTCGAAATTGTTCAGTGATATTTGAGAACAGCATGGTTGTATTGGCTTTTATTGCATTTAGTTTGTAATAGAGGCGCCTATTTTGTGGTCGGTATGGCATCATTTAAATACGTTTTCAAGGGCATGCTGACGAAACTTGAAATTTGAAATGCTATATCATTTTATTCCACACTACATCAGTGCGGTTGTTAGGCAGTGTCAAGAATATTCAGTCTTCAGGAGCAAAACACGAACCGTTCTGCGTTCAGAGTTTCCTTGGAAGCTTGCCTAAACTGCATTTTTTTTCTTCTAAAAAGCAATATCACTACTCTTGTATTCGGAAAGTAATATATCACTGAAATACATCGTTGGGGTATTAACACGTAATTGCTTCTGGACAAAGCATTATTTGACCTCCCTTGTCCTAAACCTTAAAAAGCCGTATTTGTTGAATTTTGACTAAAAGTGTCCTTCGTTTTTAGTGGAAAGTCAAAATATTGAAAATGGAATTCCGTTTTCTTTTGGTATTTTACCTTCCGTTCTTGGATAGTTCGAAATGAGAAGTTTAATTAAAAGTTTTATTTTTATTTTTTTTCGTTAAAATATCTCATTTATTATATTGCCCAAACTGTGGAACTAAACTGACGTGGAGTTTGGTTGACCCAATATCCTCTCTTGGGAAAAGCTCTACCATATTGTTAATTGTTATACGTGTCAATATATACTGCATTCACAGTCGCTTGTCTACTTTTCTATTAATTGCTCAAAGATATGATACAACAATTCCATGTGTGGTAATATTATGTGGAGTTATGATAGATATGGAGAAGAGCATTCAATATGAGTTACTGTTATCTCGATTACTTCGTTATTGCATGAAAACGCCCAGGACAATGATTTGGTCTTGCCTGTCAACTACGAACAGCTCGATAAGACAGGCAGGAACATTCATGTTTTCTAGGACGATACCCGCTTTTTTTGAAAGTTAACAAATGTTGATATCATTTTAGGCTAACTTGAAGATATTCTCCGGAAAACGATCTATATCGTCCCTAAGTTTCCACTCGACCGAAAAAAAAAAAACAAGTATTCGATGCTAGCTTTTCGGCACCACAGAAATAAGTCTCTTAAGTATATCATGAAGATTAAGTCATATTGGACCAGTTGGTATCAGAATATTACAGCAAATGAAACGAAGATTTCGATCTTTCTATCGTTGTCAGGTGAAGAACAGACGTAGATTCGTTTGAATCGTACACATCTTTTTCTCCGTTAGATAACTACGTCGAAACTGCGTTAGAGCTCCAGCAGATTATTTTGTGTGTGATATAAATAACTCAGGCGAGGGCCTGTGCTGAGTTTTTAAGTGTGACATCACCAGATATTGCCCGGCGTCAACTTGCGTTGTAGTCTTGTGTAGGTTAATACGTTGCCGCTATCTTTTGGTGCGATAATGGACGAAGAAACAAGTTCTGTCGTTCTACTCCCCGAAGTAAAAGTAGAACCTTTTGACAACTCTGAAAATAACCCCGACAGTGAAGCCAGTTCGCTTGGAAGCCCAACAGACGAAAACTCGCTCCCACGCTTTGGGGAAACTTCCGAGGAGGACATTCAAAGGTTGTTGGAGCATCGCTCATGCAGCGAAAATACATGGAGGTCCACTAAAAATGCAGTTAAAATTCTCCGCGACTATATGGAAGAGAAAAGCATGGATGTGCAATTTGAGAACTTAGACAAACCAGCTTTGAATGATCTCCTGCGTAAATTCTACGTCGAAGCCCGCAAAAAGAACGGTGATTACTACAAATCCTCAGCCCTAGGTAGTATACGCTTTGGTATTCTGCGGTACTTACAGTCCCAACAGAGCAATGTAGACATAAAAAACGACCCCGAATTCACCGAGTCAAACAAAGTATTCAAAGCTCAGGTGGAAAAGTTGAAAAAGCAAGGAAAAGGCGAAGTTAACCGTTCGGACATCGGGCCAGACGATTTGAAGAAGCTTTATCTGAGTGAGGTCTTGTCGCCATTCAGCGCCGATGGCTTGCAGAGGAAAGTGTTCTTTGACCTGCTGATGTATTTACCAGGAAAAAGAAACCGCAGTAACGTGAGAGAGCAAACCCGGGACACTTTTCTGATCGGGTATCATTCAGCTACGGGCTTGAAGTACGTTTACCCTAATCCTGCCCATTGTGAAAACGTGTTCACTGACGGAAAATGTCCGCGGATGAATGAAAAACCAGGTAAGCTGAGCATTGTACAGAAAAGCGCGCGAACGCTCAACAGCGTATTAAAACAACTAGTTGGATTATTTTAGAGCCAATTATAAAAGCTAAGAAAAAGAAAAGAAGACGTCTATTTAGAAAGCTTACGTGTTGAACTCAGAGAACTGTTCCGCATTCTGTCACTGGTTATCACAACATGGTGTCGATTCTTTGATGGGAAAGACCTCAATTGAAGAAAGCAAGTTCTTGGATTTTCTTTGTCATCAAAACAAATCTCACTCAAAGAAATTTTAAAATATTATTTTTGTTGAAATATTTACGACCTGATTCGGTAATCCTACAAAGGAAACGTTAACCTGACTAAATGAGGTTAAAAATAAATTTAGTGAGGCTAACCCACAATTTGTATCTATAGGAATTGCGTTTTCTCTCGTGAGCTGAGTACTTTTCAATCATTCACTCAATCTTAACTATAAACTTGCAAAGAACCCTTAACTCCGAAAACTCGTTTTCCTGGGACTTATTACTAAGTAGTGATTAATATTATTGATAAATTGTAGAGAGTCTTGAAGAGGGGATGGGCTAATATTTGTTAAATAAGACTTATGTTTGTGCCTAAGTAATCTTCAAGCTATATACCATGATAGTTAGAAAACGCCTCAGAACATGCTATAACAGCGTCAACAAACAAAACCCGTTCTAGTTCCTATAAAAAAAAATTTCTGTATTCCAAGAGGTACATTTATAACAAAATTGAATATATTTGCCCATATTGTTAAGGCCAATGAGAAGAATTTTGAGTGATTCTTTTACTGTACCATCCCTCAGGAAATCCAAGGTGCCCAGTTGCATCATTCCTCAAGTACCTTTCAAAGCTGAACCCAATGAACCTGTACCTGTGGCAGAGACCCAAAGCTTCCTTCAAACACCATGCTTGCGAAGATGATCCTATTTGGTATGAAAATGCAGCAGTTGGTCACAATTCACTGGGTGAAATGATGACAAACATGTCCAAACTAGCGCGGCTGTCCAGGATATACACAAACAACTGCATTAGAGGTACTTATGTGTCAATTCTCGACAGCCTCGTGGAAGATTATCCTCTCATTACTACACTGGTATCTCTACCCACTGCTCCAAGATTTCAACACATCCTCCCCAGGGAACCATGTGACGAGCGTCCAACCATGGTGCCTGTTACTGGAAAGTATATATCAAGCTCAGAGCAAATGCTATCATCAAGACGTGGTGAAACACCCATTGGCTCACCACCATTTAATGTGGTGCAAAACAAAGAACAATCTCATCTCACAAAGGTCATCATTTCTCCAAACCATTCTCAATCACAGCCTTCAAACTGTAGCCCACCCAGCAGCATCAGAACTTCACTGTCTCAAGGAAATAGCCATGACATTGAAAAGGAAACAGATCCAAGCCCTGCATCAAGTCCAACAGACCCTGTGCCTGGTCTGCCATACCACTCTGGCCACAGGGGACAGCATACTTCTTTTGTAGCTTACAGACTGAGTCAGCTTCAAGCAGCGTCCTCACATAATCTACGCAATCAACTCCAAGCATCATTTAAAACTACTGCAAGTAGTTACACTTTCTCTCAAACCTCAGTAGCTCGTGCTGGAAATAATCCCACTGGTCTTGCAAACTCAAGAGTTGTTTATTGTCAAACAGTGCCAGCTATGGCTTCCTCATCATCCTCTACATCGTCTTCACACCATATGGTAAGTAGACTCTCGGCTTTTGGATCCTTATGATCAGGACACTCACTACCACTTGTCTTCTTCTCCCTCCACCCCATAACCCTTCCCCCCTTCTTTCTCCAAAAATAAGACACATGATGTGATCATTGCACACGCTATTTTAAGAAAAACCTTGAAACTAATAAAGAAGTAAATGCCTCTTGAAGTTGTTCTTTTTGTGATGCATTTTCTGTAGTGGAGTGTTAATAAGCAAACAAATTATCTCCTTACCTTAATTGTTTTCAAACCCTGTGGTCACTGACAGGAATAGAAAGGTTTAATGTAAGGTTAAAAGGTAAGTGACAGACTTTTGGGCTCACTTAGGGGTGATTTTGTAAGTCAAATGTTCTCTTTGTCTGTAAGAGGGTATGTTATCAATGCATAGAAATCCTGATTATCATGTGATATCAGGCTATTTACTAGGATTTGAACAGTTAGTGACCATCTTACAGGTGCTTTGTGGGGTCTGCTCAAATGAAAGATTTATAAATCATATAAATCAACAATTTTGGTAACAGTAAAAGCCTGTTTGATATTGCTGAATGCATCAAACACAAATTGACACACTGGGTTCTTGAAGTGAGCTTCAGTCACTAAGTAAACATTTTTCTATAGGCCTTCAACTGGAAAATCATAATTACCTAAGATGAATGCTTTCATGCATCTCATTTACACTTACTAAATATCAACTTATTAAAATATTAGGAAGGAGGGTTCAATATTGTTGTATCTTCAGTTGACTGTTAGTTTCTGGTTCAACAGCACCGCTCAGCTGATTTCAGTAGTCCAATGACTGGAAGCCCTCTCACTACTCATGTGCTGGACACAGCCAGGGGTTCACCTGCCAGGAACCTCCAGATACAGCTCTATTTTGAAGAAATACGGCCGGACAGTAGAATGTGGAAGCACATTGCATCAGGGTGAGACTATTGTTATGCAGTAAAAAATATCTAGCTACGAGGACTGAATTTGTAATCAGAGGACAATTTGAATTAAAACACAGAGTTAAGCATCTAAGTTTTTATTCTGTTGAGTTTTTTTAATTACTCATACAGATTTCATTGTCACTAAGTGCCATTGCAGGATAAACATGCTGCCTAAGGGCTGGCAATGTCTCTGATATATGAAAAGGGCCACAATAGGTCCAATTCAATATATCAATTTATTCTAACATGGTTCCGAGGCTTTTGGGACAAACTTCTATATTTGGTGGTGTTTTCTTTGTATCCAAGTCTCTTTTGGGAACAAAAGAAACTTAAAAAATAGCCAATTTTGTTCTGAAAGCCTTGGAGCCATGTTAGAATATTGATATATTGAATGTGTGGTGTTTTGTAACCACATGTATATTTATTAGCTAAGAAGCTCACCTGTGAATCTGATCAATAAGCAAGCACAAAGAAAAGCCATGTACAAAGCAGTAAAAAAATTACCAGTAACATTTTTACCCACCCATTCAACCAGCTGGTTTTCCAAGGTTAACAATGTTACACAATGTTGTGTCTTCCTCAGTCATTGAAATTTACCAGCAACTTATCTTGGTTAATCAACTTGTGAAGTCACTG
>Ga0126339_10004149_pt1 | contig 10653 bp, 11 predicted proteins | sample OrbTmetagenome_2_FD_92532 | JGI IMG/M metagenome (GOLD analysis project Ga0126339, IMG submission 92532) | Coral microbial communities from Petempiche,Puerto Morelos, Mexico - Orbicella T R C metagenome | ecosystem: Host-associated > Invertebrates > Cnidaria > Coral | place: Petempiche,Puerto...
AAAAAAAATCGGGAATCATTTTAATTACGGAATAAAAAAAAAAAAACAGGGGGGGAAAAAAAAAGCGTTTTCTTCCCCTTCCCCTTGAAAAAAAAAAAAAAAAAAACACAACAACAACAACAAACAAACAAACAAAAACAAAAACAGAATAATAAAGAGCATAACAATTTTATCGAAACATCATGTGCTGGTCTCAACCATTGCATGACAACCATTGCATGGCGATCGATGACTACGCTCGGCATACGAGAGGTTTTGCTGTACACCTGTCCACCACGGGGGTCACCGCGGGATACGTGAACTATGTAAAGTATTCTTTCAGTTTAATAAGACTTCTTCTTTACTATTCTGTAGCATGCATCTCTCAAAAACTATAACATTCAAAATGGCGATCCCGTAAACGCACCCCAAAACGAGCACATAATTGTTAAAGGCGGGAACCGAAACGGATACATTGCATCTCTCTTCTCACAAAATGAACGGAATAAACAGTTAAAACAATCAATTGCACTCAAGAGTGTTTTTCGCAATTGGTTCATAAGTCAGGTCTCACAGGTGACTTCACAACTCGACCAGATCGGGTACGTATAGTTCATTACAAGCATCCGGGGTCTGTGGATAGGCTGTGGGCTTCTGGTTAAGCATCGGTTCTGATTCTGTCTCCTCAACACTTTTCGTGACCTTCCGAAGAGGATGTGGAAGTTTCTGGTTTGTCACCTTGTCCCCTTGGATTTTCTTTTGCGCATAGGGATCTTGTTGTCAATAAGTGACGTCTGTACCTGCGATACTCACTCACGATATAAGACCTCGGGGTGCTATGTGGCCCAGCTTCCAATACCCTGACTTGGTTTGGATAAGAACTTCTTCATCACTTGCAATGGGTTTCAGCTCTCTAACTCCGTGATTATAGTAAACGCCTTTGAGTGGCCTGTTTTTGCTCCATTCTGTCTCCAGCAAGTTCAGGATGTACAACATTTAGTCTGAGTTGGTTGCTCGTGGTGCTGCATTTTAATAAACTCAGGTATGGATCTCTTTTCTCCAACCTGGCCTTCTTCAGGAGCGGTTTTGCAGTGTGAACGGATGTGGGACTGCTTGTGACGTGGCTGAAATCCCAATCACTGGTGAACCGAGCAAATCCCTGTACGGAAAATTGGGGGCCGTTGTCCGACACTACTTTTTCAGGGATGCCGTGTCTTTCAAAGGTGGCTTTCATCTGCCGAGCTAGTCGTGCTGGGCATCCGTTCTTTCCAATTCTACTGTAGTGGTGGACTACAATCAGATAATGTTCATTGCCAAGTTCGCACAAATTAGTTGCGACGTTTTGCCATGAACGATCATTGGTTCCTTGGAGTTGGACGTATGATGTTCAGTGCAGGCTGAACAATTTGAGACAACGACTGCTCGTGCGGGGCCAAAACACGACCTCCTTAGCTCGATTTTGTGACTTTACCATGCCCATGTGTCGGTCCTGTGTGGATTCTTTTCTGAGCGCCGAGGGAATGACTATTGTTCCTCCTTTGAACACTAAGCCTTCCACCACCGAAAGCTTTTCCCTGTAGTTCCAGAGGGGCTTTACTGACGATGGGCAAGTGCTTCTGTCGTTTGGCCATCCCTCTCTAATGACTGCAATTAACCGTTGCATGTCAGGGTCACATGTCGTAATAGCTTGTGGGTCTGACATCTTTTGATCGGAGACAGGTAGGCTCGCCAGAACCAGATGTACTTGAGCATCGAAAGCTCCATATCTGTAATCGGTTTCTCTAAGGTGCAGCCGTGAGAACGTGTCAGCTACCGGAATTTCTTTCCCCGGCTTGTGGCGAGCATATTTCTGAAGGAGTGGTATCACTCTTTGCAGTCGGGCTGGGGCTGCAGACAAAGGGTTTCTCAGAATTGCCTCTAGGGGCTTGTGATCTGTGGTTACCTCAACACGTCTGCCGTAACTGTATTGATGGAAGCGCTCAGTGCCGAATACTATTGCATACATCTCCTTTCCTGTTTGTACATACTTCCTGTTCTGTGGGACTTAAGGAATTTGACGAGTCAACAACAGGTTTTTCTTCCTGCAAGAGCACAGCACCAAGACCGTGTTTGGATGCGTCCACTTATAGTGTGACCTCCTTGTCTACATAGTAGTATGCCAGAGTTCCAGCAGATATCATCAACTTCATGTAATTGAAGGCAGTGTCTTGTGCACAATCCCATAAAAACACAGAGTCTTTCTTTAGCAGGCTTCTTATGGGTGCAGTGGTATCTGTCAGGTTTGGTGTGAATTTAGCCAGATAGCTGACCGTCCCGAGTACGATCTCGAGTTCTTGTCTGTTTCTTGGTGGCTTCATCTCTTGCATGGCTGCAACTTTCCTGGGATCTGGCTGTACTCCTTCGTTGGATAGCACATTGTTATTATTACATTACATTATCATTACTTTTATTATTATTATTATTATTATTATTATTATTATTATTAAGTAACTCACTTGGCTTGCTCTCAAAACACATTTATCAGTGTGGCCACTTGATCCCGACCTCTCTTGTACGCTCTAGGACTTTCCTTAGGTTCTTGTCGTGCTCTTCCTTAGATGATCCCCAAGCGAGCATGCCATCAATGATGGATTTGAAGCCTTCAATGCCTTCAAATGCCATGTCCATGGCCTTCTAGAACACCTAATGTGCAAAGTGTATGCGGAATGGTATTCTGGTGAAGCGATAACGCCCAAATGGCGTGTTGAACGTGGTTAGGAAAGAACTTTCTTCATCAAGTTTTATCTGCCACCAACCGGACGTGGCGTCTAGGACACTAAAATACCTTGCACCTGACAACATTAGGGTCAGTTCCTCCAATGTCCGTAGAGGATAATGTTCGCGCTTAACAGCACAGTTAAAATCTCTTAGATCTAAACACACTCGCAAGGCACCTGTGCGTTGCGTTTCCGGTGTTGCAATTGAGTTGACCCAGTCAATGGGCTCCGTGACCTTTGCTATGACTTGCAGGGCTTCCATTCTGTTTAATTCTTTTTCAGCTTGTCTCTGAGAGCTATTGGGATTTTGCGAGGAGGGGGAATCACAGGTTCGACGTCAGGTTTGACTTGGATTGGGCACTTTCCCGGAAACGATCCTAGCCCTTCGAATACATCTCTGTACTCAGTTTTAAATTTGTCTCCTAGATTTTTGGAGACAGTGTAAATGTTTTCCCTTTCCTCAATAGAGGGTATTAGCTGGATAAGATTTAGTGATACACATGAGGATAATCCCAGTATTGGGGATACTTGTGTGGACACTATAATTGATGGTGCCCCTGTGTTCCCTTGTATGAGCAAGCTAAAGTGCGTTTCCCCTCTACCTTGAGAGGTTTGCCACCATAGCCAAACAGCCTTTGCCGCGTGCTCTCCAGATCATTACACTCAAGTTGTTGAAACACATGCATGTAAAAGAATGACATCCACTTGGGCTCCAGTGTCAAGTTTGAAACTTATCAGCGTCTCCTTACTTCCGATCTCAATGTTCACAAACACTTGATTGATCTCGTTAACATCTTCCGAGGTAGATTCAACAAAAAAACTGTCACTTACTTGGTAGGGGTTGTCAATTGCTGGTCTCTTGTTCATATTGTCGAAGTGTTTTGCTTTCTTGCCCTTTAGGCAAGTTTTTCCCATGGCTGGGAATGAATCTTTTGCGGGAGTCCTTCCGTATCTACCACATGTACCTCGCTGTTGTACCTTTGGGGGCTCCTTTCTGGATCGTTGATCTCCTTTGACACTGTGCACGACTTCATCGGTTGCCTCCATTGACTTAACTTGTGATTGCGACATTCCATATGTTCGGGCGATGTCTATGGCCTTGCCCAGGGTCAGATCTTTGCCTTCGTTGAGTAACTTTTCTCGAATTTTGCGAGAGATTGTTCCAAAGACAATTCTGCCACGAATCATTTCATCGAAATCCTTAAAGGAAAATTCTCTCACCGGAAGCTATGGTCCGTCACAAACTGTTCTAGACTATTCTTCCCAACTGTACTTGTACTCTCTTGTTAAACTTGTAGCGGGAAAATACTGGCTTGCATTTTGGCTTCACATGATTCGCAAATCTTTCAAAATATGTCTTAAGCTTCTTTTTATCTTCATCAGTAACATCGCTCCACGTGTTGGCGATATCTCGGCCTTTTTCTCCACACCATATCAGCAAATAATTGCACTTTTCTTCTTCATTCTTTGACGCGAGCGGAACACTGAACATGAGTTCCACGTGTTGTCGGAAACGCTTCCAGCGTTCTGGTAAGTTCTCGGATTCCAAGTCCAACTGAGGACTCCGTACTCTGGCTAAATCCTTGCCTGAGGATTTATCACGATTCTGACACAATGTAAAACATTCTTTCAGTTCAATATGACTTCTTCGTTATTATTGTGTAGCATGTCTCAAAAACTACAACAGTCAAAATGGCCAAAACGAGGCGCACATAATTGTTGAAGGCGGGAACCGAAATGCATACATTTCAGACTGTAATGTCAATGAAATTTGTACTGGTTAAAATAACCCAAGTTAATCTGTCAACACTCGCACCGCCTCAACAACAAATCGTGGTCAATGCTTTTTAACAATTCCAAGTGATAGCGTAACTAGAGGGAGTTATAGCAGTGATCAGATTCAAATGAGCGCTCGGTCGGTCGTTGATCATCCATCAACTTTTAGGGGTAATTCTGCTGACCAGTGTATTCCTTGAGAGGGGCGTCACTTGCTCGAACATTGTGAACAAAATGGCTGCTTAAGCGAAGAACTGGTCGATCTTTCGAGTCCTTGGAGTCGTACAAGTGCTACCAGTTTAAAGACTATCTGGTGTAAAACAAAGGTGGGTGTATAATTCGATAGCCTTTTCACGTTCCCAAAAATCATGTGCGAGGGTCTCACACTAGAATTAACAAATTGACGTCAAAGTAGCTGTGGACCGCACTACTTTGACAATGTTATAACGGGATTCATTCTCAATAACAGGGAAGACGCATGAAAAACTGACGTCAGATGTCAAATTGTCCGCCCTCGTTCGTTGACGTATCGCCTAAATTGTAAATTCATCTGTCTGTCCGCTTACTGACAATGAAATTTAGCTATTAAGGGAGCGAGAGTTTCTGCAGTTATTGTAAAAAAGTGTTTTTCTTCCGTGTGTTATTTGAAATGTCCATACTGTCTCATTTTAATTCTTATATAATAACATTACTTTTATGGCTGCACCATTTTCGAAGGCCTACTGTACATATATGCAAGCTCGGGAGAAAAAAAAAAGTTCCCTCCCAAGGATCTGAAACCGCGACCTTTGCATTACCGCATCTGAAATCTTACAACTCACCAACTTGCGACTAATGAATTATCTACGAAGAAGTCACAGATAGTCAGGAATCGCTGGTTGATCAACGACCTTCAGAATAGCATTCGACTCGCTAAGGTAATTCTAAAGGCGAGGAGACGAAAAATAAAATGTGTATTTTGCCTCATTTGATAGAATTTAAGTTGATTATCGTTATTCATCTATAAAGTGCTGTGTACATAACACATTCAGTGTTTTGTTAGAGCTATTCACATTACGTTATCAGTAGTTGTCTATCTTTCTAGATCTGTCGAGGGTCGAGGGTCATGGGTAATATTTGTTATTAAATGGCACGGTTTTCTTTTGAGGTTTTTTTACTCTTTGCGGTCGGCTCGATTTCCGCCGCTCAGTCGAGTCCCGACCAAATGCTCCTCCCCGATTTGGTGAAATGTCCGCTAACATTATCGAGTGTCACGCAGTCGCTTTTCCGCGGTCATCTTTCGCGAACTTTAGCTTTATTGTTGAATATTCCTTACTCGTTTCGTTTCAGCCCACATGTTATTTATCCGCTGCTTACCTGGTTTTCTGGCCGACTTGCTGATCTCCGAAAGGGGATATTACATTAATAAATTCTAGCATTTAATTATATCTACAGAATCAATTTTTAATTTCGCAATTAATTCTCTTTGTAATGATAAAAATGTTTTTTATTTATTTCTTTTATTACCGATCAAAAACTCCGCCGTTAATTAACTGCGAAATATTTTCTCTCCATGATAGGAAGGACCGAAAACTTCGCCGTTTAATAATTGCAAAATATTTCCTCTGTAGAAAGGAAAGGTCCCGAAACTTCACAATTTAATAACCTCGAAATATTATCTCTGTTTATTTAGAACTGAAATGGACAAAAATCTTCGCAGCTTAATATCTGCGAAATATTCTCTCTGTATATAATATAATCGGCCGAAAACTTCGCCGATTAATATTTGCGAAACATTTCTTCTGTATAATAGAGAGGAACATAAACTTCGCCATTAGCTAACTGCGAAATATTATCTCCGTATAAAGGACCATAAATAAAGCAATTTAAACTGCGAAATACTTTCTCTGTATAATAGAGAGGACCATAAACTTCGCCGGTTAATAACTGCGACATCTTTCCTCTGTACAATAGAAGGAACCAATAACTTCGCCGTTTAATAGCTGCGAAATATCTCCTTTGTATAATAGAAGGGACCATAACCTTCGCCGTTTAATAACTGCGAAATAGATCCTCTGTGTAATAGAAAGGACCAAAAACTTCGCTGTTTAATAACTGCGAAATATTATCTCTGTATAGAAGAAAGGTCCGAAATCTTTGCAATTTAATAACTGCGAAATATTATCTCTGTTCATTGAAAGGGATCAAAATCTTCGCAGTTTAATATCTTCGAAATATTCTCTCTGCATAACGTAAGGGGCCATAACCTTCGCCGTTTAATAACTGCGAAATATATCCTCTGTATAATAGAAGGGACCAAAAACTTCGCCGTTTAATAACTGCGAAGTATTATCTCTGTATAAAAGAAAGGTCCGAAAACTTTGCAATTTAATTACTGCGAAATATTATCTCTGTTTATTGAAAGGGATCAAAATCTTCGCAGTTTAATATCTTCGAAATATTCTCTCTGCATAACGTAAGGGGTCAAAAACTTCGCCGTTTAATAACTTCGAAATATATTGCCTCTGTATAATAGGAAGGACTAAAACCTTCGCCGTTAAATAATTGCAAAATATTTCCTCTCTATAATAGAAGGGACCAAAAACTTCGCCGTTTAATAACTTCGAAATATTTCCTCTGTATAATAGAAGGGACCAAAAACATCGCCGTTTAATAACTGTGAAATATTCCCTCTGAATAATAGAAAAGACCAATAACTTCGTCGTTTCATAACTTCGAAATTATCTCCTCGGTATAATAAAATGGACCAAAAACTTCGCCGTTTAACTGACTGCGAAATGTTATCTCTGTATAAAGAAAGGTCCAAAAAATTCGCAATTTCATAACTGCAAAATATTATCTCTGTTTATTGAAAGGGACCAAAATCTTCGCAGTTAAATGTCTGCGCAATATTCTTTATGTATAGTGTAAGGGGCCAAAAACCTCGCCGTTTTATAACTGCGAGATATTTCTATGTAAGACCCCCTGCGCCGAAGGAGTTTCACTCTGAAAACACATAAAATGTTTCCCGTCCACACTACGCTGGAAGAATAACCAGTAATTTTGGATTTGTTTTAAGAAAACTAGGTTAGGGAAATCACATGATTTTTTATTCGAAGAGCTCCATTTTCGAAATGTTTTCATAACGAAAAGTTGGCGTTTTCAAACTTCTTCGGTTTGAAGAGCGTTTTCGAAAAGCTCCGTTTTCTTGACGGATTCTGCAACCGCTATTTCAGAGGTATTTGAAAACGTAACAAAAATCCACCCTTCGTTTCAAAGTGGCCAGAAATTCAGGCAGAGAGACTTCCGTTGAGTGGCCAAACTGACACGCAAGTTTCCTCGCAAGTCAACTCACGGATACTTGTGACTAATTGCGTTTAGTGCACGTTAAAGGTGTACGGTAATCTTAAGGCTGCTTACTGTACCTGTCTGGGACAGATCATTATGAATGTTTTAGATAATAATCTGCGAGCAGATATGTAGTTAGTTAATGACCATTGAAGGCAGCTGGTAGCAGCCTAAGGCTCATAACTTTTGATGGATCGATAATACCATCTTCTATTAACTAGTGTTAAATTTCAAACATTCCCTCTGTCACAAACCCGTAGAACCTTGATGTAGTTGTTGTTGTTGCCCTCCGATATTTATATCTTTAAACGCTACAGAAAGTTTTATCAAAAACTTTGTCATTATTCAATGTTAAAAAAATTGCGTTTCAAGAAGATGATCAGCATAACTTGTTGAATGACTATGTTTCAGAGCGTTATATTAGCATACACTGTTATGAGTAGGTAGTATCCATCTGTAAAATATGGAACACAGCGTTAACTTCCAAAAAGAAAAGAAAGAAAAAATTAGGCCTCCGAGGTTCACGTTCTCCAGACAATGCGGACATTTCAACTTGTTGTTTTGCAGAGGACTGCATATGTACCAATGCGAGCGCGCACGTACATAGCCATTGTATTGCTCACTAAAAACCTTTTTTTAGCGACATTTTTGTTGACGTTGCATTTGTAGTTTTCTTGTAAATATACTTTATTTTTTTGCCATGTAATAATAGTGTTCGTAACCCTGTCCGAATAAAGATTATGCATAGAAAATATTCCCACTTATTAAACATGTTAAACGGCGAAGATTTTGGTCCCATCAAATATACAGACAAATTATTTCGCAACTATTACACGGCGAAGTTTTTGGTCCCTTCAATTATACATTGGTCATATTTCGCAGTTATTAAACGGCGAAGTTTTGATTCCTTCTATTATACAGTGGAGATATTTCAAAGTTATTAAACGGCGAAGTTATTGGTCCCTTCTATTATACAGAGGAAACATTTCGCACTTGTTAAACGGCGGAGTTTTTGGTCCTTTCTAGTATACAGAGGAAATATTTCGCAGTTATTAAACGGCGAAGTTTATGGTCCTTTCTATTATACAGAGAGAATATTTTGCAGTTATTAAAGTGCGAAATCTATGGTCCTTTCTTTTATACAGAGAGAGTATTTCGTAGTCATTAAAGTGCGAAATCTATGGTCTTTTCTATTATACAGAGGAAATATTTCGCAGTTATTAAACTGGTTATATATGTAATTTATCGAGTCACATAATTTCAAAAAATATGTTCTCTCTATAGAGTTCATTAAGTACAAAATTTGCATTTGTCAAACTACCGCTAGGTGGATATTATATTTATAAAAATTTTGCATTTACTTACTGCTCATGTTTCCCAACACGTTTATTGTTTTTATTCAGTGGGAGGGAAAAAACGGTAATGGCAAACGAATCCCCAAAACGGTAGAGACCACCAAAAATCACAATAGAGACACAAGGGGCTATAGTTAATAGCTTTTAAGCCATCGACTATAAGCCTTACCCTTTTTCTTGAAATGGGTACATCGTGACCAAAACCAAAAGGAAACTGAATTTAATGGGGTTTGACTTTAACCTCTTTGTTCCAAAAAAAAAAAAAGTTTTATATTATTCTCTGAGAAAAATTCTAACACACCTGGCAGCTAAATGAAGGGGTGTCCACCGGTATTCACTTGTGCCAATGTTAACATCCGCTCCATGTTCCAACAGAGAGTTCACGATTCTGTGTAAGTTGTATCGAGCTGCGACATGAATAAGCGCAAAGCCATGTCTTTCTGTCTTATCGATATCTTGTTTGTTCATGTTGCTGAGTTCTTCTTCGACGAACTCCAACTTGTCTTCACGGATTGCTTCCAATACCTTCAGAGTATGAGCCGAAACGGGGGTTGTGACTTCGCTCGTTTCCTGAGAATAGACAAAAGTTGGAGGACGTTTTGTGTCGGGCTCGAATTCTACCCGTAAGGCCTGTAACTCGTAGTCACCAGTTTCTATCTGGTTCTTCTTGAACTTAAGGGGATTCCAACTTGAATCGTGCCCTTTCGGCCCCCGTTGCGTTGTCTTTTCGTCCGACATTTTTCTTTCTTGCTTCGCGTTTTGTGCGTGACAGCAACTAATAGTTCTAGCGGACAACAAAAAATATGTTAGAGAGGCGAGCTTACGTGGATGATTAGTATGCAGTGGCAATTGCATAGATTAACAAAGTTGTCATATGATATCGACCAGGCGATCACATCAAATGCCAGTCGTCAGTCCATTTGTTTCGATGAGGGCGCCAATCAGCTAATAGCTGCTCTTGTATTCGTGTTCCTGTTTTGTAATTAATCGCGTATTCAAGACCATAAGGAATTGTTGAAGGCTACAAAATAAGGAATTATTTATCACGATGCTTTGAGATCGATTCAGTGAATATCGATGGTCGACTCAGTGTAGAGCGCTACTATGGATTGGACTCTTGGACCATTGGACTATTGGCCTTTTTTGGACTCTTTTTGGCTTTCTTTTTTGGTTAGCTGTCACAAGTGTCTTGTTTTATCAAGGCATGTGTTTTTATTTTCGGTCTTTTTATTCGGGGATGTTAATGTGCAGTCCTTTTCAGTGAAATGTTTGGTGGTTTGGTGGCCTGGGGCCAAGCATATAAATCACACCTTGAAAAGCTTCTCAAGCTCCAAAAACGAGCTCTTCGCTTTATTTATTTTTCTGAGCGAAATCAACATACGATTCCTTTATTTATTGATGCCAGTGTTTTACCGTTAAAATTTTTGTATTATGAGCTTTTAGCTAACCTTATGTTTGAA
>Ga0126339_10004150_pt1 | contig 10652 bp, 8 predicted proteins | sample OrbTmetagenome_2_FD_92532 | JGI IMG/M metagenome (GOLD analysis project Ga0126339, IMG submission 92532) | Coral microbial communities from Petempiche,Puerto Morelos, Mexico - Orbicella T R C metagenome | ecosystem: Host-associated > Invertebrates > Cnidaria > Coral | place: Petempiche,Puerto...
GTGCCGCTTACTCCATTGTCAATCCCCACTACTGTCTTACTCATAAATCCGGCTTATTCCTTTTTCCTTAACAATTGTCACAATATCACTGTATAAATTACTGTCAGTGACGTGAGTAGTCACAAGGATTGGGTAGTTAAAGTCACTAATGGTTTTCATCATACTACTTAAACCAAACCCATCCAATCCTTCAAATATTTCATCAGCGAACATAAACTGTAAACCTCCATATGGATGAGCACGATTGATCAATTCACGAATCGTCAATATCAAAGCAAATTCCATCCTTGCACGTTCACCCCCGCTAAAACTGCTAAAATCCCTTGTTTCACCTTGACGTACCACATACGGAGTTATCCGTTCACTCATGGAGCCATCAGCTTTTATCTTAAAACCTTCCCATTTAACCTGTATATCGCTACGTAAATCACTCAAAAACTGATTACACAAACCCTCAATTACTCGTAGAAATTGATTAGCTAAATACGCCTTAAATGCCTTGAAATTGTGTATCCATTGCGTAGTATCTGTAAGCTTCTGTATTAAGTCATCTAAACCTTTCTCACATTCATTAATTAACTTTTTATGGAATTTGATTTTGTTTTTGTAATTGACTTCTGACTTTTTATCGTATTCACTCTTTTGCGTTTGCTCGTATTCTCTGTTTGCTTCTCTGATTTGATCATCCATAATGCTTATCACATTTTCGGCATCATTGATGTTCATTACAGATATCTTTTTGAAAGACTCAATCTCTGTTAATTGGCAATTAAAACTTGTAAGAGTTGAACGAACCTCTATCACTTTTTTATTCAATTCATCATACAAAGCATCATTCTTGGATTGATCATCGTACACCTTTTCCAAGTGAGCATAAATCTCAGATAATTTTAATTCAATAACTTCTATCTTAGTTTTTACATTAGAGATAACATTCTCAATCTTAGCTTTCTTTTGTCGTTCTAATTGAACATTCGCTAATTCATCCCCAGGAAAAAATTCAAATTGACATTGTGGACATTTTACCGACGCCAGCAAGTTTTTATTAATCTTAGCTAATGTTTTTTCTAACTCCTGAAGATCCTTTTCTTGTGATGACATTTTTTTTCTCTGATCATCTCGCGAAATCTTTAAATCAATCTTTTTAACATTACTCTCCTGACGTTGCTTTTCATAAGGACTTAAATCAATCTTCTTTAATTCTTCACTCGCTTCTTTACATGACTTTTTAATGTTCAATATTTGAAAATCATAATTCAACAAATTTTGCTTTTCATCAGTAATGATTTTTCGAGTATCTTTTTTTTGTTTTTCCTTTTCTTCAATACGCTGCTTAATGTTTTTTAATATCTGTTCTTTGTTATTAGAAAAGTGTTCACTACCTCTATTCAACATCTCAGCATTGAAAGTTTCAACTACACCTTCTAATCGAGCTTTCTCTAAATTGATCTCTTGAATCTCTTCCTCAAGAGCAACCACCTCCGCATTAATTTTAGGTATCACACCATTGATCAGATGTGCATTACTAAAACGACTTATAATTTGTATTTTATCCGTATTGCTAGCATAGAAGAATGACCGGTATCTTTTATTATTGATGATATAATAATTCTGTAAATCTTCTTTGCTGATACCAATCCATTCATTGATCAGATTATTGCCATCAATTACTGTGGCAACTTTGACCTTTTCACCATTTATACTCAATTCTAATTGACCACTCCCAATCCGTCGAATTCTTCTAACAATGATTAATGTTTCACGCCTGACATCACATTCAATGATTAGCTTTAAATAGGCCTCATTTTGACCAAAACGAATTAAATCTTTATCCCTAATCTTTTGACTAGTGTTGCCATATAAGCTATATTCTATAGCTGCTTGAAATCCTGTCTTACCAGTGCCATTACTCTCTTGATTATCATCTGTCTTATTGATACCCTGTATAAGTATGCTTTTAGATTTGAACTCATAAAAGAACTTTTCGTATGACAAAAAATTAATTGCCTCAATTGATCTGATATACATAGAAGATTAGATTAGGATGCGTCGTTAATAATCGTGCTCAAAAACTTCATGCCCTGTTCAAAATTCCACGTTCGTTCTTCACATATAGTTTTAAACAATTGGACAATATGATCCATGTCGTATTTGACAATTTTTATTTCTTGAACAGCATCAACACTTATTTCTATATCCTTTTCCTTACTCTTTATCACAAAACCCTTTTCTTTCAAGGATTGTATGTCAATACTTTTCATTTGTTCTTTAGTACCATTCAATATGATGCGGTAGTAAGCTTTTTGCATGTCACATTCAGCAATCATTTGATTTATATCCTGAATATTCATGCGATTTAAGTCTATATGTAGGCTTTCATATGTTTTGGTCTTACTATGAATAATTTCAAAATCCAAATCATCATATATCAACGTATAACCCTTATTGGCATCTTCACCAAAATTATCCTGCATCAAAGACGGCAAGTGGTATATATGGCTTCCTATCTGTTGATAATTGTGATAATGACCCAAAAACACAGAATTGAATCTTTTAAATAATTGTAAAGTCAATTGATTGTCAATGAGCGTACCATCATTATTACGACTTCCTTGTACGGCTATGTGAGAAAATAATACATCAGCACCACTATATTTGACTGAATTTAAATAACTTTGATAAGTGGTATCCTCAGCAAAATAAGGTATAAAGTGAAACCGGTAATCACCTCTTTGAAGTATTTCATAATCCTCTATCAAAAAAAAGTTAGGATGAACACAGAAAGGTTTTAAAAAACTTTCCTCAATTGTATAATCTGTTTTATCATGATTGCCTGGTATACAAATTAATTTTACACCTTCATACTTACAAACTTCCAATATCTGATAAAAACCTATCAATACATCCATTCGCTGACTTATGCGGGATTCGAACACATCACCTAAGCAAATGATTTCATCTAAACCATTTAACTTCGCCAACTGACATTGTTGGCGAACTAACTCTATTATGTCATTTATGTTAGTCCGCTTTAAATGCCAATCATTGGATGATAAAGCAATGACCTTTCTCATTACTATTCATCTTTAGGATCAGGATAGTCAAAAGGTAAATCATCAGGCGGCAAAGCCTCTTTAGCAGCTCCTTGATTAGGAATAAGACTTTTTTTAGGTATCTCTGCACCAGTTTCGGCTAATTGGTACAATAAGATTGTTTCATGCTTATTTAAGACTGGTACACTATAATGTCCATCATATAATTGACCTACATAATTAACAACATAGGTGTACATCTCATCAACGCTTAAGTCCTGTTTTTCATTAACCTCCCTATCTTCGGACAACAACTTCTTCAGCTTAGCTTCAATCATGCTCACGCCTTTTAAGAAATCGTTATTTTGAAAAAGACCATTTTTCCATGTCTCATCAAAACGTCTTAATCCAATCACTGCACGTTCAAAATCCAACATTGTATAATTCTCCCGATACATTTCTTTTAGAGATTTCTTCTCAAGCAAATCCTTAAGCTGCTTATCCGTCACACGGGTTCTTTCAAAAAAATCATCCCATGACTCACGCCTGTTCATGTCCGGACCATCTTTCCGTACTTTGTATTCAGTTTTGTTCTTTTTCCCTTGCTCCTTATGAACAACTTTTTCTATTATTAATGGAATACCAGCATCTATATGTGAGAAAATGTCAATAGCCACCTTAGTATTAGCACTAGCTTCAAGAATTAAAGTTTCCATTTCCGCATACCATGGCTTACTTAATTCCAACTGTCGTAATTCATTCGTTTGATCCCACGCATAACAAATGTATTTGCTTTCTGGCCGAATACCCCATTGATATTTACCTTGTGACCAATATCCATGCACCGGTGCTAATCGTTTTTCTTTTTCTTTATCAGATAAGCCTTCATCTTTTAACCTTTTTGTTAAAAATTCAATATAATATTCAATCACATCATTCATGATCAAGGCATTACCACGCGAATCTCTGGGACCATGCTGAGTCGCAATGTAACATTTGCGTTTACGCCATGTCTTATTGCCAGTCTTATTACCTTGTTGATCATATTCATCAACCTCAACATCTAACCTACTTGCTCTTACAGGCATGTACGGACTATCTTTAGGATCATGAGCCGTTGCGATGCGAAAAATATTAAGCCCCTCTTGTATCTCATGAAATCCTACTCGATTTTGATCTTCATAAAACTTTTTATTATGCCTTTGTGCATCTTGATCCATCGCCTTCATGCTCTGAACTGACGCTCCATGAGCGTAGGCATCACGGTTAAATTTGGTTTCACTCATCTGATTAAAATTTATTAGTTATTCTATGTTTCTATCACCATATGTAATCTGCGTTTTTTTAATAGCCATTCCATTAATCACCCCTTCGATTAATTCCGTATATAACTCTTCTGGCGTAACAGCTTTAATCACATTGTTCAGCTTTTTGTCTTTACTATTAACTGCCCAAAAAAGTGCATCAATATATTCGTATTGCCTCGTCGCTTCTATATAATCCTGCTTCGTGCTCTGCCAAAACTCATCGGTTTTGATAATATCATCTAAGCCTCCCTCTGTTAGCTTGATCAACTCACCATCAGCAAGCGCCACTTTACCACCATTTTTTACTGCGAAACTCCGATGCTGTTTCCTTGCACTAGCTTCATATATTTCATGCTTTAGCTTCATAATATTCATGTGCTTTTCAGCTTCAGCCCTCATCATACCCACTTTAGCAAGCAAAGCACTAATGGTTACTGCCTCACCGTATAAATTAGCATGCTCAATCTTCGTTAATTCATCCAGATTTACTTCGTCATTAAAACCATTGAATAGTAGAACCAATGGTTTTTCACCAATATGTATTACTATCTTCTCCATATGATTACTTATCTAGACATAATTGCGATAAATTATTTCCTTTCATCTGTTTCAATGTTTCATTATCCATATCAAAGTATTGAGCAGCCATACCCTTTACATCTTCATACATATATTCTTTTATTCGTGTTTCAATGTATATTGTAAGTTTTTTATTTTCTATATCGTTGCTATATACGATTCCTTTTTTATTGCCTATTTTAACTCTTGAGTATTTTATAAAATAATAGTATGCATCCCATTGATATAAACGATTTCGTTGTATAGCATCTGTGTATGTAAATTCTGGTAATCCATAACCATTTCCGACTATTTCATTTACATACCGATTCCAAATATTTAGCTTATCAAATATTGTAATGTATTTATTTCTAAATGCCAGCCTTAGTATTTCATTTTTTTTATATTGACATATATCAATAAATTTTTTTTTATATATATATTCGGTATTTATACAAAAACGCAGATAAGCAATTAAAAATTCCTTTTGCAAAATGGTGTAGTATGCTGGGAATATTAATAGGCGACTTCTTCGTTTTTTCTTATTCATTCTTCTTATATTATCAATGCATTATTCAATTTCTGACCGTTTTTTATTTAATGCACATGTCAACAAATTCGCATAGCCTTTGACCAATATCCAATTTGTCTTAGGTCGTCCACTGTAACAAGATTGATAATTAAAAATCAATTTTTCACAAGCAGCTAAATGATCACTGGTAATAGATTTATCTATCACATTTAAAATTTTAAAAAAACTTGAAATTAACAGATCCGCATACATATAAATTGATTTATTATATTATTAGTATTTCATATTTTATTACACTCTTATTGAAATACCTTAATCTGTATTCAAATCAAATATATGCAGTTTAAATATTTATTGCAAGTATTATTTAGCTATTAGCCTCAAATATTTCATTTAATGTGATTAATTAATTCAATATTTTTGTTTATTTATAAGGCTGGAACATTGATTGTTGTTGGATCAAAAACAATTTCATAACCCGCTGGTGCACTAATGACGATAGGAGTAATGACATATTGCGATGCTGATGCACCTAAACCAGGAAATTGAGAAGTCGTTGTCGTCTGTCCACTTGATAAATTTACAGCGGCATTAAAATCCTCATTATTACCAAGTCGATTTCGAATATTTATAGCAGCAGTTATATCCGCTGTTGGCGCAACTGAGGCTGTGGTTACAGCCGTTACATTTATTCCAATAGGATTTCCGGAATCTCTTACAGCTGTAATTACTATAGTTAAAATCTGTGCCACAGGAATGTTGACAGACTGATTAACCGTAACATCATGAGGCGTTGGCACAGTAGCTGCTATTGTTGCAGTATATGCCGCTGAATTAACATTGGTCACTGGCACAGTATCCGTAGCAGATGTTTGCCCTTGTGCAATAGTAACAGTAGATTGCAACCCACCTCCATTACCATTTACATTTTGAATTGTAAGTTGCACGGGAATAGCATTTACGACTGCTTCTGTTGTAGAAACATTAAATGTATAAGTAACTTGTGTTGCAGAATTCCTTACAACTGTTACAGCAGCAGTAATATTCCTATATATAACAATCCAATTAACTGTAAATACTATTGAATCTTGCTTATTTAATACAACTTCCCTGTAAAGATTAGTATTACTCGGATCACGCTCATAAATGGTTGCTATAGTAGTGTCAATCGTTGTCCTGTTAATTGCTCGTTTGAACCATAATCCTACTTCTGCATTAGCAACCATCGTTCCTATCGATAATCGATTGGATTCAATTGCAGCAACGAATGTACCAACAAATGGCCGCGTAAATTTTGTTCTGACGCGTTCCATGATTGGATTATTATCTGTATCTCTAGTTGTTGTAACACCTGCTATTTCAAAAGTACCATAACTATCTGTTGGAGGCACAAACCATGCTTCTACATTATCAACCTGAACACCGGTAGTATTACGTAAAATTAATGCAATATATTCATCTCGCGCCTCACGTATAGTATAAGCACTAATCTCCCCAAAAAGATTATCAAAATCGTCATTTTTAACAATATTAGCCGAACGATAACCTCCTAATGATTTAGCCACCACTGTCTGTGGCTGTTCATATCCTGCCGATGTAGTATAGTATAGTTGCATTTCTTTAATTCGTATTAAACAATATAAGTGACATTAAATCTGAATTGAGTTACACTTCCACTGTTTGCCGGTATATTAACAGTAGTTCTAACGAGACGAGATCCTGAAGAAATAAAAATTGACGAGCCAAAAGTCAAATTATTTGTAGAACGAGTGGCTGCACCGTAAACTATATTTACAGGCGCAGTAACAGAGGTTGGTATACTTCCGATAGTAAATGACCCTGTAAGATCCGATGTATTATTGTCAAAACCGTATGTACCTGATATATTTACTGTATCACCTTTTTGACGTACTCGGACTATAATACCTACTAGTTCACCACCTGGATTTTGATTTGTTAGATCAAGATAACCTGTGTCAGCATTTAATTCAGTAATATTATTAGTATTATTAGTAATTCTGGTATTTATATTTGAAATTACAGTATCCAAAGAATTAGTTACATCAGCACTATATACCGCATATACTGTTTCAGCTGCTGTAATACTGGTTGGGACTGTTGAACTCCATGTAAAACTATCAGCATATTCCCAACTAGTGGCTGCCCCTGTTAAATTTTCTGATACTAGAGCAATTGTACCCGGCGTAAAACCTGCAGCAGGGAAACCAGTTTCAGAAGCAGATTTAACCCACAACTCAAATCTATTATCTGTTGTATTATTTCGAACAAAAAATGTTGGATTACGATCATTATCACTTGCATCTCGAATAATAATCACATTGGCTGATCCAATATCCAATCCACCCGCATTAATACGATTTAATCTTATCCACGCAATATAGCCTTGTATCGTATCAGTCCCCGTATATAAAAAATATGCAAATTGACTATCTGATTTCGTAATATAACCAAGCATCATATAGTTATTCAATACTGTAGGAGCTGGCAATGTTCTATTTACAATAGCACCAATTACTCCCGGCACATTAAATTGCCAATAATTTTCATCTGGCTCACGACGATCTTGAATAGTGACAGTACCACCTACATTCATAACCCTCGCTACATAGAAATATCGATTAGCACCATTGGCAGGTAACGCAGGTGGCGTATTAGCAGTTGTTTCCGCAACCAATTCCACCAAACAAGAATCATACTGATATAAACCAGTTAATTGTTCTGTACTAACAATCTCACCTATTGGCGTTGAACCAATAACAATATACCTTAAATTCGATTCAGCTTGAAAAGCTGTAACACTCGTTAAGACAGCATTTGTGTTGTCAACGACATTAACCACTTCATAAGTGCCATTATTCGAAGGTGTAGTGCCATCTAATTCTACAAATCTTATACGAACAGGGACATCAGTCGCTTGCCCTCTTAATACTTCGGTAAATGTCGTATCAGTACCGGTTAACTGTCCATTAGTATTAATGCTTACAGTCCCATCCTCATATCTTCTGAATGTATGACTAATGCGCACCCAATACCAATTGCTATCATCGGTCACTGCTATGTTATCAGTTGCTGGTAATCGAATTAAATTACCATCAATATCGAGAGCCTGACTTTGTTCTTTCGCAATTTGGATCGTTCCAGAATTTGTTCCTGTCCCAACTTGAAAATTAGTATCACTACCAACAAATTCTGTTTGAATTATACCGTATTGTCGTGTATTTCCCACTATTGCATTAAATGCAATATCATCACGTAAAAATTCTTGAAGCCTTATTAGTTCTTCACGTTCAAGAAATGTTTTTCTGGTAAAATTAAGTTGACTCATATTTTTAGAATTTGCTGGTTTATGTAAATGCTGGTATATTAACTGTTGCTGGATTAAATACTGCTGTGAAGCCAACTGGTGATGAAACTACATTAAAAGTTACAACATAAGCCGTTGACCCCTGCACATTAGTAACATTCAATGTATTTATCTGTGATGTCGATCCACTTGATAACTCAACATTAAAATCATTTGTTAAATTTCTATTAGCCCTATTCGTTGACCTCACTCCGATAGTGTAATTCTGATCTGCAATCAACCCACCTAAAGTAACTGTGAATCGTAAATTAATTTCAGTAGCACTAACCCGATTTACAAATTCAGGCACAATGGTAAATTGAGTTACTGCATCAAGCCAATTGGGAATTAAAAATGAATTATATGGAATTAACTTTTCTTGTATAAAAACACGAGCATCATCATCATTCAATTCCCCTTCATTAGTCATGTATCCAGCAATGATATTTTTGACACCAAACAAACCCTGACTTATTGGTAAATCTTTAACCCTGATTTTAATATCATGGAGATAAAAATTAGATCGGGCAGCGGTGCCATCAACCACAATTGCTAATCCTAAATAACGTGCAGATGGTGGAAATCTTAATCCTCTGTAGCCATTTATATTACCTGACAAATTACTTGCTGTACTTGTACCACTACCATGCACTATAAGGTTTACTCGGTAATAAGTGTTTTGTAATAAAGTAAATTCGGTTCCTGGGGTAACTTGAAAACTATTAACATTACTTGTATTTCCATTGACTGGAATCATATTTACCAAATTCAAATTTGCATCATATGCATAAGCAAACATTTGTAATTGCAATGGATCAGTTTCAATCTTTTTTACTCGGAACGCTATTTCATAATCAAGTGAATGGTCGATTGGAAATATTTGATTTCTATTAATACTTGTTGTACCTGTGTTAACGCCATAAGTCCCAGGATTTCCAGCATAACCGGAAATACTCATCACATTCTGACTAATAGCTGCATCTTGTACAATACTGATATTACTACTTCCTACCAATGGGTAATTAGTAAGATTCTCCACACTAGTTGTAAATTCATAACCCATTATTAAATTAGTCACACCAGCAGTTGATGTCCAAGTAGGAGAACTTAAACCTATGCACCATCCAAAACGACTTGCTTCCGTTAGTGCAAAAAAGAAGAAATCATTTTGATCCCAATTAATTAATCTTAATAATTCACCGTTAATAGCAGTATTAACATTCGGCGTCGGCATTTGTATTTGTGGTGTTCCTCTCTTTCTATATTCACTTACACGCTCCGTATAAATGATACCTAAAGTTTTCAAATCCAAATCAAAAGGTAAGGTAATATCAAAACTTTCAAGAAAACGTGTTACAAAAAATCTATTGGCAGGAATATTTTCAAACAATCGCATCCAATATACCAAAATAGCAAAAAGATGAGTGACACTAAACCAATAGGTTATGAAATCAGTATCATCTTTATCTTCTCTGTTTCGATCAACGTAATCAGCCAATAAACCTCTTTGATAAAGTTTTTCTAAAACATTTAAAGCCCACCCCAATACATTAACATCCAACACTTCAAATTGACCTTTAAAAATTGTGGAATCATATATAGGTGTTAAAAAATCAACATAGTTACCTAATAATGTCGTATTATTCCATGTTAGTTCTCCTGCTGTTTGTTCACCGGCACGTTCATATGCGATATCTATAACAAATATATTTTCGTCATTAATTTCAATATTTTGAATATTAAAATCATTTAAATCAAGAAATTCAGAAAATGTTAAACCTCCATCAATTGAATACCTAAATCTTTTTCTAAAAAATCGATTGCCAGAAACGGAAACTAACCATGTATTATTTACAGGA